>JADEYI010001547.1_pt1 | contig 16540 bp, 14 predicted proteins | sample 8542331 | NCBI WGS metagenome assembly JADEYI01 (sample SAMN16510988, study PRJNA670497) | mine drainage metagenome | isolation source: biofilm near Copperflume 1 | place: Germany: Marsberg coppermine Kilianstollen | collected 2018-02 | reverse complement strand
GAAGTCGCGGATGCCCAGGGCGCGCAGCATCGCGGCTCAGTCGGGCTCGCCGGGGTCCCGCCCGCGATCCACCGCTTCGCTCCAGAGCAGCTTCTCGCGCAGCATGACGAAGTAGCTGTAGCCCGGCGGATGGACGAAGCGCACCGACTGGCCCGAGCGGCGCAGCACCAGGCGATCGCCCTGAGCCATGTCGGCCAGCGCGTAGCCGTCGAAATGCGCCCGCGCATCGAGCGCGCGCACCAAGACGATTTCGATCACGCTGCGGTCGCTTACGCTCACCGGGCGCGCCGAGAGCGTGTGCGGGTTGAGCGGCACCAGGGCAAACGCGCCGACCCCGGGATGCAGGATCGGCCCCTGGGCCGACAAGGCGTACGCGGTGGACCCGGTCGGCGTCGCGACGATGAGACCGTCCGCGCGCAGGGTGTAGACGTACTCGCCGTCGATGTAGACCTCGAACTCGATCAGCCTGCCCTGCGAACCCTTGCCCACCACCGCCTCGTTCAGGGCCAGGGTCCGCTGCAGCAACTCCCCGTCGCGCCGGATCTCGGCCTCGAGCAACGCGCGCTCCTCGAGCATGTAGCGGCCGTCGAGGATGGTGCCGATCGAGGACGGCATGTCCTTAAGCGCGATGTCGGTCATGAACCCGAGGCGCCCGAGATTCACCCCCGCGAGCGGCACGCCATGACGCACCAGATTGCGCGCCGCGGCAAGCATGGTGCCGTCTCCGCCGACCACGATCGCCAGCTCGGCAGCGCCGCCGATGGTCTCGTAGTCGACCCCCCGCACCGGGTCGCCGAACGCGGGGGCGGTCTCCTTCTCGATCAGGACCTCGCAGCCCCGCGCCTCCAGCAGCCGGCGCAACTCGCGCAGGGAGGCCGCAATCTCGGGGCTGTGGTGCTTGCCGATCAGGGCCACGCGGCGGAAGGCTAGAGGCATGATGGCGGCGATTTAACCACAGCACGAGTCGGCGGGAAATGTAGAATGGTCTCATGCTGGACAAGCGCGCACAGATCCTGCTGAAGACCCTCGTCGAGCGCTACATCGCCGAGGGTCAGCCGGTAGGCTCGCGCACCCTTTCCAAGTACTCCGGGCTGGACCTTTCGCCGGCCACGATCCGCAACGTCATGTCGGACTTGGAGGAGATGGGGTTCATCTCCAGCCCGCACACCTCGGCGGGCCGCATTCCGACGCCGCTCGGCTACCGCTTCTTCGTCGACACGCTGCTGGTGACTAGGCCGCTGCAGTCGGGCGAGATCCACCGGCTCGAAGGGCAGTTTCACCCCGACAATCCGCAGCGCGCGATCCAGTCGGCGTCGAACCTGCTGTCGCAGCTGACGCACTTCGCGGGCGTGGTGATGACGCCGCGCCGGCGCGCGGTCTCCTTCCGGCACATCGAGTTCCTCAGGCTGTCGGAGCGGCGGGTGCTGCTTATCGTCGTTTCGCCCGAGGGCGACGTGCAGAACCGGATCCTGTTCACCGAGCGCGACTACTCCCAGTCGGAGCTGGTCGAGGCCGGCAACTACATCAACCAGAACTACGCCGGCCAGAGCTTCGAGGACGTGCGCCAGCGCCTGCACCAGGAGCTGCGCGAGATCCGGCAGGACATGATCTTGCTCATGACGGCGGCGCTCGAAGCCGGCAACAAGGCGGTGAGCGAAAGCAACGAGGAGTACGTGATCTCGGGCGAGCGAAACCTGCTCGAGGTGAGCGAGCTGTCGCAGGACATGAAGCACCTGCGCCAGCTGTTCGAGCTGTTCGAGAAGAAGACCTCGCTGCTGCAGATCCTGGACGTGTCGCTGCGCGGCCAGGGCGTGCAGATTTTCATCGGCGGCGAGTCGGGCTTTTCGACCCCGGACGAAGTGAGCGTGGTGACCGCGCCCTACAAGGTCGACGGCGAGGTGGTCGGCACGGTGGGCGTGATCGGGCCGACGCGCATGGCCTACGACCGCGTGGTGCCGATCGTCGACGTCACCGCGAAGCTCCTCTCGAGCGCGCTGTCGCAGGGCTAGGCCGGTGGCGGACCGGTTTCGCCCCGAGCCGGCGTTCGAACACGCCGGCCCTTCCCGCGACGGGATCCTGCTGGTCAACCTCGGTACTCCGGCGGCGCCCACCGCCGCCGCGGTGCGCCGCTATCTCGCCCAGTTCCTGTCCGATCCGCGGGTGGTGGAAATCCCGCGCGCGCTCTGGCTGCCGATCCTGTACGGGGTGATCCTGACGCTGCGGCCGGCGCGCTCGGCGCGCAAGTACGCCGAGATCTGGAGCCCGGAGGGTTCGCCGCTCGCGGTGCATACTGCGCGCCAGTCGGCGCAGCTGCGCGCCAGGCTCGGCGAGCAGGCGCCGGAGGTGGTGCATGCGATGCGCTACGGCGAGCCGAGCGTCGACCGGGGGCTTGACCGGCTGCGCGCCGCGGGCTGCGACCGGATCCTGGTCGTTCCGCTGTATCCGCAATACGCCGCGAGCACCACCGCCAGCACCTACGACGCGGTCGGCAGCTGGCTCGCGCGCGCGCGCAACGTGCCCGAATTGCGCTTCGTGAAGCACTATCACGACGATCCGGGCTACATCGCCGCCCTGGCCCAGGCGGTGCGGCGGCACTGGCACGCGCACGGCCGCGGCGAGCGCGTCGTGATGAGCTTTCACGGCCTGCCCCGCTTCGCGCTCGAGCGCGGCGACCCGTACCACTGCGAATGCCAGGCAACCGGCCGGCTGCTGGCGGAGGCGCTCGGCCTCGCGCCGGACCAGTACGTGGTGACATTCCAGTCGCGCTTCGGGCGCGCCGAGTGGCTGCAGCCTTACACCGAACCAACCCTGATCGCGCTGGCGCGCCAGGGCATCGGCCGGGTCGACGTGGTCTGCCCTGGGTTCGTCGCGGACTGCCTCGAGACGCTGGAGGAGATCGGCATCGGTGCCAAACAGGCTTTCCTCGCGAACGGCGGGCGCCAATTCCAGCTCATTCCCTGTCTGAACGAAGCGCCGGAATGGATCGACGCCCTGGCCGCGGTCTGCGCCGCGCACGGCTGGGCGCCGCGCGCCACGCCGGCGCCGGAGTTGGCGCGCCGCAGGCAGCGCGCGCTGGCGATGGGCGCGAAGGCCTAGCCCGCGAGCGCGGTGCTCACCCGCCGCTGCAGCGCCTCGCGCTCGTGCGCCGGGCGCAGCGCAAGGCGCGCGGCCCAGAGCGGGAACAGGTTGCCCTCTTCGCGGTGCTCGTGCTTGGCGAGGGTGCCGGACAGAATGGCAACGAACGGCTCGACCTCCCACGCCTCGGGTACGGCCTCCGCCGGCGCTTCGGCAAAGCACTTCTCGACCTCGTCCAGCTGCAGCAGAAGCTGCTCGTGCTCGTGCAGCATGACCTCGAGCGGCTCGACCGCGGGCTGCGGCCCGAGCTCGGGCGCTACAATCAGGTTTTCCGCCTCGACGTGGCGCCTCAGCCCCGCCGCGAAGTCATCCAGCATTGGCTTTGCTCCCGCCGCGTCGCCGGCGTTCAGGCGCCGCAGCACCCGCCCGAGGAGCTCGTCGAGTCGGCGGTGGTCGCGCGTCAGCGCATCGAGCGCGTCCTGCACCGGCGTGTCGAGCACGAGCCGGACGGTCGCTTCCCAGCCGTCGGCGCGCAAGTCGCTGCTCCAGGCGAGCGCGTCGCGCAGCTGCAGGTTGAGGCTGCGCAGCAGCAGCGCCGGGTCGTCGCGGGTCAGCAGGCGCAGAGCGCCGCCCGGGCGCAGCTCGCGCACCGCGGCGTGCGCGGCCAGGGTCAGCCGGCTGTCCGTTTCCCGCCTGAGGTCGACCGTTGCGAGCGAATCCTGCATGAGCGAATCCTGCATAAGTGTCTATTTTGGCATGCGAACCGCGTCCCCCTTGAATCGCGCGGTCGGACCCCAACCTGCGTAAGGTTAACAGTGGAGCCGGAAAACAACGTGATGTCAGAGCCGACCCCGAACCCCCAGAGTCCCGAGACCGACGCTGCGGCCGCGGCACAAGCGCCGGCCGCGAAGTCGCTGGAAGAGCAGCTGGCAGAGGCCGAATCGCGCGTCGAGCAGCAGCGCGAGACCGCCCTGCGGGCGCTGGCAGAGGCCGACAACGTACGCAAGCGTGCGGCCGCGGAGGTCGCCGGCGCGCATAAGTTCGCCTTGGAGCGCTTCGTCGAGTCGCTGCTCCCGGTCGTCGACAGCCTCGAGGCAGCGCTTGGCACGGCGCAAGGCGCACCCGAGGCCGTCCAGAGCGGCATCGAGCTGACGCTCAAGCAGCTGCGCGGCGTGCTCGAGAAGGCCGGCGTGACCGACATTTCGCCTGCCGCGGGGGCAAAATTCGACCCCAATTGGCACCAGGCGATGGCGGCGGTCGAGGCCGATGCAGAGCCGAACAGCGTGGTCGCCGTGCTGCAGCGCGGCTGGCGCCTGCACGAGCGGGTCGTCCGCCCGGCCCTGGTCACTGTGGCCAAGCCACGGCCCGCAAACGACGCTTGAAAAACCGCCGTCTAAACCCCATCTACAACATCAGCTTAGCAATCATTCGGACCGCACCCAGACAGGGAAACTGATATGGCAAAGATCATCGGCATCGACCTCGGCACCACCAACTCGTGCGTCGCGATCATGGAGGGCGGCAAGCCCAAGGTGATCGAGAACTCGGAAGGCGCGCGCACCACGCCGTCCATCGTGGCCTATACGGAGGATGGCGAGATCCTGACCGGCGCGCCGGCCAAGCGCCAGGCGGTGACGAACGCCAAGAACACGCTGTACGCGGTCAAGCGCCTGATCGGCCGCCGCTTCGAGGAAAAGGAAGTGCAGAAGGACATCGGCCTGATGCCATTCAAGATCGTCAAGGCCGACAACGGCGACGCCTGGGTCGAAGTGCGGGGCAAGAAAATCGCCTCGCAGCAGGTTTCGGCCGAGGTACTGCGCAAGATGAAGCGCACCGCCGAGGACTATCTCGGCGAGGCCGTGACCGAGGCGGTCATCACCGTGCCGGCCTACTTCAACGACCATCAGCGCCAGGCGACCAAGGACGCCGGCCGCATCGCCGGCCTCGACGTCAAGCGCATCATCAACGAGCCCACTGCGGCGGCGCTCGCCTACGGCCTGGACAAGCAGGGCAAGAAGGACAGCAAGATCGCGGTATTCGACCTCGGCGGCGGCACCTTCGATATCTCGATTATCGAGATCGCGGACGTCGACGGCGAGAAGCAGTTCGAGGTGCTGTCGACCAACGGCGACACCTTCCTCGGCGGCGAGGACTTCGACCAGCGCCTGATCGACTACATCGTGACCGATTTCAAAAAGGACCAGGGCGTCGACCTGTCGAAGGACGTGCTCGCGCTGCAGCGGCTCAAGGAAACCGCCGAGAAGGCGAAGATCGAGCTTTCCTCGTCGCAGCAGACCGAGATCAATCTGCCGTACATCACGGCTGATGCCTCGGGTCCCAAGCACCTGACAATGAAGATCACCCGCGCCAAATTCGAGTCGCTGGTGGACGAGCTGATCCAGCGCACCATGGAGCCGTGCCGCATCGCGGTCAAGGACGCGGGGGTCAAGGTTTCCGAGATCGACGACGTGATCCTGGTCGGCGGTATGACGCGCATGCCGAAGGTGCAGGACAAGGTGCGCGAGTTCTTCGGCAAGGAGCCGAGGAAGGACGTCAACCCCGACGAGGCGGTCGCCGTCGGCGCCGCGATCCAGGCCGGCGTGCTCAAGGGCGACGTCAAGGACGTGCTGCTGCTCGACGTCACCCCGCTCTCGCTCGGCATTGAAACGCTCGGCGGCGTAATGACCAAGCTGATCAACAAGAACACCACCGTGCCGACCAAGGCGAACCAGGTGTTCTCGACCGCGGACGACAATCAGACCGCGGTCACAATCCACGTGCTGCAGGGCGAACGCGACGTCGCCTCGGGCAACAAGAGCCTGGGCCAGTTCAACCTGACCGACATTGCGCCCGCGCCGCGCGGCATGCCGCAGATCGAGGTCACCTTCGATATCGACGCCAACGGCATCCTGCACGTCTCGGCCAAGGACAAGGCGACCGGCAAGGAAGCCAAGATCAAGATCCAGGCCAGCTCCGGGCTGAACGAAGACGAGATCCAGCGCATGGTGAAGGACGCTGAAGTGCACGCCGAGGAAGACAAGAAGGCGCTCGAGCTGGTCAACGCGCGCAACCAGTGCGAGGCACTGGTACACTCGGTCAAGAAGTCGCTCGCCGAATACGGCGAGAAGCTCGAGGGCGGCGAGAAGGAGAAGATCGAGGCCGCGCTGAAGGAAGCCGAGGAAGCGATCAAGTCGGGCGACAAGGCGCAGATCGAGGCCAAGTCGCAGGCGCTGGCGCAGGCCTCGCAGAAGCTGGGCGAGAAGATGTACGCCGACGCGCAGGCGGCGCAGGGCGACGCGCAGTCGGGAGGCGAGCAGGCGCAGGGCGAGAAGAAGGACGACAGCAACGTCGTCGACGCCGAGTTCACCGAAGTCAAGGACAAGAAGGCCGGTTGAGCGTCGGCCGCCGTTAAGCGCACACGGGCGGCGGCGAAAGCCTGCCGCCCGTTCGGCGTCTGGAAAGGGAAATGGCGAAACGCGACTACTACGAAGTGCTCGGCGTCAACCGCGACGCGAGCGAGGAAGAAATCAAGAAGGCCTACCGCAGGCTCGCCATGAAGTGGCATCCGGACCGCAATCCGGACAACCCGAAGGCGGAAGAGCACTTCAAGGAAGCCAACGAAGCCTACGAAATTCTCACCAGCGCGGAGAAACGCGCCGCCTACGACCAGTACGGGCACGCAGGGGTGCATCCGCAGGCCGGCGCGGGCGGCCCGACCGGGTTCGGCGATATCTTCAGCGACATTTTCGGCGAGATATTCGGCGGCCAGCGCGGCGGGCGCTCCGCCGTCTACCGCGGCGCGGACCTGCGCTACAACCTGCAAATCACCCTCGAGCAGGCGGCGCACGGCTTCGAAACCAAGATCCGCATTCCGGGCATCGCCGCGTGCGAAGCCTGCGACGGCAGCGGCGCGCGCAAAGGCACTCAGACCCAGACCTGCCCCACCTGCCACGGCGCCGGCCAGGTACGCATCTCGCAGGGCCCGTTCTCGATCGCCCAGAACTGTCCGCGCTGCCACGGCAGCGGCAAGATCATCCCGCATCCGTGCGGCAGCTGCGGCGGCACCGGCCGCGTCAAGCTGCAGAAGACCCTCTCAGTGAAGATTCCCGCCGGCGTCGACGAGGGCGATCGCGTGCGCCTCTCGGGCGAGGGCGAACCGGGCGTGAACGGCGGCCCGGCGGGGGATCTTTACGTGCAGGTACAGATCAAGCAGCACGCGGTCTTCCAGCGCGACCACGACGACCTGCACTGCGAGATGCCGGTCTCGTTCGCCACCGCGGCGCTCGGCGGCGAGATTGAAATCCCGACGCTGGACGGCTCTGCGCAGCTCAAGATCCCGGCGGAAACGCAAAGCGGCAAGGTCTTCCGCCTGCGCGGCAAGGGCATCGTCGGCGTGCGCAGCCACACGCCTGGAGACCTGTTCTGCCACGTGGTGGTCGAGACGCCGGTCAAGCTCACCGAGCGGCAAAAGGAGCTCATGCGCGAGTTCGAGTCGATCAGCCAGGAAGACACCGCCCGCCATAATCCCCGCAGCAAGTCCTGGCTGGAGAAGGTGAAGGAGTTCTTCGAGGGCTGACGATAACCGCAAGGCCGGTGATAGACTAGCCCGCGTCCAGTCCTTCCGGGGGGAGACGGCATGCGGCGGCTGGCGCTATCAATCACAAAAATCGTGCTTGGGCTGGCATTGGCGGTCCTGAGCCTTTCCGCTCACGCGGACCAAGTCCTCGAGCGCGCCAAGCGGTTGCTCGAGCAGAAGCAGCCCTCCCAGGCCTACGAGATGCTGCTGCCGCTCGAAGCCGAGCGCGCGGGAAACCCGGAATTCGACTACCTGCTTGGGATCGCAGCGCTCGATTCCGGCCACCGGGAACGCGCCATCTTCGCGCTCGAGCGCGTGCTGGCAGTACAGCCCAACAACGCTCTCGCCCGCGCAGAAATCGCACGCGCCTACCTGGCGGTCGGCGAAAAAGACACCGCGCGGCGCGAGTTCGAGAACGTCAAGCGCGAACTGATCCCGGCCGAGGCGAGAGCCACGATCGACCGCTACCTGTCGGCGATCACAGCGGCGGAAACGACCCAGGTGCAGGGCTACATCGAGCTCGGCGTGGGCACCGACAGCAACGTCAACAGCGCGACCAGTAATTCGCAGATCGCCTTGCCCGCCTTTGGCGGTCTGATCGCGACCCTGAACTCGGCCGCGACGAGCAAGAGCGACAACTTCACCAGCGTGGCGGGGGGGGTCAACTTCACCCGTAAGCTCGATGATCCCTGGTCCATGATCGGCAGCGTCGCGGGCAACGCCAAGTTCAATCAAAACGAGGATCAGTTCGACACCGATACGCTGGACGGCAACCTCGGTGCGCGCTGGGCGGCGGACGCGAACGCGCTGACCCTGGCCGCACGGCTGCAGACTTTCGAGGTCGACAACTCCCGCTACCGCGACTCGCGCGGGCTGATCGGCCAGTGGCAGCACAATCTGGACGGGCACCGCCAGGTCACCGGCTACATGCAGTACGCGCAGCTGCGCTATCCGACCCAAAGCATCCGCGACGCCAACCGCGGCATCGTCGGCGTCGCCTACGCGCAGGCGTTCTCGAGCAGAACCTCGCCGGTGCTGTTCCTCAGCGCCTACAGCGGCAAGGAGAAGGAAATCGCCGACGGCGTGCCTCATCTGGGGCACAAGCCCGCGGGCATTCGAATCGGCGGACAGTTCAAGCCGGCGGAAGGTTGGATCGTCTTTGGCGGCGTCAACTACGAGGAGCGTCGCTATGGCGGCCCGGAGCCGATCTTCCTCGCCACGCGCAAGGACAAGCAGATCGACCTTCGCGCGGGCGCGAGGTATCTGTTCCGCGCCGGCACAACGGTAATCGCACAAGTGACCGGAACCGACAACAGGTCGAACATCGACCTTTACCAGTTCAAGCGCACGATAGGGGCGGTGTCGATCCGTTTCGATTTTTGACGGTATCAGGGCGGGAATGTGACAAATTTCCTTGCTCTGCGCTTCTTGGGCGTGCGTTATGTTCAGAGGGAGAGGGACCGGCTCGGCAGCAGAGATACCAAATCCAGATGAACACGACAGCACCGTTTCAGGTGCGGAGGGGCGCGTGGGTGGTGCTTGCGCTGGCTTCCGCGGTGATGGCCGACAATGCAGCCGCCAGCGCGGGCAGCGTCGACTTCAGTATCGGTGGCGTGGTCGCTACCCGGCCCGACGGTCAACAGCGGCCGCTGACGAAAGGCGCCGAGCTCGAGAACGGAGACGCGATCCACACCAATAGTGGCCGGGCCCAGCTCCGCTTTCCGGACGGGGCCTACGTTTCGCTGCAGCCGAACACCGTGCTCGTAATCAGGGAGTACAACTTCGACGGCAAGACCGATGGCAGCGAGCGCGGCTTCTTCTCGCTCCTAAGAGGCGCAATGCGCGCCGTGACAGGCCTCATCGGCAGGGTACACCACAGCGCCTACCAGATCGTCACGCCGACCGCGACCGTCGGCATCCGCGGCACCGGCGGCCTGATCGTGATCCTGCCCGACGGCTCGACCCTGATACGCGGCAGTAGCGGCATCTGGTCACTCAGCAATGCCTCCGGGTCGATCGACGTCCCCGCGGGCACCAGTGGCCTCGCCTCCACTGATTCCAGCACGCCCCCGCAGGAAACCAGCGGCGTCCCCTCAGTCCCGCCTGCGCCGCCTAGGACTGCCGGATCCGGCTTCGTTGCCGGCGACGAGCGAAACAGCGCCGGCAATCCTGTCGCATTAAGGGTAGTTCCGCTGCAAAGCGGCGGCGGCTACTCGGCTAATATTGCATACGGAGTGACGCTTGCGGGAACCGTCGGCGTTCTCAATAGCGCGGGGAGCGCAACAGGAAGCTTTGACACATCGGGCCGACTCACCGGCGTTTCCTCTGGCAGCAATACGTATCAGCTGATATCCGGTGCCCAGACCGAATTCGGCACCGACGGGATCCTCGCCTGGGGACGCTGGATCGGATCTGCCGCGGTACCCGGAGCGCGTCCGGGTATCGAAAGTTACAACGCAGATCAAGGCCTACACTACGTCATTGGCATGCCGACACCGACCCTGCCGGCGAGCGGCACCGCGACCTATGCACTGCTTGGCGCAACGAGCCCAACCTACGTGGACGGGCACACCGCGCCCGGAGTATTTTCAGGCTCCATCAATGTGACCTTCGGCGCAAGGCCGGTGGCAGCGATGGACTTCAACATCGCCATGCCAGACCAGACCTTTGCGCTGAAGGCCACTGCGACGTCGTTATCGGGAAGCACCTTCGCCGTTAGCGCGGCGGCGACCAATTCGTCCGTTTGCTCGGTCGCCTGCCCCGCGAACATCAACGGATTCTTCGCCGGTGCGAACGCCGAGCGCATCGGGTTGGGCTACATTATCAATCCGGGCTTTACTGCCAGCCAGGCTTACTCGGTTTTGGGCGCAGCGGCATTTGAGAAATAGAGAATTCGATCGATCGTTTCGGTTTCTTCGCCAGCCCTCGAACGCGAATATTTCAGGCAGCTGAAGCAGCGCCCGGTCCGTAAGGGAATAGTTCCGCGCACAGGACCGTGCGATATGCTTAGATGCAACTCTGTGCAAAAAGGCCGCCGAACCATGAAGACACTGCTGACCCGAATCGCCTGCGCCTGCGCCCTGGGCCTGGCGATGGGCACCGCCGGCGCGCAGCCGGCTCCGGGCGTGACGTCGAGCACGATCCTGCTCGGCGAATCGGCCGCGTTCACCGGACCGGCGCAACAGCTGGGTATCCAGATGCGCGACGGTATGATGCTCTGGTTCAATCATGTCAACGCCCAGGGCGGCGTCAACGGACGCACCATCCGCCTCGCGACCCGAGACGACGGCTACGAGTCCGACCGGGCGGCGGAGAACACGCGCAAGCTGATCGAGGACGACAGGGTATTCGCGCTGGTGGGCTACGTCGGTACGCCGACCAGCAAGGCCGCGCTTCCGGTGTTCACCAAGGCGAAGGTTCCGTTCGTGGGCCCGTTCACCGGCGCCGAGCTGCTGCGCACCCCCGTCAACCCCTACGTGTTCAACGTCCGCGCCAGCTACTACGACGAGACCGACCGCATCGTGGAGCAGTTGCTTACCACGGGAAGCAAGCGCTTCGCGGTGTTCTACCAGAACGACAGCTACGGCCTGGCCGGCCTGACCGGGGTCCAGATCGCGGTGAAGAAGCGCGGCGGCGAGATCGTCGCCACCGGAACCGTCGAGCGCAACACGGTGGACGTGGCGAAGGCCGTGAAGGCGATCCTGCCCAAAGAACCCGACGCAGTGATCATGATCAGCGCCTACAAGTCGATCGCCGCCTTCATCAAGATGGCGAAGAAGGACGGCTACGACGGCCAGTTCTACAATGTCTCCTTCGTGGGCTCGACGGCGCTCGCGAACGAGCTCGGCAAGGACGGCGTCGGCGTCGCCATCTCGCAGGTGGTTCCGTTCCCCTGGAGCCTCAAGGTGCCGGTCGTGGAGGAATTCAACGATCTCGCCAAGAAGGCCAAGGTCGACATCAACTTCTCCAGTCTGGAGGGATTCCTGGTCGCGAAGGTTACGGTTGAGGGGCTGCGTCGCGCGGGCAAGAACCTGACCCGGGAGAGATTCACCGAGGCGCTGGATACGATGAACGACGTGGATTTCGGCGGATTCGCGGTGAGCTACTCGCCCAAGAAGCACAACGGTTCGATGTACGTTGACCTGACGATCATCGGCCACGACGGCGGCTTCAAGGACTGACCCCGCCACAGGCGGGACTCCGCACTCAGCCGCGGCGCCAGGTGGTGCCCGCGGGCCCGTCCTCGAGAATGACGCCTGCAGCCGCGAGCGCGCCGCGCTCGGCGTCGGCCGCCGCGTAGTTCCTCTCCTTCTTGAACTCGGCGCGGCGGGCGATTCGGCGCTCGATCTCCGCATCGTCCAGCGTGGCGCCAGGACCGGCGCGCAGGAATTCCTGCGCATCGCGCTGCAGGATGCCGAGCATGCTGCCGAGAGCGCGCAGTTGCGGCGCGAGCGCGACGGCACCCCGGTTTACTTCGTTCGCGAGGTCGAACAGCACCGCGACCGCCTCGGGCGTGCCGAAATCGTCGTCCATCGCCGCCTTGAATCGCATGGCATGCGATTCGCTCCAGTCGACCTGCGCCGGCATCGCGAGGCTGCCCCTGAGCGCGGTGTAGAGCCGCGTCAGCGCGGCTTTCGCGTCCTGCATGTGCGAATCCGAGTAGTTCAGCGGGCTGCGGTAGTGCGCGCGCACGATGAAGAAGCGCACCACCTCGGGATCGAACGACGTCAGGATATCGCGCACGGTGCGGAAATTGCCGAGCGACTTGGACATTTTTTCCTCGTCCACGCGCACGAAGCCGTTGTGCATCCAGAAATTGACGAAAGTCCTGCCGCTCGCGCCCTCGGATTGCGCGATCTCGTTCTCGTGGTGCGGAAACTGCAGATCCTCACCGCCGCCGTGGATATCGAAGTGCTCGCCGAGCAGCGCGCAGCTCATCGCCGAGCACTCGATGTGCCAGCCCGGGCGTCCCTCGCCCCACAGCGACGACCATTTCGGCTCGTCCGGCTTGGAGCGCTTCCAGAGCACGAAGTCGAGCGGATCCTGCTTCGAGGCGTCCACGGATACACGCTCGCCCGCGCGCAACTCGTCGAGGGACTTGCCCGAGAGCTTTCCGTAGCCGGGAAACTTGCGCACCGCGAAATTGACGTCGCCGTCGGCCGCGCGGTATGCCAAGCCGCGCCGCTCGAGGGCGGAGATCATGTCGAGCATCTGCGGCACGAAGCGCGTGGCGCGCGGCTCGTGATCGGGCGCTTCGACGCCCAGCGCCGCCGCGTCCTCCTCCATGTAGCGTATGTAGCGCGCGGTGAGCTCGCCTATCGATTCACGATTCTCGATCGCGCGCCGGATGATCTTGTCGTCGATGTCAGTGATGTTGCGCACATAGATGACGCGATAGCCGCTTTCGCGCAGCCATCTGCGCACGACGTCGAACACCACCATCACTCGCGCATGTCCCAGGTGGCAATGGTCGTACACCGTCATGCCGCAGACGTACATGCGCACGCTACCTGCGTGGATCGGCGCGAAGTCCTGCTTTCTTCTACCGAGCGTGTTGTAGATCGTGAGCATCCGGAGCCACTATGCTCGCCGCGTTCGCGTGCCGGTCGAGGGAACTATGCGCAGCGCAGGCATTCAAATGCCTCGGAAAGCGCACGCTGCAGTGCAGAATAGTCGTTCGAAGTTGTCGCAGGCCGGGGGTTAGTCTAGAATGCTCTGTTTCCTAGAGCCTTGAAAAGTATAACACAATGGTCGATTCCGTTCTGTGTCGCATGGCATTCCAGCGCATCGTCCGGGCGCTGCTGTTCGGCGTCCTGCTGGGCGCATCCGCGGCGCATGCAGACGACATGCAGCAGGCGAACGCTTTGCTCAAGGCGGGCCACTATCCGCAGGCGCTCGAGCACGTGAACAGGTTGATCGCGGCCAAGCCCCAGGATCCGCAGGCGCGCTTTCTCAAAGGACTCATCCTTACCGAGCAAGGCGATACCAAAGACGCGATCGAAGTCTTCCAGAAGCTCACGCAGGATTACCCTGACCTGCCCGAGCCATACAACAACCTCGCGGTGATCTACGCCGGCCAGGGACAATACGAAAGGGCACGCACAGAGCTCGAAAAATCCATCCGCACCCACTCCAGCTACGCCACCGCCTACGAGAATCTGGGCGACGTCTACGCCAGGCTCGCGAGCCGGGCCTACGACAAGGCGCTGCAGCTCGACTCCTCCAACTCGACGGCGCAAAGCAAACTGATGCTGGTGCGCAGCCTGGTCGGTGCCGGGCCGCAGCCTGTCGCCACCGTGGCGGGCAAGGTCGCCAAGCCGGTCGAGGTGGCGGCGGCGCCGCCCTCGCCCGCACCGACTCCGGCACCGGCTCAGCCCGAGCCCGAGGCCAAGTCCCCGCCGGCAGTCGCAGCGGCAGCGGAAAAGCCGCCCGCGCCGGAGTCCGCGCCGAAACCGGCGGCCGACCCGCGCAGCGAGGTGCTCGCGGCGGTCGATGCCTGGGCCAGCGCCTGGTCGAGCCGGGATGTCGACGCCTATCTCGCGCACTACGCCCCCGACTTCGAGACGCCGCGCGGCGAGCCGCGTAGCGCATGGGAAAAGCTGCGCCGCAGCCGCATCGCTGGGCCCAAGTCGATCGCAGTCGAGATCAAGTCGCCCGAGGTGACACGGGTGAGCGACACGGCGGCGCGCGTCACGTTTCACCAGGTTTACCGCTCCGACCGCTTCAGCGGTAGCAGCAACAAGACGCTCGACATGGTAAAGATAGACGGACGATGGATGATCCGGCAGGAGCGGGTAGGCGGCTGATGGCGAGGCGCGCGCCGCGGCTCCTCTTCGCGCTGGCGATCTTCTACGCATCGCTCGGTCCCGCTATCAGCCAGGCGCGCTCGCCGGACGCCGAGCTCGAGCACGGGCTTTCCGGCGTCATCCAGGCCATCGAAAAGGACCGTCCCGACGTCGCGCTCGAGCGCGTTGACGCGCTTATCGCCGCGCATCCGACGTTCCGCCTCGCGCACCTGATCCGGGGCGACTTGCTCCTGGCGCGCACGCACCCGCTGCAGACGTTCGGCGACGTGGCGAAGACCGTTCCGCGCGCAAAAGTCGAGGGGCTGCGCGAAGAGGCGCTCGCGCGCCTGCGCGCGCTACGCGCCCGCCCGGCAGCGGACCGCGTTCCACGCTACGTTCTGCAGCTGAATCCCGAGCAGAAGTACGCGATCGTCGTCGATTCGCAACTGTCGCGGCTCTACCTTTTCAGGAACGTGGGCGGCCAGCCGCAGTACGTGGAGGACTACTACGTCACGCTCGGCAAGCGTGGGATGGAAAAGACGCGCGAGGGCGACCAGAAGACCCCGATCGGGGTCTATCACGTGGTAGCGAACCTGCCGCGCAAGGAGTTGACCGACTTCTACGGCGCAGGCGCCTTTCCCATCGACTATCCGAACACGTGGGACAAGCTGATGGGGCGCAACGGGCACGGGATATGGCTGCATGGAACCCCTTCCAGTACCTACAGCCGTCCGCCGCGCGCCAGCGATGGATGCATCGTGCTCGCCAACCCGGATCTCGAGTCGGTCGGGCGCTATGTGCAGATCGGGCTAACGCCGGTGATTATCGCCGATGAAATCCAGTGGAGCAGCCCCGCCGCCGTCGAGGCGGACCGTAAAGCGCTCGCGCACGCGATCGACGCCTGGCGCTCCGACTGGGAAAGCATCGATACCGCGCGCTACCTGAGCCACTACTCGAAGCGCTTCCAGGCCAACGGTCAGGACTATGCGGTCTGGGCGGCACGCAAGCGCAAGATCAATTCCGCCAAGAAGTGGATCAAGGTCGGGATTTCGGATCTCGCCATGTTTCGCTATCCTCGCGAGCGCGACTTCGTGGTGGTCAGCTTCGACCAGAACTACCGCTCGAACAATCTCTCGAACGTGATTCGAAAAATACAGTACTGGTCGAAGGAAAACGGCAGCTGGAAGATCCTCTACGAGGGTGCTGGCTGACTCCTCCCCGGCGCCGCAGCTTGCGCCTTTCAGCGTAAACACCAATGAACCTGCTCAAGCTCTGGAAGCCTCTTTTCATTCTCTCGGCCGCCGCCGCCTCTCCGGCTGCCGCCGCCGCGACTCACGTCGAGATAAAGACGAATCTCGGCGCTATCCGGCTCGAGCTCTATCCGTCGAAGACGCCAAAGACCGTGGCCAACTTCCTGCAGTACGTGCGAGAAGGCCATTACAACGACACTATCTTCCATCGCGTGATCGACGGCTTCATGATTCAGGGCGGCGGATTCGACGGCAGCTACAATCATAAACCGACGCGCGCGCCGATTCCCAATGAAGCGCAGGCCGGCGTCGAGGCTGGGCTGAAGAACGACACCGGCACGGTCGCCATGGCGCGTACCTCGAACCCGAACTCCGCGACCGCGCAGTTCTTCATCAACCTCGCGGACAACGCATTCCTGAACTGGGGCGACCCGCGTGGCGACGGCAGCGGCTATGCCGTCTTCGGGAAGGTGGTTTCGGGTTTCGACGTCGTGACCAGGATCGCGAAAACGCCGACCGGACGCGGCGGCCCCTTCGCCAGCGACGTGCCGCGCGACCCAATCGTCATCGAGTCAATGACGCTGGTCGACGGTCGCTAGCCGGCAGCGTGGGCCCGGACCTGCTCATCTCGGACCTGCACCTTTCGCGCGAGCGACCGTTCATCACCGGTCGCTTCCGTGAATTCCTGAAGGACCAGGCGGCCGTAGCGCGGACGCTCTACATTCTGGGCGACCTGTTCGATTACTGGGTCGGCGACGATGAGCTCGGTGCGCCGGGAGCGGACCCGCTCGCAAGCGAGGTCGTCGACGCGCTGCAGGCGCTGGCGCGCGGCGGGACCGCCGTATACGTCATGC
>JADEYI010001546.1_pt1 | contig 16555 bp, 14 predicted proteins | sample 8542331 | NCBI WGS metagenome assembly JADEYI01 (sample SAMN16510988, study PRJNA670497) | mine drainage metagenome | isolation source: biofilm near Copperflume 1 | place: Germany: Marsberg coppermine Kilianstollen | collected 2018-02 | reverse complement strand
CTATGCTAGGGCTCTGGCGTGGTCTGGTGTTGCTGGTGGGTTTGGTCGTCCTCTCGAGTTGCTTCGAGGCCAATCTCGAGCTGAAGGTTCACTTGAATGGGCGAGTGGAGCAAATCCTGACCTTGGTTCCCACCCAGGGCAACACCCAAGGACAGCAAATCGTCTCTCAGTTTGTTGAGAAATTGGCTAAAGAAGGCTGGAAAACTCAGCAGCAGGGCCAGAAAGTAATCGCTCGCCGCGACCTCAAGGGGCCAGGCTGGAACACCAGCAGCCTCAACTTGGGCACCGGAGCCTTCAGCGACGAGCGCTTCCAGGTCTCGCAGTCGGGGGGGTGGCTAGTGCAAACCTATCGCCTCGAGGTCAGCCTGGGCCAGCCCAACCCGGCTTTGCAGGGGTTGTCCCCGGCTGGGCAACTGTTTTCGCTATTTTCTGCTTCGCTAGTGCCCAAGCTCTCGCTCTCGCTCGAGACCCCCCTCAGAGCTAGCGCCCAGAACGCCGATTCGGTGAACGGAACCGCCTACACCTGGAACATCAATCCAGCCGGAGGTAACCAGTTTTACATCGAATACCGTATTGTCCGCTGGGATCGGGTTTTGCTACTCCTGCTGGCAGGTTTGGCTATATATGGAGGCTGGCGCTGGCTAAGGCACAGAAAACTAGCATAAGTCCAGAGGGGGTTTTTCGCGCGCCACGTTGGCTTGCTGGCTTCTGTGGCTCTGGATTCGCTCGAGCTGTTGGCCGCCCACACCGATTTTCAGCTCAGGCGGTAGAGTAGGGCCATGTTCCAAACCGATTTGCTCAAAGACAAAGTAGTGCTGGTGACGGGAGGCGGTACGGGGCTGGGTCGTTCGATGAGCACACGCTTTCTCGAGCTTGGGGCCAAGGTTGCTATTACCAGCCGCCGCGCTGAGACCATCCAGCAGGCCGCACAAGAAATGTCTGCTCAGACCGGGGGCGAGGTGTTTGCTACGCCCTGCGACGTGCGCGACCCTGAGGCCGTGAAGGGCATGATAGACACGGTTGAGGGGCATTTGGGCCGCATAGACGTGCTGCTCAACAATGCCGCCGGAAACTTCATCTCGCCCACCGAGCGGCTTTCGCACCGAGCCGTGGATGCGGTGCTGGGCATCGTGCTACACGGAACGTTTTATTGTACTTTGGAGTTGGGTAAGCGCTGGATTGCCAAAGGAGTCAAGGGAACCGTGCTCAACATTGCTACTACCTATGCTCAGTCCGGCTCGGGCTACGTGGTGCCTTCGGCGGCGGCCAAGGCGGGCGTGGTGGCCCTCACCAAGTCGCTGGCCGCCGAGTGGGGCAAGTACGGCATCCGCCTCAACGCCATCGCGCCGGGGCCGTTCCCCACCGAAGGAGCCTGGAGCCGCTTGATGCCCACCGCAGAAATCCAGGAAATGTTCGAGAAAAAGATTCCCCTGCGGCGTATGGGCCAGCACTCAGAGCTTGCCAACCTGGCTTCCTATCTGATCTCCGACTACGCAGGCTTTATTACGGGTGACGTGGTGAGTATTGATGGGGGCGAGACCGCCTGGAATGGAGGTGAATTCAACGTGCTGGATGCTGTTACAAAAGAACAGTGGGACGCGCTGGAAGCGATGCGTAAAAAATGAGGCAGGCCATGGCCCGCCTTTGAAGCTGGTTAGGATTTATCGCAGTTTTCATAATAACTCTGCCATCCGGGGCGGAGTCGGCCCTAGGCCGATAGCAGCGGAGCCGCTACGCGAGCGGAGTTATTTAAGCTTCCCTAACACAAAAACTCTAAGGATAATGGACGCTTATTCGTGAAGAGCGCTCTAGGTTGTGTTGACAATTTAGAGGTCAAGGAGTTGAACTTACATTGTGTCGAAGGTGCGATTAAAAGCTCATGAGTGGCGCAAGATTAAGCGATTTCTGGATGAGCACCCGAGGGTGTATGTGGGTAAGAGCCGGAGTTGTAAGCGGTTCGTGGAGGCGGTGCTCTGTGGATGAGCCGCAATGGGGCACAGTGCGGGTATGCAGAGGGTGATGCTGGACGCGACCTTGGTGCGTGCCCATGCTTGCGCGGCAGGGGGAAGGTATCCGCGTACCGGACGGGGCTGTGCCCCGCTTGGAAAAGGGGGCACCAGCAGCAGCATCTGGGCTGAAGCAAAGGCGGATTCACCAGCAAGATTCACGTCTGCGTAGATGCGCTGGGCAACCCCTTGAGGGTGGGGCTAACTGCGGGTCAGCGGCACGAGATCACCCAAGCCCCTGACCTGTTGCGGGGTTTCGACCTGCAACAGGTGATTGCGGATAAAGCCTTTGATGCCGACTGGTTGGTCGAGTTCGTCCAGGCCATCCAAGCCCAGGCCGTCATCCCCCCAAATCCAATCGTATCCAGCCCCGCGACTACGCTGCTGAAGCGTACCAAGAGCGCCACCTCGTCGAGTGTTTCATCGGCAAGCTCAAGCACTTCCGTAGGGTCTTCTCTCGCTTCGATAAACTCGCCCGAAACTTCCTCGCCTTCGTCCACTTTGTCTCAGCCCTCATCTGGCTACGCTGAAATGTCAACACAACCTAATTATCGCTAAGCAGAATAACTCCGGCAGCTAAGGCTCCGGTGGTACTAGGAGTACCGGGATTCACAGCGACGGCGGTATAAATTTTGCCAGCCGCGAGGGCAACGCTCCCAGTGTCAATCACTGGGGTTTTGCTGCCGACCCCAGTGATACGAACCTGGTAGTTTCCAGCCGCCGCGCTGATATAGGGGTTGATAGATTTGAAGGCGAAGTTGGTGGGATTAGGTGTCACCGAGGTGAGGCTTGCACTGGGGGCAGTTACATATACGTCCACCGTAGGTGCTGCCGGGGCAGCGTGAATCAGGCGCAGCTTGAAGTTACCTGAAGCGGGTGCGGTCAGGTCATCGGTTGCCAAAAGAGCTTGCAGGGTTCCGCCTGATAATGAACCCACGGCCAGTACGGTGTAATTCTGCCCTGCCACTGTAGTCACGGGGCTGTTGGTGGTGTCAATCGGACAGGTGGTCGTACCGGTGGCACAGACTTTGATGGCGGTAGACCCTGCTGTGACGGATAAGTAGCCAGAGTTTTGACCAAAAGTTACGCCAGACTTTACCTTGTTGCCGTTGACATATACATCCACTGCGGGAGTATCCGCCGAGGCATGAACCACCCGGATATTGGCTTGGCTCGAGTTCACAGAACCACAGGCTACGAGGGAAACTGCTGCTAATGCACCTAACGTTATCTGCTTGAACATGCGTGCCTCCTTGTGCGATTGCCCGCTTTTGCAATGTAACCTAGCTGGAACTTGTCCAAATTAGCCCCACATCACGCATAGTCCTAACCTGGTCTTCATACGTTCTTCACATTTGCCTCAAAACAAAAGGCGGGCCATGGCCCGCCTTTGAAGCTGGTTAGGATTTATCGCGGCAGGCTACATCTTGCTGCTCGAGCTAGAGATTTCTGGATCAAAGCGTGCGGGAAACCATCTTCAGGCACTGGGCAGATGTTTGGGCATTACCCCGCCGATAATCATGCCCAGCACGTCGTCGTGGGAGACTTCCGGAGTGTTTACGGTGCCTACTACCTTGCCGTTTTTCATCACGGTGATACGGTCAGCCAGGTCAAATACGTCGTGCAGGTCGTGGCTGATGAGGAAAATTCCCACCCCTTCGGCTTTTAGAGCCTTGACCAATTCCCCCACCTTGCGGGTTTCCTCGGGGCCGAGCGCGGCGGTAGGCTCGTCCATAATCAAGCATTTGGCCTTGAAATAAATGGCCCGCCCGATGGCCACGCTCTGGCGTTGCCCGCCGGACATATTGGCGACTGGGACGCGCAAGCTGGGGATACGAATGCGTAGGCGGTCGAGGATAGTTCTGGACTCGAGTTCCATTACATCTTCGTCGAGCACCGCCCCGCGCACTTTTTCGCGACCCAGAAACACGTTGGCTACAGCGTCGAGGTTGTCGGCCAGGGCTAGGTTCTGGTATATGGTCTCGATACCGTAGCGCTGTGAGTCCTGGGGGGTTTTAATCTGGACTTCCTGTCCTTCCACCAAAATCTGCCCACTGTCGGCCTGGTAAGCCCCGGAGAGCACCTTGATGAGGGTGGATTTTCCTGCTCCGTTGTGTCCGAGTAGCCCGACCACCTCGCCGGGGTACAAGCTCACGCTTACATCATTGAGAGCCTGGTTGCCGCCGAAGCGCAGGCTGATGTTATTCATTTCTACCAATGGGGTCACTCAAACCTCCCAAATGACCAGGCCCTAGCCCTTATGCCAGTAGCACGCGGCATCTTCAAGCCCTCCGGTTGCGCAAGAAAACCGTGTTATAGAACACCGCGGCCAATAACACGATGCCCAGAACGATATTTTGCCATTCGGTAGGGATGCCCATCAGCACCATGCCGTTTTGCAGGCTCGAGGTCAGCAAAGCTCCGAGCGCGGCCCCCACGATGGTTCCGCTGCCTCCAGCCAGGGCCGTGCCCCCGATGACAGCGGCGGCGATGACCGACAGCTCGAGGTTGGTGCCTAGACCGGCGGTAGCGGCGTTTAGACGAGCGGCCTGCACTGCGGCGGCTAGGGCGGTCAGGAAGCCCATCAGCATGAACACCTGCACCATAATCCGCCGCACGTTGATGCCCGCCAGCCGCGCGGCTTCGGGGTTGCCGCCCATAGCAAAAACGTAGCGCCCAAAGCGGGTAGAACGGGTCATCCAGGCCAGGAAGATTAGGACTACCAGGGTTATCACCACGGGAATGGGGATTCCCCGTGGAATGTTGGTTCCGGGATAGGTGTAAGCATTCATGACCAGGACGAAAGCCAGGGTAAAGAGGATTAGCACCCCGTTGACCACCCATTCGGCCCACAGCGGGCGAACGGGCAGGCGGTGCTTGAGACGGCTACGGCGGTTGCCGAGGGCCTGATAAATGATGAACGCCATGCCCAAAAGGCCCACAATCCAGGTCGCTTCAGCACCGATGGAACCAGCGCCCAAGAGGCTAAAAGTTTGCTTCATAGGCGCGACGGTACGCCCACTGGCGACCACAAAAGTGGCATTGCGAAAAATCAGCAGCCCGGCCAAGGTGACTACGAAAGCCGGTACACCCCAGTAGGCCACCCAGTAGCCGTTGAAGGCCCCAATCAGCACGCCAAGCGCCAGCCCCAGTATCAGCGCCACAACCCAAGAAAGGCCTAACCCCAGGGGGGGCGAAACTTGAAGCAGGGCCATGATCATGGCGCAAAAACCCAGCACCGAGCCCACCGAAAGGTCTATCTGGCGGGCCACGATCACCAGCACCATGCCCCCTACCGTGATGCCTACCACCGCTGTTTGCACCGATAGGTTCCACAGATTCACCGGGCTCAAAAACAAGCCGCCGGTGAGAATCTCAAAGGCTATCCAGACCACCACCAGCACACCCAGCATCAAAACCTGCCGAATGTCCAGCCCCAAGCTGGCAAAGCCTTGGCGGGGTTTTTGTGTGTCTTGCACAGTATTTTGCATTATTTTTCCCTCGAGATGCCCGTAAGACTCAAGCCCAAGGCTCCAGAACTATCCCCCAGACGTAAAAATAGAGGCGGACACACGGTTATCGCATGTCCGCCCACATCTCTTTAGAGCGGCTTCCCCCTGTATAGGTCGGGTGATAGTGGGAAGCGCGATATCACGAGGCTACTTGCAGACGGGAACCTTAGTAGCGTCAACGCCCTTGCACAGCACGTCTTTCTTGATCCAACCGGCATCCAGAACCAGGTTCAGATTGGCTTGAGTGATGCCAACGGGCTTGAGCAGGATGGAGTTCATCTTGACCTTGTTGGGGCCACCGTCGAAGATCGAGGCTTTCTCGCCGCCTGCTTGGATAGCCGTAGGAGCAACCCCCTTAGCCAATTCGATAGCGATTTCGCCTGCGGCCTTGCCCAAGGCCCTCGAGTCCTTCCAGACGCTTACGGTCTGCTGACCCAGGGCCACCCGGTTGAGTGCCGCGAAGTCGCCGTCCTGACCGGACATAGCTACCTTGCCCAAAAGCCCCACCGCATCCAGAGCAGCAGCAGCGCCTGTGGCCATACCGTCGTTGGAGGACATTACCGCGTCCACCTTGTTGCCGACGCGGGTCAACATTTGCTCGGTGTTGCGCTGGGCTACGTCGGGTGCCCAGTTGTCGGTGGCCTGCTCACCCACGATCTTGATTTTGCCTGCCTTGATGGAGGGGTCGAGGATTTCCCGCTGCCCGTCGTAGACGAACTGGGCGTTGGTATCCTTGGGGTCGCCCCGGACGAAGATATAGTTGCCGCTGGGGCGAACCTTGAGCACCTCGCGGCCCATGATGCGACCTACTTCAACGTTGTTGAAGGTCAGGTAGAAGGCGTAGGGGTTCTCGATCAGGCGGTCGTAGGCGATTACAGGAATCTTAGCAGCTTTGGCAGCGGCAATAGCCGGGGCGATGGCATCCTTATCCTGGGCCAGGATAATCAGCACATTGGCCCCCTTGGCGATCAGGTTAGTGACATCGTTGAGCTGCTTTTCCGATGAGCTTTGTGCGTCGGCGCTGACATACTCAGCACCCCCCGCCGCAAGGGCAGCCTTAATTGCAGCCTCGTCGGTCTTCCAACGCTCTTCCTGGAAGTTAGACCAACTCACTCCTACGATGATCTTCTTTTGCGCCAAGGCGGGCTGGAACAGACCCAGTCCGACCACAGCTACCGTAGCGGCCAGAGCCGCGGCTTTAAGGAATGGTTTCATGATGATATCCTCCTGATAGCAAAGAGCCGAAATCTCCGACCTGCAAGAATTAGGGTTGTTCGACTCGCCCATGAAAATACCGGAAACCCTGGCTTGCGTCAATGCCCCAGAAATATCTGATTCGGATGCCCTCGAGTCGAGTCTCAAGGTTGTTTTGCGGCCTCTATCTTGAAGGGCTGTATCCCCGACTCGCGGCTAATAACCACGTACTGGTCGGTTTTTAGGTCTTGCCAACCACTCCAAACTCCATCAGGCCACTGTACGCGCAGCTTGGTGGATTCGGCGCTCCCCAGGCCAAAGTGAACGAAGCCCAGACTGCCGCTGGCGTGGCCCCCTCCGATGGTGAGTTCACGGCGCAGGACACGCTTATCAAGCTGGACTTCAATCCAGGAGCCTATCGCATCGCGGTTGGCTCCGGCTTGTTGCAAACGTACTCCCAGCCAGTGCCCCATGGCTTGAGGATATTCGGCGCTGCCAGCCCCGACATTGCGCCAGACCTGGGCCTTATCCATACGGTTGATCACCACCACGTCGAGCAGGCCATCCCCATTGAGGTCTACTACGGCGGCCCCCCGCCCGCGCAGAAAGCTAGCTAGACCAGCCTTGTCGCCCACCTCGAGGAAACTCCCATTGGGCTGGCCCAACAGCAAGTCGTTGGGGTCTTTGCTGGCCGCGTCGCGCATGGAGCCCACGTTGCCTTTGGTGATGAATAAGTCTATCAGGCCATCGTTGTTCAAATCCTCGAACTGGGCGTGCCAGGCGGTGGAGATGTGTACGTCTCCGCCGGTATAAGGCCGATGGGCAGTGACCCCGTGCTTGAAGGCAATATCGCTATAAGTGGGTTCAGAAGGGCCACTTTGTAGGGTTTGCAGTTTGTTATCGCCCATGCTGCTGAGGAAGTAGGTGGGATAGCCACTGCCCATCAGGTCGTAGCTAGCAATGCCCATGCCCCAGATTTGCAGCCGTTTCCAACCTTGGGCCTCGGTGTAGAGGTGGGGTGGCTGACCCGGACTCACCTGCCAAAGTTGTTCTTCGCCGCCCCAGTAGTATTGCCGGTCGTTGCTGATGCGCAAACTCGGGGTTCCTGAGCGGTTCCAGTCGCTAAACAGCATCGAAAGAGCGCAGTAGCTAGGTTTGAGGGGGATAGGAGCGGCAAAGCCCTGGCCCCCCGCAGCGGGGCGGTAGAGCAGGTTGTCGGTGCAACTGCCCCAAGGAAAGCTGCTGCCGCGCTTGTAATAAGTGCCCACCGCCAGAGTGGGCCAGTTTTGCCCATGCTCCCAAGTAGCCGAAAAGGCTGTGCTCCAGTTTTTGCTACCCTGAAAGCCCCAGGTTTCGTTGGCCCGAACAAACTTGCAGTTGCCCAGACCACGCATGAGTACGGTTTCGCCCGCACGAAGCAGTATCAAGTCGGTGATGCCGTCGCCGTCTATATCTATCGGGTAGGCCCCGCTAACTTGGGTAAGCTCGAGGCCCGAGGTTTCCTCCTGAAAACGTATAGGGCCGCCGATGCTGCTGAGGTTGCGGTAGAACTTGGCCTTGTTGTCCCCGCCCGAGAGCAGCAGGTCGGGAAGGCCATTGCCACTACAATCAAAGGCCGCGACCCCACCCCCCACCACGTAGTCGCCATCGTAACGGCTGTTGAGGCCCGAACTGGCGGTTTCCTCGACGAAGTGGGGGATGGCCTGAGCCAGAGCTAGGCTGCCGAGCATTGCCAGCAGGCCCAAAGCAGAGCAGGATTTCCAGAGGGTGGTCATCAGCAAAATCATAGCGCAATCTTGTTTTTGGCTTCCAGCTTCTTATCCCGCCTGGCTGTAGGCTAGGGTTTGGGAGAGAATGGTTTTGAGTACACCTATAGACGAACTCATTCAGACCGGACGCTACGACCAAGCCCGCGCCCATTTGCTCAGGGGTGAGCAAGGGAATACCGATGCGCTGGCGGTATTGCTGGAGCTACGCGACTGGCTGCGGGCCAAGGAATATGGGCGCGTACGCAAGGTGCTGGCCCAGGAGGGCTCACTGCTCGAGCCCTACCTCGAACCGACTCGGGTGCAAGCGGCACTAGAGGCTTTCGAGGGAGAGACCGAGACCGCCCTCGAGCCCTACCTGCAAGACCCCCATCTGGGAGGCGAAGCCTGGTGTAGCCTGGGCCTGCTGCGCATTCGTGGGGGTAATCATGAGGGGGCCAACCAAGCCTTCGAGCGGGCTTTAGAACGGGATAAGGGACATTTTCGGGCCAAGACCAACCGGGCCAACTTGTTGCAAGAAGAGGGGAGGCTCGAGGAGGCCATAGCGGCCTATCAGGAAGTGCTCCAACTCAACCCTGACTATGCCCTGGCCCACCACAACCTGGGAGCGGCCTACCGCAAAAAGGGCGACCTGAGCAAGTCGGTATACCACGTTAAGCGGGCACAGCGCCTTCAGATGCGACCCCCATCCCGAACCCTCCGGGCTTCCGTAGCCGACCCCAACCCCTTGCCGCGCCCAGCCTGGGCTGGTCTGGGGAGCCGTTGGTGGGTATGGCTGATTGTGATTGCCATAGCTTATTTTTTGCTGCACCGCTAAGTACCCCCACAAATCTGACTAGCGCTATATCCGCAGTTCAATGACTTTGTAAAGGCCCGTTCCTGAAGGTACGAGCGTCAGATTCGGGGGAACCCCTAAAGCACAAATCTATCGTGGAGACACTTAATTTGGCTAGAGATCTTTACCAGTCAGCGATTGACCCCTTCAGCCCCCGGCCTTTGCGGCTGGGCGGCCTTGACCTTACCCAACACATTCAGCACCACCACTCCCACCAGGGCCACCGCGCCACCAACCAAGGCTAAGGCTGTGGGAACCTCACCACGCAGGAGATAAGCCAGGAGGTAGGCCAAAATCGGCGAGACATAAAGAAAGCTGGTTACGCGGCTGGCAGGCGCAATCGAGAGGGCATAGTTCCAGGTCATGTAGGCCACAGCACTGGGAAAAATCCCCAGATAGACGGCGCTCCACACCGAAGCCGCCGAGGCTTTGGTCAACTCACCGGATAACCCCGGCAAAAACACCAGCAGCGGCAGGGTTCCCGCCCAGATCGAATAAACCGTAAATTGCAAGGCGCTATATTTACGTACCAAGCTGCGCTGGAACACGAAGTAGACCGAGGTCGCTAGGGCTGCCAGCAGGATGAGCAAAGCTCCTGGTTCAAACCTAAAGCGACCCGGATGGTTGCCCACCGCAATTAGGGCCACGCCGAAAAAGGCGATGGCGATACCCAGCCAGCCCAGCGCCGAAAGCCGCTCACCCATGAAGAAGTAAGACATCAGTGCCACGAATACCGGGCCACAGGCAATCAGGATGGCTGCAGGCCCTGAGGCAACGCTCTGTAAGCCGGTGCTGAGTGAGGTGTGGTAGATGCTGATGCCCAGCAAGCTCAGGCCCAGCATAGGCCACCAGTCCTGTGGAGTGGGCAAGGGCATTCGGGTCGCGAGGGCATAGACCAACAGTGCAGCCGAAGCCACCAAAAAACGCAGCAGCACCAGATGCACCGGGCTGAAGTCTTGCAGGGCATTTTTGATAATCGGATACACCGAAGACCAGGGCAAAATGGTAATCAGTGTGGCCAGGAGGGCTCGAGAACTCATGGTCTGGATTGTAACAACGTTTCTCACGAGCACCCTCATTCAGTGAAATGACGGTACGGAGTGTTGCTCTCTCGAGGGATAAAAGGGGAAATGCTGGAAGTTAGCCAAACCCAAATTTTGATTCCGCGCGCCTTTACTTAGGGTAGCTCTAAACTATACTGAGCAGTGCATGAACACGCCTTACCAAACGGTATTTTTATTAGATGTGGATAACACCCTGCTGGACAATGACCATGTCGAGCGCGACCTGCGAGCCCACCTGAGCCACGAGTTTGGGACGAAGCAGGCCGAGGACTATTGGGGCATCTTTGAAAATCTGCGCCAGGAGATGGGCTATGCCGATTATCTGGGGGCCTTGCAGCGCTACCGCCTCGAGCATCCCCACCACCCTCATATTTTGCGAATGTCCTCCTTTTTGATTGGTTATCCTTTCCAAGAGCGGCTTTACCTGGGTGCCCTCGAGGTCATTCACCGCCTGCGCCAACTTGGGCCGTGCGTGATTCTCTCCGATGGTGACGTGGTATTCCAGCCCCACAAGATCGAGCGCTCGGGGATTCTTGAGGCTGTCGGTGGACACGCTCTGATCTACATCCACAAAGAGCAAGAGCTGGACGATGTGGAGCGGCGTTACCCCGCTCAGCACTATGTTTTAGTAGACGACAAGCTGCGTATCCTGACGGCGGTCAAGGCTATCTGGGGTGAGCGCCTGACCACGGTGTTTCCCCGCCAGGGTCACTACGCCCTCGACCTACAGGCCATTGCGGGCTATCCCAGTGCCGACTTGAGCATCGAGCGCATCGGCGACTTGCTCGAGATGAATCTGGAGGATCTGGGCCAAGCTTCAAAAAGCTAAACACCTGTAGCACAATCACGGCAGGCTCAGCGGCATAAGCTGTTTGATAAAGTTAGGTCTATATAGGGGAGGACACATGAAAGCAACCCAAACACTGCACGACCTGGGCCAGAGTTTGTGGCTCGATAACATCACCCGCTCCCTGTTGGACAAGGGTACGCTGGAACGCTATATCCGTGAACTCTCGGTGACCGGCCTCACCTCCAACCCCACCATCTTCGAGGCGGCGATCAAGGGCAGTGCCGACTACGATGCTTCGATTCAGGAGAAAACCAAAGCCGGGCTGAGCGGGGATGCCCTATTTTTTGAGGTGGCCCTCGAGGATTTGCGCCGCGCCGCCGACCTTTTCCGGCCCGTCTATGAAGCAACCGGCGGAGTAGATGGGTTTGTCTCCCTCGAGGTTTCTCCTCTTCTGGCTTATGACACGGCCCAAACCATCGCCCAGGCCCAAAAACTCCACGCCGAGGCGGGAAAACCCAACTTGTTTATCAAAATTCCTGGCACTCCCGAGGGGCTTCCGGCTATCGAGGAGGCCATTTTTCAGGGGGTGCCTATCAATGTCACCCTGCTGTTCTCGAGGGAACAATACCTGGCGGCTGCCGAAGCCTATTTACGCGGTCTGGAGCGGCGTGTGGCGGCAGGGCTAAAGCCCGACGGGGCCTCAGTGGCCTCGGTGTTTGTGAGCCGCTGGGATCGTGCGGTAGCCGATAAGGTGCCCGCCGAGCTACACAACCGCTTGGGCATCGCAATAATGCAACGCACCTATAAAGCCTATCGGGATTTGCTCGAGAGCCCGCGCTGGGCCAAGCTGGCTGCGGCAGGCGCGAAACCTCAGCGAGCCCTCTGGGCGAGCACCGGGACCAAAGACCCCAAGGCTTCCGATGTGATGTATATCGCTGCGCTGGCCGCTCCCGATACTGTGAACACCATGCCCGAAGCCACCCTGTTGGCCTTTGCCGACCACGGGCGAGTTGAAGGAACCATGCCCCAGGATGGCGGCGATGCCGAAGCGATCATCGGGCAATTCCGTCAGGCCGGAATAGATACCGATGCACTGGCTCTCGAGCTGCAAAAAGAGGGAGCCCAAGCCTTCGTGAAGTCCTGGTCGGGTCTGCTCGAGCAGATTGGCAACAAAAGTGCCAAGCTCGAGAAAGCAGGCTAGACCACAAGCCGAAGTGGGGCTTGCACTATTTCTGGGACTCGAAAAGCATAGCCTCGGTAGTTAAGCAAGGGGTCTCCTGGAGGATATTCTTTTGCAGGGGAATGGGGGTTGTGCTGCTATAGAGCGGTTTTCGGAAAGAATCCTGGGAGAGCCTGAGGGTATTCCCTGGGCCAATCTGATATTTTGCCGCAAAAATCCGGGAACCGCGATAGTTTTGCAGTCTTCAAAAGGCTAAACCAGCACCGGTGCATGATGTGGGAGCAATCCTGACACCACAGGGGTGAAATTCGTGTTCGCCTCTGCGGTTCCACCAAGGTCAAGACCGCTCTAAACTTAACTCTCTGGCAGGGCGGGGGATTCTCGAGCGTGATTTATCACTATACATTTGATATTTCAATAGTTTATGTGTAAACTAATACCATGAATGTCTTTTTTCCGCGTCCGCTCGAGGTTGAGGTTTGGAATACCCTTTCCCGGCTACACAACGTGGTCAGTCGGCAGCTTCAGCAACACCTGGAGCGCTTCAACCTGACCAGCCCGCAATACCACGTCCTGCGCCACCTGGGAGAGCAGGGGATGCTCAAATCCGGCAACCTGGCAACCCTGCTGGACGTGACTCCGGGCAACCTGACCGGTATCTTGGATCGCCTCGAGGCGGCTGGGTTAATCCAGCGCGAGCGCGACCTGCAAGACCGGCGTGGCTGGCAGCTTTCGCTGACTCCCGAGGGCCAGAAGCTCTACCGCAAGGCCGTACCTTCCACCCGCACCCAGGTCAAGGAGATGTTCGCTGAGCTAGCTCCTGAGGAAATCGCCACCCTGCACAACCTGGCCTCGAGGTTACTCTCGAGCCTGCGTGAACTCGAGGTGAGCGCATGAACCCTGAAGGCTCGGCCAACCGCTGGTGGATTCTCTCGGCTACGGGGTTGGGAGCCCTTACCGCCACCCTCAACTCTGGAACCCTGATTATTGCCCTGCCGGTGCTGCTGCGCGAGTTGCACACCAACTTGTTGAGCCTGATCTGGATTTTGCTGGCCTACAACCTCACCCAGACGGTACTGGTAATGAATGTGGGGCGGCTTTCGGATATGTTTGGGCGCAAGCAGCTTTACGTGGGGGGCTTTGTTTTGTTTACTCTGGCCTCCTTGCTGGCAGGCTTTACTCCCAACGCCGCGGCCTTGATTGCCGTTCGCATCCTGCAGGGGGTTGGTGGGGCCTTTATGATTGCCAACTCCGGGGCCATCGTAGCGGATGCCTTTCCCCGCCGCGAGTTGGGGCTGGCCCTAGGTACTAATCAGATGCTGGTGGCTTTGGGGCTGGTACTAGGGCCAGTGCTGGGCGGCTGGCTGGTGAACTTTGGCTGGCACTGGGTATTTTGGTTTAACGTACCGATTGGGGTGTTGGGAGTTTTCTGGGCCTGGCGGATGCTGCGCCAGGATGGTGGCCTGGATCGCCGCGACCCCATTGACTATCCCGGCAATCTTACCTACGGGGTGGGCTTGGCCTTGGCGGTGATTGGGCTTTCGATAGGGGGCATCGAGTCTTGGAGCCTGGGGCTTCCCTTGATTGGGATTGGCCTGGCCTTGCTGGCAGTGTTTGTGCTGCTTCAGACCCGCGTGAAGGCTCCCATGCTCGACCTCAAGCTGTTTCAATATGCCAGTTTTAGCCTGGGCAACCTGACCAACTTTCTGGGGGCGATTTCACGGCAGTCGCTAAACTTTTTGTTTGTTTTCTACTTCCAGGGAGCCAGAGGCATGGATCCCATCACGGCGGGTATCGCCCTAGCCCCCATAGCCGGAGGTCTACTGATTACGGCCCCCTTCGCCGGACGGTTGGCTGACCGCTACGGCAGCTATCACCTGAGCTGGCTAGGCAACGCCCTTTCCACTGTGGCCTCGCTGGGGCTGGCCCTCAGCCTCAACCTCAACACGCCCTATTGGCAGATTGCCCTGTGGATGCTCGTTTCGGGGATGGGTTCGGGCATCTTTAACTCCCCCAACTCGAGCCTGATTCTGGGCAGTGTTCCCCCCGATCGGCGGGGTATCGCCACCGGTATCCGCACTTTGCTGACCAGCGTGGGCAGCACCCTTTCTATCGTCTTTACCATCAGTCTGGTAGCGAGCTCACTACCCAAGGACGTGCTCTTCAAGATTTTTTCGGGTCTGGCCACCGGGCTCTCTCAGACAGCCCTCGAGCCCTTCAGCGCCAGCACCCGCCTGGCCCTGTGGATTATGACCCTGCTGGGGGCAACGGCTACCCTGGTGGCCCTTCTGAGCCATCCGCTGGCCCGTCCCACCCAGGCCAAGCTCGCCAGCGAGAAGCAGAGGGTTGAGGGCTGACACAGGGCCAGAAACTCAAAGGTAAAAACCCGTCTTAGGTTGCTGAAGGCTGATAGCTAGAGTGGCTTTTGCCATACCGGGCGGGCCGAGTTATTTGAGCGCCTCTCCCAGAAAATCTTCAGAGATAATTGAGGCTGATTCGTGAAAACCGCTCTAGAAGGCTGCTCGAGGGGCAAGCCGACTCCCTACCCATCCAATGCTCATCCTCTACAACCTTCCTGCAAGGTCATGGGCCTACCTTAGGGGTGTCCAGGGGAGATACCCTAGGCAAGGAGAGAAACCATGATCAAGTCAACTAAACCCCTCAAAGCCCTCGCGCTCGGTGCAGTTGCGGCTATCAGCTTAGGCGCGGCCATCAGCTTCGCTCAGCAGAGTGGCACCCAGAGCCCTAGCTATAAAGGCAGCATCCCCGTACAGGAAGGCCAGAACTATGCCTCCCTGGCCAAAGTCTCCATGCAGGATGCCGTCAAGGCGGCTCAGAGCGCCATCGGTAGCACCGCCAGCCCCACCACGGTCAAGCTGGGCAACGAGAATGGCTATCTGGTGTGGGAAGTGGTGATTGGTGGACAGGAAATCAAGGTAGATGCAGGCAACGCTCAGATTCTAGACAAGCAAGCCGCGAATGGCGCAGAGGAGAACGATGGTGAGAGTCAAGGCGAAGGCAACAGCGATGGGGAAAACAGCGGGAACTAGAGCGGCTTATTAAGCCTATACCGCACCTTCTACAATCACTCCCCACGAACTTGGGGAGTGATTTATGCAGTGTGGAAAGTGATTCTTGCAAACTGTGGGATGAAGCAGGCCCACAAACCACTATCCCAGACGCAGTTTATGGCTAAGGCAATTACGATGTCCTGGACGTAATAATATGGGGTTAGCCATTTAGCTCATCTTTACCCAACCCAAACCTTTCTCCCGCAGCCTTAGGTTATGAATCCGGGCTCCATGAAATACCTCTCAAGCGGCTTTCTTATAGAGGTCTAAAGTGCGAATTCTGCTCGTTGAAGACGATCCCGAGGTGGGGGAATTGGTGCTGGAAACCCTGCGGGCCGATGGGTATGCCACCGACTGGGCCCAAGACGGAGAAGAAGCCCTGGGCCTGCTCGAGGGTTTTCCCTACGATTTATTGGTACTGGATATAGTGCTGCCCCGTCGGGACGGCCTGAGCGTGCTGGCAGCCCTGCGCCTGGAGGGGAAGCGTTTGCCGGTGCTGATGCTGACGGCCCGCGATACCCTCGACGACCGGGTGCGGGGCCTCGAGGGCGGGGCCGACGATTATCTGGTCAAGCCCTTCCATCTGCGCGAGTTGCGGGCCAGGGTGCGGGCCTTGTTGCGCCGCTCCCATGGAGAAGCCAGCAACCAGTTCCAGGTGGGGCGACTACGGCTCGATGTGGGAGCCAAGCGGGCTTGGTGGGGCCAGGAGGAATTGCGCTTGTCTGGACGAGAATGGGGGATTCTCGAGTTTTTGGCCCTGCACGAGGGTAGCTACTTCCCCCGCGAGGCCCTCCTTGAACACATCTGGTCGGGCGAGGCCAGCATAGACCCGCGCAGCCTCGACCCTTACATCTCGCGCCTGCGCGGCAAACTGGCCGAAGATGCCATCGAGACGGTGCGTGGGCTGGGGTACCGCTTCCGGGGATGAACCCCAAAGCCTTTCGAGGGTAGATAGTGCATTCGCCGATGATCTACGCGAATTTGGTATAAAACATGGGCGTGGCTACTCAAAATTAGAGCAAATGCCCTGCAACCGCTTGGCCCAACCAGCCGACCCTTTCTTGTTATGAGCCTACGCCTACGTCTGACCCTCTTTTATGCCCTCCTGGTGGGGGTAGTGCTGGGGGTATCGGGGGT
>JADEYI010001545.1_pt1 | contig 16563 bp, 14 predicted proteins | sample 8542331 | NCBI WGS metagenome assembly JADEYI01 (sample SAMN16510988, study PRJNA670497) | mine drainage metagenome | isolation source: biofilm near Copperflume 1 | place: Germany: Marsberg coppermine Kilianstollen | collected 2018-02 | reverse complement strand
TGGCCCTCGAGACCGTCCATCAATCGCGCGCTATTTGAATGTCACCGCACTAGCCACGTCGGCTCGACGCTAACCAGCACCCGGGGACGATGAACGGCGAACCCGCTGGATGCCTCATCTGTGGACAGTCCTGTTCCAGGACCCCCCTGGTGCCACGCGATGGGGTAGGCCTACGCTGGGAGGATGGCGGAGATCCTCGGAGCCGGCGGGCTCGTCATTTTGCTCTTTCCGATCTCGTTCGGGCTCGCACTCTGGGCTCTGATTGACGCGGCTATCCGACCGGAGGCAGCCTTCAAAACCGCAGGACAGAGCAAGGTGCTGTGGATCATCCTTCCGATTGTGGGGATCTTCCTATTCGCGATCGTCGGAGGAATCCTCGGGGTGGTCTACCTCGTAGGTATCCGACCGAAGGTGAGACTGGCGCAGTAGGAATCACCCGGACGTGACCCAGTACCAGCGGTCCGGCTCCGCCCCGGCCGGGGCTAGGATGGCGCGGCAGATGGAGTGCCTCTGGCCACGGGTTGAATCCCTCTTGTCCCAGGTCACCAAACCGGCTCGCTACATCGGGGGCGAGCTGGGCGCCCAGGCGCCCGAGCATCGACCGGATGCGGTGTCATGGCTGTTGATCTACCCCGACACCTACGAGATCGGCCTGCCCAACCAGGGCCTGCAGATCCTCTATGAGATCCTCAACGAGCGGCCCGACGCCGTCGCCGAGCGCGCCTATGCGCCATGGGTGGACATGGAGGCCGCCATGCGGGCGGCCGGCCTTCCCCTGTTCTCGCTCGAGAACCACCTGCCGGCCCGAGCCTTCGACGTGCTGGCCTTCAACCTCTCGGCCGAGCTCGTCTACACCAATGTCCTCAACCTCATCGACCTGTCCGAGGTGCCCGTCCACCGGTCCGCTCGAGCTCCCGGCGATCCGATCGTGGTGGCCGGCGGCCACTGCGCGTTCAATCCCGAGCCGCTGGCCGACTTCGTGGACTGCTTCGTCCTCGGAGACGGGGAAGAAGCGGTCAGCGAGATCAACGAGGTCTTGGCCGGGGTCAAGGCACGGGCCCCGAACGGGGACGACCAGACGGGTGCCCTGGCGTCGAGGGAGACGTTGATGCGGGCGTTGTCACAGGTGCCCGGGGTCTATGTCCCCTGGTGCTACGAGCCCTCCTACCAGCCCCGGGGCGAGCGGCGCCACGCACCTCACGAGGAGCGCCCGGCGGTGGCCCGCCTGGCGGCCACCACACCGCGCTTCCCCGAGACTCCGGAGCGGGTGGAGAAGCGGACCATCGCCGACCTCGGGGAGTGGCCCTATCCGCGCCAGCAGTTGGTGCCGCTCATCGAGGTGGTCCACGACCGCCTCAACGTCGAGCTCTTCCGGGGATGCACCCGGGGGTGCCGGTTCTGCCAGGCCGGGATGATCACTCGGCCCGTGCGCGAGCGACCGGCCGACCAGGTCCGCACCATGGTCCGTGAGGGCCTGGCCCGTACCGGGTATGACGAGGTGGCGCTGACCTCGCTGTCCAGCGCCGACTACTCCGGCATCGAGGACACGGTGACCTCGATCATCGACGATCCCTCCTGCTCGGGCCAGGTGTCGGTCAGCCTTCCCAGCTTGCGGGTGGATGCGTTCACGGTAGGCACGGCGGCCCAGATCCAACGGGTTCGGCGGACCGGCCTGACCTTCGCCCCCGAGGGCGGTACGTGGCGCATGCGCCAGGTCATCAACAAGCTGATCCGCGAGGAGGATCTGTACGCGGCCGTGGACGCCGCGTTCAGCCAGGGTTGGAGGCGGGTCAAGCTGTACTTCCTCATCGGCCTCCCCACCGAGACCGATGAGGACACCCTGGGCATCGTGGAGCTGGCCAAGCAGTGCGTGGCCATCGGGCGCCGCTACCACAAGGGGGTCACGGTGACCGCCTCGGTGGGTGGCTTCGTCCCCAAGGTACAGACCCCGTTCCAGTGGTTCGGGCAGAACACGATCGAAGAGCTGAACCGCAAGGTCCACCTGATCCGCGACGCCGCCCGGCCGGTCCGCGGCCTTACCATCCGCTGGCACGATCCCAAGGCCACCGCGGCCGAGGGCATCGTCAGCCGGGGCGATCGGCGGATGGGGGCGGTGATCGAGCAGGTGTGGCGGCGTGGGGGCACCTTCCAGGAGTGGACCGAGCACTTCGACCTCGAGTTGTGGACGGATGCCCTGGCCGACCAGGGGATGTCTCTCGAGGACGCCGTCTACCGCCATCGGAGCGAGCACGAGGCGCTGCCCTGGGACCACCTCTCGGCCGGGCTCCACCGCGACTTCCTGTGGCAGGACTGGGTGGATGCCCTGGCCCAGCACGGGCTCGAGGACTGCCGCTGGACCCCTTGCTACGACTGCGGGGCCTGTACCGGATTCGGCATCGAACACGTGGTCGCCTCGGCGGTGCCCCCGGCCGGCGGCAGCCAGGGCACCGGGCAGGATCTCTCTACCGGGGGCCAGGTACCGGTACGATTTCTCCCGACGGTGCCATCCGGTGCCGTTTCGGCCTCCGGGTCGAACCAGGGAGCCGCCGTGCGGGTCGGAGTGGGGAGGAGCTGAGATGCGCATACGTCTTCGCTTCACCAAGCTCGGCAAGATCCGTTTCACCAGCCAGCGGGACGTGGCCCGCATGTGGGAGCGGGCGTTGCGGCGGGCCGAGCTCCCGTTGGCCTACACGGCGGGATTCTCCCCGCGGCCCCAACTCAGCTTCGGGCTGGCCCTCCCCACCGGGTGCGAGTCGCTGGCCGAATACCTCGACGTGGTCCTCGACGACCACCGGCCCGAAACGGCCGCCGTCGAGGTGTCGGCGCTGCCCGCCCGCCTCACCGACCTGCTGCCCGAAGGCATCGACGTCGAGGAGGTGGCCCCGGTGGATCGCCGGGCCGACTCGCTCCAGCAACAGGTCACCTCGTGTTCGTGGACGATGCGGGTGTCCGGGGTAACGCGACACCAGCTCGAAGAGCAGGTGGCATCGCTCCTGGCCGCCCCCACGGTTCCGATCGTGCGGGAGCGGAAGGGGCGCGAGGAGCTGGACGACCTCCGACCGTCGGTGCTGGCCTTGGCCGTCTCCGACGATCCGGCACCGGGTTCCGACCACGTCGGCCCGGCGCGTCCCTCGTCGGTGGGGGTGGTGGCGGAGCTGGCCACCCAACCCCGTGGGGTCCGTCCCGTCGAGTTGGTCCGCGGCCTGGTTGCCGTGTCCGGACCCTCGCCGGAGGGCACGTCGGTGGGTATGACCCTCGACTCCGGAAACAATGTGGGAACCCCGGTCCTCGACCGGGCATGCAGAACTCAACAATGGATCGAGCGCGACGGCGCCCGCCAGGAGCCCCTCCAACGCAGAGGACACCTGGCCGGCGCCGACCGTGCCACGCACGCTCTGGAGCGTGCATCATGAGCAGGATCAGAAGGGAATTCGATGTCAGATGCACAAACCGGGTCACCGGTGGGGGTCCCGGCGGAGTCGCCGGGGTCTTCGACCGTGGCCCCCGAGAAGACAACCCCGGACAAAGCCAGTGACGCCGCACCGGCGCTCACGCCGGACACCGCCATCGCCGAAGGGCTGACCTCTTCGAGCGAAAGCGGGGCCAGCGGCACCAACGGAGTCGACACCGGCTCCACCGCCGCGGATCAGAACCGCGGGGACCTGCCCAATCGCAGACGACGTGGCTCGCGGGGCGGACGGGGACGGGGACGACCGGCCGCAGGGGCGGCCCAGGACCCGGGAGATCAGGGGCAGGGGCCATCCGATCCGGGTGAAGGCCAGGCCGAGCCGGCCGACGTGCCCGCGACTGCCGCCCCCGCAGCCCCTGTCTCCACGGGCGAGAGCGCGCCGCCCCGGGTAGCCCCGGCGCGACCGAAGATCGGCGACAGCCGACCGGCGAGAGCCCCCGGCAACGGGGCCGGACCAGGCAGTGGACCGGGCGGCGGGGGGAGCGCCGAAGGCTCGAGGCCGGACTCTCCGTCGGCCGGTCGCAGCGAAGGACGATCGAACGGAGGAGGGCGCTCCCGCCAACGGGCGGGTAGCCCGGGTGGTTCCCCCACCGCCCCGGGCCCGACCTCCAGGGTCGCAGAGACGAGGACGGGCGCCGGCGCCACGCCGCGCACCCAGGCGGGACCGCGAACCGAGGGCCGTCGAGGTGGGCGCGAGCGCCGGGGCAAGGCCGTGGGGCGGTACATGATCTGCGTCCACGTCCGCCCCGAGGTGACCCAGATCGCCCTCCTGGAAGGGCGCACACTGGTCGAGCACTACGTCTCCAGGGCTTCGGATGACGCCACCCAGATCGACGGCAACATCTACCGCGGCCGGGTCCAGAACGTGCTGCCCGGCATGGAGGCGGCCTTCATCGATATCGGCACACCCAAGAACGCGGTCCTCTACCACGGCGACGTCCGCTACGACACCGACGACGTGGAGTCGGGGAGCTCGTCGGGCCAGCCCCGGATCGAGCAACTGCTCCGCCCCGGCCAGACCATCCTGTGCCAGGTGACCAAAAACCCCATCGGGGCCAAGGGCGCCCGGCTCACCCAGGAGGTCTCGCTGCCCGGGCGGTTCGTGGTGCTGGTCCCCAACAGCACGGCCTACGGCATCTCCAAGCGCCTCGAGGACGGTGAGCGCAAGCGGCTGCGCCGGATCGTCGACGCCATCCGGCCGCAGGGGCACGGGCTCATCGTCCGCACGGCGGCGGCGGGAGCCAGCGCCGACGAGTTGGGCAACGACGTCGGACGACTGGTGGCCCAGTGGGAGGCCATCGCGGCCGAATCCAAAAAGGGCCAGGGCCCGGCGCTTCTCTATCGTGAGCCGGCCATCGCCGTCCGGGTCATCCGTGAGGAGCTCAACCGCGAGTACCGGGCGGTGGTCATCGACGACCTGGCGCTCTACGAGCAGGTCCGTGACTACGTCGGCGCCGTCAATCCCGAGCTGGCCGACCGGGTCGAGTACTTCGACCCAGAGGTGGAGGCCCTCCCCGTCTTCGAGCGCTATCACGTGCACGAGCAACTGCACAAGGCCCTCGACCGCAAGGTCTTCCTGCCGTCCGGAGGATCGCTGGTCATTGACCGCACCGAGGCGCTGACCGTCATCGACGTCAATACCGGCAAGAACGTCGGGACGACCAACCTGGAGGAGACGGTCTACCGCAACAACCTCGAGGCGGCCGAGGAGGTGGCCCGCCAGCTGCGCCTGCGGGACATCGGCGGCATCATCGTGATCGACTTCATCGACATGGAGATCAGGGAGAACCGCGACAAGGTGGGCAGCGCCCTGCGGTCGGCGCTGGCCCGGGACAAGACCCGCACCCAGGTCTTCGACATCTCGGAGCTGGGCCTGGTGGAGATGACCCGGAAGCGGGTCTCCGAGGGACTGATCGAGTCGATGTCGACCACCTGTGAGGTCTGCGGCGGGAGGGGAATCGTCTTCGACGACCCGGAGCTGTAGACTTTCGCTCCTATGTATGCCGTCATCAAAACCGGAGGCAAGCAGGAGCGGGTGGCCGAGGGCCAGCAGCTCCGCGTGGAGTTGCTGGGGGAGTCCCCCGGGTCAGAGGTGACCTTCGCGCCGGTGCTGGTGGTCGACGGCGACACGGTGCTGGCCACCCCGGCGCAGCTGGTCGGCTCGTCGGTGACCGCCACCGTGGTGGGCGAGGAGCTCGGACCGAAGATCCGGGGCTTCACCTACAAGAACAAGTCGAACCAGAGCACCCGGTGGGGACACCGCCAGCGCTACTCGACGATCTCCATCACCTCCATCAGCGCGGCCGGCTGATCGGTCGGAAGGGTTCCTCCCAGCCGGTGGGGGGGCCGATCCGGTCCCGGGCAGGCTTGAGGGCCGCCGACGAACCAGACCATCGAAGCGAGTGACCAGACCGACTGGTCCGCTCGAGCACAAGGAGTAGTTGACATGTCCAAGACCAAGGGTGGCGGTTCGACCCGCAACGGGCGCGACTCGAACGCGCAGCGGTTGGGAGTCAAGACGTTCGGCGGCACCACGGTGCAGGCGGGCGCCATCATCGTCCGTCAGCGTGGCACCAAGTTCCATCCGGGCCTCAACGTGGGCCTGGGCGGCGACGACACCCTCTTCGCCCTGGCCGATGGCACGGTCAGGTTCACCAACCGGAAGGGCCGGAAGCTGGTCGACGTCGTCGCCGGCGACTGACGCCCGAGAGACCCGACACAGAGATTTAACCCTGCGGGTGAGGTTGCGAGCCCGGGCCGGCCGGTACGCTCCCGGTCATGCCCGTCTCCGACCCTGTCGTTTCGGACCGGGGCCGGCCCGACGGTCCCGGTCCCAACCGGGCGCTCAGCTTCGACGGGTGCGTCAACTTCCGGGACCTCGGCGGCTATCGGACCGGCGACGGCCGGCGCATCGGATGGCGGCGCCTCTTCCGGGCCGACGGCCTCCACCGGCTGAGCGAGGCGGACCGTGTCCAGCTCCTCGGGCTGGGGATGGCCACGGTGATCGACCTCCGCACTGTCGACGAGGCCGAGCAACGCGGGCGGTTCCCGGTCGACCTGGTCCCGGTCCGGTACGTGGACCTGCCGCTGACCGACGTCCTCCCGTCCGCTGAGGATCTCCCCTCGTGGGGAGAGGCCTCCTACGTGGCCAGGCGCTATGTCGAGATGGTCTCCCAGGGCGGCCCGGCCCTGACCGGGGCCATCGAGGCCCTGGCCTCCGCCGGCTCGCTGCCGGCGGTCTTCCACTGCAGCGCCGGCAAGGACCGCACCGGCGTGCTGGCCGCCCTCATCCTGGCGTTCCTGGGCGTTCCCGATGCGACCATCGTCGAGGACTACGCCTTGAGTGCTGCGGCCATGGGCCACCTCCTGGAGCGACTGAAGGCCGAGTACCCCGATTCGGTGGAGGAGGTCGAGCGCTATGCGCCGTCGATCCTGAAGGTGGTGCCCGCCACCATGGAGGAATTCCTGGCTGCCATGCGGGCCGAGCACGGAGCCTACGGCGCACTGGCCGAGTCCCTCGGGGTCTCCGATGCGATGGCCCGGCTGCGGGCGCTGGTGCTCGAGGAGGGCTGAGGGCGGGCCACATCTCCCCGCTGAACCGTTGGTCCCCCTGGCCCACGCGCCATCGGTGACGGCAGCACCCGTCCGTTAGATTGGGACGGTGACCGCTGTCATCGACTCGGATCAGCACCTGTTCGAGACGCGGACCCTCTGGGCCGACCACATCGAACCGTCGTTCCGAGACCAGGCGCTCGCCATCGTGGACGACGAGCTCGGCTACCCGTGGCTCACCTGGCAAGGCCAGCGCCTCGACCTCGCCGATGTGCAGATGCCCGGAGACACGGCGGCGGTAGGCCGGTGTCGCCAACGGTACCGGCAGCATCTGCCGCCCGAGTACTCCTACGACGACGCCCTCCCCGCCCACTACTGGGAACCGTCGGCGAGAGTGCTACAGGTGGACGAAATGGGACTCGGCGGGGCCGTGCTGTTCCCGAACTACGGGCTGCTCTGGGAGCGCCGGCTCTCTGAGTCGCTCGGCGCCCTCACGGCCAACATGGCGGCGTGGAACCGCTGGTGCGCCACGGTGGTGGCCGACGGCGCCGGTCGGCTCCATCCGGTGGCCCACCTCACCTTGAGGGACGCCGAGTGGTTGGAGGCCCAATTGTCGGCGCTGTCGGCGACGGGAGTGCGGCTCGGCATGATCGCCCCCGCCGCCGTCGACGGACGTCCACTGTCGCACCCCGACCACGATCGGCTGTGGGCGGCATTCATCGAGCACGGCGTGACACCGGTCTTCCACGTGGCCGACCAGCCCCGCATCCTCGACGACGCGTTCTACGCCGATGCCGCCGACTCCTTCGTGCCCACCCTCGAGTCGATCTTCCTGTGGGTGCCCCCGGCGGTGGCCACGACCGACCTCATCGTCAACGGCGTGCTGGACCGCCACCCCGAGCTCCGCATCGGGATCGTCGAGCTCTCGTCGATCTGGGTGCCGCAGTTCCTGATGATGCTCGACGGCGGATGGGACTTCACCTCGGCCCTCAACGGTCGGGTGCCAGCGGATCTGGAGCTCCGTCCGAGCCAGTACTTCCACCGCCAGGTGCGGGTCTCGTCCTTCTCGTACGAGCAGCCGGCTCGGCTCACGGCGAAGTCCGGCGACCTGTTCATGTGTTGCAGCGACTATCCCCATTCAGAGGGAACCGCCACTCCGCTGGAGGACTACGGGCGCGACGGTGGCTCGCCCGAGAGTGCCCCCGGGTTCTTCCACGACAACGTGGCCACCTTGCTCGCCGGCTGAACGCGGACTCAGGCGACGCCTGCTCGGCCTGGACCCACCGTGAGTGTCCACTCATGGCTGCCGACCCGCCCTGCCGCCTGTGATGCGCCGAAGGTCGGCTCGCAGAACGGGAGGTGGACCTCGGATCGGTAGGATCGATCCATGTCCGGCTTCGTCGACGAGGCGCAACTGCATGTCAAAGCCGGCGACGGCGGAGCCGGCGCGGTGGCGTTCCGCCGCGAGGCCCACGTGGACAAGGGGGGCCCAGACGGTGGCGACGGTGGCCGCGGCGGCAACGTGTGGCTGGTGGCCACCACCAACCAGTCCTCACTGCTCGGCTTCCGGGACCATCCCCACCGACGCGGCGGGGACGGCGGCCACGGGGGCGGTAAGAAGAAGCACGGGGCGCGGGGCTCCGACCTTGAGGTCCCGGTCCCGGTCGGCACCCGGGCCAGGGGCCCGGACGGTGCCATCCTGGTCGACCTGGTCAACCCCGGCGACCGGTGGATGGCCGGGGAGGGCGGCCGTGGGGGACGGGGCAATGCCAGTTTCCTGACCAACCGTCGTCGGGCCCCGGCATTCGCCGAGCAGGGGGAGAAGGGGCACGAACAGTGGTACGACCTCGAGTTGGCCCTCGTCGCCGACGTGGCCCTGGTGGGCTTCCCCAATGTGGGCAAGAGCACCCTCATCTCCCGGATCTCCGCGGCCAAGCCCAAGATCGCCGATTATCCGTTCACCACCCTGGAGCCCCACCTGGGTGTGGTGCGGGCCGACGACGAGTCCAACTTCACCGTGGCCGACATCCCCGGTTTGGTGGAGGGCGCCGCCGAGGGCAAGGGCCTGGGCCATCGGTTCCTCCGCCACATCACCCGCTCGCGGGTGCTGGTGGTGCTGGTCGAACTGGCTCCGGTCACGGGCGTCCCGCCGGCCGAGCAGCAGCGGGTGCTCCTCGACGAACTGGAGCGGTATCAGCCGGACCTGGTGGACCGACCGCGCCTCGTGGTGGGGTCCAAGGCCGACATGGTCGGGCCGGCCGAGGAGGGGTTCGGGACGCTGCGACCCGACCTCATCATCTCGGCGGTGACCGGGATGGGCATCAGCGAGCTGGTGGGGAGGCTCGCCCAGCTGGTGGCGGTGACTCGGGCCGGCGAGCCCGAGCCGGACGGGACCATCGTCATCCACCGGCCCCTTCCCGACGGATTCACGGTCGAACGCATCGAGGAGGGTGTCTATCGGGTGGTGGGCAAGGTGGCGGAGCGGGCCGTCGCCCTCAACGACGTCACCACTGACGAGGCCGCCGACTACGTGCAGGGCCGCCTGCGCCGCATCGGCGTCGACCGGGCGCTGGCTCGGGTCGGGGCCCGCGACGGGGACCTGGTCCACATCGGTGAGCTGTCGTTCATCTGGTACCGCGATCAACCGGAGTTCACCGGCGACGCAGGCGGGCGTCGCCGCCGGCCGTGGTAGCGGCTGGCGCAGTGTCGGCCCCGTCTCCACCCCGGACCGTGGTGGTCAAGATCGGTTCGTCGTCGGTGACCACAGGGTCGGGCCGGGTGGACACCGATGCCATCGAGAAGCTGGCCGCGGAGGTGGCCAGTGCCCGCTCGGCCGGCGACCGGCTGGTGGTGGTCACCTCCGGAGCCATCGCCGCCGGTTGGACCACCCTGGCACCTGACCAACCGCGGCCCTCCGATCCGGCCACCCTCCAGGCGGTGGCGGCGGTGGGCCAACACCTGTTGATGCAGGTATGGAGCCACGCCCTCCAGCGCCATGGGCTGATGGCCGGGCAGGTGCTGCTGGCCCCCCTCGACTTCGTGCACCGGAGCCAGTACCTGCACGCCCGCCAGACCCTGTCCCGACTGCTCGAGCTGGGGGTCGTCCCGGTCGTCAACGAGAATGACGCCGTAGCCGACGAGGAGATCCGGTTCGGTGACAACGACCGCCTGGCCGCTCTGGTCGCCCATCTGGTCGGCGCCCAGTTGCTGGTGTTGCTGACCGATACGGCCGGGCTGCTCACCGAGGATCCCCGGCACACCAGTGGAGGCTCGCTGATCGAGGAGGTCGTGGAGATCGATCACGAGCTCGAGCGCATCGCCGGGGGACCCCGCTCCGCCGTGGGCAGCGGAGGGATGGGTTCGAAGCTGGCCGCGGCCAAGATCGCCGTGTGGTCGGGCGTGGAGGCGGTCATCGCCGACGCCTCGCGGCCCGGGGTGCTGGCCGCAGTGACCGGCGCGTCCCCCGGCGTCGGAACCCGGTTCCGGCCTCACGAGCGCCGGCTGCCCGCCCGCAAGCTGTGGATCGCATTTGCCGTGGGCGCGTCGGGGACCATCGTCGTGGACGCCGGCGCCCGCCGGGCCCTGGTCGAGCGGGGCCGTTCGCTGTTGTCGGCGGGCGTGCGCTCCGTCCGCGGTGGCTTCGTGGTCGAGGACGCCGTCGAAATCGTGGGTCCCGACGGGGCGGTCTTCGCCAAGGGCCTGGTCCGCCAGTCGTCCTCCGAGGTTGCCCGATGGGCCGGCCGTCGGTCGGACGAGCTCCCCGAAGAGGTGTCCCCCGAGGTGGTCCACCGCGACGACATGGTGGTACTCGAGTAGACGGCAGCGCCTCCGGCTCCGGGGTCAGAGACCTGGGAAGTACGCTGACACGGTGCTATCGAGCCCGCCCCCCCAACTGGTCGACCTCGGGCAACGCGCTCGGCTGGCGAGCCGACTCGTGGCCCGGTCGTCCTCGGCTGCCCGGGACGAGGCGCTCACCCGCGCCGCCGACCTCTTGGAGCAGCGGGCCGGGGCCATCCTGGAGGCCAACGCCACCGACCTGGAACGGGCCGAGGGGTCCGGCACCGACGTCACCTCGCTCGACCGGCTCCGCCTGGACGGGAACCGGGTCACGGCCATGGCCTCCGGTCTGCGGAGCGTGGCCGCCCTGTCCGATCCGGTGGGCGAGGTGGTCGACGGCTGGGTCCGACCCAACGGGCTGCGGGTCCAACGGGTCCGGGTCCCGCTGGGCGTGATCGGGATCATCTACGAGAACCGTCCCAACGTCACCAGCGATGCCGCCGGGCTCTGCCTCAAGTCGGGCAACGCCGTCCTGCTCCGAGGATCGTCGTCGGCCACCTCCTCCAACCACGCCATCGCCGCCGTGCTCCGGGAAGGTGTGGAGAAGGCCGGGCTGCCGGCCGACGCGGTGGGACTGGTGGAGGACACCAGCCGGGCCACAGCCGTGGCGTTCATGCGGCTCGAGGGGCTCATCGACTGCCTGATCCCTCGGGGCGGGCCGACATTGCTGGCCTCGGTGCTCGAGCACGCCACCGTGCCCTACGTGGTGGACGGCGCTGGGAACTGCCACGTCTACGTCGACCGGGCCGCCGATCTCTCCATGGCCGAATCGATCGTGGTCAACGCCAAGATGCAGCGGCCGGGTGTCTGCAACAGCGCCGAGACCCTGCTGGTCCACCGAGCCGTGGCCGATGCCTTCCTGCCCCGGGTAGCCGGGGCGCTTTCTGGAGTGACGCTGGTGGGCGACGAGGCCACCCGGGCGGTGCTCCCCGCCATCCGGCCAGCCACCGATGAGGACTTCGCCACCGAGTACCTGGACCTCACGCTGTCGGTGGCGGTGGTCGACGACCTGGACGGGGCCATGGCCCACATCGCCCGGTTCTCCTCGGGCCACTCCGAGGCCATCGTGACCGGGGACCTGGCCGCTGCCAACCGGTTTACGGCAGAGGTGGATGCCGCCGCCGTGCTCGTGAACGCCTCGACCCGGTTCATCGACGGCGAGGAGCTGGGCCTGGGGGCGGAGATCGGCATCTCCACCCAGAAGCTGCACGCCCGGGGACCGATGGGTCTACGCGAGCTGACCTCGATCAAGTACGTGGTCACCGGCACCGGTCAGGTGCGGTCGTGACCGGGGTGGTCGACCCGGAGGACAGGCTCGGGTCCTCGGATCCCATCATCTCCGGGTTCCCGGTGGCCGGCCCCCCCCGATTCGAGTCGATCGGCGCCGTGCGCACGGGCCTGGCCGAGGTGGACTACCTGGCCGACGAGGGGATCGCGGGCGTGGTCTTCCTGGCCGACCGCTTGGCCAAGCCGGTGCTGGTGGAGGGTCCCGCCGGAACCGGCAAGACTGAGCTGGCCAAATCGGTGGCCCGGCTCACCGGCAGCCGGTTGATCCGGCTCCAGTGCTACGAGGGCCTCGACGAGTCCAAGGCCCTCTACGAATGGAACTACAAGAAGCAGCTCCTGCGCATCCAGGCCGATTCCGGCCAGGCCTGGGAGCAGCTCGAGGAGGACATCTTCGCCGAGGAGTTCCTGTTGGCCCGGCCCCTCCTCGAGGCCATCCGCTCTCCCGAGCCGGTCGTCCTGCTGGTCGACGAGGTCGATCGGGTGGAGCTGGAGACCGAGGCGCTGCTCCTCGAGATCCTGTCCGAGTACCAGGTCTCGATCCCCGAGCTGGGCACGGTGCGGGCCACGCAGATACCACTGGTGTTCCTCACCTCCAACAACACCCGCGAGCTCTCGGAGGCCCTCAAGCGCCGGTGCCTGTACCTGCATATCGACTACCCCCAACTCGACCGGGAGCGGGCCATCATCGAGACGCGGGTGCCGGGCATCAGCCAGTCGCTGGCCGACCAGGTGGCCCGCATCGTCCGCTCGATCCGGACCCTCGATCTGAAGAAGGACCCCTCGGTGTCCGAGACCCTCGACTGGGCCCGGACCCTGGTGGTCCTCGGAGTCGAGGCCATCGACGCCGAGCAGGCCAAGGACACCCTCCACATCCTCCTCAAGTACCAGTCGGACATCGACCGGGCGGCCAAGGAGTTGGCCGGGGTGGAGCCTCCCGACTGAGGTCGAGGGGACATCCGCCATGCTCGACCTCCTCACCGGCTTCGTCGCTGAGCTCCGCGCCGCCGGCATCCCTGTGTCCCTCACCGAGCACCTCGACGCGGCCGAGGCCCTGCGTCACGTGCCCATGGAGGACCGTGAAGCCATCAAGTACACCCTCGGGGCCAGCCTCGTGAAGTCCTCGTCCCACTGGCGGGCCTACGAGACCGCCTTCGAGATCTACTTCTCGCTGCGCGGGCCCGATTACCGGATCGACGACGAGGTCGATTCGTCCGGCGAACCCGCTGACGACGAGGGCCGGCTCAACGGAGCCGGTGACCGACGCGGCCAGGGGAGAGGCGGCGGGACCGGCGCCGGCGAAGGGATGACCCCCGAGGAGCTGGCCGACCTGCTCTACAAGGCGCTGCTCAGCGCCAACGACGCCATGGTGTCGGCGGTGGCCAGGCAGGCGGTCACGCGCTATGCGGGCATGGAGGCCGGTCGTCCTGTGGGCGGGACCTACTACCTGTACCGCACCCTTCGGAATCTCGACCTCGAGCGGGTCCTCGATCGATTGTTGGACCAGGCCCGAGCAGCCACGTCGACACTCAATCGCCGGGCCAAACAGGACCCAGAGGCGCCGGAGACGACGTTGACCGCCCTGGAGGAGCGGTTGCTACGCGACGAATACCAGGCGCGCATTGACCAGCTCCGCAAGGAGATCGAGGATGAGATCCGCCGGCGCCTGGTGGCTGACCGCGGCAGCGAGGCCCTGGCCAAGTCGTTGCGCAAACCGCTGCCCGAGGACATCGACGTGATGCACGCCACCCGCGAGGAGCTGGTCGCGTTGCGCAAGTCCCTGCAGCCGCTGTCGCGCAAGCTGGCGGTGCGCCTGGCGCGCAAGCGGCGTCACGGCCGAAAGGGCCCACTGGACTTCCGATCCACAGTCCGCCACTCCCTTTCGACGGGGGGGGTGCCGGTGGATCCCAAGTTCCGATACCCCCGTCCGTCCAAGCCGGAGATCGTGGTTATCGCCGACATCTCCGGATCGGTGGCCTCCTTCGCCCGATTCACCCTCCACCTGGTCCATGCCATCAGCTCCCAGTTCTCCAAGGTGCGCAGCTTCGTGTTCATCGACGGGATCGACGAGGTGAGCCGCTTCTTCGAGGGCTCCGACGACCCCTCCGACGCCGTGCACCGCATCAATACCGAGGCCGACGTGATCTGGGTGGACGGCCACTCGGACTACGGCCACGCCCTGACCGTGTTCTGGGAGCGGTGGGGCGAGGAGATCACACCGAGGTCGAGCGTGCTCCTCCTGGGCGACGCCCGCAACAACTACCACGCTTCCCAGGCGTGGGTGGTCAAGGAGCTCCAAGGCCGCGCCCGCCACGTCTACTGGCTCAATCCCGAACCCCGGGCCTATTGGAACTCGGGCGACTCGATCGTCGGGGAGTACGCCATCCACTGCGACGAGGTGGTCGAGTGCCGCACGCTGCGCCAGCTCGAGCAGTTCGTCGGGGAGCTGGCGTGACCCCCGAGGGCGGTGGCTTCGACAGCCTGGCCGGGGCCAGGCACCAAGCCGTGCCGGCATCGACCGTGCCGGCCGGTGTCCGCACGGTGTCTCCCCATTCGGCCACCGCTACTCGCCTGGTGCTGATCCGTCACGGAGAGGCGGTGTGCAACGTGTCCGGGGTCTGCGGCGGGCCGATCGGGTGCGGCGGCCTCACCGGCCCCGGCCGTCAACAGGTGGGTGCCCTCCGCGACCGGTTGACGATCACCGGCGAGCTGGCCGGCGCCGGCGCCTTGTATGCCAGCGTGCTGCCCCGGGCCATCGAGACCGCCGAGCTGGTGGCTCCGGCCCTGGCAGGAGCGGATTCCGACGGCCGACGCCGAGCGTCCCTGTCCATCGAGACCGAGTGCCTTCTGTGCGAGCTGCACCCCGGCGAGGCGGACGGTCTGACGTGGGCCGAGTTCACCGAGCAATTCGGAGCCTTGGACTGGGACGCCGATCCGGGCCGACCCATCGCCCCGGGCGGGGAGAGCTGGACTGGCTTCGTCAATCGGGTGGCCGGTGCCCTTGACACCATCGTGGCCGGGCATGTCGGCCAGCTGGTCGTGATCGCCTGCCACGCCGGGGTCATCGAGGCATCGCTGCTGGCCAAGATGCCGGTGGCCGGTGGACTCACCGGGGCACGCATGCAACTGAGGACCCAGCATGCGTCGATGACGACCTGGGAGATCGATGGGGGACGGTGGCGGCTGCTCGGCTACAACGACGCCGCCCACGCCCTCGGTCCCGGCAAGGACTAGGGCTACGGAGACACCGTCTCCCGCTCGGGGATTGCCCGCGGTTCAGCAGGCGTAGTCGTTGTCGTACGACGTGTTCATACCACCGGCCTTGAGGGGAAACGACGGTGAGCTGTACTGCACGATCTGAACGGGACCGTTGGGGAGCCCCGAGTACAGGGAGTGCACGTTTCCACACGTGGTGGCGGGGTTGATGCCCCAGTCCGCGGCCCAGTAGGGCACGGCCGGTTGATAGTTGCCGACGATGCCGCCCCAGTTCCCAGGGCTGGCGTAGATACCCACCCCGTTGAGCCCTTCGAAGTGCAGCCCGTCGATGGCCCCTTGGATCAGGGCGGCATTGGCACCCTGGTTCGCCGACCACGAACCCGGCTCGACGTCGAGCCACCATCCCACGGCCGTGTTCACGCCGGCATTGGCGGCCTTTTGGAAGGCGTCGAGGGCCGCGTTGAACCCGTAGTTGCACGCGGCCTGGGACGCGCTGGCGGCACAGCCTGGATCACCGGAGCTGGCCGCTGAGCTTCCGGTGTCGCTGTAGGTCAGGAACACGTACAGATTGAGACCCCCGCCGGCCCACTGGCGAGCCTCGTTCGAGAGGTCCGAGTTGAGCCCGAATGACGCGCCGGCCACCTCGACGATCCCGATGGTGTGAGGCGGGGGTGGATAGTTGCCGGCCTGGAAGTTGGAGATGTCGTACCCGTAGGTTCCCGAAGGGTAGGAGGAGCCGCTGAAGCTGCCATTGCCGGTGGCTTCGGCCATGCCCACCACCGGTCGGGCCAGCACCTGGGGGGCCGATCCCCAGTAGATGGCATCGCCATAGGAGCTCACCAATCCGTTGTTGTTCGTGAACCAGTAGCCGCCGCCGTCACTGCTGCTGGTGATGGCCACGATGGGCCGGCTCTGGGGCACGCTGCCGAGCGATCCGTAAAACGCGGCGTCGCCGAAGGCGAAGACGCCGCCGTCGGACGCCGTGAACCAGTAGCCGTGACCGCTGGGTGTCGCCGTCATGCCCACGATGGGCTTGTTCAGATGCATGCTGCCCGTCGACCCGTAGAAGGGCGCGTCGCCGAAGGAGAAGATCCCGCCGTCGGCGGCCACCAGCCAGTACCCGCCGCCGTCCGGGGTCGGGGCCATCCCGACCACCGGCTGGTTCAGGTGGATGTTGCCCGTCGACCCGTAGAAGGCCGCGTCGC
>JADEYI010001544.1_pt1 | contig 16567 bp, 19 predicted proteins | sample 8542331 | NCBI WGS metagenome assembly JADEYI01 (sample SAMN16510988, study PRJNA670497) | mine drainage metagenome | isolation source: biofilm near Copperflume 1 | place: Germany: Marsberg coppermine Kilianstollen | collected 2018-02 | reverse complement strand
TAGAGCACTCCTGCTGTTAGTCCTGTAGCAGTCAGGAGCCAGGCGATTGCCGCGACAAGGAGCCACGCAAGAAGTACATACGCGACTATGGCTTTCAGATCGAGGTTCAGATGCTCTTTCAGCCTGCGCAGCAGGCCAAAAGGAGTTACAGAGACAGCGAGCATCAATACGACAACTCCCGGCGCCAGCTCCTTCGCCTGCATAGCGGCCAGCAGTGATGCGTCGGTGCCGGGGGTCAGGGTAGTTAGCGTAGCTATCGCAGGGGCGAATAGATAAGCCGCGGGACTTGCAAGCACAAAATGAAGGAAGCCGTAAAGCTGTGATGTCAGGCCGATCAGTGCGCCACCCAGGACCGCGCCTGCTATCACCTGGTTGCTGCTCTTTGAGAAGCTGTGGTTCAAGGCGCGCCACCACTCAATGTGAACAGGTAATGTAGGTGCAGAGGTCTCCGCGACACTATTGAGCACAGGCGTCTGGGCCTCTTTTTGCTCGCCTGCGACGAGCGGTACAAGCATAGCTAAGGCGGCGGCAAAGATGAAAGCAATACCTATTCTCAGCAGTGAGAGCGCCCAACTGAGGGCCCCTGTCATCAACAGGGCGACCCAGGATGCGGAGACCGACATTACAGCGAGCCAGATGTAGAGCCGCAAGGAGAGAGGTTGCCGGGCAGGTGTGCTGCCGATCAGGCGCCCCCAGAGCGCAGGCAATAGGTCGGCATCGGGCTGTGTCTGCCTGCCATCATTGCTGCCACCGGCAGGAGGCAGCTTGAGCGTACGACGCAGAATGACTTCTGTTGTTGCGCTGAGAAGCAGAGCGACAAGGTACGCAGGCCCAAACCAGAAGATATAGTCTCGGAACTTGATAAGGACAACTGGCAAATCCATAAGGCTATGGACGCCCTGATCTGCGCCCGCATGGCGGGGCGACGATGAAGCCTTGTCTGTCACTATTCCTGCTTCTGAGGAAGCTTGTCGCTTGTAAACTAAGAAGTGAGATGTAAATCACTCGTAAAATAAGGGCCTCTGGATTTTCTGACGGCGCATGCCGGCGCATGGCAACTTTCCGTGCCATGCGCAACTGCTTACGTAAGCCCCCCACAACCGCGGGGCGACATAGGTTGCTCAGTGATGCTGCGTAGGGCGGCGCCATCGGTACCAGATCAAAACCCCGTAGTATCCAACGGCAGCTGCGGAGAAGGCAACGAACCAGTGGAGAGGGTGCAGGAAGCGTGCAAGGAGCAGCTCGGCGGAGATATATCCGCCGAAAAAACCCAGGAACAGGCCTATTAGCTCTTCTCCCTGGTTGCTCGCCCGCCGCTTACGTCGCTTAGGCACCAGGATACCTCATCGGTTGTGTGAGCACTACGGCACGTCCTCAGGCCCTTTGTCTACCCACTCCTGATAAAAGGTGCTTATAGTATTGTAATCAAAGCTGGGTAGCGTCAACACACGTGCCCAGCCAACGACCGCTACAGCTGTTTGGAGCTTGGCATAAGGTGTAATCACCATCTTTACCGTGCCGTATTTAGCGGGGGGCAAGGTAGTGTAAGCTGCCTGTATTTGTTGGATGGTGCTGGCGGGCAGCCCAGGTTGGTAATAAAGGATGATTGCCCCATGCTCAAGGCTGTGGACGAGATTGCCTTCCGGTATTTCCTTGGCTGAAAAGCCGTAGTTGGCGGGCTTTGAGTAATGCGAGCCTGACGATGGCGGGTAGGATTTATAAGTGATTGTCGTACCGTCGGCCACATGAGTCTTGCCTTCGTCCAGAACGGCTGTACCAAGGATAGGGGTTCCGGGCCCGGCGGCGGGCAGAGGGCGAGTTGGCAGGACGATGGGGTTGCCGACGTTACCGGAGTTATTTGCCCCTTGCGTTGCTCCAACCTGTGGGACTGTGCTTGGCGCAGGGGGGGTAGACAGAGTAGAAGTGACTAGTACGAGCACCAACACGATGCCAACTACCAACACCCCTATTAACCCGCCTATTATAAACGGGAAGGGGTCGCGTCTGGCGGGTACGTAGCTGCTTGCTCGGCGCTGTGGGGCGTTGGGTCGCGCACCGGTACCACTTCGGCGCACAGGTGGCTTTGATCCAGAGGCTTTACTCATCTTACTCTATTTCTCCTTAGCTAGAGGTGCTGTTTCCTTCAAACTTATACTGTCCCGGCGCTGCTGTCAACCGTGCATGAGATGAAACCAGTTCAGGGTTGGGGTATAGCAAAGTACGAACGTACTGTGCAGGCATAGAGGCGCGCAAAGATTGTTGCTTTTTTTCCTCTGCTCCCTCTCATGAGCTATTTGTAGCTTCTGCGCCTCCATGATAGGGCCCTCACTCTTGCGAAGTTACATTGGCGGCCTGTTCTCGTGCCTTAGGACCCGTACAGAGATAAGTTGACCGTTGTCGCGCATACTGCACTGCTCCAGACCTATCAACTTACTTGCGCAAGGCTCCTTAGCGGCTCCGTCCGCTAATTCATAATCAGAGAGAGGTAGCGATCCATCATTGTACCCGGTATGCCACCCACCTGGATAGCTTTGATGATGCCATCTTTACCCACGAACATGTGGGTAGGTATGCCTGTCACATAATACTGCTGGCCCACAGCGGTGTCACTGTCGAGCAGAAAGGTCCAGTCATACCCGTTACTGCTCGTAAACTGCTTCACCGTGTCGGGATTTTCCGCATTATCAACGCCCAAGATTACCAGGCCCTGGTCCTTGAACTTGGCGTAACGCAGCTTCATTTCAGGCATTTCCGCCCGGCAGGGTGGGCACCATGTGGCCCAGAAGTTTATCCAAACCGGTTTCCCGCGCAGGCTGCTCAACGTTACGGACTTTCCATCCAGGGTGCTCAGCGTGAAGTCGGGTGGGTATCGCCCCACTATTGGGGCTGCCGGTAAAGCAGAGCCGTTATTTGAAGCGCCACCGGCGTTGCTGGCAACTGCCAACTGGCCTCTACGCTGCGTCTGTAGTAAGAGCAGGGCCACTAACACTATCAGTATACCCGCCAGAGCGCCTGCGATAATGACAAGCCGTGTCCGAAGAGGGTCTCTCTCTATGCTCTCGCTCTCTCCCCAGTTACCTTCGTAATCCAGGTCATCCTCATAATCCAGGTCATCATCTTCGTAATCCAGGTCGTCTTCATACTGGACGGAAGTCCCTGATGCTGCTGTACCCCTCAATCGAGAACGCTCATTCACGCTGTAGGCACGGTTGCGTCCGGCGGGTGCAGTAGGCAGAGAGCCCGCAGCTCTACTTTTGGAAGATGGCTCGCTCTTCATGGAGCGGCGACTCCAGCCTACCTCATCGCGATGCACCTTTCCTTCCATTGCCTTTCTCCCTCTTTTCTTGGGTCGCAGGATGACCAACCCTGCAACAGAGTTATTCTACGAAGCTATATTAGTAGATTACGGCAGAATTGTCAAGATATCTATTGCTCGTGACCACTCACATATATGAAATATCTATGGGAACCATCAGAGGCGCCAAAGCCACCAGGAAAATGCGGTGTGGGGCCTGTTGTCACTATTATACTGATACACTGAACTTTCAACAATAATGCCCCTGATACCCATAGCGTCCCTGGCGCCTCCAGCGCCCCCGGCGGCGCTTTCCTGACAACTTCATAAGTATACAGGTAAAATCACCCCGGGCTTTGTCAAAGCTTAGGGTGTGCCGTCTCGGTTTTGTCATTCTGAACGAAGTGAAGAATGACAAAGTAAAGTTCGTTTGCCAAACACCGACTTTGACAACGCCCTGATAAATCGCCGGGGCCGCCGTTGACAGAGACCACGCATTCAACTATAATCGTTTAGTAGTTAGGTATATCGCCCGGAGCTACAGGGCATCATGTGGGGCGGAGCATCGGAGAATTGCTTCTTTGAGTAGGCAGACCTATGGGCAAGTCATCTCTGGTAACACCCCTTGAAAAGAGGCAGGAGCCAACGTCTCCTTTTGAGGTTGAGATAGAGACAGGCAACCGAGGCGATGGTGCCCCGCACCCTGTAAAGGTTGACCATAAACGCAGTGCGCACGTTCAGAGCTTTGTGGCTGTACAGCGTCGCAAGCGGCTCAGGCAGAGGCGAAGGCTCTTCACCATAGCAGGCTTAATTTCGGCTATCATTCTCACCACCTGGAGTTTTGCCTCTTGGTGGCAGCCGATCCTACAAGGCAGTGTGGTGGCCCGTGTGAACGGCCAACCTATCACTCTTGAGCAGGTCGAACGCCAGATCAAGGTAAATGAGGTCCTTTCTGTCGCCTCCACCGGTAAAGAAGAAGCCCCATCTGCTTCCTCAATGCTTGAGCAGGTCATACTCGTTGAAATACAAGCGCAGGCCGTGCGTCAGGCAGGCTTTAGCATAACCGCACAGGATGTGGATGACGGAGTTGCTCTGATTGTAAAGCGAGCCAACATTGCACCCGACAAGCTTGACGCGAGCCTGCGCAGTAACGGCTTGACGTATGATGATCTGAAGACAAGTCTTGCCGACATTGCGCTTGTCGAACGGTTTGAAGAACGCTACCTTACCGGAGGCTCGAACGACCCTAAGGTTCGAGCCGCCAGAGTGAACCAGTGGCAACTGGACCTGGTGCAAAAAGCTACCATAGAAAGGCTGCGTAATCCAAACAATGGCATAGCCCCGCGTGTTGGTACCCAGGCGCCCGACTTTAGCCTCAAGGAGGTTGACGGCAAAGATATCCAACTTAGCGCGCTGCGCGGCAAGAGAGTTGTGCTTTACGTGTGGGCACCCTGGTGCCCAGCTTGCCGGGCTGTGGTACCTATGCTGGAGGAGGCTTACAAGTCTCAAGACAGCAACGGCGTAGCCAGCAGGTTTGAGGTAGTTGCTGTGGCAACTCAAAGCGAACTGCCAAGCGTCAGTGCCTTTATAGAAGAGTTTGGAGTGACCTTTCCTGTGGCTATGGATGTACAGGATTACATAACAGATCTTTATCAGGTTGGACCTATACCCACCTCCTACTTTATTGATAAAGATGGGCTGATCAGGGCCGTGCAGGTCGGGCAAATGGATGCTTCTACTCTCCAACAGCGGTTGGACGCTGCCAGGTAGGGGCTGAAGGCGCAGCCTATATGTCGTATTGCATTGCCCCAGAATTAATATAGGTTAAAAAATTGCTGCGCTTGTCTATTCTTCACGCTCAAAGTATATATCAGGGCTGGACACCAGGCTGGTGTTTGTGATAGATTTTCGGTATTAGCGTAATAAAAATTGCAGCAAGAGCTACTATAGCGTTCTTAGCACAATATTAGTGTAAACAACGCCCTTTCGGGCAGGGGCTCTGGGACGGTAGAGAGTAGGCGGTAGATCACAGGATAGAACCGAAAGCGCGTACTCAGGGGGTTGAATGACAGCACAGCGCTTGATTAGCGTCCTGGGCCTTGCGGCGGCAGTAGGGCTGCTGGCCTTGCTGGGTTGGGGTATGGTACGCCCCGACACAGGGTCTGCCAGCCCAGGCGTCAACTCTCAGGGCGTCATAGCTCGCGCCCAGCAACGGCCCGCGCCTGAGCTGCGTTTGCGCCTCTTTGATGGTAAGGATACGCCGTGGACTCTGTCGGAGCAGCGTGGCAAGATGGTTGTGATCAATTTCTGGGCCTCCTGGTGCAACCCTTGTCGCACTGAGGCTCCTGTGCTGGCGCAAGCCGCTCGCGATTACAAAGCACGCAACATTATACTGGTAGGAGTGAATGTCTGGGACGACAAAACGGCGGCAGAGGCTTTTCTGAACGAGTTTGGCATAGCCTATCCCAACGGGCAGGACACTGGGGCGGCTGCTGTTGATTATGGGGTGACAGGCATACCAGAAACATTCGTGGTGAACGCTCAAGGTATGATAACTATGCACTGGATCGGGCCGATCACTCGTGACCAGCTCGATCTGTTGGTAGCAGAACCGAAACCCACACCATGATAGAACGGGCATGGTGACGCTGGCTGAGGCTCTGCGCTTTGTGATGCGCCTTGCGCATACAGGTGGAGCAGCAGTCTGGATCGGATGCGGATTGCTGTACTTGCTGGCGCGTTCTGCCCAGGGGGCGGTAACCACCGGGTACTACAACACACTGCGACTGCTGATGGCTCGCTCGCTCGTGTTGCTGGTCGGCAGCGGTGTTTATCTGATATTTGATCGACTATCAAACCCGCAGGTTGGGCTAACATATATCGTGGTGCTGGTGATAAAGCTTGTTATGACAGCAGGCATTGTATGGTTGGTGAGCGGCGGGCGGCAGACGCGCTCGACGGTGGCGGGACCCCGCCCATGGTGGCGTGACCGAGGGCGGCTTATGTTTGCGTTGGGCGCTGGGGCGCTGGCGCTGGGCGTGGCGCTCACGCTCATATACGAGGCCGAAACGGGCAGAATATAGGTCACACAGCTACACGCTGATGAGTTCGAGCTGACTGGAGGGATAATAGAGTTGGCACAAGAGTTAGAGTGGCCCGCGCAAGCCAGAAAGAATTGGGCCGGTCAGTTTCGTGTGCTGTTGGCGGGGGTCCTTGTTCTGGGTGGACTTGCCTACCTGGTGCTGGCTAGCCTGCCGCAAGGCACCGTCTATTACCAGACGGTAAAAGAGCTTAAGGCAAAGCCCGCCAGCGCCCAGCCGGTGCGGGTGGCAGGCATTGTCGCCAGTGGATCTGTGCAGCGTGCCTCTGCGCCGTCGCGCCTCTCGTTCGACATCCTTGATGGCAGTGACCGGCTGCCGGTAACGTACAGCGGTGTGGTTCCCGACATCTTTGGGCCAGGCGTGCAGGTGGTGGTTGAGGGGCAGCGCGACGCTAGCGGCGTCTTTCAGGCGCAAACACTCCTTGCCAAGTGCCCATCGCGATTTGCTGCTGTCGTGCCCACACCCGGTGGAGCATCTCAGCCATGATAGTTGCAGAGTTCTCAGATATTGGCTACGTGGCCTTGCTGGCGGCGTTGCTGATCTCGGCCTACAGCGCAGTGGCGGCGATCGTGGGGCGTCGAGTGCCCGCGTTGCTGACTAGCGCCTACCGTGGCGTGATTGCTGTGGCTTCGTTGGTGACGCTGGCGGCTCTGGTGCTCTGGTTATCACTGTTGAACCACGATTTCGGATTGCGCTTTGTGGCTGAAACGTCCAGCCGCTCTATGGACACCCTGGCTCTGCTCAGCGCCTTCTGGGGAGGTCAGGAGGGGTCGCTCCTTTTCTGGGCAACGATGCAGGCGCTTCTCATGGCGCTGGTCCTTTGGAAGCATCGCGCCCAATACCCACACTTGATGCCTGTAATCGTGGCTGTGTTGTTGAGCGTACAGGCCTTCTTCCTCTTTGTCCTCACTATGGTCTCCAACCCGTTTGAGCGTGTGCCCCTGGCCCCTGGCGACGGGCGTGGGTTGAACCCTTTGCTTCTCGATGCGGGGATGCGTATCCACCCCCCGCTGCTCCTCACAGGGTATATGAGCTTCTCTGTGCCCTTTGCCTTTGCTATCGCCGCGCTGGTGACGGGTGACCTGGGGCGATCATGGCTCAAAGCATTGCGCGGCTGGGTTCTACTCTCATGGGCTATCCAGGGAGCAGGCCTGCTGATGGGAGCCTGGTGGGCCTACCACGTACTCGGTTGGGGAGGCTATTGGGGTTGGGACCCTGTAGAGAACGCCGCCCTCTTGCCCTGGCTGATAGCTACCGCTTTGCTGCACTCTATTATGGTGCAGGAGCGTCGAGGTATGCTCAAAGTTTGGAACCTGGGGCTTGCGATAGGCGCCTTCGTGCTGGCTGTTTTCGGCACCTTTGTGGTGCGGAGTGGAGTTATATCTTCCGTCCACTCGTTCTCTCTATCCGTCATTGGCCCCTACTTCTTTGCTTTCCTCGCCATCGTGGTGCTTGGAGCAGCAGGCTTGCTCCTCTATCGTCTGCCCAGCTTGCGAGCCGAGGGGCATTTTGACGCCCTTCTCTCCAGAGAAGCGGGCTTCCTGGCCAATAACTGGTTGCTGCTGGCCGTCGCCGCAGCTACCTTTTGGGGGACGATCTTCCCGCTCCTCTCTGAGGCTATGCAAGGCACAAAAGTGGCGATTGGGCCGCAATTCTACAAGCAAGTCAACGGCCCGATTTTTCTGGCTCTGCTCGTGCTCATGGGCATTGGCCCTCTCCTCGCCTGGCGGCGCACCTCTCGCCCGAGCCTGTTACACAACTTTACCTGGCCGGTTCTAGTCGGAATAGCATCCACGCTCGCTTTGCTGGCGCTGCTCGGTTTCGCCACAGTAGGGGCCGCGATTGCATACGGCGCTTGCACTTTCGTGCTTGGGGCTATAGCGTTGGAGTTTGCGAGGGGCGTGCGCACCCGCAGGCGAGCAGGGTGCGGGCCATTGAGAGCGCTCCGTAGCCTGGTAGCGGCCAATCGCCGCCGCTACGGGGGGTACATCGTCCACCTGGGCATAGTGGCGGTGGCCTTCGGAGTGATCGGCTCAAGCTTTTTCCAGCAAACCGCTGACATACAGTTGCGCCCAGGCGAAAGCTACACCCTGGGTCGCTACAAGATAACCTACAGCGGACTTTCAAGCTACAGGGAGCCGGGTGTAGATGCAGTCGCTGCTGCACTGAGGGTAGAGGGTAACAATACAGCGGCCGTACAGCTTCAGGCAGAAAAGCGTGTCTACACCAACTGGGAACAGCAGCCGGTCACCGGGGTGGCTATCGGCACAACCTTTCCATGGCTCGACGACGTTTACATCCTCCTCACTGACAGCAGTACAAGCGGCACCGCGCAGGCCGCCAGCTTCCGGATCTTCATAAACCCTCTGGTGTCGCTGATCTGGTTCGGGGGACTGTTGCTGTTGGCGGGTACAGTGGTAGCGGTATGGCCGCATGGCCTTGCTGTAAGGCAGGCCGTACGCACGACTGTGCCGGTGCCAGGAGGGTCACTTGCGGATGCTTAGAACCCTCACGCTTAGAGCGAGTGCGGCACTGCTCCTTGCCCTGGTGCTGGTGTGGTTGGTGCCGGCAAGTGTGCTTGCCCAAAGCCAGGAGCAGGACCTGAACCGCAAGGTGCGCGAAATCGCTCTCACCTTGCGCTGCCCTGTCTGCCAGAACCTCTCAGTGGCTGACTCGCCCTCGCAGCTGGCAACCGAGATGCGGGCAGTGATCCGCCAGAAGCTCCAGGCAGGAGCATCACGAGAAGAGATCACCCAATACTTCGTCCAAAACTATGGCGACGGGATCTTACTCGATCCACCTAAACAAGGCTTCACGCTCCTGATATGGCTTGGCGCGGCTCTGGCAGTTGTAGCAGGCGGCTTGCTAATGGTCGTGCGCGTGCGGAGCGCGCTCGCAAGCAAAGCTATCTCTACTTTACCAGGGGAGAGCGCCCTCCCCATCGTGGAGCGAGACCGCTACGAGGCGATGCTCGATGCCCAGGTAGCGGTTTACAAGAGCGGAGAGTTCTAATGCCGGTACTTCTGACCCTGTTTGCACTGGCGATGGCTTGCCTGGCGTTAGCTTTCGTGTTAGCGCCTCTCAGACGCAAACGAGGCTCTTCAACCGCAACTCCGGCGCAGCTGCAATCTTCTACCTCCAGGGTCAGAGGCGATCCTGTTGCGGCGCTGCTTGAGCAGCGAGAGGCCGCTATCGCTGGGCTGGTTGAGCTTGATTTTGACCACGCTCTTGGGAACCTGAACGAAGCGGACTACCGCGATTTGAAGACACAGTACCGTGATCAAGCTATAGGCCTGCTTCAGCGCCTGGAGCAAGCAGGAGTGCGGGATCAGGCCGGGGGCCAGTGGCAGACCGTACAGGCAGTGCAGGCGACATCAACTAAGGCCCAACAGAGCTCGTCACAGGGCACGCAGCTATCAACTCTGAACAGGCGCAGATCCCTCCGAGTGGCGAGCGGGCTGGCCGTGCTGGGTATGCTCGTCTTTGGCACGATGGGTATTTGGTTGGCGAACAGAGGCGTAGCGCCTGCGGCAGCGGATGCGCCCGTCCTGCCCGTGCTGCACACACACGCGGCGCTGCTGGTGCCCGGCGCACAGGTCGCCCTTATCGGCCATCATGAAGGCTTATTGCGCAGCAGCGACAGTGGCCGCAGTTGGCTCCCTGTACAGGGTGTAACCGGCGACGTGCTGGCATTCGCTGGCGCTTCCGCGAAAGGTGCGGCAATATTCCTCGCGACACCTGACCAGGTATTACGCAGCGGTGATGAGGGGCTGACCTGGTTACCTCTGCCTTTGCCGGTTCCTAAAGCTCAGATCCAGACTGTCGCTACAGGTCCAGGAGTCCCCCAACCATTGTACGCAAGTGTACGTGGAGCAGGCCTCTATCGTACTAGCGACCAGAAGGAATGGAACCTTGTTGGCGATGGACTGCCCGCAAATGCAGCAGCCCTTGTGTGGCAACCAGGGACCTATTCGGCCTTTTATGCGGCCAGCCCGGGTGACGGCGTGCTGGCGAGCAGTGACGGGCGGGCGTGGGGGAGCGCCAGCGGCGTGCTGAATGGAGTGCTGCCGACGTTGGCTGTACGCACTTTGGCTGTTGATCCAGCCAGCGGAGACCAATTCCAGGCGGCAGACGGCACGATCTTCAATGGCGCAATCTATGTGGGCACCGATCTGGGCCTTTTCAAAAGCGTTGATGGGGGCAGCAGTTGGAGCAGCCTCTCTTTGCAGCAATCTCTCGTCGCAGTCAGCGCACGCTCCCAACCAGACCCGCTTATCCTGGCTGTAGATAGCCGTGCTCGTGTTTGGAGGAGCCAGGACCGAGGGTTGAATTGGAGCGCACAACCATGATCACACGTCGTGTTGCCCTCCTCGTATCGCTCGTGTTGCTAGTCTTGTTGGCTGCAACGACGAATCGTTCCGCTTCGGCTCAAGCAGGCAGTGAGCTCCAGGTGCAGGTAACGAATGGCACACCGGGCGGCGGGCCTGTAGCAGGATTGCCTCTCACTATATATTCAACCGCCGGGGGTCAGCAGCTGGTTGCGGGAGCAGGACGCACCGATGCGCTCGGCGCTTTCTCCTGGACAGGAGCTGTGGGGCAGGTTGGCGCCAGCTATGTCGTCTCAACCACCTATGCAGGAGTGGCGTACAACAGCGGGACTGTAACTTTACCGGCGCCGCCTGTTGTTCTGCGTGTCTACGAGACCACGAGCGACGACACCACTATACGTATCGTAAGCGCCGGCCTGGTAATAGCGCGTGTAGACGCGCCCACGCAGCGCATCCAGGCGCTGGAATCGGCCACCTTTGCCAACAGTAGTAACAGAACCTTCCTCCCCACCGCAACCGGCGCTCGTGGGCCTATGGGACTACTCCGCTTCGGCCTGCCCGATGGGGCAGGCAATCTAACGACGATGGGGCAGCTATCTGCCAGCAACGTGATACAGGTGGACACGGGCTTCTCCAGCGATATGCCCTTGCCTCCAGGTAACACCGATGTTTCATACGGCTATGAGATTGCCTACGGCGCTCTTTCGGATGGTGGCTTCGCTCAACTGAACAAAGATTTGCCCTACGGAGTAGATAGCTTCCGGTTGCTGGCGACGACGGGTGACTTCAGCGTCGAAAGCCCACAGCTTGCCAGCGATGGCAGCGTTGTAGTTGGAGGCCGGACATACCGGCAATATTCAGCCAAGAGCCTTCCGGCGCACACACAGGTAAGCGTTGATCTGAGCAACCTTCCTCTTATCCAACCGGCGCTCCGCCCTGGGAACCCCTGGCTGCAATTTAGCATCGTCATACTTTTGTTAGCTGCCGTTGCCTTACCTCTTATTTACAGGCGCCGGTATATGCAGAACGAACTGGCGGAACCCCAGACAGAAGCAGGCAATTCCGGTGAGATACGCGCGGCGCGACGCGTAAGGGTGCCACCGGCAGAGAAGGAACCGGGCATATGAACGTCGCCGCAAGGCAAGCTCACCCTGTCGCGTTGCGGGCCGAAGGGCTGAGCAAGCTTTATGGGAGCGCATGGGCGTTGCGTAACGTCAGCCTGAGTGTTGCGGCAGGCGAAACCGTGGCGGTCTTTGGCGCTAATGGGACGGGGAAAAGCACTCTAATTCGCCTGCTGGCTACGCTGATAACACCCACCGCAGGCACATTGCAGGTTGTAGGCTATGACACGACGCGTTATACCAGGCTGGTGCGAAGGGCGCTGGGCGTGTTGGCGCACCAGAGCTACCTTTACCAGGACCTTACTGCCGCCGAGAATCTGAGGCTCTATGCGAAGCTATACGGCCTCAACGATATAGAAAAGCAAGTGGTGGGCGTGCTGAAGATGGTGGGCCTCGCGGCTTCAGCTGAGAAGCGGGTGCGCGAGCTATCTCGCGGTATGCAGCAGAGGCTGGCGCTGGCGCGTTCGGTCATCCATCTGCCTGCTGTGTGGCTGCTTGATGAACCGGACAGCGGCCTCGACGCCAACGGCGTGCAGTGTCTGAAAAAGCTGCTGGACGCCGGACGCGATCAAGGGCAAACGGTAGTGCTGACCACGCACCAGTTGGAGCTTGGCCTGGCTTTAAGCCATAGGGCGCTCGTTCTGGCAAGGGGCAGCATTTATCACTCAGCGCTGACCGGCGACCACTCTGTCGAGGAGTGGCGCAGCATCGTTGGAGATGCCGACAGAGGAGTGGGCAATGCGAGCCAGTGATACGCGCACGCCAAACGGCGGACCTGATGCGCTGCCCCAGGCTTGCACTGTGCGTCCTGCCCACGCCTCGGGTAGCGGTTTTTGGGGGCAGGTTGGCGCTCTTATACGCAACGATATAGTGAGAGAGTGGCGTGGGCGCGAGGTGGTAGGCCTTATGCTGCCTTTCGCGCTGACGACAGGATTAGCGTTGAACTTTACCTTTAGCCTTGCTATTGAACAGCGCTTGCTGGCATCAGTGGGCGCGCTGTGGACCGCGCTGCTCTTTGCCATGCTCCTCGGTTTGGGGCGCGCCTTCGCGCTGGAGCAGGAGAACGCCGTATGGGAAGGGTTAACCCTGGCTCCCATAGAGCCAGGAGTGTTGTTCGCGGCCAAGCTGGTTAGTAACCTCTTGCTCCTGGTTGCGCTTGACATCGTGATCGTGCCCGCCTTTGCCGGGCTGTACAACCTGCCTCTGCTGGCGCTCGGTCCGCTGGTAGCAATCGCATTGGGCACCCTTTGCCTGGGCGCTGCGGGCACACTCTTTGTGCCTATGGCCGGGCAGACGAGAGCACGAGAGATCCTGCTGCCGGTGCTGCTGCTGCCACTGCTGGTGCCTGTGATCATCGGATCTGTGCAGGCCACGGTTGCAGCTATCGAGCCTATGGTTGCGGGAAGACCTCCCTGGACCGGCCTGCAAGGAGCGTGCGCTGCTCTCTTTCTTGGCGCAGGCTACCTGCTTTACGGCCAGCTATTGGGAGAATGATAAGAGACACTTACCGGAGCGGGCATCAGGAATAAGGAGCTTTCATGATTTCTGTGGATACGAGCGAGCGAAAGAGTATGGCGAAGCCTGGGCAAGAGCCTGAGCATACGGCTCACGTGATTGCAGACCGTCTGCGTGTGGCGCTTGGAGGGGTGACACTCCTCGCGCTGGCAGTAAGCACAGGCATGGCCTTCTTCTACGCTCCGACCGATGCGGTTCAAGGGCAGGCTCAGCGCATATTCTACTTTCACGTGCCTTTGGCATGGGTGGCTTACCTGGCCTTCTTTCTGGTGCTGATCGGCAGCATCGGCTACCTTTGGAGGCGTGAAAGGCGGTGGGATACGCTAGCCCAGTCCTCAGCCGAGTTAGGCCTCTTCCTGACAACGCTTGTGCTTATAACAGGATCGCTCTGGGGGAAAACAATATGGGGCACCTGGTGGTCCTGGGACCCCAGGCTGACAGCCACGCTCGTCCTCTGGTTCATATACCTCGGATATATCATGGTGCGCCAATTCACTACGGAAGCGGAACGTGGGCGGCGCATGGCTGCTGTACTTGGCATCGTGGGGTTCATTGATGTGCCGATCGTACACCAGTCGGTGGTGTGGTGGCGCAGCCTCCACCCGGACCCGGTGGTGCTCAATGCAAACGGGCCGCAGTTACCCGGCACAATGCTGGCAACGCTGATGGTGAACTTACTGGCTTTTACGCTGCTTTTTGTCTATTTCCTGGTGAAGCGCATTCAGGTCGCCAACCTTGAAGCGGCTGCGGTTGAGCAGGAACGCCATGCAGCGCTCGTTGAGGGCCAAAGCATTGGATAATGGGACGTTGTACTTGCTGGTCGCCTCTGTAATCGTCTTTACAACGCTGGCAGCTTACCTTGCCTACTTATCGCGACGCTTGCGCGCTGCGCAGCAAACCCTGGACGCTGATGCAGGCAGCGCAGCAGGCGAGGAGACGGCGGGGAGATAAGATTAGAACCCTTACCAACAGAGAGACCTTGCTCTACCTGGCACTAACTATGCTATAGCTGTGATTATGAGTTCAGTTCTTGTGCTTACAGAGTAGGCATGTTGGGGCTGTTGAGAAAGCAAGGAAACCATAGAGCAGTTACGGAGGATTACCATTATGTCCAAAGACCCATCGAAGATGACACAGAGCATGGCAAGGCAAAGCAAGAGCGATCTCGACGAGCTAAAGGCGCTTTCGGGCAAAGACTTTGAGGTGGATTTTCTTAACAAGATGATACAGCACCACCAGAGTTCAGTTGGTATGGCCAAGCTGGCGCCCGACAGGGCGAGCCACCAGGAGGTTAAGGATACAGCCCAGAAGATGGTAAGTGCCCAGACCAACGAGATAAACAAAATGACAGGTTGGCTGCAAGAGTGGTATGGTATGGCCCCGAAGCAGGGCAGCATGGCCGCCATGTCTGACATGACGGCCATGCTGCAAAGCCTGAAGGGTAACGACTTCGATGAGCAGTTTCTTACAACGATGAGAATGCACCATATGAGCGCGATAGCGATGGCTCAGCTGGTGCCGGAGCGCGCAAACCATAGTGAGTTGAAGACCCTTGCGCAGAACATTATCTCCTCCCAGTCGGCTGAGATAAAGCAATTCGAAAGCTGGTTGAAAAGCTGGTACAACATGGATATAAAAAGCGGTTCGGCCTGATTGGGTGATGCCATAAGGCCATGGGCAGGATGAGGGGCAAGATTGCGGCAAAGCAAGCAGCTAGATTATGAGCGAGATTCCAAGGAAAAAGGCTTCAGGGCGTAAGGTTGTCTCTAACGCTTCCCAGGAGCGCGAAGACAGCTATGATTACGAAGAGGCCTCCGACTACCTGCCCCCACAAAAGCGCAAACCTCAGAGTAGGGGTGGTACATATCGTGATAAAGGGCGCAGCGCAACAGGCCTCACACCTCAGAGTAGAAGGCCACAGCCGAAACGCGATCTTTCCCCCTACATATTGGGGGCGTTGGTAGGAGCCTTGTTGGTTGTTCTTACGCTGGTGGTATATCTCCTCGGCAACGCCAACAATAAAACTTCTGTGGCTTCGGTGCCTGCTTCGGGAAATCCTTCCAGCGACCAATCGGGCAGCCAGCAGCTTCAATCTCCGGCTGCGGGCGAGCCACCGCGCATGCCACTGGCCGACTTCAAAGCCTTGTACGACGACCCGGCCAAGCGCCCGCTCATTATAGATGTGCGTGCTAAAAGCGCATTCGACCAGGGGCACATAACCGGTGCAATCTCTTTCCCTGCGGCTGATGTGGATGCCAGGGCAAACGAACTGCCAAAGGACAAGTTGATCGTGGCCTACTGCCAGTGACTGGACGAGACTGAAAGCGCCAGTGTGGCGAAGCAACTTCATGGTGTATACAACTTCAGTTACAACAACTTGAAGGTACTATTAGGCGGCTGGAACGCCTGGAAGCAGGCAAATAGCTCGGATGCAAATGGCTATCCAATCGAGGTAACAACAAGCAGTTCCCCCTCTACTCCTGCCAACCCTGTACCAGGTACCGCGTCCGAACCGGCCACTCCTTGATCTTTGGCCGCTCTCCGTGTGGGCACCAGGTCATCGGCGCTCCCCATTCAGGCTCTAGTAGAGAAATGCGGTCATGATCAATGAATAGCCCGACGCCTAAAGGTGTCGGGCTATTCCTGTTGCGGCAATAGGTCTGCTGATAGTATATGAGCGAAGTATATCTCGCTCTTACACATACATCTTCTCTATGCCTTATCTGACTACTTACCGATTCTACTTGTGTGTCATGCGCCGTAGTACGTTGTCACGCATGACACACTGCTCCAAAACGCTAACTGCTGGAGTTGCCACCCTGACCGGCGGGTCCTCCCTCATTCTGAGCCTTCTCCATGAAGCTGGCAGGGTCCTTGTCGAACGCCCGTTTGCAGCCTGCGCTACAGAAGTAGTATGTGGTCCCCCCATTTTCGGAGGTGTGCTGCGTGGTCTCAGTGTCTATAGTCATGCCGCAAACCGGGTCTATAACTTTTGCCATCGTGTTTCTCCTTTGCTTGGTTATTTTCGACTAATAAAGCAGAGCCGGGCAAGCCAGTAAGCTAACCCTGGGCTGCTCGCCTACTTGCTACTCAGTGGGATAAAGCCGCGTGGGCCGCTATCAGTGGGCTTGCTTTCCGCGGCACTCGCTACCGGATAACCCTCTTCGTCAAGGATCTCCTTGACCTGATCCAGCGGCAGGGTGCTCT
>JADEYI010001543.1_pt1 | contig 16595 bp, 15 predicted proteins | sample 8542331 | NCBI WGS metagenome assembly JADEYI01 (sample SAMN16510988, study PRJNA670497) | mine drainage metagenome | isolation source: biofilm near Copperflume 1 | place: Germany: Marsberg coppermine Kilianstollen | collected 2018-02 | reverse complement strand
GAGTCGAACCTGTCTGGCCGCGCTAATCTGGCGCCGAAGTGGGTATAAGCCACTGCCCCTCGCCGGAGGCCCCTCCATGGTGGCTCGCGATGGATTCGAACCATCCGCGACGGCTTTATGAGAGCCGCGTTCTTCCTACTGAACTAGCGAGCCGTGTATTCCCTCGACAATTGGCTGGCCGGGCAGGATTCGAACCTGCGCATGGCGTGAGTAACAGTCACGTGCCTTTCCAGCTTGGCTACCGGCCAAAGACCTCCGTAAAAAGCGAAAGGCCCCGACTTTTGTCGGAGCCTCGGAAATCGAATCTGAACTTGGAAATCTAGCGAATGATCAGACCAATCCCGAGGGCCAAGCGCGATTGACGCGCCGTCTCATAATGGATTTGGTCTGTATCGTCATTTCGGTCGCATGGAATATCGCATCGATCGCGAATTATTTGATTCGTCCCCGGTATACATTGCTCAATGCCAGCCTGAGGATCAAACACCTGATCGTAGAGCAGCAGAAAACTCAGCCTGACACAAATTCCCTCCTGATCGGCCGGGGGGCGAACCAGATTTCATTGTTGAGCGGCGGCATTCCCTCCCTCGACAGTGACGGGGCTATGCCACTGGCGCAAAAGCTGGACGTCTACCACCCCGGCTGGTTTATGAACTGGACAGATGACTCACCGCTACGTCCGGCAACAGTGGCCGAAAAACGCCGTATGGTGCAGCGCGCTGCATTCCCGGAACTTGACCCCTACAATGGCGCGGGAATCGTTCTCTATCGACTGTTTCCCATAGGTGATAAATGAGAACCGGAGGCGCCTCATCCCACACTCCCAAGCCGGCGCTGCTCCAGGTCTTACTTTGGGCGTTGCTTTGGGCAATCAGCCTGTCCTATGGGTTTTCAGACTGGGCTATCTATCGGAAGAAATTCCTACTTAATCCAGAAGGGTGGAAGCTACATTTGCTCGGCGGTATTGAAGCTCCCTTCCAGTATCGGATTGGCAGCTGGATTGTTGTCGACTGGATGAATCGTCTCTTTCATGCCAAGCCGTACGACACGCTGACGCTGATCGATGTGTCCTGCCTGCTGATTGCTCTCTGGGCCGTTTTCCACGTGCTGGAAGGCTCTGCACGCCTGATAAATAGCTATACCAGTGCTCGCTGGATTGCAATTGCAGTCGTTTTATTCTTGACCGAATACTATGTCGACTGGGGACACTGGTTTCAAGTTGAAGAAACCATGCCCTCCATTCTGTTTGTTGTGCTCAGCATCACGCTGGTCAGCGGAAAAGCTGTTCGGAGCAGGCAGCTAGCTTGCTGCCTGCTCGTCGTACTTGCCTGCCTGCAAGGATTTTTCCGGGCCGATATCGCGGTCGTTCTGCACGCAGGATTTTTTCTTGCGATCCTGATCGACAAAAAGCTCGTGGTTCCACTGGGTCGCACATGGCAGGCAGGCTCCAGTTTATTGGCCGCGCTGCTGGCTGGCTGCGTCCAACTGTATCTCATGCTGGTGCGGTTTCCGAATGCGAGGTACGGCACCAGTGGCCTCATTCGTTTCACTGACAACCTGCATCCTGGAATGTTCTTAACGATGCTGCTTGGGCTTTTCCCCTATTGGGTATTACTGGGGCTGTGCGTATCGAAGAGGTATCGACCGGAATCGGTCACGATTATGCTACTCACTGGCTCTCTGCTGTACCTGCCACTCTGGGCAACGGTCGGACTTATCGATGAAGTCCGGATATTTCTACCTTTCGCGTTCGCGCTGATGCCCGCAACAGCCCTGGCGCTAATCTCTCAACTACCGGAAAATTTATTGGAACAGGTCGCGAGTTAAATGTGGCAGCTGACCGCACCGCGCTTTTCAAGGTATTTCTGGTGATACTCCTCAGCGGGCCAGAAAGTCTCCGCAGGAACAACCTGGGTGACAATCGGATGCGCAAACTTGCGTTCTTCCGTCAGCCGGGCGATGGCCGCTTCGGCCTCTTTCTGCTGTTCTGCGGAGTGATAAAAAATCACCGAGCGATATTGGGTTCCGTGGTCCGGTCCCTGCCGGTTCAACTGCGTCGGATTGTGCTCGCTGAAAAAAACATCGAGCAACTGACGATAACTCACCCGGGCCGGATCGTAACTCACCTGAAGGACCTCGGCGTGACCGGTGCGATCCGTACAGACTTCGCGGTATGTCGGGTTTTCGAGCTTCCCACCTTCATAACCAACCGCCGTCTCCATTACGCCTGGGACCCGGTCAAAGGCCGCCTGGACGCCCCAGAAACAACCCGCCCCAAATGTTGCAATTTCCATGATCTGCCTCGCGCGCGGGAATTGAGCCCGCTTTTTCAGTATAACGAGAGCAATTCAACCTTTGAATGACTTGAAATTGGCCGTATGAATAAGAATCAGCCAAATTTAATGCTAGCGCGGAGCAGTTGGCCTGCGCGGCTTTGGGCTGGAGCCAGCGCGGAATCTATCTTTCCTGGCTGCGGAGATTCGTTCCTTTTTCGATGAAGATGGCATGGATTTGATGGATTTTGCCTCGTGAGACGGCTCCAACTTCACGGCACGGTATAACGATTGCACTTCATTCGAGGTCAACTCACGATGCTCACCAGGTGGGAGATCCAGCACCAGCGGGCCATATCCCACACGCCGGATTTTTTCTACGTGGTGACCAATCTCCTCAAACATTTTGCGCAGTTGGCGATTGCGTCCCTCTGTAATAGTGATTTCATACCAAGGGTTTTCACCCGTGCGAAACAGCCTAACTTTTGCGGGTGTTGTGCGCACACGGCCTTCTCTGAAGCCAACACCGTCGCCGAGCGGGATAGAGATGCCGCGCCTCAGTTTGTCCAGAGATCCCTCGGCAGGAATGCCGCTGACTTTCACCAGGTAGGTTTTTGCCACGTGTGAAGCGGCACGGGTCAAGGAGTTCGCCAATTCGCCGTCATTCGTAACCAACAGCAATCCCTCACTGTAATAATCAAGGCGGCCGACGGGGAACATGCGCAGGCGAATACGTGAAAAAAACTCCATCACAGTGGGACGTCCTTGCGGATCGCTGGCGGTGGTCACATATTCCTTCGGCTTGTTCAGCATGTAGTAGCGGAACTCGTGTGCGGGACGAATCAGCTTGCCATCGACGCGAATATGGTCGTGGATCGGATCGGCTTTGCTGCCCAACTCCGTAACGAGCTGGCCGTTTACCTGTACGCGGCCCTGCACAATGAACTCTTCCGCCTTGCGACGAGAGGCGATTCCGGCGCTTGCAAGAATTTTCTGCAATCGTTCTGTTCTGGCCTGCGCTCGCACAGGTTTTTCATCTTCCGGGCCGCCCGGAATTGGCTGGCTATCCTCCGCGCGAGCCTTCATGAGGTGGTCTCAAATGTTTCATCCTGGGACGGATGTGTAGAGGCATTTTCTACAACGGATTCTGTCACACCTGACGGCGTGTCGAATCCGGACGCATCGGTTTCAGCCGTATCGGACTCGCTCATATCGGCAGCCATGTCGGCTGCCATCTTCTCGAATTCTTCCATGCTGGGCAGTTCACTGACATCTTTCAATCCAAAGCGCAGCAGGAATTCTTTGGTCGTCTTGTAAAGGATCGGGCGTCCGATCACCTGCTTGCGTCCTGCGGTCGTAATCAGCCTACGCGCCATCAATCCGCCAAGCACGCCGGAGGTATCGACACCACGAATCTCGCTGATTTCCGGCGCTGTGACCGGCTGCTTGTACGCAATAACGGCCAGGGTTTCCAGAGCCTGCAAGGAGAGTTTCATCTGCGGCTTCAGGCTCTTTACAAAAGCGCGCACCACATCGTGATACTCGGCTTTGGTGGCGATGCGATAGCCGCCAGCAATCTCACGGACCTCCATGCCACGTTCGCCGCTCGCATACTCGGCGATCAACTCCCGAACAACCTTTTCGACAGCAGTTCGAGCTTCCCGCTCGCGCAGCCGTACCCGCTTTTTGGCTTCTGCATCCTCTAGCGGCAGCGCTGGCTGCCCGTGGGCGCTCGCCTCAACAAGTTGCGCCATATCTTCCTGTGCATGCGAGGTGCTTGCAGCTTCCTCGACTGTGCTACTCTCCCGCACACTCGTGTCGAACGGTAGATCCGACTCCTGACGATCAGCCAGAACTTCATCACCGAAAATGGCGGCGAGCTGAACCAGCGTTACGGGTTCATCCGCCGCATATATCACTGCTTCGATTTTTGCTTTTACACTCATTGGCTTTCAGCAGTCTCCAGCATACCGGCTCAGCGCCAGTCGTCGCGTCCTTCTGTCATCGCAGACTCAAAATTTTCATGTTTCTTGACGTATATTTCGCTGAAGCTGCCCGTTTGCCGCAATAAAATTGCCTGCAACCGGACCAGTTCCAGCAGGGCCAGGAATGTGCAGATCAGCGCTCGCTCCGACTTTACATGCTGCAGCAGACGGCGCAGTCCGATGGGACGATCTTCCATAATCAGACGGCGGCGAACATAGTCGATCATCTGTGCGACAGTGACAGCTTCTTCGTTGACATTCAACACAGGGCGCTGCCTGGCACGGTCGAGAATCTCGCGAAACACGCGCACCAGATCCACTGTGTCGGCATCGATCTCGGGCTCAGCCCCCGCATCGTCACGAAATTCTTGAATAGCAGGATTGCTCCACGAAGACTCTTCTAACATCTGTTTTTGTAGCAGCATCTGCGCCGCACTCTTAAAGCGCTGGTGCTCCAGCAGACGCTCGACGAGCTCACGGCGCGGATCATCCTCCTGCGTATCGGTGGTTCCGTCTGTACTGCGCGGCAGCAGCATTTTGCTTTTAATGTGAATCAGCAACGATGCCATGTAGATAAACTCGCCTGCTCCGTCCACATCCGACTGCTTCAATGTTTCGACATAAGCAAGAAACTGACCAGTAATTTTGGCAATCGGGATGTCATAGATGTCGATGTCCTGCTTGCGGATCAAGTCCAGCAGCAGATCGAGCGGGCCATCGTATACCTGTCCTACAGTCACAGCGAATGGAAACGTGTTCGCCTCTTCTTTGGCTGTCTTACGCTCCGCAGCTCTCTCCTGCGCCTTTTCCGTTGCAGTTTTTGACATCATTTTTCTCGGATCCAATGCAAACGGGGGATCGACGGGGAGATCCAACTGGTTTGGCGATCCAGGTATTTCCGGCGACGCAACCCCAGACGGATCGGTCACAGGTTCGGATGAGTTTTGTTGCGTTCCGTCTTGTTCGGAATCGATCATGCTACCCCGCCTGACTTTTTGGTTCGATCTGAACCATGTGCATGGCGTCCCGCACCTGCCGCATGGTCTCTTCGGCGCGAGCATGGGCATGTCCTGAGCCTTCCTTAAGGATTTCCCACACTTTTTGTGGCTTGGCTTCATATTGACGCCGACGTTCCTGAATCGGCGCCAGTTCAGCAACCACGCCATTGGCCAACCAGCTTTTGCACTCGATGCAACCGATTCCCGCCGTGGTGCAGCCTTCGCGCACAGTCTGTTTTAACTCCGTGGAAGAAAAAATCCTATGCAGATCGAAGACCGGACACACGTCCGGGTTGCCCGGATCGCTGCGGCGAACTCGCGCCGGGTCCGTGACCATGGTCTTCAGCTTCTGGCGAATTTCCTCCTCGGGATCGGTCAACTGGATTGTATTGCCGTAACTCTTCGACATCTTCCGGCCATCTGTGCCCGGCAGCTTGGGCGAAGGAGTCAGCAACACCTGCGGTTCCGGCAGAACAAGTTGTTGTGCGATGTTTTTAGAAGGATAAAAATTATTGAACCTGCGCGCCACTTCGCGTGTCAGCTCGACGTGCGCCACCTGGTCCTGACCCACGGGAACAAAGTCCGCCTGATAGATGAGAATGTCCGCCGACTGTAATAATGGGTAGCCAAGAAATCCATAGGTGCACAGATCTTTGCCTGTCAAATTTTCTTGCTGCTCCTTGTATGTCGGCACGCGTTCCAGCCAGCCGAGCGGGGTAATCATCGAAAACAGCAGATGCAGTTCCGCGTGCTGCGGCACCCAGGACTGCACAAACATTGTGCAGTGTTCAGGGTCGAGTCCCGCACCCAGCCAGTCAAGCGCCACGTCCAGAATATTTTCTTTTACTCGTAACGTGTCGGCATAGTCCGTTGTGAGCGCGTGCCAGTCGGCGATAAAAAAGAAGCATTCATATTGATGCTGCAAGCGCACCCAGTTATACAGCGCGCCCATGTAGTTGCCCAAGTGCAGCTTTCCAGTGGGGCGCATCCCGCTGAGCACTCGTTTCAATACAGGTGTCGATTGGATAGGCTTTGTCATACGTATATGGATATTTCAAGCGTAACTGAGAGTGATGTTTGCAGCCAGTCTTACCGCATTCAACAGGCAAGCTGACGCCCGCTCAGAATGGCTGGAAAGCAATTAAGCCGCATGATGCGCAGCGCCGCCGCTAAGTCTCAAAAGCCTACTTCGGACGACCCTCCCGGCACGCACCAGGTCGGCTGGATCAATAAACAATACATACGCTGACAAAATGTCCCACTCGATCATCGGCAGGTTCAGCGCATATTCCAGAAATAAATGAAAAAGCAGGCCCAGCAGGAGTAGCGGATAGCGGAATGGCCGAAACCAGATCAGGACTCCCAAGCTTAATTCCAGGGCCAGGGCAAACCAGCTTCCCATCCTTAGAATGAATGAATATTGTACCCATGCCGGCAGGGGAAAGCGCTGAATCTCGTGCAGATGCAACACGTAATAGAGTGCGGTGCCGTTTCGCCACGTACCTCCCTTCAGCTTCCATAAAAATGAGGCAAAGTAAAGAAGCGCAAGCTGAAATTGGATCATTCGCTGGGCCCATGGCGCTTTTGGAGCAGGCTCTGAACCTTCCAGCCCCCCGCGAATACGCCGCATACGATCCAGCGAGAGTGTTGCTCCGGCCGGTGCAAAAATCAGGAAGAACCCGGTGACGCGTAAAAAGGCATCTCCACCATTTGCGATGAACAGGTTTCTCTGTTGGATGGAGGTGAGGCAAAGAAATACGACAGCGCTGCTCAGGCGCGTCCACAACCCGAGCGTGAGTAGAACAGCGAAACCCAGAAACACCCAGAAGAATGCGGCGATCCAGCGATCGTCCTGCGGCATCAGCTGGAACAAGTTCAGCCGGACACCCGGTTCAATATATGTCATGGTGGACCGGGACACCCATGCGTTGACACCGAACCAGTCCAGCCATTCCGAATGCAGCAAAATTACTGTGACAGAAACACACAGGCCGTAAAGGATGCGGAACAGCGCAATCGGGATTGGCGATTGTGGCGTAAAGAAAAAGTCCTCCCACGCCAGGAACAATTTGTTCAGCATTACTTTATTTCCTCGAGCGGAACAGAATCGACATACTCATAAAAAATGTTCGGTTTGGGCACAAGCTCCGTTCCGAGCTGTATGGGGGCTTGAAATTCAATCAGAAGTACTGCCTCCGGGGGATCGGTGCGGCTACTGAACATCTGCTCCGTGTGCTTCGCAACATCCGGCCAGAGATCGGCACATTTCCGATCGGGTAGCACTTCTGCAAATTTGCGATACCTCTCTTCTCGATAACGTTCAAAATAGCCGAGATGCTCCATCCTTGGAAAAACCCAGACTTTCTGCTGATGGCTCTGGGTAAGCACGACGGCTTCAATGTAGGAATTGGTCCGCTTCGGGTTCGGCGCAAAGAAGTCCCATGACTGGAAAAGACCGGACCAGACTATGTAGGGACGCATGAACTCTTTGACATTTTTGACTGGCGAAAAATCTATCGGCAGCCCCCAGCATGTAATCGCAATCAGATGAACCAAAATAAACACACTGATCGCGCCCCGCAGAAATCCTTGCTTTTCAGATTTTCCAGATTGCTGTCCGCTAACAAATCCGGCGGGAAACGATGCGCTTCTGCCTTGCACTTTTTCCGTCTGCGGCTGACCAGTTTTCGCCACGTAAAAGATCCTCTTCACATGCCCCGTTGCTTTTGTGGGAACGACATTGGCAATATTCACTGCCATGAGCAAGGTCGCGGGGCCACCTTCGATGGTATTGGAAGGCTGCGCCTACATGCTCAGCAGGATATGGTTAAAAACTCCCAGCATTGGACTGACGATCATGCCAATGAAGCGCGCCCCAAAAAAGAAAATCAGGATCAGGCCAATCATCCCGATGGAGTCATACGCGCGCAGCCAGTTGTAAGGCAGCAAATTTCGGACAACGTGGCTGCCATCGAGCGGCGGTAATGGAATTAGATTGAAGGCCATCAACACCAGGTTCAGCAACACTGCGTAATAAAGTAGCAGCGTCACCGGAAACAGCACCGGGCTGCTGTTCATCGCTGCGGCATTCACCGCGCCCATCTGCGCGGACATGACTGCTGCTAATACCGTGGCGGCGTTAAAAAACTTCAGCACCAGCAGAATGACGAGAGCAACAACGGCCGTCAACAAATTGCTGGCCGGCCCGGCCAGGGTGGTCAAAATATCGTCTCGCTTGATGTGCTTGAAATTGCGGGTCGTTACCGGTGTCGGCTTAGCCCAGCCAATTAGCGGAAATCCAGCGTAGACACACAACAACGGAAGCAGGATTGTGCCAAAAGGATCGATGTGCCGTAGCGGGTTCAGCGTGACGCGCCCCAGCATCCGAGCCGTCGGATCACCCAGGCGCCAGGCCATCCAGCCGTGCGCCGCCTCATGCAGGCTGATGGCAAACAACAGCACCACGATTTGAAAAATGATGGTTACAACGTGCAGATTCATGAGTCTAGCCGATGGTAGCACGTGGTTTCCGCTATAGTGCAGGGCAGCCAGCATCACACCCGGATGACACAGGCTCCGCAATTGTTATGTTGTGCAGGCAACGTTCTTCGCTGCCCACTTCACTGTGGTTTATTCGAAGACAACGCACACCGGGGAATCGAGCGGGTACTGCCTTCCCGTAGAGGACAGCTTTCCCGTGCTGGGGTTGCATTTCAGCACAACAAGGTTCGCAGAATCCTGATTTGCCACCACTAGCCACTTGCCGCCGGGATCGACTGCGAAATGCCGTGGGGTATTGCCCTCGCAGGAAATGCGCTGTAGCAGGCTCAACCGTCCATTCGCGTGATCGATGGAAAAGGCCGTGATACTGTCATCGCCCCGGTTGGAGGCGTAGAGAAAGCGCCCGTTAGGGTGAACTGCTACCGTCGCAGCAGCTGTTGGAACTTCATGATCCATGGGCAGCGTAGAGATGTTCTGGAACCTCGTGAGCGTACCTTTCGAGCCATCCCAAGTCAGACAATCGAGGGTGCTGGCAATTTCATTGATCGAATACGCCCATCGCCGATTGGGATGAAAGATAAGATTTCGCGGCCCGGATCCGGGCATCGCGCTGTAATACGGCGGATCATTGGGAGTGAGATTTGCGGTCTTCGGGTCGAAATGGAAAACCATAATGCGGTCGAGTCCGAGATCGTTCACCAGAACGCATTTGTTGTCGGGAGAGACGGTTGTGCAGTGCGTATGTGCCGTCTTTTGCCGTTCAGGATTGATACTGCCGCCCGGAAAATAAATGTTCGACACCGGCTCGCTCAGGTTTCCGTCAGGAAGGATTCTGTAGCTACTGACGCTGCCGCTGTCGTAGTTCGCAACGAAAAGCGCCTGGTCGGAATGGTCCGCGGTCAGGTTGCAGGGACCACTTCCACCGGAAGGTACGACGTTCTTCGGACGCAGCTTGCCGGACAAAGGCGCCACCAGAAAGCCGGAAACTGTGCCGGGACGCGATCCTTCCTCATTGACTGCGTACAGGTCTTTGCGGTTGGGAGAAAGCGCGAGAAAGCTGGGGTTGGATGTTTCAACAGCTAGGCCGATTTCAACCATCTCGCCGGACTGAGGCATCCAGCGATAGCAGTAGATGCCGCGGCTGGCCTTCTTAGTATAAGTCCCGACAAAAATTCGCTTGCTGGGACGTTCCGCAGCTCGCAGGAACTTGCTGGCAACCGCAACAACCGCTAGGCCGATCATGAACGCGCGCCGCGTGACTTTATTCATGGGGAAATCTGTAGTTTCTGGCGTACCAGAAACTATCTCCAATTCTCGGCCCTTCCCCAGACTTATAGTATGCGATTCGGCCCCAGATGTGTAGCCGTTTTTACGCATAACTGGAAGCGGTCTTCTTATTTTTTTCGCCACGCTCTCGTGAAATACGTTCAACATAGCCGCTGTCGCGCAACTCCTGGAGCGGTTCCAGCGGCAGTCCGCGCGCTTCCCGCCAGGTCCGCAGGGCAGGCCGCACATCCGTCCAGAAAGCGGAACGCAGACATTCCTCAGCTTCGATCAGACGGCATTCCCCCTGGAACTGCGTGAGCAGCTCATAGTTCACTAGGCAGGCTTTGGCATAAATTTCCTGCGCGGCCAGGACCGTCTGCAACATCGCCTCCAGCTTGTTCTTCAGGTTGTGGCTCTGGTCAATGACATATGCAGGAACTCTGGCGGAGGGATGCTCCCACTGATAGAGTTGGATTTCGTGGAAGATGCGGAATACCTGATAAGGGTCAATGGAACCCAGCGTGAGGTCGTCGTCGGCATAGCGGCGGTCATTGAAGTGCAGGCCTCCGAGCATCTTCTGATTCAGTAGCCAAGCCAGTATCTGCTCGACATTTTGCGACTGATAATGATGGCCTGTATCGACCAGTACAAATGCCTGCGGGCCTGCAGCGCGGGCCAACAGTAGCGCCATGCCCCAGTCGGCAATATCGGTGTGATAGAAAGCAGGCTCGAAAGGCTTGTACTCAATCAGCATTTTTTGTCCGGCCGCCAGTGTGGTATGCGCACTGGCTAGCCCCTGGCTGAACCAGTCGATGCGCCTGCGAATATGCTGCGTTCCAGGATAGTTCGACCCATCGGCAAACCACAACGACACGTCCACATTGCCAAGCTCGCGTGCAATTGCAATTGACTCCAGCACATGATCCAGAGCGTGCTGTCGAATCGCAGCATCCGGGTTGCCGAAGGAGCCGTGTTTGTATATTTGATCTTCAAATAGATTTGGGTTGATAGTGCCGGGCAGAATACCGAAGCGCTCGCCCAGTTTCCGAACTGCGGCAACATCGTTCAACCCGCGCGGAAGATCCCATAGAACATGCAGCGCCATACTGGGGCACGCACCGGTCAGCCGGTTGATCTGTGCGGCGTCGCAGAACTTTTCCTCCAATGTATGAGCTGCAGAAGGTTGAAGAAATTTCCCGAAGCGTGTGCCGGTGTTGGCGAAACCCCACGATGGGACCTCGATGGCGAAACTATCCAGGCGCGCCCAAAGGTCTTGCCATTCCGCCTGTGGATGGAAGTCGCCCTGGCCGTTTGTGTCGTTCATAGCAATCTCCCTCAATGACCTGCGGCGGTACACACACTGCCGGCTGTCATCGAATTTAGAGGCACATCCGGACGGGCCAGCACAGCCGCCCAGATAGCGACCGCTTCGTGCTCCACTCCGGGAGGCCCGGCATCGCCGTGGTCGATTTTCTCCAAGACTGCAAGCTGGACCGCGAAGTTGCCGAGCGTTGAACTTTCCTGTGCTCCACAAATCAACTCCAACCCTGTGGCGCGTGCCGTCAAATGGTTGAGCACATCGTTTCTGCTGCCGCCACCCACGACAAACAATCTTGCAAAATGTTTCCCGGTCAGTGTTTCGGCTTCGCGCAACACGCTGGCGTATCTAGCGGCAAGACTATGCAAAATGAGATTCGTCATTTCTACGGGAGAGGGCAAGGATTTTCCGTGCGCGGCACGCTTCCGATCCAACTGTGCGGAAATTCGCTCCGGCATATTTCCGGGAGCCAGTAAATCCGGATCATCCACATCGAGTAGAGTCTGCGGCGCGGTCAATTTCGCCGCAGATGCCAAAAGGGTTTCCAATGCGGCTTGCTCCCCGGCGGCCTGCCATGCCTCAATGCACTGGTCCAGCAGCCACAATGCATTCACGTTGCGCAGGAAGCAGATTTTTCCGCCAGCACCACCTTCATTCGTAAAGTTATGCTGGGCCGCACGAGGACCGGCAACAGGTTTATCCAGCAACGTCCCCACAAGCGACCACGTGCCGGAACTGATATAGGCCCAGTCATCGCCACGTGCGGGTATGCCGGCAATAGCGGAGGCAGTGTCATGGCAGGCAGGAGCGATCAGCAACGTATCTCGAAGAGCTGACAATTTGGCCAGCGGCCCGTGCAACCGGCCAACAATCGAGCCGGATGGTACGATTTCCGGCGCGGCATTGAAATCCAGGCCAGCAGCAGAAAAAATCTCCCCTGCCCAGTGCATAGAACCGAGTCCGACCATTCCAGTGTGGGTTGCGTTCGTGTATTCCGCAACCGGACGTGCGCCCCATCGATAAAGCAAGAATTCCGGCAGGTTCAGCCAGCGGAGATCACCGGGAACATCCGCAGTAGCATCCGCAAAGAGCTGATACAGCGTATTAAACGGCAATACCTGAATACCAGTCAGCGCATAAAGACGTTTCGCTGAAATGCGCCTGTGCACCGTCTCCATCGCCGGTCCCGTGCGCGGGTCGCGGTAACAGAAAGGGTTTGCAATCGGTTCGGCAGGATCGAGCTTGCCGACGGCAGGTTTCAACCGCACATAATCGACCGCCCAGCCTGTGACACCGATGGCCGCAATTCCCTCCTCTGCAATAGCGGCACAACGGCGCAGGCCTTCATCCGCCGCCTCGCAGATCACCGCCAGATTCCAGCGAAGGTGCCCATCTTGCATCTCAGGAGTGTTTGGAATGCGATGAACAAGCTTGATCCTCGGGCCATCGGGCCGCCAGCGCAGCAACGAAACACGACAGCTTTGCGCGCCCAGATCGACGGCAACCACGGCACGCCGGTCGGTTGGAGTGATCACCGCAGAAATGCCTCGGTCAAGCCGCCATCAACGGGGAAGATATGGCCGGTAGTGCAGCGTGAATCTGGACTTGCCAGGAAAAGAATCGCTCGCGCACAGTCAATGGGATCGATCGGCTGGTGCGTCAATGTACGCTGCGCATAAAACTCGGCGAGTAGACTTCTCAGTTCGTCATCGGTTGCTTCCGTATTGAATGCAATTTTGTACTTCGTCAGCGACGCCATCACACGCTCGCGCGGAAACATGGTGGAACCGCGAATCACCGTTGCCGGACTGATGCCGTTGACCCTTACCAGCGGTGCTAGAGACACCGCCAGCTCACGAATCAGATGGCTGAGTGCGGCCTTGCTGACGTCGTAGGCCTCGCTGCCGCGTTTGGCAACGACGGCATTGGCGGAGCTGGTAAAAACTATGCTGGCATTCAGTCCCTGGTCGCGGAAGATCCGTGAAATTTCTTCAGCAAGAAAATAATTTGCGGTCACGTTGATTTCGAGCGTTTTACCCCATTGGGCAACCGAGGTGATGTTGTCCGCCGATGCAGGAAAAAGCGCAGCGGTGTTGATCAGGAGATCAACTCCCCCACAGAGCAAAACTACCTGGGCCAGCGCGACCTGAATGGAATTTTTCTGAGTAATATCAATCTCAATCGCGTGGGCGACATCGCGCCCATAGCGTTGGCGCAATTCTTCAGTGACCTGTTCGGCGGCGGCCAGGTTTCGGTCGGCGACGGCCACGACGGCACCCTGGGAAGCCGCCAATAACGCCACTTCGCGGCCAATGCCACTGCCACCACCGACAACCAGGGCAGCGTGCCGGCTGAGAGGCTTTTCCGGCGGCTGGCGGCGAAGCTTGGCCTCTTCTAGCGCCCAGTATTCGATGCGAAAGGCCTCGCGCGTCGGCAGTGCAACGTAATTGCTGTGGCATTGGAACGCGGACGATGGAGCTGCCGGACCCGCTTGCGGGAACTCCACGATTGGCTCCGCGTCAGCCAGTGCTGCAGCGCCCTCCATCACATGAATAGCGTTGGTGTAGAACTCCGCTGTAATGCGCGCCTCGGCCCGGCTTTTGCCAAAACTGAACATTCCAATACCTGGAACCAGAACCACCGCCGGATTAGCATCGCGCATGGCCGGCGAGTCTTTTTCAACATGAGCGTGGTAATACTCGGCGTAATCACGGCGGTATTGTTCCAGCTTCTTGTCCAGGGTTGCGCGCAACTGGGCGGCATCGTTCGCTGAGTCCCAGCGAACGTAGAGTGGACGCACCTTGGTCCGCAGAAAATGGTCCGGGCAGCTGGTGCCAAGCCACGCAAACTTTTCCGCCTCACGCGAATTTACAAAACGCAGCACTTCAGGAGATGCAGAATAGTTGCCGATCACCCGGCTGCTGGCCGACAGCTTGCCGCGCAGAAACGGCAGCAGGTCGGCGGCCAATGCTTCGTGGTCTTTATGGGTTGTATGGAGCGCCCCGCCGAATGCGCGCTCGCTCAGCACATCCGCATGACCCTGGACAAACTGCCCTAGTTGATCGATCAGCTCAATTGTATTTTCATAGCAGCTCTTGGAAGTTTCTCCCCAGGAGAACAGTCCATGACCGCCGAGCAAGATGCCATTGCATTCCGAATGGGCCGCAACCGCCCGCTGCAACATCATGCCCAGTTCAAATCCGGGCCGCTGCCAGGGAATCCATACTAGTCGCCTGCCAAATTTGCGATTGAACTCCTGCATTCTCCGTTCGCCATTACCCGCTGCCGCCATCGCTATTCCCCAGTCGGGATGGAGATGGTCAACATGCGGCGCCGGAAGAAAAGCATGCAGTGGGGTATCAATCGAGGCCGCCACGGAGTTTTGGCCAAACGCACAGAGAGAATATAGCTCGACCATTTCGTCTTCAAACGCGACGCCGCGATATCGGTCGGCCAACTGATGGAATTTATCCAGGTAGAGTGCAGCAAAGCCTGAAATTTTCATGGTTCCCAGGTCGCCCCCGCTCCCTTTCACCCAGAGCACCTGTTTTGACTGACCATCCAGCGGATCCGCTTCGGCCAGCTTGGCACTTGTATTCCCCCCGCCATAGTTGGTAATGCGCAGGTCTGAACCCAGCAGATTGGAACGATATCGTAGCAGTTCAGGCTCACTCAACGCGGCGGCAACTGCCGGATCCCAACGGTTTTCGAGATAACGTAACAGCATCACACATTTTCCTTTTGCATTGGAGGCATATTGCTCTTAAATCCAGCCGCTGCCCGCGTCTAACATCGATCGATGAAAATACCTTATCAATAATACAATAGAGCAACTATTTCGATACAGATATTGGCGTAGCAACTGCGCGTCGTCCAGATTGCAACTCTTTCTTTTGCATCACCTTATGGTCAACGTAGTTGTATGGTGGTACGTTTTGGCCGCCCAGCATCGCCAGTCCTAGCTGAATCAGACGTGTCCCGTAGGTGTGCGCCTCGTGCGAAATCGAGCCAACCAGCGGAGTGTGCGCTACCGCCATTTCCTCGACAGCCTCCTCGATGCAATCCTGCCCAACCACCGCCACGTGCTGTACTCGCTTCAGTTCTCGCGCTGCCTGTACCACACCCAAAGCACTGGTATCGGTGGCCGCGGCAATCAGAATGTGGCGATCAGCAGGATGGCGTCGCAGGAAATCGAGCACCAGCCGGTAGCTCTTCTCGCGCATGCCACGGACGTCCATGCGGACGAAGGACTCGAAGGGTAAATCCGGCAGGCTGGAACGAACCCCCTCAAATGCTCCGGTGATGCGGCTCTGCACCAGCGGGCCAGCTTCCTCCAGATCAAGGCCGAGCACCCAGTTCACTTTTCCAGACCACATCCGGCTCGCATGTTCAGCCAAAAGCTGGCCCGCCGCAAAACCTACCCGGTAGTTGTCGACTCCAAAATAAACTGCGTGCGGGTGAGGAATGTCCACCGCGATCAATGGGATAGAAGCGCCCGCTATTTTGTCTCCGATGATGGCCGCAACATGCTGATCCACCTGAAATTCAATGACGAGATCAACCCGGTGATCGACAAAATTTTCCGCATTGCGAACAGCAATTGCCGGATCATAATGGTTGTCCAGCACTATTAAATCGACTCCGGCGTCCGCCGCCGCGGCCGTCAGGCTCTTGGCCACGGCTTCAGAAAACGGCATCTCAGTCGACTGGCCACCGAATCCGAAGACCAATTTTCGGGGATTGCTGATGGCACGGTAAAGTCCGTCAGGCGACTGCCCCAGGTATCCACGATGTGTAAGCGTTTTTAGAATGCGATAGACGGTTGTTTTGGAGATACGGGTTCGCCGATAAATCGCTTCCAGCGACATTGGCTTGTTCTCCCGCTGCACCATTTCCAGCACGTCCAGCGCTTTGGAAAGAACGGGAATCAGATACAGCCGCTTCGGCGATCGAATTGCCATGTGTCACCCTTGAATGCGTCAAAATTGATACCGGAAAAAGTTATTGCAAGCACAGAAAAGCCCGACTAGTCGAAAATGACGACATCGAGTGTTCGTGGACCGTGCACGCCCTGAATCCGGGTCATCTCGATGTCCGCGGTTGCTGACGGGCCGGAGATCAGTGTCAGCGGCTGCTCCCTGTGCCTCTCAAGTACACGCAACCCCTCGGGCACAGTCTCCACCACGTCCCGCGAGCGAACGACGCATAAGTGGTAATCCGGGATCAGGGTCAAGGCACGACGTCCCTGTCCGAC
>JADEYI010001542.1_pt1 | contig 16605 bp, 28 predicted proteins | sample 8542331 | NCBI WGS metagenome assembly JADEYI01 (sample SAMN16510988, study PRJNA670497) | mine drainage metagenome | isolation source: biofilm near Copperflume 1 | place: Germany: Marsberg coppermine Kilianstollen | collected 2018-02 | reverse complement strand
ATTCGGGATGCCGGCCTCGTTGCAGCGCTCGCGGAACCAGTTGCCAAACCCGGCAGGGGTGAAGGGGCTGCCATAGTCGGTCAGTAGGAACGCCAAGCGTTCCGCCGCCGCCGTCGCGGCAAGGATCGAGTGCAGCCCGTCTAGCACCGGGATTTCCACGAGCACGTCGGTCTTGTGCCGGCGGAACGAGATCACCCCATCCCTGACATGCTGCCGACCGAGGCGAACGACATCAACTCGTGCGGCGCCGGTATTGACCAGAAGCTCGAAGGCGAGGCGCGCTTTCGAGCCGACAGGATGCCGCTGGCGGAACGCCCCGACGTGATCCTCGCTCCAGGTCCTGTATCCCTCGCCCTTGCCGCCGGGCCGCTTGATGCCGGCGCTGGGGTTGGCGATCGTCAGCCCCTCGCCCTGGCACCAAGCCAGGAACGGGGCGAGAGCCTTGATGCAGTTCCGGGCAGAACCGGGTGTCTTGTCCTTGACGTACCGCTCCAAATGCCGGCGCTCCATCTGTGCTATCGGCAACTTGCCTTTGTCGGCCCGGAACCGCTCCAGCTCGTTCTTCCGGGTCCGGCGGGTGTCCGGGGCGAGCTGGGCGAAAGCACCGGACCCGAGGTAGAGAGAGACGGCTTGCGCGACGCTCCCGGCCTGTAGCCTGCTCGCGCCTATCGGCTCTGGCTTGTGAGCGTCCCTGGCCGCCTCGTAGGCGACGAGAAATTCCGGCGATGATGGATCGCCAGGGAGGGGTAAGTTCGTCTTGCTGCCCGGCGCCCGGAAATAATAGCGCAGCCGGCCGTGGCGGTCGCGGTAGCGGTTGATGTGAGGAAGAGGTGCGGTCATGCCCGGCTTTCGTCCCACGGGTTCCTTGCCTCGTCAGAGAGCGCCGTTGCCGGCTTTGACGAGACGATAACCCTAATGCAGCCGTCGCGCGCAATCTCGACGCTAAACGCTTCCTCGCCGGCCGCACGTGTGGCGCGGATCGCGGCCTTGAGGTCGCGTTCGCGGAACAGGGAAGGGCCGCGCCGGTCGGCCATCTACCGCTCGGCGCGGCTCTCGGCCGCGCATTTCCATGCATCGGGCGTGTCGCGAACCGGAGGCATCGATTCGTCCAGGTATTCGTGCGGAAGCCAGCCGTTGACGCTCATAGGTAGCCTCCGTCTCGGAGCCGGGCGAGCAGGCGCAACACCTCATCGGTACGGCCCGCAGCGACAAGGTCGCGGGGGCAACGGAACTCGAGCCCTGGCTGTGGGCGCGACAGCCAGGTTTCCGCCTCGTCGGCGCCGTAATAATCGGCAAGAAGGTGGTGGAGGCAGGCGAAGATGCCGGCTTCTGCCGCACGGCGCCGCTCGACCTCGCGGTTATTGGCCGCGAGAAGCTCCGCGACGCGGCCGTCGTGCTCGCGTTGCGCGTCTGCCCGTGCAATAGCCCTGGCCGCGGGCGCGCCCTCGCTGTAGGCGCGATAGCAGCCCTCGACATAGGCCTGCTTGATCAGCATGGTAAACCGGGTTTCGGCGTCATCCTTCAGGGCGATCGCCGAGACCATCCCGTCGAGCGTGACAGTGGCCGCCCATTCCTCGGCGAACTCGTCGAGGCGTCCCAGCGCGGCCCGCGTCGCCAGAGCGGGCGTGAATCCGTCGCCGCTCATGCCGGAAACTCCGACCACTCACGGCCATCGAGGCGGCGGCCGGCGAGGCTGCGCCCGGCGCGGATCAGCACGATGCCGTCGCTGTTGTGCTGGGGGCGTCCGGCGGCCAGGGCGGCGGCCTGCCGAGCATCCAGCGGCAGCAGCGCGGCGGGTTCCAGCATCGCGGCGAGCATGTCGGCGGCGATCCATTCGCCCCATTGCTTGAAAAAGAACGCAACGCCGGCCTCCGTGCATTGATCGCGCAGCGCGCGCGCCCAATCGGGATGCATCGGCCGGGCGCCGGCGCCGGATTCTCCGCCGACGATCACCCAATCGAGGCGCGGGCCTGGGGCGCCAATGCGGTCATCATACTCGCGACTCAGGGCGTCCCATTGGTCGGGCACCGGCTCGCCGAGATGCGCCGCCGTGATATCGGTCAGGTCGATCGGCCCGAGCAGCGGCTCGGCCGAGATGAACCGAATGGCCGCCGGGGTGTCGAGCAGGAGCGGGATGCGCTCATCGGCGCGGGCCTGGTCCTCGACCGAGACGCCGAGCCAGACATTGGGAAAAGGAACCACACGGTCACGGGACATTTCCGCTCGCGAGCCGAGCGGCCAGCAGAAGCCGCGCTGATACCAGCCTCTCTTGTTCGCGTCAGCCTCAGCGTACAGGCGCTCCAGATAGGCTCGCGCCCGGCCGCTCCGCTTGGTCAACACAACGAAGGTGTGCCGTCCAGCCCTCTGCATGACAGCGAACACGCGGTCGATCCAATCATCGGGCACGTTTTCGGCGAAGAGGTCGCCATGGGCGCAGACAAAGATGCGGCGCGGCGCGCGCCAGCGCAGCGGCTGGTCGAGCCATTGCTCGTTGAACCTGACCTCGCCGGTCCAGACCGGGCCGGCCGCGGTGTCGCGGGTAAGCCCCTTGCGCGAGGGATGGAACGCCAGGCGGGTGCCGGCAAGCCGCATCGCGTAGCAATTGGCACAGCCGGGCGAGACGATATGGCAGCCGGTAACCGGCTGCCAGGTGGCGTCGCACCATTCTATCAGCGAATTATCGGCCATCGCGGGCGCCCTCACCGGCCGCCGGCGACGAACAGCGCCTGTGCGGTCGCGGCGCAGGCGGCGCGCGTCTGCTGGCCGTCCGCGGCCTGGCGCAACACCGCCTCGGCGCCGGCAAGCGCGGCGGCGGCGATGGTCACCAGCTCGGCGGCGGTCGGGTGATCGCGGTCGAGCCCCTCGGCGAGGCGCTTGACCCGGCGCGCCGAGGGTTGCGGCCGCAGGCTGAGGTCGAGCCGCGACAGCGAGGCCTCAAGGGCGTCATAGAGGGCGTAGCGGATCAGCATGGCGGCATTCCCCCTGGCAAAGGCCGGCGGCCCGCGGCCGAAACCGCGTGCCGCACGGCAGGTCGCGGCCGGATCCCTCCGTGAAATCCGGACGCTGCGGAAATCAGGCCGAAGCCGGCGCGGTCAGAGCGACGCGCGCGGCGAGCGGAGCCAGGCGCCGGCGCAGCTCGGCCGCGGGCCGGAACCGCGCCCGCGGTTTCGCCGGGATCGTGATCGACTGGCCGGTGCGCGGATCGCGGCCGGCATGGGGCAGCGCGACGATCGCGTCGAACTGGCCGAAGCCGGGAATGCGCAAGGTCTCGCCGGCGATCATCGCGGCGCCGATATGGTCGCGCAGCGCATCGATCGCCCGCGATGCCGCGGCCTTGGTGATTGCGGCGTCGGCGGCGATCGCCTCGGCCAGCTCGTCTTTTGTCATCGGCGTTTCCTCCTGATGATGCGCCGGAGCCCCCGGCGCGGGGATTTCGTCGGGTGATGCGGCGGGGCGCATCACGCCGCGGTGATTTTGTGGGCGGCGGCCGTTTCGTCGTCGCTGCGGGCGGGAGCGGGGCGCGGGTCAGCCGGCAGACGGTAGCCGTCGTCGCTCGGCCGCACGGCGCCGCGGGCGAGCAGCCGCATGACCGCATCGTTGATCTCGTTGCGGGTGAAGCCGCTGTCGATCGCCAAGTCGTCGATCGGCGCGGTGCGCTGGCGCAGCACGCCGAGCACATGCGCCTCGATGTCGGCGGGGTCGCCAGCGCGAGGATCGGCCGAGGGGCGTTCCTCGTTGCGCGGCGGCTTGGGCGCGAGCTCGACGCCAAAGGCACCTTCCGCCAGCAGCGCTGCCGTCCGGCGCACCTCATCGCGATAGGCTTCTCCGATCGGCACCAGGGCGCGGCGTTTTTTTGCCGGCTTGCCCTTGATGTCGGTCAGTCGCCAATGCTCGATTTCTTCAACTGCCCAGCGGGCGTGATTGATGCCGGCGCGGCGCGGCCGAGGCTCGGTGATTGCGACAAATCCGGTTGCGGTCAGGAACGGATGGTCGGGATCCAGCGCGCGTGCCTCGAAGCCGCTCGCTGAGAGCGACACCAGTGCCCTGAGCGGACGCAGACCGTGCGCCCGGAGCGCATCCGCATCCGGCCCTTGGAGGTCGATCACGATGTTCCCGTTGCCGAGTTCGTCGGCGAGGCCGTCATCGGGCTCGGCCGCGGCGAGCGGCGCAGTCAGCGCCTTGACTGCATCGGCCTCGACCTGGAACGCCGCCTCGGGCAGCAGCGCCGGCGTCCAGAAGCCGCGCGGCTGCTCAAGGCAGGCGTCGATCAGCGCATCCTTCTTTAGCCGTTCCGGGTTCCGGATGCGCAGGTGAACGCGGCCGATCTCGATGAGGCGCTTGTGGCTATAGCCGGCGAACCACTCGCGGCCGGGCGACCAGGCCTCGGCGAGGCGCCGGCTGCCGTCGACCGCCTCGGCTATCGCCACGGCAAGCGGGCTGTCGCCGTAGTGGAATTCGCCGTCGTCGCCGAGCCAGGATGCGCAGCACGCGGCGACGAGCAGCGCATGGAGCTCGTGCAGATCGCCGTCTTCGAGGCTCAGCAGCGCGCGGAACCAGCGTGCCGGGTAGTCGTGCTCGGTCTCATCCGTCGATGACGTGCCGTGATCGCCGGCGAGCATTGCGCGGATCGCCTTGTCGTTCGGCCGCTGCGCCGCCGGTATCGCGGCGGCGGCTTTCTTGAGCAGGTCTTCGATGTGCATGCCCGTCACCATCGGCATGGCGATCGGACCGGTCTTGTGCTCGTAGCGGCAGTAAGTGTCGCCGTCGATCATCACCTCGTCGGTACAGCCCAGCAGTGCCAATACATCGAGCGCCAGGGCGACGCGCGGGGTGTCGGCGATGCCGGCGCGCAGCGCGCGGGTCTTGTCGTGGTGGATCGCCTTGGTCAGCTCGATCGGCTGCAGCCGCGCCGCCTCGGCCGCGGCCTTTCCCTTGCCGCCGGCGCCGGGTGTTGTGCTGTTGCTACCCGCGGCGCCGCGGGCATCGCGCCGTGCGTCGAAGGTCGCCTTCAAGATCGCCGGGGCGATGATCTCGACCGAATTATCGCGACGCACGACGATGACGGCGCCGGCGTCCTGATCGTTCTTTTTGATGCCGTTGGTCTGGTAGGCATCCCAGGCGGGGCTGTGCATGATCTCGACCCACAGCCAGTCGGCAGCAAGCTCGGCCTTTTTCTGCTCGACGGCGGTCGCCTGCAGCGCGGCGAATTCGGCGGTGTCGGCAAAGAACAGGTTGTCAGTGTCGGGATCGCTGACGACCTCGCCGGTGTAGAGCGCCAGGTCGAAGATCGCGCGGGAGAAAGGCACGCGCTGGCGCAGCATGGTCCGCTTGATGTCGGCCGGGGTGCTGGCGAACATCGAATGCTGCTGCATCGACTGCCAGTGGGCGCGCTGATCGTCATGGCCGCCGACGGCGAAGGCTTCAGCCTGCGCCAGTGTGATCTTGTCCTTGTCGAGTGCCGCGAGGAGCTCGTCGCACAGCTTTTTGAGGCTCAAGCGGCGATAGACGCCACGCTCGCTGATCTGCGTCGGGAATTCCCGGGCGAGCGCGGCGGCGCGGGTCTCTTTCTCACGCGGCTGCACGGTCGGCAGCAGCGCATCGAGGAAGCTCATTTCGTCGAGCGCGTGCATGTCGACGCGCTCCTTGTTTTCCTTGTAGGCGAGGCGCAGCGCCTCTTGGTCGGTCAGCGCCCGCACCTGGCAAGGCGCCTGGTAGTCCGGCGGCAACTGCCAATGCATCCCGGCCTCGTCGTCGGCGCCGACATCGCGCGCAGCGACGGCGTTGCGGCGTCGGCGGTTGCCGGCGATCACCTCGAAGCGACCATCGGCTTTCGGCCGCACCAGCAGCGCCATCAGGATGCCGTGATGGGCAATCGACAACGTGTCGCGCTTGTCTTCCTCAGGCGTCGCGCGTTTCCGCGGGTTGAGCGGCCAGTCGTCGAGCAGGTCGAGCGGGATGCCGCGCACCTCGGGCTCGACCGGCGCCGCGGTGGCGGGAGCGGCCGCGGCGAGCGCGGCGGCGGCTTCGGCTTTCGATTTTTTCGACATGGCTTGCTTTCCCCCTCAGCGACGGGCTGTCAAATGGCAGTAGCGGCAAATGGCAGTAGCGGCGACCGCGGCGAGCCCGGCGGGGGAACCGGGTGGCGGCATGGCGGCGCGCCCGACGGCGAGCGCGGAACGCGGCAGGCGGTCAATGCGGGGCTCGCGACCGGCACGCCATGCGTGATAAAATAAATTGTCTACAACTTTACGGACTCGGACGATGCGGCGATCCTGGCTTGTGGTTCTGGCCACCGCGCTGCTGATCCTGCCGGTTTCCGGCGGCGACGCGGCGGCGCGGTCGCGGGCGGTGCCGCGGGCATTCCAGCGGCTGTACCCGTGCCCGGCGACCGGGCTGCGCACCGGCGCCTGCCCCGGCTGGATCCGCGACCACATCGTGCCGCTGTGCGCCGGGGGCGCCGACGCCGTCGAAAACATGCAATGGCAGACCCGCGAAGCCGCCGCGCGCAAGGACCGCGCCGAGGACGCCGAATGCCGCGCGCTGCGCGCCCTGCGCTGAGCGGCCTCGACCGGGTTTGCCGGCGGCGCTAAACTCGCGCAGGGATTGAGGAGGCCGGGATGCGGTACGAAGCGACGGCGATGATCGTCGTTGCGGCACTGATGCTCGGATCGGCGAACGGAGCCGAACGTATTGCCGAAGCGACCCGTTGCGCCGCGGTCGCGCGCAGCTTCGATGACGGCGACGTACCGGCGGCGCGGGCCGTATTTGATGTTGTCATGCGCGTGATGACCGCGCTCGACGAGGGCTACCGAGCCCGTGGCAAGGCGATGATCCTGCCGGAATGGGACAGGTCGGCGCGCAGTGACAACACTGCACTGGTGGTGATGGATTGCCGGATGAACCCAGACTGGTCGCTGGGCCGGGCCGCCGCCGATGTCTATGAAGGATTTCGCGGCAACGCAAGATAGGCTGTCGGCGTCCAAGGCGGCCCCCAAACTCCTCGGGAGACGCCTATATCCGTTTTCGACATTACCCTGTCAACAGAAAATATCCATTTTCGATATTATCGGGTATCTACCCGTTCCCGGTCTCGCCGTCGGGCTCCGGTTCCGACAGCGCATTAAGACACGAAAGGCGCGGCGCCGCGCGGGTTCACCCAGGCCGCGATACAGTTCGAGCATCCGCGTCTCTTCCCGGCTGGGCATCGGCCGCGGCGTGTCGAGCATGAATTCGGCGGGGTTGACCTGCATCGCGTCGCCAAGGCGGTACATCCAGGTAACCGTAAGTTCCATCTTGCGATTTTCAAGTTTTTCGAGCGTCGGGACGGTCGTCGGCGGGACGCACATCTGAGCCAGCCGCGCCCGGCTCAGACCCTCTTCCTGACGAATTTCGCGCAGCCGATTCGGCGGATATTTCCCGATCACGGGTTTATCGGACCTATTCCGGGGCATCGGTCGGATCATGTTGGATCCCGCTATTGCGGGCGACGCCGAGATTCGACATATCCGGACTTGACAGAAATATCCGATTCCCACATACCGCGGTCATGCGCTATCTCGACTGGATCGCGGAAGAGGGCTGGGACTGGCAACGCGCTGCCGACGAGATCGGCGTCGCGAACGGAACCTCCGCCCGCCGCTTTGCCTATGGCACCGTGCCGCGCCGCCCGGCGATGCTGCGCATCTACCGGCGCAGCCGCGGCCGGGTCACGCCGAACGATTTCTATGACCTGCCGGCGCTCGATCGGCCGGCGCTCGATCGGCCGGGGCTCGATCGGTGCGCGCCGGCGGAGGCGGCTAGCGAGGCGGCGGTTCTGCCGGGACCGGGATCAGCGACAGCGCCCCTTTCTGGAGCTCGTGTCCTAGCGCATGGGCGTGAACGCGACTCAACAGCAGCTGAACCCGCCCTGTCTCCCCCGTCTGCAGCCACACTGCATCGAGTTCTAGGATCAGGCGACCATCGGCCAGCGCCACCAGCGTCCACCGCGCTGAATCGGCCAGCAGATCGGGGTGCAGCGTGAAGCCGGCGGCAGCGTCGGACATGCCGGGCAGCGTAACGCGGCCGGGGCGCGGCGTGCCTGTGACAAGCGAGGTACATCATCCGGGCGAGGGCGCGTGATGGCGATCGCCGATGACTACCCGGCAATCGCCGCCCGTCTTCGAGACCTGGCCGCTCCCGGCGCGCCGGATCGCAGCAGCAAGGCGACCGCTTCCGGTCTTGAGGCCGGATCGGTCGCCTCGGTTTCGCTCGAATTCGCCGAACCGGACGCGCGCGCGCTGCGCGACCTGCGCTACGGCAAGCCGTTCACAATCCGGATCGCCCAGACACCCGGGTCCGGGCAGCTGCGCCACCATCACATCACGATCGACGTGACGGGGCCGGCGGGTCAGCCGAAAGAGAAATGCCCGGAATGACCGAGGCCCGCGGCGATCTCCTTGAATATCTCGACCGCCCCCGCTGCGGTCAGTGCGGGCATGTTGACGGTAATCTGCGCGGTGCCGGGCCTTACGCTTGCGGCGGCGATGCGGCCATGGGCGGCAATGACCGAGGCCGTCAACTGGGCCGCGATGCTCGCCGTTTCGAAATCGCTCAACGGAATTCTCCTGCTGCGGTTGGGTTTGCAACTGCCACGGTAGGAGACGCGGCGCGGGGCGCAAGCCCCGTTGCCGCAAGCCTTGGAAGGCCGTGTCCTGGGCGCGGCACGGCGCGTCTTCGGCGGCCGGCAGGATCATCCGATTCTCATTCCTATGCAGGGTGGAGCAGCCCGGCAGCTCGTCAGGCTGATAACCTGAAGGTCGCGGGTTCGAACCCCGCCCCTGCGTCCCGTTTGTGTGCCGATCGCGTTCATGTTTCCCAGCGTGAACCCGAAACGGTTCCGCGAGCGCGGAATCCGCGAGCGCGGAATTTCCGTCCGCGAGCGCGGAATTTCAATGACCGCTAACCCAGCGGTTCTGCTCGCCGAATTGCGCGAGCTGGTCAAAGCGACTGTCAGGCGATCCCCCGGCCTGAACGTCCGCGAACGTCTGAGGGCGGCGGCCCGCGTGCTGCGCCTGCCGGTCGGACGGGTCACGGATTGGTATTACGGGGAGGTGCGACGTGTCGAAGCCCACGAAGCCGATGCCATCCGCCAGTTCGCGCTGTCGGCGCGGCAGAGCGAGATTGCGCGCATGGAGCGCCAGCTCGATGCGCTGCGTGCCGACCTCGCTGAAATGGCCCTGGGGAATCGCGTGCGACGCGGCGCTGCGGCTGGTCGCGGCGGCGGCGATCGCGGTCGCGAAAGCCTCGGTACGGCTCGCCGACAAGGCCGTTCGCCGGCGTAAGGCGCTGACGCCCGAATGCGGGCGCCCGCAGGCGCCGCCGACGGGTGCGCGATGCTGACCCGGTTCCGCGCCTGCGCGACGGGCGGGATCACCGCCAGGGAAGCGACCCGCCGCGAAGAAGCGGTGCGCGCGGCGTTTGCCGGCAGCGCCGCGGCAACCCCGCTGGCGCCGCCGCCGCCGCAATTCGAGCGGCGCATCGTGAACCCGACCGCCGCCGCAGCGGCGCCGGAAGCGGAGAACGAGGCCGCGGCCGCGCCCCGCGAGGAAACGCCGGCGCCCCGGTGCCCGCCGGCCCCGGACAAGCCGGTCGTGACCATCGAGATCAGCGGCCCCACCGGCGCCGGCAAATCGGTCATCGCCCACCTGATCCGCGCCGCGCTGGCGCATGAGGGCTTTATCGCCAGCGGCCCCGAGGGCCTGCGGCCGAGCCGCTGGCGGCGCGCGCTCGACCGGCTGGCGTGGCGCGGGCTGGCGGTGGTGATCGTCGAGCACGAAGCCGGGGACGCGGCGCCATGAGCGATTTCCTCGGCGGTTTCCTGGGCGGTTTCCTGGGCGATTTCCTGCTCGCGGTCGGCATGCCGCTGGCCGCGCTGAGCCTCGTCATCCTGGTCGCCGGCGTGCTGGCGCCGCTGCTGCTGCCGATCGGCGATGCGGTATTGCGCGGGCTGGAGCGGCTGCGATGAGCGATCCCGCGCGCCTGGCGTCGCTGCGGCCGTGGCGGCTGTCGTCGCCGGGACGGCGGAGCCGGCATTTCCGCACCCGCGACGGCGCGATCGGCTGGGCCGAGCAACACTGGCCGGCGGCGCCGTCGCCGGAAATCGAGAATGACGAAACCGGCGAGCGCTATCGGCTCGAACGGGCGTGGCGGCGCATCGACGACCGCACCGAAGCGATCACCACAACGGCCGCCGAACCGCGGCGATGGTGGGTCGAGCTGTGACGGCGCGGCCGTGCATCATCGTCGTCGATCTGGAGGCCACGGGGTTCGACCCGAGCCGCGATGCCCCGGTGGAGATCGGCCGCTGCGACGTCTATGGCGCGAGCGACCTGACGGGCATGCCGGATTTTGCCCTGGGGGTTGAGATCGGCCGGCCGCTCGCCTGGCTGGTCGATCCCGGCCGGCCGATCCCGCCCGAGACCTCGGCGGTACACCATATCGTCGACGACGATATCCGCAACGCCGAGGCGGCGCCCTGGCGCAGCGAGATGATCCGGTCGATCGGCGGCATCAGCCGCCCGGTCGCGTTTGCGGCGCACAGCGCGAAGATGGAGCGCGGCTGGTGCACCGAGGATCTGGTCGGCCCGGCGCCATGGCTGTGCACCTATAAATGCGCCTTGCGGGCGTGGCCGGACGCGCCGGGGCACGGCAACCAGGCGCTGCGCTACTGGCTGAAGCCGGAAGGGCTCGACCGGGAGCTCGCGTCACCGGCGCACCGGGCCGGGCCCGACGCCTATGTGACCGCCTTTCTCCTGCGCGAACTGCTGCGGCTGCACCCGCTCGATACCCTGCTGCGCTGGTCGGCGGAACCGGCGGTGCTGACCCGCGTGCCGTTTGGCCGGCGCCCGGAAGAGGGCGGCTCGCGCGGGATGAAATGGACCGAGATCGAGGACGGGCTGCTGCGCTGGGTGCTGGAGCGCGACATGGGCGAGGACGTCAACCACACCGCGCGGATCGAGCTGGCGCGTCGGGAAGACGAGCGGCGCCAGGGCCGCGAAACGGAGGGTGCATGAACGAGCCCGATATCGGGCCGCTGCCCGAGCTCGCCTGGCTGCCGGTCGATCGCTGCTATGTCGATCCCGGCTATCAACGCTCGCTCGAAACGCCGCGCGGCGAGAAGCTGATCGCCAAGATCGCGGCGGAGTTCGCCTGGCCGAAATTCGGTGCGCTGATGGCGGCGCCGGGCGAGCCCGACGCCGTCGGCCCGCGTTGGCTGATCATCGACGGGCAGCACCGGCATGCCGGCGCCAAATTGTTCAACAAGCTGGGCCGCGGCGACATCGCGCATGTCCCGGCCGTCGTGCACAAGGATCTCGACCGTGCGGCGCAGGCAGCGGCCTTTGTCGGCGCCAACCGCGACCGGGTGCAGGTCTATGCCCAGCAGATTTACCGCGCGCAATTGCTCGCCGGCGAGGGCGAGGCGATCACCCTGCAGCGGCTCGCCGATGCGGCCGGCATTCGCTTGCTGCACTACCCGCTCGCCGCGAAACAGACGCCGGCCGGAAGTACCGCGGCAGTGCCGGCATTGCGCGCGATCCTGCGCACCCACGGCGAAGCCGTCGCCGGCGCGGCGATCGGCGCGGTCGCGGAGCGTTGCATGCGGCAGCCGGGCGGCCTCCGCGGCCCGTACTTCCTCGCCGCAGCGCTGTACCTGAAAGCGGGCGGCACGGCGGAGACGCTGCGGGCAGCGCTCGCCCGGTTTGATGTGCGCCAGCTGGAAGGCCTCGCCGAGCGGCTGAGCCCCAATTCGGCGGCGAAGGCGATCGCCGAGGCGCTGGCGCGGCGACGCGACCACGCGCCGGTAGAGCCATCACGGGCCGCAGCCTCGCCGGCGGCAACCGATCCGGCGAAGGGGGGCCAGGCGCCGGCGCCGGCGCCGAGGGCAACGGAAAAAATGCCGGCTCCGATGGTGCCCAGGCCGCAAGCGGTCGTGACGCCCGCGCCCGAGGGCGCCGCGCCGCCGATCGCCGGCCGCCCGGAGGGCCGGTTCCGCGACGATCCGGCGGCGGTGCGCGACCACGGCTCGCCCGGCCGGATGCCGCGAGCGGAACCGTTCGGATTTTCCAGCGCCGGCTCGTCGCTGGCCGGGGCCGGGAATTGACCCCAGCATTGGCATTGCCGCCGACGCGCAGGAGCGCCAGCCACGGCGAGGCGGGGTATGCCCGCGCCGCGGCGGCCGATTGGTTCTGGCTGATCGGCTATCTCGCTGGCAAGGCGCTGATGCACGCGCTGGCCGGCGACCGCGACAAGGCCAAGCACCACACGATCTCGACGGCGGCAGCGCTGCTCAACTGGCATCGCGCAATGGGAGAGGATTGCCATGCACCCTGAAATCAAACTGGCCCGCGAGAATGCCGAGCGGAATTTGCGCGAAGGTCTCGACACCGAAAATCAACTGATCAAGGACTACCTCGAAGGCTACGAGTTTCGCGGCGATGGCGGCGACCACACGCCTAACGAGTTCGAAGAAGTTCTGCTGATCGATGCCGTTGGCGGTCTTGCCGGCGACGAGAAATTCCGGGCACTGGTTGCGAAGAATGAAAGCCTTCGCCGGCTGCTGGATTCGCTGCCGCAGCGATGAGCATTCCGATCCGCAAGCGGCTGCCCGATCGGCGCGAGCACATCACCGACACGATCACCGTCGGCGATACCGCGCATGAGCGGCAGTACGACGCGGGGGCGCCGGCGGCCGGGAGACTGCTGTGACGGGGCCGAAGCGGCTGCCGAACCGGCGCGAGCATCTGACCGAAGCGGTGGCGGTCGGCGCGGCGCTCGACCTGGCGGCCGGGTATGAGAGGGGAGAAAGGGGATGAGCGGAGAATTGCTCGACGCGCGCGAGCGGAAGGGGGTCCGGACATGAGTATTGTTGCGTTCATCGTCGGCGTGAGCCGACGACCGGCGGACCTGGAAATCGGCGGGACCGAAAACCCGTATCTGCGGCGATGGTACCTGATCCCGCGCAATCGGCTGTGCAACGTCTATCTGCATCAGTTTCTGCGCGATGATGACGATCGTGCGTTGCACGACCATCCGTGGCCGAACCTGTCGATCCTGCTGCAAGGCGCCTACCGCGAGGTCCAGTTCGCGCGCAGGCCGGTTCACGGCGACCCGCTGCCCGAAACAGTCACGTTGCTGAGGCAGGCTGGTGGCTGGGTCGGACGACGAGCCCGAACCGCGCATCGCGTGGCGCTGCTGCGCGACAGCGACGGCAACCCGATGCCATGCTGGTCGCTTTTTGTGACCGGCGCGAACCTTCGCAGCTGGGGCTTTTGGTGCCCATTAGGTCGGTGGGTGCATTGGCGTTCATTCACCGCGGGCCGCCGCGGTGAAGTCGTCGGCTTTGGCTGCGGCGAGCCGAGATGATCGGCGGCGGGTTTCCGGCAACGGTTGACGATGCGGCCGGGGCTGCGGTCGTGAGCGGGCTGCCGATGCTGACGGTGGTGTTTCGCGGCGCCTTTGCCCGTGTCGCCTTTGTCGAAAGCGGATGGGGGCCGGCCTGGTGGTTTGTCGATGGCGACGCGCCCGATATCGACGCGGCCGAGTGGAATGCGATCGAGGCTCAGGTCGCCGCCGAGATCGGGCGCCGGCGCGATGCCTGGAATGCCCTGGGCGCGGAGCGTCGGCACCGGCTGGGGCGCCAGGCGCGATCGACGGCAACCCACCTCGCCGGCGGGCGCGACAGGCGATGAGCGAACCCGCTTGCCACGCGATCGGCTGCGCGACGCCGATACCGGCGGGGCGCGACTGGTGCTCGTTTCATTGGCGGATGATCCCGCGGCGGCTGCAGGCGCGGATCTATCACGCCAAGACGGCCGAGGAAAAACAAGCGGCGCAGGCGGCGGCGCGACAGGCGGTGGAATGCGCGGAATTCGGCGAGAGGCTGTTGTGAACGCAGAGGAATTCCTGTCGCCCGCGGCGGAGCTGGCGCAATTGCGGGAGGACAATGCGTTGTTGCGCGAGCGGCTGAGCGCGGCGATCGCCGCCACCGATGCCTGGCGGCGCCGCGTTCTGGGCGTGTTTGTCGCGCTGGAACCGATATTCACGCTGCGCAACGAGGTGACGGACGAAATCGAGCGCTTCGCCGGGCCGCGGGCTCCCGTGGCGCTCGCCCGGTTGTCGCTGGCGGCGATCCGCGGTGCCGTCGCAGACCATTGCGGGGTCGCCGAAAGCGATCTGGTGTCGCCCCGGCAGAGCCAGGAAATAAGCCGTCCGCGCGACGTGTTCTGTTTTTGCGCGCGCCAGCTGACCTCGTGCACGTATGGCCAGATCGGACGGGCGCTCGGCGATCGCGATCACACGACGATTGTCGCCGCGGTGCGGCGGGTTGCGGCCCGGCTGGCGGCCGGCGACGGCAACAACGCGGCATCGATCGCCGCGGTGCGACGGGCGCTCGGCGCCGCTCCGCCGCACCGGGAAGACGAGAGGCCAGGGCTTTAAGCTCATGTGCCTCGCCTGGCATCCGCTGTGGGAAGTGATTGGCCGCGCTGCAGGGGTCCGGCGCCAGACTGTCGCGTTCATCATGCTGTATCTCGATGCCGCGCCTGAGCTGCCGCTGGCGCGCACCGCCGAGGTCGTCGCGGCGACGATCGGCAACCGTCGCCTCGATAAGGTCGAGCGAGTACTCGCCCAACTCCGCGAGCGGGGCATCATCGATGCGGCGCACCGGCTTTCGTCCGGCTGGGCGTCGGAAAAGCGTCCGGTTCAGAAACCGGACGGAAAACCGGACGCAGCGTCCGAAAACCGGACGCCAACCGGACGCCAAGTGGACGCGCCGTTCGGCGGACGGGTGCTTTCGGCCAATCCATCGTCGGTGCGCAGCCGGCGCAAATACTGGCGGGACAAGGGCTTGGGCGACGCCGCCGGGCTAGCGTCCGAAAACCGGACGCCCGTCCGATCGGACGCCCCTTCTTTATGTTTGTTTCCTGTAAATCAACAACAGGAACAAAAACAAACAAACACACCGCGCGCGCGAGAGGCGTCCGAACCGGACGCCGGGTTCGCGCGGCTGCGGGCGATTTGGCCGATCGATGACCGCCTCGTCGAGGCCGAAGCCGAATACTGGCGGTATCGCAGGCGGCACACCGCCGACGCGATCCAGGGCGCCGCGGAACGCTATCTCGCGACCAAGCCGCAGGGCCGCTGGTGCCAGTTCCTGCTGCACTGGCTGCGCGCCGATCCCTGTCGCGATCCACCATTGCCGCTCGGCGGACGGCCGCAGGATGTCGGCGCCGAGGCGCAACCGCCGTTGGCGCGCATCGATTGGCGGGCGCTCGGGGATCGCTGGGTCGCCACCCGCGATTGGCCGCCTGATGCGGGGCCAGCCCCCGATCGGCCGGAATGCCGCATGCCCGAGGGGCTGCTGCAGCATCTGCGGCGGCGCGCACGAGGCCAGGAACGGCGAGAGGCGGGATGACGGCAATCGATATCGAGGAATTGGTGCAATGGGCAATGTCGCAGACCGGCTACCTGCCGTGGCGCGGGGTCAGCGAGCGCGAGCTGGCGTTCGATCACGGCTATACGGTCATCCCTAAGGGCTGCGGTCTCGACTATCGCGGCGGGCACACGCTATTGCGACGGGCGATCAGCGACGATGCGGCGATCGTGGTCGAAGCGATCAAGTCTTTGGAACCGCGCGTCGCGGCGATGGTCATTGCCTGCGGGCGGGAATGTATCCGTCCGAACTGGCTGCCAGGGATTGAGCCGCGGCAGGTGGCGAAACGGGTCTATGGCGCCCGCAAGCGGAAGCGCCGGGGCAGGCCGGCGGTCGTAATGACCTGGGTGCCGTGCGACCCATCGGTGATTCGCGCGGCACGGTCGGCTTATGAACAGTGGCATGCGGCACTGCTGATCCTGGTGTCGCAGCTCGACGGAGCGCTTGCCGGATTGGCAATCAAGGGGTTAGAGGCGCCGGCCCGGCCGTGGGAAGTGGCCGAGCGAAAAATCGCTTGACGGGTGCAAAACACCCGTTAGCCTCGCCTGCGCACAGTCGCACGCCCTGCCCCACATCGTGATCCGGATCAGTTTCAAGGCCGACATCAAGGCCTTGTCCAGGCATATCGACGATGTGGCGAAGCGGCAGATGCCCTTCGCTGTGGCAAAGGCCCTGACCGCGACCGCGCGTGTTGCCCAGGGGGCTGAGCGCGCGGCGATGCGGCAAAGCCTCGATCGGCCGAACCCGTTCAGCCTGCGCGGCATCGCGGTCAGGCCCGCGACCAAGGCCACGCCGATCGCCACGGTGCTGATCCTGCCGGCGCAGGCGCGTTATCTGGCGCCGTCGATCCTCGGCGGATCACAGCTGCTCGGCCAGAGTCGGGCGATCCTGTCGCCGAAGAACGTGCGGCTCGATGCCTACGGCAATATTCCGCGGCGCCTTCTCGCGCAACTCCGCGGCAGGCCGGACATCTTCATCGGCAAGGTCACGTTCCACGACGGGAACACGATCGACGGGGTGTGGCAGCTTCCGCCCGGTGAGACCGTCGGCACGAAGCGCTCCTCACGCGGCATCACCGGCGGTCGGCGCAAGGGCTGGAAACTGCTGATCCGCTTCACCGATCCGACCGCCATCCC
>JADEYI010001541.1_pt1 | contig 16606 bp, 12 predicted proteins | sample 8542331 | NCBI WGS metagenome assembly JADEYI01 (sample SAMN16510988, study PRJNA670497) | mine drainage metagenome | isolation source: biofilm near Copperflume 1 | place: Germany: Marsberg coppermine Kilianstollen | collected 2018-02 | reverse complement strand
ACGATTACGGCTACGGTATCGCGGTAGATAGCTCAGGCGCTGTTTACGTCACGGGGCGCACACAGTCAGCCAACTTCCCTTTGAGTAATGCATACCAGCCCGCTTCCGGCGGCAATCTCGACGCATTTATCAGTAAGCTGAGCGCAGACGGGCAGACGCTCCTTTATTCCTCCTACCTGGGAGGCAGCGGCACAGACGTGGGCTGGGGAATTGCCGCGGACGATAACGGCAACGCTTACATCAGCGGCTCGTCTAACTCAACTAACTTCCCTCTACGCAACGCCTTTCAGGGTACCTTTGGCGGAGGCGCAAACGATGCATTCATCACAAGGATCAACACAACCGCCACAGGCAATGCCTCGCTAATCTACTCCACCTACCTGGGGGGCAGCCAGAGCGACTACAGCGGAGGTTCGGGTGTGTCGGCCCTGGGGCACGGTATAGCGGCAGACAACTCAGGCCATGCTTATGTGACGGGGTCGTCTAATTCGGATAACTTCCCTATCCTCAACGGCTTCCAGATAACGCGTGTCAATGACTTCGATGTATTCGCCGCCAAAGTGGACACCAATGCGTCAGGGGCTACCTCACTGATGTATTCGACTTACCTGGGCGGCAATAACGGCGATTTTGGTCGAGATATTGCCATCGACGGGGCAGGCAACGCTTACGTAGCAGGTGATGCGGCCTTCTCCAACTTCCCAACAAGGAGCGCTTACGGGCCGTGCGGCTCAGGGCCTTTTGTCGCCAAGTTCAATATGGCGCTGGCAGGCGACGCCTCGCTCATTTACTCCACCTGCTTCGGCACGCTGGCGCATGGCTCAGCGGTAGCGGTGGCGGTGGACGGCAATGGTAATGCAGTTATGGCAGGTTTCAGCAGCTCCAACACATGGCCGCTAGTCAATCAGCTCATGGGATACAGCGGCGCGGTAGACGTTATCGTCACCAAGCTCAACCAGACAGGAAATAACCTGGTTTACTCAACTTACCTGGGAGGCGCAGCCAATGATTCCGCCTACGGCGTGGCTGTCGCCTCGACAGCAGGGGCCAGCCACACATACGTAGCCGGTAGCACCACCTCAACCAACTACCCTACCGTCAATGCCTTCCAGGGCGCAAACGCAGGCGCGGCGGACGGCTTTGTGAGCGACATCAACGAGCCTGCTATACCCCCAAGCCCCACGCCTAGCGCTACACTTCCACCGACCTCCACTCCCACGAGAACACCCAGCCCCATACCCACCGCTACCAGGCCGCCGACCTCCACTCCCACGAGAACACCCAGCCCAACCTCAACCCCAGTCGTCTGCCGGCCCAGCTTCAGTGATGTGCAACAGAGCGACTACTTCTATCAGGCTGTACAGTACCTCTACTGCCACAACGTTATCAGCGGCTACGCCGACGGCACCTTCAGACCTTACAACAACACCACTCGCGGCCAGATGACCAAGATTGTGGTGCTGGGCTTCAATCTCCCGATCTACACACCCTCCAGCCCCACCTTTACTGACGTGCCTCTTGGCAGCACCTTCTACAACTACGTGGAAACCGCTGTACAAGATGGAATCGTCGCAGGGTATGCATGTGGAGGCCCTAGCGAGCCTTGCCCCGGCCAGTACTTCAGGCCAGGCGCGAACGTCACACGCGGGCAGTTGAGTAAGATCGTGGTGATAGCGGCGTCACAAGTGCGCGGCTGGGAGATCATCAGCCCGCCACAAGCTTCTTTCACCGACGTGCCTCTCGGCAGCACCTTCTACAACTACGTGGAAACCGCTGTACGTCACGGCTTGATCAGCGGTTATCCATGCGGCGGCCCTGGCGAGCCTTGCCCCGGCCAGTACTTCAGGCCAGGCAACAGCGCCACTCGCGGGCAGATCAGCAAGATAGTCTACCTGGCGATTACCGGTCAAAGAGTAAATCGCCAAGCGAATAAGTAAGCCTCTGGTACTCTCTGGTACTCTGGACGATGGACTATAAAGGATTCAGATGCGTGTTTTCATAGTCTATCGCCCAGAGTATTACCCACAGCTCTCACTTGCGCGCAGGAGTGTTGGTAGCAGCCAGATACTCAATCTTACTTATCTGTGCTCTAGTTGCCTGGTTGTAGGGTACAAAGTAGGGTTTGTTGTCAGGCGCTATACACTCTCCTGCTGGCGGCGCTCCACAAGGGTAGCCACCCAGAATACCGTGAGAGTAAGCAGTTTCCATGTACTGGAAGAATGTAGAGCCTGAAGGTACGTCCTCAAAGGTGTTGTTAGCGGGGTTCTGTAGTTGCCAGTGGGCGGGGTCCATGTGAGCAGCCGCCAGCACAACTATCTTGGTTATCTGGCCTCTGGTTACAGGATTGTTGGGGCGGAATGTGCCGTCATCGTACCCTGTAATAGCTCCCGCATTGAAGAGCGTCTCTATGTAATCATAGAAAGTATCCCCGGGGCGCACATCGGAGAAGTGCGGGCCGCCTTGTGTGTTGATAGGCATGTTGAAGCCGAGCACTGCTATCTTGGATAGCTGCCCCCTTGTAGTGTTGTTGTTAGGCTCAAAACATGGGGAGCCATCCGCACACGGAGGGTTGGTATCATAGCCTGTGATGACATTGTTGCAGTACAAGTACTGCACGTAAGGATAGTACCAATCTCCCGAATTGACATCCACGAAGTCCATATTGCAGCTGATAGGTGTCCCCGTTGATGTTATGGTTGGCGTGGCAGGCAGCGGCGTCTGAGTAGAAGTCTCTGTTGGGAGAGTGGTGATTGTGCCGCCTGGTGAGGGTGTTTCGGTAGCTACGGGAGTGACTGTGGAGATAGTAGTGCTGGTAGCAACAGGAGTTTCGGTGCCGGTCGCGGCGGCTGTAGAGGTGGGCGCATACGTGGGGGTAGATGTGGGCGCAGACGTAGTAGTTGCCTGAGGTGTTTCACTCGCTGTAGCGGAAGGGGTCGCGCCGCACGGTGCAGAAAGGGTAACGTTCACTGTAAAGGTAGGCACCTCGTAGTTTCCGGCCAGGTCGCGCGCTCGCGCTTTGAGCTGGAAGGGACCGCTGCCTTGTATAGCCCAGGAGTAGGTCCAATTTGTCGTACCCTGCGCAAGCTGCCAGGTAGCACCGTTGTCGGTACTCACCTCCACCTGTGCCAGCCCTGAATAGTAGTCATGTGCGTTGCCTCTGATAGTGTAGGAGCAGCCGGTTATAACCTGTCCCTGTGTGGGATCGGTGATTTGCGACTCCGGTTTGTAAGGATCAAGAGAGGCATCGTAGCCCAGAGCATCCGCTATGAGGCCATAGACGAGATCACCCGTGTACACACAAGTTTCGGGTAGGCCACGAAGCGTGCAGGGCAGGTAGTCCACCCCCCAGGCGTTACCCTGCTCACCGTCGGTAGTCTGCCTTATCTGGTGAGATATTGTTGGGGTGATCACAGGCGAAGGGCCGGTAGTATCAACCTGGAATCCATACGTGCCTGCCTCGTACCAGGCGACGAAGAGTAAATCACGACCCGGCGACTGGTTCAGGATCTTCAGATTATGGGCCGAGTTGCTGGCCGCAACGCCTGGGCCAATGATGCCCGTCTCGTAGTATGGGGCGTTCAGGTCGGCGATATTGTACATTTTGACCTTTTCAGAGCTGGGCGAATTGATGAACTCATCTTCGATGAAGACGTGGTTGCCATCGCTCGTGGGCCAGGCGTGATGTATTCTGAAGTTCGACGGGCGTATACTGTCTATGGGGTTGAGTGGGGTCGGGTTAATGCTATGGGCCAACGTCTCCTTGTCCTCAATTATCAGCCCGCCGCTCCAGTGGGCCAGGAAGACCCGGTTGCCGATTACAGTAACGTCGTGTACGAAGTTGCTGCCGTTGCTATCCGGCCTCTGGTAGCGGCCCGTTTCTACGATGTTCGAGAGGTCTCGAATATCCAGCACCACGACCTTGTACCCTGATCCCGACTCCCCCGACATCGCCAGCCAGGCGTAGTCGGCGTCACCGTTAGCATCCGTTGAGACGAACTGCTCGTGTGGTGTGCACCAGTCTGCGCCCTGCTTACGAGCCACGAAGACAGGGTTGGCAGGGTCGTTCACGTTATATACGAAGAAGCCGCAGCCTGTGCCCGACCCGCGCATTGTCACGGAGACATATTGGTTTGCACCCTGGCGGAAAGGGAATATGGAAGTGCTCGTTGTGCCGCCGGCAGGGAAGGACTGCGTGCGAAGCACCTGCGGGTTATAGGGGTCATCCACGTTGAATATATGGAACATACGTTGCGCGAAGCCCGATAGGACAACATAGTTGTGCCCGCCCGCCTGCCACACACCGATGTCGCCATAGCCGTCATTGCACATATTGGGCACATAGGTAATCGACAGTGGAGATAACCCCTGGAAGGGCGGCTCTGGGAAGGCTCCGCCGCATGGATGAGTGAGATGGTCGGGCTGTACGCCGAGGGGTGCATCCGGCTTAGGCACCGACAGGCCTTTATAGCTGTCGGGCTGGTAGAGGCCCGCAACGGCTGTGCGAAGCAAGGTCGGAGCTGAGATGGTTGCGGGCACGCCGGCAGCGTTCGCAAGTCCAAGCCCTAAGAAAGTCGCCGCGCCAAGGATTAACGCAACCAAAAAGATCAGGCCCTTTGTACGCATGGTAGCACTCCCTAATACAGTAGGTTCGGCCTTTGCCCAGTCTACCGGAGCAGAGACGGGTTGGACCAAGTTTGGCACCATCTCCAACGCAACGCCGAATCGAAACAGGAGTCTCAGGTGCCGAACAACAGATAAATCCCTGCGCAATGCAGGCTCTTTCCAGTACCAAGCAACGCTGGTGCAGTGCCAGTAAGACGGCCCATCCAGGGAAGGCTCACTACGCTTTCTACAGGCAGAGAGGAATCTCAGTGCTTCAGAGATTACTTGCCCCAAACGGCGGGATACAAGTGCAAAGCGCCAATTCGACGAAGCAATATTAGTTTATCGAAGGCGGCGTGTCAAGGCGGGCGTATTCAGTAAGTGTTCAGAGATGGAGTAGAACAAAGTTCAAGATGTACCTGTGCACCGCCACCGCCCCTCACCCCCAACGCACCCTCACCTACCCTCACCCCCAACGCACCCTCACCCCCAAACCCCCTCTCCCATGAAGGGAGAGGGGGCTTTGTTGCTGGGGAGTATATCTCCCATGAAGGGAGAGGGGGCTTTATTGCTGGGGAGTATATCTCCCATGAAGGGAGAGGGGTTGGGGGTGAGGGTAGTCGGGAGTACGCCCGCACAGATATCTCTTGAACTTTGTTCTACCCCAACTGCTGCTTTGAATATAGCTTCTCGCAGGCACGAATTAGAGTCTGCCGAACCTCTATTTTCATTCATAGGCGGGTGGCAACCAGCGATGGACAACTCCTCTGAAAATGAGAAGGGTAGTAGTATAGAGGGGTGCTAAATCACTCGTATTTTCATCCGTAATGGTGACCCAAAGGGTCATGCCTTACTCTGAACAGTTATCAGAGAGGAGAGTTACAGATGCCGAGAGAATTATTCCAAAGAGATCTTCAGCGCACTCTGTGCTCAGCCCAGTCGCATCTCACGCCTCAATCGTCGAAGTTGGGCTTCGGTCTCCGTCGGGCGGACGGTGCCCGGGAAGGCTTGTTCCCGGTTCGTGGGCCTTCATGTGAATAGCTATAGTTTCTGAGGTTCGCCTCGGCTGTGCGCGTCTATAGCCGCCCCCTGACGCGATGTACCTATGGCCGCGATTGTAATAAGTAATAGCGCGGCAGACTCCTGCCAGTTTAGGGCCTCACCGAGGATCAGGAAGCCCGATAGAGCCGCGATCGCAGGCTCTGTGCTCAAAAGCACCCCAAATACATGGGCGGGCAGCTTTCTAAGAGCCTCAATCTCAAGTGAGTAAGGCACGACGGACGAGAGCAACGCCACGCATGCCCCTACGAACAAGAGAGGTGGATCGAGCAGCTTTTGCCCACCCTGCCAGATGCCGAAGGGCGCAAGGAGAGCCGCAGCCAGCGCCATTGACAGCGCCAGCCCCGATCCCCCTGGGAATGCCCGCCCAACTCTTGCGCTCAGCAGGATGTACGCGGCCCAGCAGGCTCCCGCAAGAAGGGCCAACAATATGCCGACCGGATCAATTACTGCGGCTTCGCCTGTAGGCACAAGCAACAGTATCCCCGCCGCTGCCAGCGTTACCCATAGCAAGTCGAGCAGCCGCCGCGAGCCTATGACCGCAACGGAGAGGGGGCCAACAAACTCCACTGCAACCGCTATACCGAGGGGAATGCGCGAGAGGGCAAGATAGAACGCCGAATTCATCCCAGCAAGGGTCAGCGCGAAAAGGAAAATTGCTCTATAGTCTGAACGTGTGTAACCCCGCATTCGGAGGCGAGGCCGCCAGAGGAGTAATAGCACGACTGCTGCTAAGCCCACGCGCAGGAAAACAGTGCCTGCCGCACCGAGCGATGGAAAGAGACCTTTAGCAAACGCAGCTCCCACCTGAACCGAGACTACAGCTAACAGCACAAGTCCGACAGGAGGAGTGGCGCCAGGCAGCGCCCGTAAGCGTGAGGCGTAGCCCGCAACCAGAAAGAAGCTTCTCATATCTCCAATTATAAGATACAGGGCCAGCATTTGCTCCAAGCTCGGCTGACACGTACCCTCACATTTACCTCTTGAACTTTGTTCTACCCCTACTCTGAACGTTTACACCATTCCGTAAGGGTTCAGAGTAAGGGTGGACACTCCCTCACCCCCAAGCCCTCTCTCCCTTCATGGGAGATATACTCCCCAGCAATAAAGCCCCCTCTCCCTTCATGGGAGAGGGGCATGGGGTGAGGGTAGGTATGCCCGCACAGTTGCCTCTTGACGATTGCTCCACCCCTACTCTGAACAGTTACACCATTCCCCTGAGTTGACACCAAGCTAACCATCTATTAGAATGGTTCAAACGCTGATGGCTCCCTTTACAAGCAAGGTGAGACACGTGCAACTACTTGTCGTAGAGGATAACCCGCCGACTCTCAAGATGTTGGCCTTCCTGCTTCGCAACGAAGGCTATTCAGTGCACGCGGTTTCTGATGGTACAGCTGCGCTAGAACTGCTGAAAAATGAGTTCATCGATCTGTTGGTGCTCGACTTGATGCTGCCCGATATCAACGGCATACAGATATGCCGCGAAATCCGCAAAGAAGGGATGATGCTGCCAGTGCTGATCATATCAGCTATGGACAGCCGTGAAGACAAGGTGGCAGCCTTGAACGAAGGGGCCGACGACTATATGACCAAGCCCTTTGACCCTGCTGAAGTTGTGGCTCGCGTGCATTCTCTGGTCAGGCGTACCCAGCCCATCATGGCCCCACAGTTGCAGACAATGTTATGCGCAAGTGGTGTTTGCCTGGATGTGCGGAATCAGGCGCTGAGGAATGAAAAAACAGGGCGCACCACCGAATTGACCAGGATGGAAGCTCAACTGCTCCATGTGCTGATGCGCAACGCCGGGCAGGTGGTCTCCTACGACAGGCTGATCACTGAAGCCTGGGGCAACGACTACGAGGCAGCCAGCAACCAGCTAGAAGTTTACGTTCATCGCCTTCGCAGCAAGCTGCGTCAAGAGATACCAGGCACCGAGGTGATCAGGACACTGCACGGGCGCGGCTACGAGTTTTTCGGGTGAGAGAAGACACGGCAACGGCATTGCCGAGAGCATGACGCCTGTGCGCCTTAAAGCTCTCCCAGATCCAATCAACGAAAAGAGGCGCGATGTGCCTGTTGGCGTTCCGGTTTGGGTGCGAGTCCAGGCCCAACCTGCCACTCCGGTATCGCGCTCGCAATGTGTCAGGCCATAGGCGGGAATCGGCAGGCTCTGCGAGCATATCAAAGAAGTCGAACGTCGTCACGTTGGGCAGCCCTGCAAGGAACTCACCGGAAGTGAGCCACAGCGAGAACTCCCGTGCTCTCTTCGCCTCGACCTGACCGGTCGCTTCAAGCGGCGACCGCAGAATCTTGTGCATAAGTTGTCTGGGAACCAGAGGCGGAGGCGTCATAATCATGAAAAGTATCTGTGGATAGCGGGCGAATGCCTCACCTATCAAGAGATAGTGCCGCTTGTATTGATCAAGTTGAGCCTGGCTGTGAATGGCGGATGCCGAAAAGCACGACTTTAGAATCACAGCATCAAACATCAGTAGATGGCTTAAAGCATTATCGGGCGGGTCATGGACGGGTTGGCTGAAAAGCTTCGCCAGGCCGTCAGGGTTGGTGTTGTCGTTCGGAATGTCAAACGAGACGCCCATATTCTCACCTGCCGGTCCCTTCAATCCAATGCTGTTATAGTCGTGGTCCCAGAGTTCGTAACGGGTGCCATCGCGGTCGTTGCGTCCGGCTATCAGCTCACGGACACCGCCCTGCCATATCAAGTTCCTGCCCGTCGAGTGGTGCAAGAAGATGATACGTGCGCGGTCAGGCTGCTTCTCCATGATTGGTTCGTCTGTAGTCATCATATTGGCTGCCAATCTTCGAGCTAAGAGAGACAAAAGTTGGTGAAATAGCCGCGAGCCGCAGACCAGGGCCTATCTGCAAGCTATAACCAGAGGAGAAGAGCGAGTGGTACAGTAAAGGTCAACGATCAGGTAACGAAAGTAGGGTCTTCACCATTGCCCTGCTTCCCCCACATCGCCTGGGCAGCAAACCGTTCAAGGGAAGCCCGAGTCGCCCAGGCTCCCGTAGCGATCCATTCCTGGTAAGGCACAGGGAACGCGGCGCTCCCCAACGAGAAGATGAACCGCTGCATGCCAGCTTCCTGATATCGTCCGACAAAGTCCTGGAATGCATCGTTAGAGGCAAATGGCCTATCCGGTCCGCTCCATCCGGCTAAGCATGTTCGCTCAACTGTCTGTGGATCTCGACCGAGCGCAGCGCAGTGCTCATCGAGGATGAGGTTACGCTCCTGGACGCTCCGCTGTGCTTCCTCTGCTGTCTTTCCGGAAGGCATGGTTACCCAGATATCGGCGTACTCCGCTGCTACGCCAAGTCCTCTCTTGCCCTGTGCAGCGATGGCCAGGGGAGGACGAGGCCTCTGCACCGGTGTGGGCGAAAGCGTCGCCTGATCCAGGTGGTAGTACTCACCGTGGAAGGTCACTTCGTGGCTGCGCAGCAGCCCATCAATGACCCCCACCGCCTCGCCAAGTCGGTCAACGCGGGCTCCAGGAGCCAGAGAGGGGAGACCTAGCGAGGTTATCTCCCCGCTGAAGTTGTCCCCAGGGCCGACACCGAGATCGAGTCGCCCTCGGGAGATACAATCCACAGTGGCCGCTTGCTTGGCCAGCATTGCGGGGTGCCGCAGGGGTATATCGCTGACCATCGTGCCCAGCCGGACTCGCTCTGTAGAGCTAGCCAACGCTGCCAGGGTAGTCCAGGCCTCCAGGACGGAATCCCCATAAGCAGAGGGCAGCACATAGGTATCCCCAATCCAGACCGTGCCCACGCCCAACGTCTCCAGGTACCTAACGTCGTCAAGCATAGCCGACCATGGCACTACTTGCCACTCGAACATATCAAACCGCAACCTATTTCCGCCCATTGAGCCCTCCACCTGCCAAGGTATCCGTATTGTATCACCACGTGCCGGACCGGGCTATTCCTCTTCGGATATGCCTCATACACGTGTTCTCAGGCTTCGCCCTCAGGTTATCGCTCGCTGTGCCCTATAGAAGACCATTGTTGCCACTTAAGGAGCGGGTGGATGCTGTGTAGAAGCGGCATCCGGGGTACCGATCACAACAGAACCATGGTGCGATGGGACAAGTAATAGCTCATCTTAGCGCTTCGCTCCGGCTAGGTGGGAACAACCTTTCGATGTAACAAGGCGGTTTGCAAATAGGACCTAAACCGCCTTAGGCGAAACCGCCGTGGTCACCTCGCGCCGGTTGATCTTGCCGTTTTCTGAGCGCGGTAACTCCAGCACAAAGTCGATGTATTTAGGCACCATGTAGTCGTCGAGGTTGCGCACGCAATAACTGCGCACCGCTCTTTCTGTGATGGTGCTCCCCTCTGTGCGCACCAGCACCAGCCGGATGGCCTGGCCCAACACGGAATCGGGCACTCCTACGGCCACCGCCTGGCTAACACCCTCCATCCCGCAAACTAAGTTCTCGATTTCCAGAGGGCTTACCTTTTCGCCTCTAGATTTGATTATATCGTCTTTGCGTGACACAAAGTAGAGGTAGCCATCTTCGTCCATTTTGAACAAGTCGCCTGTGTGCAGGGCCACTTGCCCCGAGAGGGGATCGGAGCGGAAGCGCTCTGCTGTAAGCTCAGGTGAGCGCCAGTACCCTTTCATGAGGTGTGGGCCGCACACCACCAGTTCGCCTACTTCTCCCGGCGGCACCCGCCTGCCTCTCTCGTCTATGATATAGACGTGGCTATTGGGTATAGCCACCCCCACCGATGAGGGCCGGCGGTCAAGCTCCTCTGGCGGCAAGTAGCAAACTCGCTTGCATTCGGTCTGACCGTACATTGAATAGAAGAGGGCGTGTGGAAAGGCGGCGCGAATCTTGGCGAGCTGGCTCGTGGGGAGAGCTGCGGCGGCATTGGTGATGTAGCGCAGCTTCGGGAAGTCGCCTTTGAGAAGATCGGGATAGTGGAGCAACAGGGCAAAGAATGTGGGCACTCCCGGCAGGGCGGTGATCCCTTCTTCCTTGAGCAGAGAGATGGTGCGAGCTGGAAATGCGAAACCCTTTTCGAGCACGACGCGCGCCCCAACCTGGAAGGCCAGAAATAACTGGTAGAGACCATAGCCGAACGAGAGGGGCAGCACGTTCAAAATCACGTCATTGGCATCGTTGTGCAAGTAAGCGTTGACCGACTCGGTCGCAGCGATCATACTGGCGTGCGGGCAGATGACACCTTTGGGCTGGCCGGTACTGCCGGATGTGTATAGTATCATCGCCAGGTCACTTTCGAGCGATTGGCATGGTGGGGTGGCGGACGAGTAAAGGCTAAGATCGGACCACTCTACAGCATGTATGCCTTCGCCGAGGGGTTGAGCCTGGTTATCGCTCCACACCACGCAGACCAGCGAAGAGACCTGGGCCACCACGCCGGCGTTATCTCTCATTCTTACCCTGTCGGTGATCAGAGCCGCAGGCTCCGCGTCGGCCAGTATCGTCGCCAGCCGCCCGCGCTTCATACTGGGGTGTAGCGTCATAAAGACAGCGCCTGCTTTGAGCGCTCCAAAGACCCCCACCGCAACCTCAATGCTGTTCTCAAGCAAGATTGCCACCCGATCTCCCTGCTGCACCCCGGACTCGATCAGGAGGTGAGCAAGACGGTTGGCATCTGCGTTCAGCTCGCTGTATGTAATTCGCCTGCCGTCACATACCAACGCTATCTTTTCGGGCCAGAGGTCGGCTCCTGTTTCAAGAAGGTGTTGTACCAGCATCTGTTACCTCGGAAATGCGAGCAGGTCGCAGGCCTCTAAAGGCTCAGGAAAGAGCAGCCATGCCGGCCATGAGCTTACGCTGTACGTAATTTGTCAGAGAATAGACCGCGTCAAGGTTCTCGGGCAACACCTCGTTATCTCCAACAGTAATGTCGAAGTTGGTCTCCAGCCACATGATTAGCTCAAGAACCCCCGTCGAGTCGATGACCCCGTTCTCCATCAGCGAGTCGTTCGACCCAAGTTGGAATGAGGGGTCAAAGATAAAGTTATTGGTAAGGAAATCACGGATATGGGCTTCGATTTCGATTGCGGTCATTCTGTAAACCTCCAGCTAACATATTGAGGATGCTTGGATAGCGTCCCTCCTCGTCCAACCGGCTCAGCGTGCACTCTTATATCTCGGTACTCCCAGGCGGTCCGTGACAAAGTTGACCACCTTTTCACTGGGCATTTCGTTGATGCGCGAAATCGCCTCTGCACGCTCCATACGCCCTTCGCGAACCAGGCCCGCCAGCTCTGCCACGTATGGGTGGAAGCGTGCCTGGTCCAGATGGATATTGATAGCATAGCTGTTGAGAAGGCAGTTAGTGGAGTTGGCGTCGGTATCCCTGGGCCGCTTCCACCCCAAGGCTTCCACGTATTCGTACACTTTGGTTTCATCGTAGACCATGAAGGCAAGAGGCGAAATATTGTACGGGAACCGCTCCGGGCGCTCATAGTGCTCCTCTTCGAGGAAATAGGGGCGCACAGCCTCGTCACCCACCAGGCGGCGCATAGGCCCTGAGGCGGCCTCCTGCATCTTACGTATCATTTGCGGATTGCTCTTGAAGATGCCTGACGCGAGAGGAACCTGGCCGGGGGTCCAGCCGAAGGCGGTCATCGGGATATTCTTCTCGATACATAGACGTAAGGCGAGGCTTTTTGCCAGGCCCATGCACGATGTGCAGATGTTGCTTGCGCGGCCCAACGCCGACTTGGGGTATAGCTCGTCGCCCAGCGCGGACGCATTGAATACCCGCTTCATCACGTCGAACCGCCCCTTGTAGATTATGTGATCCACCCCCAGGCTGTCCGATAGCTTTTCCATGTTGCGAAAGGCTTGCTTGGAGACGAAGCCGTTGTCGAAGGTGAAGGCGAGCACTCGCACGCTGTACTCTTTCAGCAGCCGTGCCAGTATGTACGTGCTGTCCTTCCCACCACTCCAGCCAACCAGAACATCATAAGTGCCCCGGCCACGTACCTCTTCGAGGAGTTGGTCAAACCTTGCTCGTGCCACTTCACGCTGTGCGGCCAGCTTCTGCTCCACCAGAGCGCGATGGCAGTAGTTGCACACCCCTTCGTCATCGAAGATGATGCCGGGGAAGGTATCCGGCAGAACACATCTGCTGCACAATCCCACGTCTGCGGGTCCCGCTGTAACTATCACAATCTTTATCCTTTCGATCTTATCAGAGGTGCGTACTCGTTATATGCCGCCTCACTCTTTCATCCTTGTCAAGCCACAAAAGCTTCCATCCCCGACCTGTCGCGGGCCGGCAGGCCGACCTGCACAACGGAGAATGAGCCGGAGTCCACTAGTTTTGCCGCCTCCGCAGCCCGATTTTCCTTGACGAATTGCCGGTGCAACAGTTGTGTGGAGAGAATCCCTACGAGGGCCATGCTGTCCATCTCACCGATAGCAGGCGCTGTGAGGCACTTCCTCACAAGCATCTCTACGGCTGCCGGGTCGAAGATGCGGGCCTGGCTCACCGCTGAGGGGGAAAGGAGGTCACGCACATACTCCGGCGCATCAGGCCCAAGGAAGGCGTCACGAATTGGTGCTCGGTAGGGCCTCTTGGTGCGGTCAAGTAGTTGAGATGGTAATAGATCTGACACAGCGCGCTTCAGAACGTACTTTTCATTCAAGCCGCGTAAGCGCAGATGCGACGGTATGCCGGCCGCAAACTCCACCAGACGGTGGTCCAGGAAGGGGAAACGACCTTCTACAGCATGCGCCATTGCCACGCGGTCGCCCTGCGAGGAGAGAAGGTACTGCGACATGAAGAGTGAGCTTTCAATGTACTGGGCCTTGGATAGCTTATCCCAGCCCTGTTGCAATCCTCCCAGGGCTGTATCGAGCAGGCTTGTTCCATCGTACCCCTCAAGCGCGGCCCTTGTCTCAGCGGAGAATAGTCGTTTGATATGGGCCGTGCTGCGCCAGCGTACCAGATGGCTGTAATAAGGGTTGTCCGTCTCCGTTAGACCATTCCTGAAAAAAGCCTGCAAGTAGGCCTGGGATGTGCTGCTCATGCCTCGCACGTCCCCGTACAGCTTCCTCAGCAGGAGAGGCCTGAAAGCTGACGCGGGGTTGGCCGCCCAGAAGCGGCGTGCCTTGGCCTCTTTGAAGATGTCGTAACCTCCCAGCGCCTCGTCGGACCCCTCACCTGTGAGCACCACCTTGAAACCTTCCCGGTGCACCAGCTTCGACAGCATGAACATAGGGGCGGGGGCCGTACGCAGGAGCGGCACCTCGGTGTGCCACACAACCTCAGGAAATACCTCAGCTATATCATTCGTTGTGCATTCCATGCTAACGTGTTCGGTTCCCAGGTGATCGGCCATCCTCTGCTGGTGCGACCGTTCGTCGAAGTGCTTATCGTGGAAGGCTATAGAGAAGGTCTTGAGGTGGTTGGAGGTGTAGCGTCGAACGATAGCCGCTATCGCGGATGAGTCGAGCCCTCCGCTCAGGTAAGCTCCTACAGGCACATCAGCTCGCAGCCGCAGCCGTGTGGCATCTACCAGCAACTCCAGGAGGCGATCCACATAATATTGCTCGCTTTGGGCGGCCTGATCACTTCCTGCTGAGAAGTCCAGGGACCAATACCTGTGCATGGAGTTGGACTTCCCAGCCTCAACGACCATATAGTGTGCGGGCGGTAACTCCGCCACCCCTTGGAAAGAGGTGAAGCCCGGCAGAGGGCACCAGTAGGTGAAAATTTGATCGAGCGCCTGGTGGTCGAGTTTCGCCTCGATAAGACCGCTCGCTAGTAGGCCCTTTATCTCGGAAGCAAAGATGAGAGTGCCATTATGCAGGGCATAGTACAGGGGGCGCACTCCAAAGCGGTCGCGGGCCAACATCAATCTTCGCTTGCGAGCATCCCATATGGCAAAAGCGTACTGGCCGATAAGGTGCTGAAGACATTCCGGCCCCATTTCCTCGTACAGATGGATGATAACCTCGCTGTCGGACTTTGTGCGGAAGGTGTGACCTCGATCTAATAGCTCTTTGCGCAACTCGAGGTAGTTGAATATCTCGCCATTGCACGCCACCCAGATAGCGCCATCTTCGTTCGATATAGGCTGTAGGCCACCATCCAGGTCAATGATGCTCAGGCGGTCGTGCCCCAGGCCCACCTGCTCGCCCAGATAGACCCCTGAGACCTCAGGACCCCTGTGCCGGATAGCCGCTAACATCCGGTTCAAAACAACCGAGCGTACGTGCTCTTCATTAGAGTAGTTGAAAATGCCTGCTATTCCACACATTGCATACAGTACCTGCCGCGGCCCACGGCACATCAGTTGAGTTGCTATGGCGCAAGCGGCAGAGTTGATGCATCGGTTGGCGATACAATTCACCTACTGCGCAGTGCTCCTCCCGCGCTAAGCGTATATATAGTGTAAAGAAGCAAGGTTAATGGGAACTGAAAGGGGCACGACGTGGAATGGTCCAAATATTACAAAGTTGACGGCAATAGATTGTATTCTTTTCCCTGGTGATCAATGGCTAGAAGGTGAGAACTGCACGTTCTACTTTGATATACCGTGGACATGCGCATATGGTTCTATTCATTTTTTGTAACTGGTACTCCATTACATTTTGTTAACATCTCGTTAAGAGATATATGTTACAATTCTCTCTACCGCAACTCTTAGCTGGCGGGAAATGTTGCATGTCTTTTAAAGGCTGCGCTCTCACCTCAGGTGACAGCTCACATGCCTGCCTACTTGAGAGTTGAAGTTACAGCCCGAAAATACTGAAGTAAAGGAACCCTGATAATGAAAATATTGATCATTGACGATGATCCGACCCATGTGAAGATGATTAGCTTCCTGCTAAGGGATGAAGGCTATGATGTAGCAACGGCCTCTACAGGCGCAGAAGGCCTCAGATACCTGAAGCAGCAATGGATTGATATGCTGATCCTGGATGTTATGCTGCCAGATATACCCGGCTTTGAGATCTGCCGCCAGGTGCGCGAGACCAACCGCGTGCCAATTATCATGCTTTCGGCCCGCGGCGCAACCGAAGATCGCGTTCGAGGGCTGCTTGATGGAGCAGACGATTATATGCCCAAGCCTTGCGAGCCTGCTGAGTTGATGGCTCGTGTCAAGGCTCTGGCTCGTCGTTCAGAAGCACAGCCTACTACTGAAGTACGCATGCTCAATGTGGGCGGTGTGCAGCTAGACCCCATGCGACATACAGTAACCTTGCCGAATGGTAAGAAGACGGAGCTTACGCCCACAGAGAGCCAGCTCCTCTATTGCCTCATGCGTAACGCCAGCAAGATCCTCACCCGCGAAGTGCTCATCGCCCATGCATGGGGCGATAGCGAGGGGCGAGAAAACGGCCAGGTGGACGTATATATCCGCCGCTTGAGACGGAAAATCGAGACGGACCCAGCCAATCCAGCCCTGATCAGCACAGTCTGGGGGCTGGGCTACAAATTCAACGCGGGCGAAGAGATTTCGTGACCGCCGCCCCGATGACCGGGCGTCAGGCCAGCCGTCCTAGGCATTGTGTAGTTGTGGCAGAAGGGGGGCATATATGCCCCCTTCTGACTTGTCGCCCAGTAGACTGCCGGTAGCGGTAAGCGTTTATCAGTAGCCTGTCACAGCGGTATAAATGATCTTGGCTAGCTGACCTCTGGTAGCCGAGTTGTTCAGCCTGAAGTAGGGGCGGCCCTGCGTGTCACACGGCTCCAAAGCGCCCCCGCATGGATAGCCCGACAACAAGCCATGCTGGGCCGCTGTCTCTACATACGGGTAGAAGGTCGAGCCGGGTGGTACGTCAGCGAATCTGTTGTTTGCAGGGTTCGCGAGGATCCAACTCTCCGCGAGCACAACTATCTTGGCTACCTCTCCTCTGGTGACATTATTAGCAGGCCTGAAGTAGGGGCGGCCCTGCGTGTCACACGGCTCCAAAGCGCCCCCGCATGG
>JADEYI010001540.1_pt1 | contig 16613 bp, 18 predicted proteins | sample 8542331 | NCBI WGS metagenome assembly JADEYI01 (sample SAMN16510988, study PRJNA670497) | mine drainage metagenome | isolation source: biofilm near Copperflume 1 | place: Germany: Marsberg coppermine Kilianstollen | collected 2018-02 | reverse complement strand
GGGATCCTGCGCAAGGATTTCATCGTCGATGAATACCAGGTGCTAGAAGCGCGAGCGTTTGGCGCCGACGCGATCTTGCTCATCGTCGCCGCGCTGAACGATGCCACGCTCGCGGGGCTACTGGAGCTCAGCGAGACGTTGGGCATGCAGGCGCTGGTGGAGGTGAACAGCGCGGAGGAGATGCAGCGCGCAAGTGCCGCCAATGCGACGCTCATCGGTGTGAATAACCGTGACTTGCGGAGCTTTCTTGTCGACCTCAACACCACAACGCGGCTGGCGGCGATGGTCCCCCCGGGGACGCTGCTGGCGGCCCTCAGTGGGATCAGCACGCGGGCAGACGTCGAGCGATTTGCTGCTGCGGGCGCGGAGGCGATCCTCGTGGGCGAAGCGTTGATGACGGCAGAGACGCCGCGGTCGAAGGTCGCGGAGCTGCTGGGAATCGATGACGGCCGATTGTCAACCGTCGATTTTAGGAGCAGAGCGTGAGCGGGCAGCTCGTGGTCCAGATGCACGGCGATGGACGGGCTGGACTTTCATGACGCTTGTGAAGATTTGTGGCGTTCGCAGCCCGGAGGCAGCGCTGGCGGCAGCGGAGGCAGGGGCAGACTTTGTGGGCCTGATGTTCGCGGAGTCACCGCGGAGGGTGGCCCCTCAGGAGTGCTATGACGTCGTCCAGGCGCTCACGGGAAAGCGGTCAGAGGGTCGTGGCCTTCCAGCAATCGCCACATTCGACGGGCCGGCACGGGGCGATGTCTCGGCCCGGAGCTGGTTCGGCGTCTGGGCCGATGCCATCGAACAATCAGCCGCCCGCTGGCGTCCACTCATCGTGGGCGTCTTCGCCGGCCAGAGCGCGGAAGAAGTGAACGACATCGCCGATGCGGCCGGTCTGGACCTCGTGCAGCTCTCCGGCGGCGAAACGCAAGGCATGATCGAGCGCATCGCGTTGCCTGTGCTGCGCGCGGTCCATGTCGCCTCCGGAGAGACGGCCACGGACGTCTTCGACGCCATTTCGGCTGGAGCGGCGGCAGGACTGCTGCTGGATACTGCGTCGGTGGCGGCCTACGGGGGGACGGGCGAGATGTTCGACTGGGAGGTAGCGGCGGAGGTCGCGAGGCGCACGCCGTTCCTGCTGGCTGGCGGACTGACTCCAGAGAATGTGGCGGCGGCGGTGGCACAGGTGGAGCCCTGGGGCGTCGACGTTTCCAGCGGCGTGGAGACGGACGGCGCGAAAGACATTGAGAAGATCCGTGCGTTCATCCGTGCGGCGAAAGGAGTCCGCGTTGGGCGCTGAAACACCACTCTCCCCGCGCTTTGGCGAATTTGGCGGGCGATATATCCCGGAGACACTGGTCGGCGCGCACGAGGAGCTCGAGGCGGCCTATAACGAGGCGCGTAGCGACCCGGCGTTCCTGGCCGAGCTGGCAGACCTCAACAAGCATTATGTCGGGCGGCCAACTGCGCTCTATTTCGCCGAGCGGCTGACGAAGGAGTGCGGCGGCGCACGCATCTGGCTGAAGCGGGAAGACCTGGCTCACACGGGTGCGCACAAGATCAACAACGCTCTCGGCCAGGCACTGCTCGCAAAGCGACTGGGCAAGCCCCGGATCATCGCCGAAACCGGTGCGGGCCAGCACGGCGTCGCGGTCGCGACCGTGTGCGCGATGATGGACCTCGAATGCGCGGTCTACATGGGCAGCGAGGACATCCGGCGGCAGTCGCTGAACGCGTTTCGCATGAAGATACTCGGCGCCGAGCTCATTTCAGTGGAGACGGGGAGCAAGACGCTCAAGGACGCCATTAACGAAGCGATGCGCGACTGGGTGACAAACGTCCGCACGACGCACTACATCATTGGATCGGCCATCGGGCCGCACCCGTTCCCGACGATCGTGCGGGACTTCCAGAGCGTGATCGGCAAAGAGGCTCGGGCGCAGATGCTGGAACAGGCAGGAAAGCTGCCGGATGTCGCGATCGCCTGCGTCGGCGGCGGGAGCAATGCGATCGGCCTCTTCCACCCGTTCCTCGAAGACCCGGTGCGGTTGATCGGCGTCGAGGCTGCTGGCGAAGGGGTGGGGACAGGGCGGCATTCGGCGACCCTTGTGGCGGGCCGCCCGGGCGTCTTGCATGGGACGCGCACGTATCTGCTCCAGGACGCAGACGGACAGATCCTGGAGACGCACAGCATTTCCGCAGGGCTGGACTACCCGGGCGTCGGGCCAGAGCATTCGTGGCTGAAGGTGAGCGAGCGCGCCGAGTACGTGGCGGTCGATGACCTGCAGGCGCTGGAGGGCTTCAAGGCTCTCACGCGGAGCGAAGGGATCATCCCGGCGCTGGAGCCGTCGCACGCTGTCTACCACGCGATGCAGGTCGCGCGGACGATGCGCCCCGACGAGGACCTGCTGATCGGCCTCAGTGGCCGGGGCGATAAGGACATGCACACGGTGGCGGCAGCGCTGGGGGTACGGCTCTGACTTCGCCGGCGACCGCCGTGAAACACCTCGGGCGGCAAACGTGGGGGCCGCGAGAGGTGGGTATCGGGGTCGTCCTGGCCCTGTTCTCGTACGTTTTCACCGGTGGGCTGCTCGTGGCGCTCGCCACGGCGGCCGGCACCGATGGCCGCCTGCAGGACGTGGGCGGCGCAGTCGAGCAAATGCGGCGGGTGGCCGAATATGCCCAACAACGTCTCGCAGCAGCAGCGGCCAACCAGCCGCTCCCTGTGCCACCCCACCTGCTGGCGGACCAGACGACGGTGCAGCTCGGCTTCGCCGTCACCCTGGTATTGGAGCTTCTCCTGGCAACGATCGTCCTAGCGCTCTGCAAGGTGAACGTGCGCTCCCTCATCCACGGGCTGGGGCTGGACCGGTCGCCGGTGGATGGCATCTGGCGGCCGGGCGTGGCCGTGGTTGGGGCATACCTGTTCGTCGGCATCTATACCGAGGTTGTGCGGGCATTCGGCATTGGTATCCTCACGCCGGACCCGACGATCCACGCGGAAGTGCTGCGGACGACGCTCTCAGCCGCGCTGGCCACGGGGATAGCCGCGGTGGCGGCGCCGTTGGCGGAGGAGCTTTTCTTTCGCGGGTTCGTGTTCGGGGGCCTGCTGCGCTGGGGCTTCTGGCCGGCGGCCGGGGGCTCGGCGCTTCTCTTTGCCGGTGCCCACTCGGATGTCGGGAGCCTGATCCCGTTTACGGTGGTGGGACTCATCATGGCCTGGGTGTACTGGTCGCGGTCGACGCTCTGGCACAGCATCATTTTTCACGTGTTGTTCAATTCGATCAGTCTGCTGCTGCTCTTCGCGGCCGGAGGATAGCGATGTCGAAACGATTGCGGGACCTCTTCGAAGCAGGGCGAGCGGCGGGAATGCCACTCTTTATCCCCTACGTCACGGGAGGCTACCCGCAGCCGGAGGCCACCGTGCCCATCCTGCTGGCACTCGAAGCGGGCGGTGCCGACGTCATCGAAGTCGGCGTGCCCTTCACGGACCCGTTGGCCGACGGCGCGACGATCCAGCATGCGAACCAGGTCGCCATCGAACACGGAGTGACGCTGCGCCAGTGTATTGGATTCGTCGAGGAGGCTCGCGCCGAGGGGTTGAAAGCGCCGGTCGTTTTCATGGGGTATTACAACCCGATCCTCGCCCTCGGCGAAGAGGCGACAGCAAGACTCGCCCGGGCGGCGGGTGCGGACGGGTTCATTGTCGTCGACCTGCCACCGGAAGAAGCAGGGACGTTCGTGGGGGCATGCCGGGCGAACGACATGAGCTTCATCCCGCTGGTGGCACCGACGACGGCGGAAGATCGGATTGCGAAACTGGACGCGGTAGCGGACGCATTCATCTATTGCGTGAGCGTGACGGGGACGACTGGGAAGGGAAACGTCGCGCCGGAAGAACTGCCCGAGTTCCTTGCGCGAGTTCGGCGGCACACGCGGCTGCCACTTGCGGTCGGATTCGGAATTAGCACACGGGCGCACGTGGAAGCGATCGGCAAGATGGCGGATGCAGCAGCGATGGGCTCTGCTATAATCGGCTGCATTGACGCGGCGGTTGACCGCCGGGCGCCTTCGGTTGCGCAGTGCGTCAGGGAGTTTGTGGAGGATGTTTCCGGCCATTAGCGGGCAGGTGATTTCGGCCCTGTGCGAGGAAAGCGAGCGCCGCTGGGCGTGGCGCTGGCCCCGCGTGGGCCGAACTTATGGGTGCCCGCAGGCCGGAGTTTTTAGACTCCACCTGTAACGGCACAACCCATCATCCGTTCGAACCCCCTGGAGGAGGATCTGCACGCATGCCGGTCCGTGGCGTACGCGGCGCGATCACTGTGACCCGAAACGACAAGGACGAGATCCTTGCCGTCACTCGTGAACTGCTCACGACGATGGTTGAGTTGAACGGCATCGATATCGAAGACATCGCTTCGGCATGGATGACGACGACGCCAGATGTATACGCGGAATTCCCCGCAGTGGCGGCCCGTCAGTTGGGCTGGACGCGGGTTCCGTTGATGCAGAGCCACGAAATGGCCGTTCCCGGCATGCTCCCCCTGTGCATTCGAGTCCTTCTCCACCTGAACACCGAGAAGGGTCAGCATGAAATCCATCACGTCTACCTCCGGGATGCCGCCCGGTTACGTCCAGACCTCGCGACCAGCGACTTCAGCACCGCCCGCTGAGGTCGCAAGAGATTCCGCCACAGCGACCGCCGGCGGCTGTAACTCAGGCTCTCAAGCCAAGGGAGAATTCCCCGTGATCATCGTTGTTTCCCCGGACGCCTCTCCGGAAGACCTCACCCTCATCGTCGCCCGGATCGAAGAATCAGGGAGACAGGCTCACGTCTCCATTGGGACGGAGCGCAGCATCGTCGGCGTCATCGGCCCGGATTCGCCGGAACTGCAGGACATGTTCGAAACGATGCCACACGTGGAGTCTGTGCACCGCGTGACGAAGCCATACAAGCTCGTGAGCCGTGAGTTCCACCCGGCTAACTCCATCATCGAGGTGGGGCACGGGGTGACTGTCGGCGGGACGGAGCTGGCCGTGATGGCGGGACCGTGTTCGATCGAAAACGAAGACCACATTGTGGATACGGCGCGGGCCGTGCAGGCAGCGGGCGCAAACATCCTGCGCGGCGGCGCATACAAGCCGCGCAGTTCACCCTACGCCTTCCGGGGACTGGGCGAGGAAGGTCTTCGCCACCTGCGGACGGCCAGCCAGGCGACGGGGTTGCCCGTCATCACCGAGTTGATGAGCGTTCGAGACATTGATGCGGTCGGCGAGTATGCCGATATCATCCAGATCGGTGCGAGGAACATGCAGAACTTCGTCCTCCTGGACGAAGTGGGCAAGTCGAAGAGGCCGGTCATGCTGAAGCGCGCTTTGAGCGGGCAGATCGAAGAGTGGCTGCTCGCAGCGGAATATATCCTTGCGCAGGGGAACCCGAACGTGATCCTTTGCGAGCGCGGGATCCGGACGTTCGAGACGGCATACCGGAACACGTTCGACATCAACGCCATCCCGCTGGCGAAGGAGTTGAGTCACCTTCCCGTGGTAGCCGACCCGAGCCACGGAACGGGCAAGTACCAGCTCGTGGCGCCGGTCGCGATGGCCGCCATCGCGGCGGGCGCGGACGGACTGATGATCGAAGTCCATCCTTCGCCCGACCACGCGCTGAGTGACGGCGCGCAATCGTTGACATATGCAAGGTTCGCCGGGATGATGCGGTCTGTCTCCGGCATCGCTGCCGCGGTCGAGCGGACTCTCTCAGGGGTGGGAGCGTCTGCAGCGGCGCGCTGACGGAGGAGGTCGCAAGACCGGCGCAGGTGCGTCTCCGCGGGGGGGCGTGAGCCTGCCAGGAGCTATGGCCGAAATCAGCCTGCCTGTCTTTGAGGGCCCGCTGGACCTCTTGCTGCACCTGATCGAGCGAGACGACCTCGATATTACGGCCGTTTCGCTCGTGAGCGTGACCGACCAATACCTGAGGGCCATCCACAACGGCCATGGTTTCGACGCGGCCGCGCTCGCAGAGTTCGTTTACGTTGGGGCGAAGCTGATCTACCTGAAGTCGCGGGCGTTATTGCCGCGCCCGCCGGAAGATGAGCCAGCGGCGTTCGACGACGACGACGTGGGCCGCGAACTGGTCGACATGCTGCGTGAATACAAGCGCTTCACCGAAGTGGTGATCATGCTGGAGCAGCGGCAGGCGGCAGGCTTGCGGAACTACACTCGCATGGCGCCGCCAGCGGTCGCACCACCCGGGCCGGGTTTGGGCAAGGTATCCCTGGAAAAGCTCTGCGCCCTGATGGCGGAGCTGCTTTCGCGCACGCCGCGAGAGCCGCAGGCGATGATCGTGCGAGACACTGGCATGACGCTTAGCGCGCGGGTGGCGGAGTTTCGCGAACGGTTGCGGCGGGCGGGCCGATTCTCGTTTCGCAAGGTGGTTGGCGAATGCCGTACGCGGCTCGATGTGGTCGTCTCCTTCATGGCGATCCTCGAACTCCTGAAGACTGGCGAGTGCGACGCTCGCCAGGCGGCCAACTGGGGCGACATTGAAGTCGTCGCGGGTGTCAAAGCCTGAAGAGAACAGCCTCCCAGGGCCCTTCCCTACTGCCACATCCGGCCGGGCTCAGCGGTCGAGGACGCCGAAGAGCTCTGCCAGCGGAAGGCTGAAACCGGGCAGCGTTGGTGATTCCAGGCTGGAGCCGGGCGGAAGGGCTTGCCCATCGCGGCCAGCTTCGAAGACTTCGACGGTGCGCGACTCAGGGTCGATCAGGCAGGCGACATCGACGCCATGGGCACGATAGAAGCGGCACTTTGCACGCTGGCTGTCCATCGTCTCGTCCGGGGATCGCACTTCAACGGCGAGCGTGGGCGGTAGCATCCGGTAGTCGTCGCCCTGCGGTTTGCCGGGGGCCCAGTAGACCACATCGGGGAGGCGGTATTGGTGCTCCGATTCGAACCAGATGTGCGGTTCGGGACCTCCGTCGCCACCATGCCGCTGTATCTGTGCGTCGAGCGCGACGGTCATGACGCGGGCAATGCGCACGTGCTTTCGTTTCGTCACCGGCTTCTGAACCGCCCGGCCGTCGACGTACTCAAGGCGCGGCTTCACGTGATCGAGGGCGAGAAATTCCTCCTCGGTCATTCGCTGGCCGTCATAGGGCGACGGGGATGCGGGCGGATAGGATCCTGCGCGAAGAGCCATGGTCAGGCCACTATAGGCCTGGAACGCAGGACTCGTGGGTCACGCCAGGTCAACGAACTGCGTTTGCGTGACCTGGGCGAGCAGTTTGCCCTCGGGCGACCGTATGGAGGTCTGCCAGACGTGTGTGCGGCGTCCGAGATGCAGCGGGAGGCACTCAGCAGTGATGGTGGTGCCGCTGCGGCCTGGCCCGAAGAAGTTGGTCTTCGACTCGATCGTCGTGGTGCGGGCGTTCGGAGGCAGGTTGAGGGAGGTCCCGGCCGCACCCAACTGGTCGGCGAAGGCCATCATGGCGCCACCGTGAAGGATGCCTGGGACGGTGCACAGTTCGTCGCGAACCGTGAGCTCGGCGACGACACGCTGCGGCTCCGCGGAAATGAAGCGAATGCCCAGGGTACCGCCGAAGAAGCCTTCAACCTGACTTTGAAGTGCGGTCGCGTGGTCCATCCGGGCCTCCTGGCTATTGGCGAGTGTTCGCTCGGAGTGTGCGCGATGGCGGCGGGCCGGCGCCAGTACCAATTCCTGCCCCGAAGCGCCACGAGGGGGAATCGTCTCGTCCCTGTTGTCGCACGCTGGTAGGCTTGGAGAGATATGCCCATACCCTCTTTCACACGGGCGCAGCTTTCGGCCGGTGCACCAGGGCCGGAGACGGCGCTGACGATCGGCGTACTGGATGGGGTCCACCGGGGGCACCAGGCGCTTCTTGGCAGGCTGCGGGATGAGGCGCGAAAGCGCGCGCTCTCGCCCGGCGTGGTAACGCTCCATCCGCACCCAATCACCGTACTCCGCCCTGAAATCCGGCCGAGCTACCTGACGTCGCTGGAGGACCGCATGGAACTGATGCGCGTCGCCGGGGCGGACTGGGTGGTGCCGCTCACCTTCACGTCGGAGGTGTCCGAGATTTCGGCGGAGGAGCTGGCAGGGGCCTTCCACCAACTGCTGCGCATGCGCCTGATGGTGCTCGGGCCTGATGCAGCGTTCGGTCGCGGCGCACCGAAGGACACGAGCGCGCGCATGAAGGCGCTGGGGACGGAGATCGGATTTGAAGTGGTGCAGATTGAGCCGCTGATGCACGATCATGAGCGCTATAGCTCCACGGCCGTGCGGCGAGCGCTGGGCGAAGGCGACATGGAGCGCGTGACGGCGCTGCTTGGAAGAAACTACCGGCTCTCGGGACCGATCGTACGCGGCTTCGAGCGGGGGCGGACGATCGGCTTTCCCACGGCGAACATCTCAGTGGCAGCCGACCGTGCGTTGCCGGCGCTGGGCGTCTATGCCACCCGCGCACAGGTCTCCGGGCGGACGTTGCGCGGCGCCACGAACATCGGCACACGTCCGACCTTCGACGCCGGCCACATCTCCATCGAGACGTATCTGCTGGACTTCGAAGGCGACATCTATGGCGAACGAATGGATATCGAGATTGTCCACCGCATCCGAGGAGAAGTGGCCTTCGCTAATGTCGACGACTTGAAGCAGGCGATTGCTGCCGACGTCGCGGCCGTCCGGGAGATGCGCGAATGACCGCCCGCACGATGGCCCCGGTGGAGGAGCAAATCGCGGTGCTGATGAGCGGCGTGGACTACGGCGACGAGGTCCTGAAGCGCCAGATGGGACGCGAGCTCCGTGCCCTGCTGGAGCAGGACCGGCCGCTGCGCGTCTACCTGGGGATAGACCCGACCGCGACGTCGCTCACGCTCGGCCACACGGTGCCATTGCGGAAGTTGCGGCAGTTTCAGCAGTTCGGGCACCACGGCATCTTCCTCATCGGCGACTACACGGCGCTGATTGGGGACCCGAGCGACAAGAACAAGCTGCGGCCGCAGCTCACCCGGGAGGAGATCCGGGCGAATGAGCTGACTTACTTCGAGCAGGCGGCGAAGATCCTCGATGCCAGCGCGACCGAGCTCCGGCACAATTCCGAATGGCTGGGGAAGCTGGACTTTCCGCAGATCATTTCGCTGATGTCGAAGTTCACGGTTCAAGAAATGTTGCGTCGCGACAACTTCCGTCAGCGGTTCGGCCGAACGAGCGTTGATGTGTTGGTCTCCCAAAAGAAAGTTGTTTGGACTACTCCAGCTATCGGGAACGTGAAGGATGAGGGAGCCGGACGGTATCGTGCAGCCGCTCTCGACTTGAGTATTGTGGGTTCTGGCTTCGATCAGTGGACGTCTGAGCCGAAGCTTTCCGTTTCGGAACCGATTTTCCTGCACGAATTCCTTTATGCACTCATGCAGGGGTGCGACGCATATGCGCTCGAGTGTGATGTGCAGGTGGGCGGGACTGAGCAGCTCTTCAACCTCATGGCCGGGCGGAAAATCCAGGAAGACGCGGGACAGAAGCCGCACGTGCCGGTGACGATGCCCATCCTCGTGGGGTTGGACGGCAAGGCGCGCATGTCGAAGTCGGCGGGCAACCACATCGGCGTGGCCGACGCTCCGGATGAGCAGTATGGCAAGGCGATGTCGCTGCCCGACGCGGCGATGATGGATTTCTTCGTGCTGGCGACGAACGTGCCGCGAAGCGAGCTCCCGGAGGTCGCGAAGCAGATTGAAAAGGACCCGATGAGCGCCAAGAAGCGCCTCGCGCGGACGATTGTGAGCGAGTTCCACGGGGACGACGCGGCGCAGGCGGCGGAGGAGCGGTTCGAGCGGACAGTGCAGCGCAAGGGAGCGACGGAACAGGATTTCCTGCTGTTCAAGGTTCCAAAAGGTGCCACGGTCTCAGAAGTGCTCGTTGAAGCAGGCGTCTCCAAGAGCAAGCGGGCCGCTGTGGAGCTCATTCGGCAAGGCGGGGTTCGCAAAGTCGAACCAGTCTGGATGGTAGCAGTTGGCACCCCCAGACCGACGGGTCATGTTGTGGAAGACGCTCGAGAGCCGGCGCTGACACCTGGAGAACGGGAGGTATTCCTTGAAATCGGCAGGCACCGCCGTCTAAAGCTCGTCGAGTAGCCTGAAGTCACCACGCAGCTGGCCATCCTCCCACCGCCAACGAAGTGCCCTCGATCGGGCCGGGTTTACTGGCTACGCGTCGGGCTGCCCGTTAATCAGGTCTTGTGTCCGCCCTTCCAGGAACCTTCGTTCAGCCGTATTCGTGGTTAGGGCCAGCGCCCGCGTATAGGCTTCGCGCGCTTCTTCGCTGCGGTTGAGGCGGCGGAGCAGGTCGGCGCGCGCGGCGTGGAAGGGCTGGTACCGGGCGAGGTCGGCGGCGAGCGGCTCGATGAGGGGCAGCCCCGCGGCCGGGCCATCCGCCATGGCGACCGCCACCGCACGATTCAATTCGACCACCGGCGACGGCTGCATCGCGACGAGGCGAGCGTAGAGCAGCGCAATCTGGCGCCAGTCGGTCTCGGCCGGAGTGACGGCCTGCGCATGGACAGCTGCGATGGCCGCCTGCACCTGATAGGGCCCCGGCCTGCGGCGCGAGAGGGCGCGATCGAGCACGTCCACCCCTTCGGCGATCTGAGTCGCGTCCCAGCGTGAGCGATCCTGGTCTTCGAGGAGGATCAGATCGCCACCAGCAGCCTGGCGCGTGTCGCGACGGGAGTCGTGGAGGAGGGTGAGTGCAAGCAGCCCCAACGCCTCCGGCTCGTCCGGCATGAGCTGGGCAACCAGCCGCGCGAGACGGATGGCCTCGCTGCAGAGTTCGCGGCGGATGAGTGCGTCTCCGGCGGTGGCTGCGTAGCCCTCGTTGAAAATAAGGTAGATGACGGTAAGGACCGCGTTCATGCGCTCGGGAAGCGCGTGGTCCGGGGGCACTGCATAGGGGATGCCAGCGTCGCGGATCTTACGCTTGGCCCGCACGATGCGCTGGGCGAGAGTGGGTTCATCGACGAGGAATGCGCGCGCGATCTCGGGTGTGGTCAGCCCGCAGAGCGTGCGCAACGTGAGGGCGACGCGGGCCTCCGGTGCCAACGCCGGATGACAGCAGGTGAAGATCAGGCGGAGACGGTCGTCTGCGATGGCGCTATCCATGGGCAACGATCCCCCATCGCGTCCGAACTCGGCCTGCTGGGCGGCTTCTTCCAATTTGCGGCCACCGAGACGTTCGCGGCGCAGGCGGTCGATGGCCTTGCGCCGGGCGGTGACGTTGAGCCAGGCGGCCGGATTGGCGGGGACGCCTTCGCGGGGCCAAACCTGGAGGGCGGAAGCGACGGCGTCCTGGAGCGCGTCCTCGGCGACGTCGAAATCGCCGAGGACGCGGATCAGAGAGGCGAGGACGCGCGCGCGGTGTTCCCGAAAGGCCTCGGCTATGGCGGTACCGATGCCGGGCGTGCCGGGCTGATGGGACCTCGCCGTCATCGCCGGCTCAGCCCATCTCCATGATGGGTCGAACCTCGATGGAGCCGAAGCGGGCACCGGGGATCTTGGCGGCAAGCGCGACGGCCTGGTCGAGGTCGGCGCAGTCAAGGATGTAGTAGCCGCCCAACTGCTCCCTGGTCTCCGCGAAGGGGCCATCGGTAACATGAGTACGCCCGTCACGTACGCGCACGGTCGTCGCCGTGGCGATGGGCTGGAGGGGTTCGCCGGCCTTGAAGGTCCCGTTCACGTTGACCTCCTGTGTGAATGCACCATAGTCCTGGTACATCTGCGCGTGTTCGGGCGTGCCGGGTGCTGGCTCGGCCGATTCCGGGGTGTAGATCAGCAGCATGTATCGCATGGGTTCTCCTCCGAGAGGCCAGTATGGTAAGGCTCTCGGATAGATGACGAACAGGATCTGTGCGGATCGACAGCGCGGGGCCTGAAAGCGAACGTTTTTCCGGTTGCTTCGCGCAAACGCGTGCCATTATGCTGCAGGCCTATTTACCGAACGGAAGGACACACGAAGATGGCAGACTTGAAGGAGACGCAGGCACGGCATGCGCAGGATGTCGTGAGCGGCAACATGGCGGGGCTGATGGGCGATTTCACACCGGCCGGCATGGCCAAGGTCATGGCCATCATGGCCGGTGGGCCTGTCACCGCCACCAGTTTCAGCGTGAAGGATCTCGGCAACGACGAAGCCGAGATCGACTACATCGGCGCGACGACTCGCAAGATCTGGAGCAAGTGGGAAGAGACCTCTCCCGGCAAATGGCAGATCTCCGACGTTGCGGACAGGAGCTGATGGAGCCTGCCACTGCCCGCGAAGCTGCGGAACGCAACGCCCAGGCCGTAGTGGCCGGCAACCTCTCCCGGGTGATGGCGGATATCACTCCTGAGGCGCTGACCCAGATGATGCAGATGGGCGCGGCTGCTGGCCGGCTCTCGCCAGCGACCATGCCGAGTATCCAGGACTACGCGGTGGCCGAGGTGGGCGGCTCGGAGGGCGCGGAGGTCTTCCACGTCACCTTCACCTCAGCCATCGGAAAGGCGACGGTCGCGGAGACGTGGAAACCCGTGATGGGGCAGTGGAAACTCGCCGGGATCGCGATCGTTTCGGTGGAGCCTGCTCCCGGCGAGACGGCTTGAGCGATGCAGATCTGCCTTGTCCGCCATGCGATAGCTGTCGAGCGAGGTTCGCAGGGATACGAAGATGATGGTCTTCGACCCCTGACAGGCCGGGGCCGTGAGCGCATGGCGGCTGCGGCCGAGGGGCTCCGCCGCCTCTTGACGCCCGAGGCCGTGCTCACGAGCCCGCTCGTGCGTGCGCGCGAAACCGCAGCCATCCTCGCGGCTGCCTTTGGCACCGCCCGGCCCCGGAGCTGCGAGCCCCTCGCCACGGGCGATCACGTGGCGTTGATAGCGCAGATTTCGGAGCTGGACGCCGGGACGATCGTTTGCGTCGGCCACGAGCCGCATATCTCCGGGCTGCTTTCGTTCTTGCTGGCGGGCGACAGCGGCAGCGTGGCCGCCCCTTTTCGAAAAGGGGGTGCGGCGCTGGTGACATGTGAGGCAGGCCCGGCTGCGGGAAGCTGCTCGCTCGAATGGATGGCAACACCGGCGATGCTGCGCTCAATCGGCTCAGCTTCGCGGGGTTAGACAGGCCAGGGGGCAGGAGGCTCCAGGCGGCTGGAGACGGCCAGGCTCAATCGCAGCACCGATTCGAAGCGCTTCTGATGGCGCTCGACCTCATAGATTTCGGCATCGACAGGGCCGCTGGCACGCAGGGCAACGTGGAGCAGTGCTGGCGTGCAGGTGAGGTCGATGCCGGAGACGGGCGATGGGCAGCGGCGGTGGATCGCCTGGGCCACTCCCAGCAGCGTGGCGAGGATGAGCGCAACGCGCGCGTCGTCGGGCCCGATGACGTCCGCATAGGGCGAAAGGTCGGGCGTCCCGCCCTGCGCGTGCCGCACGAGCGCCGCGAGCAGGACGATTTCGCGATGGCTGAAGCCTCGCAGGTCTCCGCTGTGCACCAGGTATTCCGCGTGGCGATCGCGGTTGTAGTAGTCGATGTGCATCCCGATGCCAGCAAGGCGCGCAGCGGCGAGCAACAATTCGCTATCGGGCGTGGGCAGCCCGTGCACCGGGGCAGTTGCCTCGAACAGGCGCGCCGCTGCCGCCACGACCGGCTCCGCCGCCGCTTCATCGACGCCGTTGGCCCGCGCCAGTCCGGCTATTGAGGCGAGTCGGACGTCGGGGATAACGGGCGATTCGCCGCGCAACTCCTGCCAGACAAGCCCCTCGCGCAGACCCTGCCCGGAGACGGTAAGCGAACTGGCGCCCATGAGGGCCATGACCTCGTCGATCACGACGGCTGCCGCGGGGAGCGTATCGACACGGCCGCCGTTGAGCCCGGGCATGGGGCGGCGCGCTTCCAGCGAGGAGGTAATGAGCGTAGCAGCGAGCCGGTGGAGGTCTCTGTGCGAAATGACGGAGCCATGGATACGGCGAAGTCCGTCGCGATGCTTAAGCCGCACCATGCGCGCGAGGCTCCGGATGGAGCCACCGGTGGCAATCAACGGCTGACCATCTCCCGAGGCAGGGACGCGGATCTGCTGCCGCACGGCACGGCGCAGGGCGCGCACGTCGCGCGCGGGCGGCGGGTCGGCGCGCAAGTAGGTATCGCGGGCGTAGATGGCGCCCAAGGGCGCCGACTGGACTTCCGCCAGCGCGCCCGACTCAACGCGCATGACCTCCAACGAGCCGCCGCCAATGTCGAGGACGTGACCGTCGCGGAGGTTCGTACTGTTGACAACGCCGAGGAACGCGGCGGCGGCCTCTTCGTGCCCGGAAAGGATGCGGACCTCGACTTCCGCTTCGGCGCGCGCGCGGGCGAGAAAGCGGGACGCATTCGGGGCACGCCTGAGCGCTTCGGTGCCCACGACGGCGAGCGCGTCGGGCCTATGCGAGCGCGCGACCTGAGTCATAATCCGCAAGGCGCGGATGCCGCGTTCGACCCCTTCGGGCGAGAGTTGGCCCTCCGACTGGCCTTCGCCGAGACGGGCGCCGAAGCGCTCCTCATCGACCACTTCGAACGCGACGGGGGAGAGTTCGCGCGCGACGAGCAGGCGGACGGAGTTCGAACCGACGTCGATGACGGCGATGATCCGCCTGCTGACGCCCACGGCTGTCACACTGTCACTCTCACGGAAGCCATTATGGGCGCGCTGCGGCGGGTGGGACAACGGCGGCGGCCGGGGGATTGCGGCGCAGCGCGCGCTTCGAGCGGTGGGCGAGGGCACGCTGCCCTGCGGCCCGGCGACGGTGCCGGAACAGAGGGGCCTCCCATTTGCAATCTTGACATTCAAGGAATGCGTTTAACCCGGCAGACCGGTAATATCTCCATATCGTGCGATCAGGTTGTGGTGTTCAGACAGATTTGGACGATTTGATAGGTTGTGGGTGGCCCGTCAGCTCGCTTCCGCGGCCGAACCTCGAACAGATCCACCGCGAGGCGGCAAAGCACGCCGCCGGTGCGGCGGTGGTGATGAGCTGCCAGAGGGTCGAGGTCTACAGCGAAGGTGAGCAGTGTGATTGCGGCGCGCCCTGGCACTGGCGTGGCGCGGAAGCGCTCCAACACCTGTGCGAGGTGGCGGCCGGGCTGCACTCGATTGTCCTCGGGGAAGAGCAGATCCTCGGGCAAGTACGGGGCGCCCTGGCCGGGGCCTCACCCGCCGTCCACTCCGCAGGCAGCGCCGCAATCGCGGCTGCACGCCGCTTCCGGCAGGAGAATGCACTGGACGAGAGCACCGGCTTCCTCCTCGACCGAGCGCTGGCGGTTTCAGACACGAAGGCGAGCGGTCCGATTGTCGTCGTGGGGGCGGGCAATGTCGGGCGGCTGGCCGCCGAGCGGGCGCGCGCACTGGGCTTCGGCCCAATCACCTTGGTGGCGCGCCGCCCTCCCGAGGGAGAGTGGTTTCAACGTGGCGGGATGAGCTTTCTGCCATTTTCGCGCATGCATGCGGCAGGGCCTGCGGATGTGCTCGTGACGTGCCTCGGCAGCGCTTCGCCGGAGATCGAAGCCGCGCAACTCCCCGAAGTCAGGCGGCTGATCGTGGATCTTGGCACGCCGCGGAACGTCGCGCCGGGGACGGCGGTGCCCCTTGTCACGATAGCGGACCTCGCCGCTTCGGTAGCCGGCCGGGCGTCGCGGCCGGACTGGCTGGTGCTGCAGAGCCGGTTGCGCGTGCTCCTCGATGAGCGGAAAGCGCAAACAGCGCGTGACAGCCGATCGCATCTTGGGCGCGTGCGTGTCGAAGTCGAACGCGTGCGTCAGGCCGAGTTGGAACGGATAGCGCGGCTGCATCCGGACCTGCCTGCGGACACGATGGACACGATTACGCGGGCGCTGGTGAACCAGATATTCCACCTGCCAACTGAGCGGCTGCGAGCAATGCGCGACCCCGAACTCGGAGCGCGGTTCGCGGAACTCTTCGCTCCCCCTACCACCGCTGCAGCAGGCAAAATTGAATCGGAGGCCCCGGTATGACCCTCGCGGCGGCGCCCGTTAGCCCCGAAGACCCGACGAACCGCGCCATACTCGCCGTCTCCGAAGATCGCATCGCGGGCTTCCACGAGCATCCGTTCAGCCTCATTGCGGAGCAATCGGGCGTGCCAGTGGAGACGGTGATCGAACGCGTCCGCGCCATGCTGGCGGCGGGGACGATTCGGCGCGTGCGCCAGACACTGCTTTCGACAAGTCTTGCGCGGGGCGCACTTTGCGCGTGGAGTGTTCCGCCCGAGGGGCTCGACGCCGCGTTCGAAGAGATGTTCCAACACGACCCCTTCTCCGGTCACGTCGTCATCCGGTCCACGGACGGGGCGACGCCGGGATCCCAGTATCGTCTCTGGACAACGCTGAAGGTGCCGCAAGGGTATTCGCTTGCGCGGCACGCCGATTATCTGGCGGCGCGGGTGGGCGCCACGGCCTATCGCCTGATGCCAGCCCGGAAGCTCTTCGCCCTTGGTGTTGGACACACGCGCCGACGGGGCATGGAGCCCGGCAGCCGGGACGAAGAACTGGCCGACGTGATCGGCACGGAGATTGTGGAGCTGAACGAGCT
>JADEYI010001537.1_pt1 | contig 16698 bp, 12 predicted proteins | sample 8542331 | NCBI WGS metagenome assembly JADEYI01 (sample SAMN16510988, study PRJNA670497) | mine drainage metagenome | isolation source: biofilm near Copperflume 1 | place: Germany: Marsberg coppermine Kilianstollen | collected 2018-02 | reverse complement strand
TAGTATAGCACTAACGTGGAGGCGGGGCAAGCAACGCCGCAGGTATGGCGAAACTGTTGACAAACCTTGAACCGTGCCGTATAGTAGATAGGAGAGGGAGAGAGGAATATATGTCTTGACTGCACCTTTGGGTTCCCAGAGAGAGGCGCCTGTTTACAACATAAAAGCAGTTACACGACTGACGGATGTGCCCGCCGATACTTTGCGCCGTTGGGAGAGCCGCTATAGTATCATTACACCCCAGCGCACCGACACAGGCTACCGCCTCTACTCGCATCGGGATGTGGATACTATTCTCTGGTTGAAGGCTAGAGTTGATGAAGGGCTTTCTATCAGCCGCGCCTGCGATATGCTTCGCCATCTAGGTGGCGCCCCCAGCCCGCTCCAGCGCTACACTGCTACCCCCAATGATGTGGCCGCGCCCATCATCGTCACAGGCCACCCTCGCTCTCCTCACCCCATTGAGGCACCCGATGAAAACCGCTCCTTTGACGCTTTGCGCGAGGAGCTTATGGCGGCTTTCCGCGTAGTTGACGAGGCGCGAGCAGCAGCAGTGTTGAGTGATGCGCTGAGTCTGTACACACTGGAAGATGTATGTCTCCAACTGATGCAACCTGTGCTGGTGCAGGTAGGCGAAGCATGGCTGAACGCCGAGATTTCGGTGGCGGTCGAGCACTTCGCGGCATCGTTCGTGCGCTCCCGGCTGGCAAATCTCTTTCATTCTAGCCCTTATAACTCCCATGGCTCGTTGGCGCTGGTGGCCTGTGCTCCTGAGGAGTTCCACGAGCTAGGGGCGATGTTCCTGGCGGTTTTCCTGCGGCGATCCGGCTACAGGGTAGTTTATCTGGGGCAGAATGTGCCTGTAAATAGCCTGGAAGGGATGATCCACGCCATGCACCCCGACCTGGTATGCATCTCCGCAACGCGGGCTGAGACAGCCTCTGCTCTTTACGAGTTGCGCGAGTTCCTTGACAATCTCAAGCGCCAGGAGGGCTATGCGCCCCTGCTCGCTTATGGCGGTCAGGTCTTCAATCGCTACCCCCATATCAGCGAGCGCCTGGGCGGTGTCTATGTTGGTGAGGACGCTCGTGAGGCAATACGCACACTGTCCCGCCTTCGGCGGGAAGTAATTCCGCCGTAGGCGGGAAGCGGGAGCGTATGGCAAACTCTACTATACTTTACGCATGCACTGATAGCGGGCTGGTGATAATCAACAGGCCGGGCACTTTGCCGGAGTGGTTACCACCTCGGAGGGTGCTTGATGGTGTGTGGGTGGCTTCGGTGTGGGCGGAGCCGGGGCCGCCTATCAGAGTGCTTGCCGCTGCTGATGCCGGCCTCTTGCTGAGTGAGAATGGTGGCCGGAGCTGGCAGCCGGTGGGTAGCCCGGCTATTGCCGCGCCCGCGACGGCTATATCGCAGGGAGAGAAAGGCACACAACTCTACATAGGCACAGGCAATGGTGGCCTGTATCTGTCGGCGGATGGTGGGGTTAGCTGGAGCAGCCTCTCACCGCCTGCGGATAATGGGCCAATTGCCTCTATAATCGAGAGCTGGGCATCTCCTGGGCAATTCTATCTCATAGTAGGGCAACGTGGCGCTGCCAGCCTTCTAAGGGGAAGTCCACGGGAGGGGTTATGGGAGAAGATGCCTGTGCATGGCCTGTCGTCTATCGTTGAGGACGGGGGTACAGGCAACCTGTACGCCACCTTACGCGGCGGTGTTCAAAAGAGCAGTGACCGGGGTGCTCTCTGGGAGGAGTTGCCCGCTTCTCCTGCCGGCGGAGTTACTGTTCTGGCAGTTGCCGGGACCTCCGGTAAGCCTCCGGCGCTCGTGGTGGGTACGCCCGCCGGGTTATACATCAGCCCTGATGGTGGTCTTGAGTGGCAAGAGGCCGCTCTGCCTCAACCGTGCGCGGTAACCGCCCTGGCCCACGACCCTGAGCGTCGCGACCGCCTCTATGCAGCTACCGCATCAGGCTTTCTCCTGGAGAGCGGCAATCGCGGGCAAAGCTGGCAGCCCATAAACGCCAAGCCGCTCCCCGCCGCGCACTGCTTGTTCGTGATGCGAATCTAAACGGTAATCCAATTCATAATTTCCGAAGGGGACTACCAACTCCAGCTTGAGGCGGGGGAGCTATTTACCATCGTGTTGCCGTTGTCTTCCATCTGCTTGAAGGCAGACTGGATCGCTACGCGTCCCGGACCGTAGAGGCGCAGCCATAGATGGCGCTCGCCCCATGACCGCCACGACTTCCATGTGCCCCCCGGCTTCTCTATATGTAGCTGCATCTGCACCGTCATATCCTTGAACAAGAGAGCGGTGGGCTTCACCAGGATTGTTTCTCCCTGTTGCAGGCGACGTACGAAGACGTTACCCGCGCCGTGTATCAACACCAGACCAGGCACCTGTGGGGCATAGAAGCGGTCCATGAACATGCCTATAGGGTAATTCGTCTCGCGTTCGTCACCGCTGCGAGTGGTGAACCAGATATTGGTGTTGAACCAGTCGTAAGTTACCTGGCCTGTGGCTACCATGAAAATATGCTCGCGCACATCCATTGCCTGCCCTGGCTGAAGGGGCAGCGTCACAAGCTCGCCCGGCCCGTCGTACGAGAAGGCGATGTGGCCGGGGCCGTGCGCCTGTGCCATGATGAGAGGCAGCCCCGCGAACATTCGCTTCCACCCGCCGCGCATCGGCATCGTAGTGATGTTTACCTGTGGGTCTTTCCAGAGTAGCACGTGGTGGGTAAAGTAGACGTTATCTTCTGCCGCCAGGTTCATATCTGCCACCGGCACGTACGTGCCCTCTATCTGGCAGTGCGAGTTGCCAAACTGTAGCTTCGCCATATCCTTGATGCCTGGTAATTCATACCAGCCCGACTTCGTGGCGATAGCCTTTACATCTACGGGCGCACCGCAGGCGGGACAGCTCATGCTCGTGCCATCGCTCACCATGCCGCACCAGGGGCAGGCATAGCTCCGTTGCGGCCCGGCTCCGGTTGGGGGGTACTGCGGCTGTGGCTGTTGCGATGGTTGCGGCTGTGGCTGTTGCGGCGGTTGGTTCTGATAAGCGCACATAGCTCTTTATCCTCTCAGTCCGTGTGATTATGGACGTACATAGACTGGATTCCTACGCGCCCAGGGCCTGTCATGCGGGCCAGGTTCATCCCTGTGCCCCCAAAGAGGCCTGTGGTTAGCTTTTGCGACTCTACGTTCATTGTGACTGCCGAGTCTTTGTAAAGGAAGGCTCCAGGCTCAATCAGGATACTTTCACCGGGCCTGAGATAACGCTCAAAGACGTTGCCGTAGCCGTGCAGGAGGAGGAGGCCCGGCTGGTCGGTGGTGACAAAGCGGTCCATGAACATCCCCTGCCCGCCGAGCAGAATATTACGCAACCCCTGTATGCGCACGTAGGAGTAGGCTATCTGGTGGGAGGCCAGCAGAAAGGCATGCTCGCGCACGTCCAGTTCCATGCCGGGGTGGAGAGGCATAACTACTAACTCACCCGTAGCATCGCGGGAAAAGGCGATGCGGCCCGTGCCGTGAGCCACGCTGATGATGAAAGGCATTCCTGCCAGAGCGCGCTTCACTCCGCCTTGTAGCGGCATAACGGTAAGTGGCACGCTATCGTCTTTCCAGAGGAGGACGTGATGCTCGAAGTAGACAGCATCGCCTTGCGATAGTCCCATCTCGGCCACAGGCACTATCTCGCCTTCCACCTGGCAGGTGCTGTTGCCGAAGCGGATTTCGGTCATGTCCTTGATGCGCGGAGCTTCACGCCACCCCGACTCGCTTATCAGATTGCGCACATCGAGGGGCGCGCCGCAGGCCCAGCAGGAGAGGGCCTGCGGAGGGTTCATGCTCTGGCACCACTCGCACTGTATGCGCTGCGCAGCATCCATAGATCACCTCTTCTTGTAATTATGTGTTACTTTCCGCCTGCGGCGGAGTTACGAGTTACGATCTGCCTACCACTGGCTCTCACGCCCAATTCGGGCATGTAGTTATTGAGCTGTAGCTTAGGGCAAGCTGGGTGAGCAGGACGTAAGAGGATAGCGATTGCGCCTACTATAGCATAAGGGCGAGTTAGGCGCAATTGGTGAGGTACCAGGTAAATGTTCGGAATGGGCTGCTGAGGTCATATTTTCATCCCTGGTTGGTGGCCCGAAGGGTCGCGAGTTATTCTGAACGTTTTCCACTGCGAGTAGCGTGGCAGCAACCTCACTTTTCTGCTAAAGTAGCGTTGCGCTCACCATTCACCTGCTGCTGCGCTAAGGACTTGTGAAACGTGAGGAATTACGGATGTATATCTTTACTCTCCAGACATCACGCAATATGCACAATGCAATACCCGCCGCCTTTCACGAGCCGGTGAAGTCACCCAAATGATGTGCCACCCAGGGCTGCCCTGCGCTGACCAATGGAGGATATTGGCATGCCTGTTGCCTCAATTCAGCCGGTAGCAGCTATTGGTATAGGCTCTAATTCGACGCGCCTTCTTCTGGCGGTGCGTGCTCATAGCGAAGCGGGCACACGCATAACGGCTACGGAGCGGCTCGAAACGGTGACAAGGTTGGCCTCTTACGAGCACAAGCCGGGCGTGCCTCCTCTGCTTGGAGCCTCCGCCATCCGCGCTACACTGGCTGCCGCCTTTGACTACGCCCACTACGCAACCGAACGAGGCGCTGCTCTCCTGGGGGTCGTTGCTACTGAAGCTGTACGTTCCGCCTCTAATAGCAGTAAATTGAGAGATGATTTAGAGCGTGCTCTAGGTCTGGATGTTACCGTTCTTAGCGGCTCGGAAGAGGCTGAGCTGGGGTGGCAGGCTGTCTCATCGAGCTATGGCTGGTTAAACAGGCAGCTCGGGGTGATAGACATAGGCGGTGGGAGCACAGATCTTTCGGCCGGTTGGGGCGGTGGCGCGCACCCTCTCACAGTGGCCTCTGTCGGCATAGGAGCGCGCGAATTAATACGCCGCTTCGATCTGGGGCAGGCGGTAGAGCCTTATCAACTGGTGGAGGTACTCTCGGCGTTGCTGCTGGAGTTATCTCCGCAGGCAATGTCGTTGCAGCCGTACCCCGAAGCGTGCGTGGTGATAGGGGGGCTGGCGCAGGTGCTGGCAACTATCTGCCGAGACCCAAGCGACGGCAGATTGCGGGACGAGGATAACCCGCTGACACGCGATTGGCTAGAGCGGTGGATAGAGCGGTTGGCGGCGGGTGACGCGAAGGAGCGTCATGTGCTTGGTATCCCAGCAGAGCGCGCCGATACGACTTTGGCGGGGGCGATAATCCTCTTATCTCTACTCAATAGCTGGGAACTGGAACAATTTTATGTCAGCCAGCGCAATATCCTTGACGGCTTTATCCAACAGAGCATCTATACCCCAAATTCGCTGTAGGGGTTAATAGCTGACCCCTTTCAACTCAACTTTATTTTGTAGTCGGAGAGAGTAGAGCGGGCGGCCCTGACGTCATCGGAGCCTGGGACCATCTTCAGAGCTACAACGTCGCGGTTGCCGCGTATACCGTAGCCGTTGTAGGCGCCTGGCACGACACGCGATATGAGACCTTCTTGCACAGCGTATGCAGCAGCTTGCTGCCGGTTCCTTAGCTGTAGCTTGTCCAGTATATTGCGTAGATGGACCTTGACAGTGTTCTCGGTAATAACCAGTTCATCAGCAATGTCGCGGTTAGTTGCGCCCCTGGCGACGAGGCGGAGCACGTCCTTTTCCCTGTCGGTGAGAGCATCTATACCTTTGGCTTCCTGAAGGTCACGCCTGCGCGCTAGATGGGTAAACTCCTGTAGCACCTTGGTGAACATGCTGCTCGAAAAGTACGCGCCACCTTGCGAAAGGGCCTGCACGGCTTGCACCAGCTCGTCGAGGCTGCTGTTCTTCAGTATGTAGCCTTTCACGCCCGACTTTACCGCGCCCAACACATCGTTGTCATCCTCCGATGACGTGAGGATAGCCACGCTGCCTGCGGTCTGTTCGTCCATGATTTGCAGCACGGTATGAAGGCCCTCCCCGGCTGACATGTACAGTTCCATCAGCAGCACATCGGGGCGCACGCTTTCTGACAAAGCGCGTGCTTCTGCGCCATCAGAGGCCTCCCCCACAACTTCGATGCCTTCCTGCCTATTTAGCAGACTCGACAAGCCCTGCCTGAAGAGGTCATGACTATCAGCTATCAGCACACGTATCGGGTTCTTATCCATAATTCCTTGTTCCTGCACCATATTCCAAAAAGCTTTACATTCTAAGTAGAACGGTTTCTTATCTTGAGCCAATCAGCGTCCGGCGTTTCACCCATGCCGGGTCGGTAAAGTGTCAAAGAGTAAATAGGCCGGGTGTAGGACTTTAGCGGCGTGGCATCAGCCCCTGTAATAGTTCTCTTCCTTTCGGCGCAACGTATTTCACCTGAATTATAGTGCGTTATGTTGACTATAGCATAGGGTAAAAAGTGATGTCAACCGAAAGAGTTACACAATAGGTACTACTTCCGGCGGGTAAAAGTCCGGTAAGGGTACTACCCCAATCGAGTTTGTATTGTGTAATATGTATTACGTAACAGATAAAAGAGCAGATGGCGCAGGCTCTCTAGCCTTCTAATAGGGGCCAAATCCGCTGCGAAACAGGTATTATGCAACACGAATCCGCACCGCGCCACCTGCTCCGTAACCCCTTCTAGGTATGACCTTGCAGCAATGAGCTACAGATAGTGACCGCCGGATAATCATCTGTAGGTAAGTGGAAGATACCACAGTGGATTGATGCGCTACTGCGCATACGCAGATATACTCATCGTGGTGGGCGCAAAGGAGGAGCTTAATGAGCAAAGCGGGCAGAGGTAAGAGGATAGTTATAGTTTCCAGGCGCTTACTCGTGGCCGAGGGAATCAGGAGCTTACTGGAAGGTAACGTAGGCATTTCACAGGTAGAGATCGAAGGCAGTTTCTCTGATGCCGTGAGACACGCGCATTCTGAGCGCCCGGACGCTATGGTCTTTGACCTTTCGGGGGGTGTGGATATAATTATAGACCAGCCCGTAATGATAGACGGCTACGAGATCAACACCATAGTGCTACAGGAGAAGAGTGGCAAAACGCAGATGTACGCGCACCCACCCGGTATGGTAGCCAACGCGCGAAACCTCATCTCCGCGATATTGCTGGAAGAAGAGCCGCAGGCAGAACCGCGAGCAAGGGATTCTTCGGGCGATGCATTGGAAGCTCTTGTAGAACTCTCGGAGGGCACGGCAGGCGCATCTCAGCCAATAAGCTTGATGATTGCCAGGGCGTCAGGCCCAAGCAAATCACGGATCTCACCTTCCAAGAGTGTGTTGTAGCTCACACCGCGCGGCAGTTGGGCGGAGGTAATAGAGCCTGTTTCAGGGCTGTAAGGGATACGCAGCATAACCCCATCGGGGCCGGGGTGGGCCGCCAGCACTTTGTTGAGGGCTATCATCCGGTCTATGTCGGCATGATCATCGCTGGAACCAGGCAAGGTGATAATCAGCCTGTATATAGGCGATGTGTTAGGCGCGGGCGTACTGGCTGGGGAGTGTGAGCCCATTTTTGCCCCTCCAACAGCTTTGGGAGCTAACGGCGCAGCTTTCGCAGCGACAACTTCGGGTGCAACCTCAGAGGGAGCGGCCTGCGGGTTGTCCGCTCTCGGTTTTGCTACAGTAACTGTCACGGTAAACGCCTCTTCCACATCGTCGCCACTGTAGGCAGCCATATGCTCGCAGAGCAAGTATAGCTCTCCGTCGTTGTGCAGACTGACGCGGCCTGTAACGATCACTGCCTTGTTCTCGACCCACAACTCCTGGTGACGCTTGTAATTGGGTGGGAATGCCACCAACTCAATCGTGCCGTTCAAGTCCTCTATCATAGCAGCAGCCACCGGCTCGCCCTGAGCGTCGGGCGCGTGAAATAGCTCTATCTGGCAGAGGATGCCAAGGAGATAAACGCTTTGCCCCACATGCTCTGCCCCTATCCGGTCGCTGGTGAGGAGGCGCTCTCTGAGATCCCCGCTCTTCTCAATGGCGCGAACCAGCGCATCTATCTCAGTGGCCGCTGTGAAAGAGACGCCGAGTTTCTCTTCTTCCCAGGCTCGCAAGCCGTGCAAGACGCGTGGGGTGAGTGGAGAGCCTGCCAAAAGCCTCTCCCACTCCGGTTCTTGGGGCTTGTCGCCGGGAAGGCTGCTTGAGAAGAGGTCAACCTGCACGGATGCCTCAGTTTCGACGGTGCTCTGCGCCCACTCCTTAAAGGCGGGGAGCGCTTCTGCCAGCGCGTCCCTTGTTTGCCCTTTGCCCAGGAGCTTGTCTAAGGCACCCACTCTTGCAAGCATTTCCAGTTGGCGCGGCGATAGGCCGAGTCGGGCGGTGGCTAGCAGCAGATCGCGCATACCTGTGAAGCCCTCTCGCGGGCGTGCTGCGATAAACCTTGCGGCTGTCTCCGCGCTCCACCCCGGTAGAAGAGATAGGCCCCACAGAATAGCCCAGCCGCTATCTGCGCGTTCGAGGGTTGGATTGGCTTCGCTGTGGTTGACGGCGGGCGGCAGAATGTTGATGCCCAACCGCTTTGCTTCTCTCGCCAGAGAGGATATCTGCCCTCGCCCACTATCATGCCACGCGACCTGTAGGGCAGCAGCCAGTAGTGCGGCAGGGTGCGCTACCTTGAAATGCGCGGTCCAGAGCGCTATCCGCCCCCAGGCATCGGCGGTAGCACGTGATATGAGGCCTGGCATGACAGCCGCAAGCGCATCCCACAGAGCATCGGCCTCTATACCACTCAGGTTCTGCGCCACGCAGCCTGCTACAAAGCGGGCGCGTGTCTCCTTCTCCTTTGTGGGGTTGAGCAAAGCCGCACGCAGAGCGGTCAAATCTCCCGGAGGAATGCCCGCAGCCGTCTCTGCGATAGCGGCAAACTGCTCTTTGTACAGGAGCATACCGCCTGTCTCTGCCGTTTGGTCACTCCATATCTGTACCGGCTGGGCAGGCGTGGTTGGTGTGCTTCCTGCTTTGGCGGCTGCCGAGCGCGCTACGAGTGCGGCAATCGTGTCGGGAGTGACATCGCCTTTCCACCCCGTCAGTGCAGCGTGTGAGATGTACGGTACGCCTGCAATTTCTGCTTGCTTGAATAGAGCCGCAAGCTCATCGCCTATCTCAGGTGGGTAGCTCAAATCAGCTTTGGCGGTGTGGAAGCCAAGCGAAGGATACCGCGCCGCCAGCCTGCACGCCCCATCCAGCGCTGAGAGAGCCGCAGAAGGCCGCAAAGATAGGAGGGGGGCCGCCAGGCTTGCAAGGCTTTCTTCAGTCCAGGGAACCCACGTCGGCAAGCCGCTGCCGACGTGGGCCAGAAGCGGTGCCCACCCGGCCAGGGTGCTTGCGCCATAGATAGCCCGGGGAGCAACAAGCACAGAATCAGGATCGCGCTTGAAAAGGAGAGGTGCAGTACGCAATGCCTGTGCGATTCTCACGAGCGATGAGAGGGTGGTTTGCTCCTGCTCACCCTCATCTAAAGCCTCCCAGTCTTTAGCGATAGCTTCCGCCACGAGCGGCTTGATTATCTCACCGGAAAGACCAAGCACGCTACCCGCAGCTTGTAGCGCCTGCATAGCTGTTATCTCGGTAGAGCAGGCTATGTGAGCTATACGCTCTGAGCCGTATTCGCTCGCGAGGCTCAAAAGCAGGTTGTCGCGCTGTGTCGCGGGTACTTCAACGCCGGGCGGTGGTAGCTTTCCAGGCGTAGTTTCACCCGCAAGCCAGGATGGCATGGCATAACTGAGAGGGTTCACAGTGGAAAGCCCAAGTGCATAGGCCAACAAAGCGCCGTCCGCCGTGCCCAGGGTCGCGCCCAGAGGAATGGGCGTGCCTGAGCTATCGGCTGTGGTCAGGCCGACAATTGATGCGAGGGCAGACCATGCGCCTGCTGTGCCCAACTTCTCCACGACCAGCAGCTCGGCAGCCAGGCGTTGTGCCGCTTCACTCGACAGCTCTCCCGTTTCCAGAATCGATAAAAGCCGCCGTATAGCTAACTCTTTGAGGGCAGAGTTATCGCCTACAGTTATGTTGAGCGAAGCATTGTTGCATAGCGAGGCAACCAGCCCTGTGTTCTCTATAGCTTCGGGCCACGCCTTGAAAAGCTCTGCGGCTCCTTCGCCTGTTCGCAGGTAAAGGGTGCCCGGCCTGTCAGTGGCTGTGGAGGTCGAGGTGCTGCGGCTATCTTCGCGGGGCCAGCCTGCGCGCTTTCGTGCAACCCGTAGCGCCTCATAGACAGGCGCATCGGCTGCGTGAAGGTAGCGGGCCGTAGGCATAGCAACAGGTGGCAATCCCATGTCTTGCGCAATCGTGATTACTTCTGCCGCGAGAGCATTGTCGCCTGGAAGCCCTGAATGCGGCACGCCCACGAAAGCCGCGCCCGCGAAGGTCGCTTTTGTGAGGCTGCCCCATTCCGCATGGCTCTTTTTGGCGGTAACGAAAGGGCTGAGTGCGCCTGCTTCATCACCGCCGGGGAGTATAAGCAGCAATCCCTCTGCGTCTTTGGCAATTGTCTCCCAGGCGACGGGCTTCTCTGCGGCGGGCCAGCCCGCGAAAGCTACAGAAGCAATCCGGGCCAGATTTCGTATGCCTGCATGGTCACGGGCGAAAAGCAGAACTGTCTGCTGTAAAGAAGTTGTCTTTCGCGCTCCCGTAACCGGAAGAAGTATATCTAACTCCGCGCCGTAGACGAGGGAGAGCCCTGTGCGTTGTGCTGCCTGCGTCATGGCGGGAAAGCTTGCTAAAGGCGCTCGGTCAGCCACCCCCAGTGCATTGTAACCAAGCGCAGTGGCTCGCAGGCACCAATCTTCGGCAGAGGCTGGCCCACCGCCCTGGCTGAAACGCGTATGCGCATGAAGATAAGTAAAGTTGTTCACAAGGCCGATTATAAGGCCGGAATGAGCACTGTGGATTGTGTGGATTGAGTGTGGAAGCAGGGGATGATGCAACTTCTGACCTACCTTCCGGCCCTGGGCATATGCTATAATTTGTGGGTATATTCCTGCACAGGAGTGATATATAGACCTTTGATAGTGAACGAGGCGTGGGCGTTATTGAGTTATTCTGACGTTTGGGCAGCATTCAGCTAATTTGAAGTATTCAGTGACCCAGCCACGCCCAACTTGTGAGTGGAAGTTGAACGAGAAAGAAAAGAAAGTACAAATAGCCCCACAACGCCTGAAGGGGTTCCGCGACCATATGCCCGCCACTATGATTGTGCGGCAGCATGTGATAGATACGCTGCGCGGAATCTTTGAGATGCATGGCTTTGCTCCTCTTGAGACACCTGCTATCGAGTATGCGGCTACCCTGGAAGGCAAATACGGCGAGGATGAGCGCCTTCTTTACAGGTTTGAGGACCAGGGTAAGAGGCGGGTAGGCTTGCGCTACGACCTCACGGTGCCCCTCGCCCGTGTGGTGGCTATGCACCTCAGCGACATGCAGTTTCCCTGGAAACGCTACCAGATCAGCCCCGTGTGGCGTGGCGACAACCCGCAGTTTGGGCGCTACAGAGAGTTCTACCAGTGTGATGTAGATATCGTGGGCACCGCCTCTATGCTGGCCGACGCCGAAATCCTCTCTATCTACGGTGAGGTGATGGACCGCCTCGGCTTCACGGGCTATCGTGTGCTCATCAACCATCGCAAGCTGATGTCCGGGTTGGCGAAAGCGGCTGGGGTGCCCCCATCTGAGATGGGCGCTGTCTTCCGCGTGCTTGACAAACTGGACAAGATCGGGCGCGAGGGCGTACGTGATGAGATGCAGAAGGTGGGTGTGCCTGATGAGGTAGTGTCGAAGGTGCTCGATCTCTTTCTGTCGCGCTCCGAAGTGCATAGTGCCTCTGATAACCTGGCGCTGCTGAGTGAGCTATCAGGCCCGCTCAAGGACGACCTCGAAGCATCGCAGGCCCTGGCGGATCTGCGGCAATTACTGGAAGCACTCTCTTATATGGTGGTTGATCCCGACCGCTTCCGGCTGGATGTTACGCTGGCACGGGGCCTCGACTATTATACGGGGCCTGTTTACGAAGTGATGGTTGACGAGCCGAAGATAGGCTCGCTTGGCGGCGGAGGGCGCTACGACAAGCTAATGTCTCTTTTCTCGGGGCGCGATCTGCCGACCACCGGCGGCTCGTTCGGCCTGGAGCGCATTATTGATGTGATGATAGAACTGAAGCTCGTTGAGCTTGAGGCTACCACGAGCCAGGCGCTGATCACCGTTTTTGACGCCTCTGCGGAGAGTACAGGCACATCGCTCAAGCTGGCCGGTGAGTTGCGCTCAGCAGGAATACCATGCGAGGTCTACCTGAACCCCGGCGATAAGCTGGGCAAGCAGTTCGGTTACGCCGACCGACTTGGCATGCCGTTTGCAGTGGTAATCGGGCCGGATGAACTCTCCGCCGGCACAGTCACCGTGAAGAGCCTCAAAGCTCCACCACCCAACCAGCAAACCCTCCCACGTGCGGAACTGAAGGCGTTCCTGCTGAAGCGGACGCGTGAAGCGTGAAACGTTTCACAAGTCATATAACCTAACCCCAAGCTTAGATATATATCTCCATGTCAGATAGAAACCCACATCTTAGCCCGGCTGCTTTGCGGGGTGTATCTTCTCAGGTTGACGTAGCCGACCGTGCTTCCGTTGAGGAAGCAGAGGAGGCCGCTTTGCAGGTGGCTGAGGCCACCGACCAGTTTGCGGTGGGCGGTGTTTCTGTAGAGACTGCCGCTCAAGCCGAGCAAATCGCCGGTGGCGAAGTAGTTCAGCAAGGCGACGCCGAACTGACGGTCGAAGAGCGCAAAGCTGTGAGCCGCAGCGTCTTCAAGCTGGCCTGGCCTGCGATTGCTGAGAATACCCTGCAAACCCTCATGGGCATAGTAGACACCGCAGTGGTGGCGCGGCTGGGCACTGATGCGTTATCAGGGGTGGGCGCGTCGCAGCAGCTTATCTGGGTGCTTACTACGGCTCTCATTGCTGTCAGCATGGGTACTACAGTGCTTGTGGCGCGCTTCACGGGCGCTCACCAGCACGGGAAGGCGAGCGCCGTTCTCAAGCAGTCGCTGATGCTGGCGGCTGTGGTGGGTCTGGCACTAATTCCTGTATCCCTGCTCTCACACCCACTGCTATCTATGTTGGGGCTGACCGGAGCGGCGGCGAATGATGGGGCAACCTATCTCAGCATCACCTTGCAGTTCGCCATGCTTATCGTCCTGATGTTTGTGGCGGGGGCGGCGCTGCGCGGCTCCGGCGATACCAAGACGCCGATGTTCGTTACAGGCTTCATCAACATAATCAACGCGGTGCTGGCGGTGGGGCTCGTCTTCGGCGGTGTGCGTGCAAGTGGTATCCTGGGCGATTGGCTCGGCGGGCTCCTCTCACTGGTGGGCGTGCACTCGCAGATACGGATACCGGGTCTGGATTGGCTACCGGAGCTAGGAGTTGCAGGATCAGCGTGGGCTGCTGTTATCGCTCGTGGGGTGGGCACGGCAATTCTACTCAGTATTTTCCTGCTGCCGCGCTCGCGGTTGCATCTCTGGCAGGGAGGAGGCTGGCGGCCTAATTTCTCACTCATGGGCCGGATGCTTGCTATAGGCATACCATCGGCTGTCGAGCAGATGCTCATGTCAATAGGCATACTTGTCTACAGCTTTATAGTGATAAGCATGGGGGAAGTGATTTTTGCCACCTCGCGCCTTGCCACCAACGCTATATTCCTGTCGCAGATGCCCGGTTTCGGCTTCGCAGTAGCGGCAACTACCCTGGTGGGGCAGAGCCTGGGCGCACGGCAGCCCCGGCGGGCGCAGGTCGGGTCGCAGATCGCTACTCGCTCGGCGCTCATCTTGATGAGCATAATGGGCGTGGTCTTCTTCTTCTTTGGTGGCGTGATACTGCGCGTATTCACCGACGATCCGCAACTGCTCAGCCTGGGTGGAGAGGCTATGAAAGTGATCGCTTTTAGCCAACCACCTCTGGCGTTAGCGTTCGTGCTGGCTGGGTCGCTGCGTGGAGCGGGAGATGTACGCTACCCGATGGTGGTGACCACTGTAGCTGTTTGGTTCGTGCGGCTGCCTCTGGGGGCTTTCCTCGGTCTCCCGGCGGTTTGCATTCCCTTCACGACCATCTGCTTACCCGGCCTGGGCCTCGGATTGCGGGGCATATACAGTGCTCTCATAGTAGAGGCAGTTGTGCGTGCAGCCTTCATGTACTGGCGCTTCCGCAGCGGCAAATGGCAGACGATTAAGGTGTAGACGCGTGAAGCGTAATGTGTCACGCGTCCGCGTCGAGATGCTTGACTATGCGGGCGGGATTGCCTGCTACCGCCACGTTTGGCGGTATCTCGCCTGATGCTACGGCTCGGAAGGCCACCACTGAGTTCTTTCCTATCTTGCTGCCTTTCAGCACGGCGCTCTGGCCTCCCAGCCAGACGTTTTCTCCTATCTCTATAGGAGCGCATGATACAGGCGCATCAGCATCGTGGCGGTGTGCGGGGTCGAGTGGGTGGAAATCGCTATCGAAGACAATAGCAGAGCCGAGGATGGAGCGCGGGCCTACGTCTATGTGAGTGTAGGCCATTATTCCCGCCCCATTGAGCCTGGTGCCGCTCCCGATTGTTATGCGTGAGTTGGGAGTGTAGGTGATCAGCACATTTTTTTCCGCGTGGCACCACGCTTTGATGTTGTCCCCGAAGGTTACACGTCCCGGACCCTGTATTACCAGGCGTCCGTTAGTCTGGAAGTTGCGCCCAAAACTGACGCGGTTACCCAGCCGCCACTTGAACCATGCCACCCAGAAGCGGCTGATAACCGCCACTGCAAAGGGCTTGACAATGCGCTTCCAACCTTGAGCACGAGCATATACGGGCATGGAAGTAGCCGTAGCTGCTGCCTGGTTTATCTTTTCCTCGTCTGGCATAAAGACGCCTCTCCTGGCTTTCCCTGTAATGGTTCACCGGCAATCAACGCCTGGTTTTATCGTCGCGGGCTGCTCAACTGTTCTCTCGCCTGTGCGTCTCACTCTGGCGCGCTTGTATACAGCTTCCATCTGGTCTATGGCTGTTTTCCACGACAGATTGTCTATGCACTTCTGCCTTAGCTTACGCCCTACTTCTCTGTAATGCTCAGGGTTATCCAGCACCTCTCTCAGCTTCAAGGCCAGCGACCGGGAGTCGCCCCTGGCGGCATATACGCCAAGCTCCCCCAGATATTCGTGGCTGGTGGGCATGTCGAAGACCACAGTCGGCAAGGCCATAGCCATGTAATCTCCGATTTTGCCTGCCCCCTCGGTGGTTGACAGCTTGGGCGCGACAGCTACATCGCCAATTGCAAGGTAGCGCGGCGCGTCGGCGTAAGGTATCCGGCCCGGGAAGCTCACAAAGCCATTCAGCCCCAGCATGTCAGCCTGGCTGCGATAGCTGTCTACGCCCGGAAAGCCCATGACGAGAAAGTGTACATCCTGCTTGCCCCACTCGTTGATTATAATCGAGGCCGCTTCCAACAGCAGGTCGGTGCCCTGGTAGGGGGCGAGCAGCCCAAGATAGGCCACAACGCGGCGCTCTGGGGGAATGCCGAGCGATTGCTTGAGGGCTGAACAAGCTAGCTGCTCTAACTGTGTGGCTTGCGGCGCGAAGTTTTGGCTGTTGACGGCGTCTATGATTGTGGAGATGCGGTTTGAGTGATCATGGATGCGGGCGCGCAATCCTTTTTCCGCGTTGTGCGACGATGTGATGACAGCATCGGCTGATCTGTCAATCCGGCGCTCCAGCAGCCTGAGTAAGCCCAAAAAAGGAGAGTGTAGGCTGATGAAGTGGTGATCGAGCATCTCGGCGGTAAGGCTGCCCTGGTAGTCAAAGACGAGCGGCACGTCGCGTAACTGGCGCACGGTCCAACCCAGCAGAGCGCCCTCATGCAGGTGCGCATGGATAATATCAGGCTTCCACTCGTCGGCTGTGCGCTGCACAGTGGCGGCCAGAGCCACGTCGAAATAGAGCTTGTGGCGTGACGAGCCGACCATTACACCCCGCTTCCAGGGTACGTCTACTGAGCGCCGGATATCTATGCCAGGCACATTGCTGCCGATATGATAAGTGCAGAGTACAACAGAGTGGCCGCGAGCCTGGAGGTGCTTTATCTCCTCCAGGATGCGAACGTGCGCTCCATAGTCTGAGAAGAAGGAAGTAGGGGCAATAGTGAGTATTCGGTAAGGCAATAATCTCTCGCTAGCAGGTTTGTCCTCTGTCTGCCATTATAGGCCTGCCGGTTGAGAGGTGTCAAATGCCGTGTGGTGAGTTGTAAATGTTCAGAGTAGGGGTAGAACAATCTTCAAGAGGTATCCTGCGCGGGTGCGCCCTCACCCCCAACCCCCTCTCCCATGAAGGGAGAGGGGGCTTGCTTCCTGGTGAGTATCAGGGGACACCCCTGCAACCCCGTCAGGGGATACTCCCCTGCACCCCTACTCTGAACATTTACTGTGAGTTGGAGCGTGAAACGTGGAACGTGGAACGTGAAGCGTGAGGAATTATGACATAATCCCTTCTCTGGGGTAAATGATTCAACCGCCTGGCGACTCCTTACGACCTTCTCTCACGCTTGATGCTTTACGTTTCACACTTGTAACTACTCAGCCTGGGAGGGCAGGCATGAGGGGAGGACCGATGAAGAGTTG
>JADEYI010001536.1_pt1 | contig 16707 bp, 9 predicted proteins | sample 8542331 | NCBI WGS metagenome assembly JADEYI01 (sample SAMN16510988, study PRJNA670497) | mine drainage metagenome | isolation source: biofilm near Copperflume 1 | place: Germany: Marsberg coppermine Kilianstollen | collected 2018-02 | reverse complement strand
GTTGTAGGCTTCCTGGACGGCCCGGCGGCGGTTGGTCTCCTCTATTGCCACGCGCATCGCATCGGAGACGGTCTCGGCGTAGAGAAATACCTCGCCCCCCACGTTGCGTGCGGCCCGCCCGATGGTCTGGATCAATGAGCGCTCCGAGCGCAGGAAGCCGGTTTTGTCGGCATCGAGGATGGCGACCAGGGAAACCTCCGGCAAGTCTAGCCCCTCGCGCAAGAGGTTGATGCCCACCAGCGCGTCGAAGTGGCCTAGCCGCAGGTCGCGCAGCAGGGCCTGACGCTCGAAGGCATCGAGTTCGTGATGCATGTAGCGTGCGCGAAGCCCGTGTTCGACCAGATAAGCGGTGAGCTCCTCGGCCATCCGCACGGTTAGCACCGTAACCAGGGTGCGCTCCTGGCGGGCGGCCCTGGTGCGAATCGCGCCCATCAGGTCTTCGATCTGCCCCTGTGCCGGTTTGACCCCAACCTGGGGGTCTAAGAGGCCAGTGGGACGAATAATCTGCTCGATGATACGCCCGCTCACCTCACGCTCGTATGGCCCCGGCGTGGCCGAGACAAACACCACCTGACCGGTACGCTCGAGAAACTCGTTGAACTTGAGGGGGCGGTTGTCCAATGCTGAGGGCAGCCGGAAGCCGTAGTCCACCAGGGTGCGCTTTCGCATATAGTCGCCGTTGTACATCCCGCGAATCTGCGGGGCGGTAACGTGCGACTCGTCCAGCAGGGTGATGTAGTCCTCGGGAAAGTAGTCCAGCAAGGTGTAGGGGGCTTCTCCGGGGGCTTTGCCGGAGAAAAAACGGCTGTAGTTCTCGATGCCGGGGCAGGTTCCCATCACCTCGAGCATCTCTAGGTCGTAGTAGGTGCGCTCCTTGATACGCTGGGCTTCCAGAAGCTTGCCCTGTTCCTCGAACTCGCGCAGCCGGGCCTCGAGTTCCGAGCGAATCTGCGGGATGGCTTCCTTGAGCCGATATTCCGGGGTGGCGTAGTGGGTCGCACCCAGCAACACGAAGCCAGGCAAATCTTTCATCCGGTCGCCGGTGACGGGGTGGCTGACCGTAATGCGGTCAATGCTATCGCCCCACAGCTCGATACGGATGGGCTCTTGCTCGTAGGCGGGCCAGACTTCCAGGGTCTCGCCCTTGGCGCGAAACTTGCCGGGCTCGAGCTGCAAGTCGCCGCGTTCGTACTGAAGGTCTACCAGCCGCTCGATCAGGGCCTCGCGGGGGATGCTCTGCCCTACCTCCACCACCAGGCTCATGTTGCGGTAGTCTTCCGGGCTGCCCAAGCCGTAAATGGCCGATACCGAGGCCACCACGATGGTGTCGCGCCGGGTCAGCAGGCTGCGGGTGGTGGAGTGGCGCAACCGCTCGATCTCAGGGTTGACCGCGGCATCTTTCTCGATGAACAAATCGCGCCCCGGCACGTAGGCTTCGGGCTGGTAGTAATCGTAGTAGCTGATGAAATACTCCACCGCGCTCTCGGGGAACAGCTCGCGGAATTCCGAGGCCAGTTGGGCCGCCAGCACCTTGTTGGGGGCCATCACCAGGGCCGGGCGCTGGAGCCCCTCGATAACCTTCGCCATAGTCACCGTTTTGCCGGTTCCGGTAGCCCCCAGCAGGGTCACAAAGCGCTCGCCATCACGTATCGCCTCTTCCAGCCCGACAACGGCTTTGGGCTGGTCGCCTCGAGGGTCTGGGCCTTGGTAGCGAAACATAGATTCTCCAGTCTACCCGAAACCTCTGTATTCTGTCTATATCAGAATACACGTCGAGGAATATAAGCTGACATAAGCCCTATGAACCGGGCGACGATTTGTCTCGAGCCCGAGTTGGAATCCCCCTTACCCCCAAGGGGGCTAAAAAACCTCGCCAAGGTTATGATCCGAAGCCGGGTCGGACCGGATAGGGGGATTTCTAGACCTACCCCACCGGCTACAGGCTGAAGACTATCTACCTCAAGCTGCTCTCACTCGTAGCGAAGGGCCTGAATGGGATCCAGGCGGCTGGCTTTGAATGCCGGATACCAGCCAAAAAACACGCCCACTACTAGTGAGAAAAGAAAGGCGATGAATACTACTGCCGGGGAAATCACCGTTTGCCAGCCCGCAGTAGCCGAGAGCAACAAAGCAAACCCCGCCCCCAGGAGTATGCCTAGCACCCCTCCTAAGCTCGAGAGCAGAATCGCCTCGGCGATAAACTGAACCACAATCTCGCCGGGCAAAGCGCCCAAGGCCAGCCGGATACCGACCTCACGGGTGCGCTCGGTTACGCTGACCAGCATGATGTTCATGATGCCAATCCCGCCTACCACTAAGGAAATTGCGGCGATGCTGGAAAGCAGCGATGTCACCGTATTGAGGGTGCTGCGGGCGATAGAAAGCACTTCCGATTGGCTGCGCACGGTGAAGTCATACTGGCTGGGATTTTGAATCCCGTGCTGACTCGCCATGAGGTCGGTTACTTTTTTCTCGAGCTGGGGAATAGATGCTGCCAGCGGAGCCTGTACGTAGATGTGGTTCACCACGTCCGTGCCCAGAATCTGATTCTGGGTCATGAGAAAGGGCACGTATACAAACTTATCCACGTTCTGAAAGTTTTGAAACCCGGTTGGGGCCACCACCCCAATCACCCGGTAGCGATACTTGTTAATCAGAACATAGCGGTCAAGGGGTTCCAGGCGACCAAATAGCTCGTAGGCCACGTCGCTCCCCAGCACCACCACGTTCAAAGAGTTGCTGTCGGCGGCGAGCGGCAAAAACGTGCCTGCCGACATCTTCAGCCCTCGAGCCGCCGCCCAAGTAGACCAGGTTCCTATCACCTGGGCATTCACTTTGTTCGAGCCCAGGCTGACCGGAACTTGGGCACTTTGCTCGGGCACTACCAAAGCTGCACTGGCTAAACCATCCCGTAGGGCATTGGCATCGTCAGGGAACATCTGTGGTGGCCCGCCCTGGTTGTTGGGGTTGCTGGTTCCCCCGTTGGGGGGTATCTGGGTACTCACTACGATGGTATTGGAGCCTAGCCCCTGAATTTGCCGGGCAATCTGGGCTCCGGCCCCCTGCCCCAGACTTACCAAAGTCACCACCGAGCCGACCCCGATAATTACCCCCAGGGTGGTCAACACCGAGCGCAAGGGGTTGGCTTGAATGGCGTGGTAGGCGATATATAGATAATCTGCCGGTCTCATCTCAGGTCTCCTGGGGCATCTCTGCCAACAGACGCTCGGCTTGTAGAGGCTGGGTCACGGCCTCTTCCGAGCGAATTCGCCCGTCTCGCATGTGCACGATCCGCCGGGCGTGTTGGGCGATATCTGGGTCGTGAGTGACCATAATCAGGGTGTGATTTTCCCGGTTTAGCGCCTCGAAAAGGGCCATAATCTGCAAGCCTGTACGGGTATCAAGTGCTCCGGTAGGCTCGTCGGCTAACAAAATCTTGGCTCCGCCTGCCAGCGCCCTGGCAATCGCCACCCGCTGCTGCTGACCCCCCGAAAGCTGAGAGGGCAGATGTTTGGCACGGTTGTTCATGCCGACCCGCTCGAGGGCTTCCATAGCCCGGCGGTATCGCTCTCGTGAAGCCAAACCCTGATACATCAAGGGGGTTTCTACGTTAGCCAGGGCAGTTTCACGGGGAATCAAATTAAAGTTCTGAAAGACATACCCCAAAGCGCGGCTGCGCAGTCGTGCTCGCTGCTCCACAGAAAGTTGGCCCACCTCACGCTGATCCATCCGGTATTCTCCACTATTAGGACGATCCAGCAAGCCCAGAATATTCATCAGGGTGGTTTTGCCCGAGCCCGACGGCCCCATCAGGGCCACGAACTCTCCTTCTTGGATATTCAGGCTTATCCCTCGCAGAATGGGCAAGTCCTCTCCCTCGAGGCGAAAGCTCTTGGTAACTTCCTGAAGCTCTAGGTGCATACTATCTCCATATTAGATTTGTCCTTTGGGGGCTCCCCCGAATCTGACGGATGCAGCATGGAGGACGTGTATTTACCAAATCATTGAACTACGCCTACCGTCCTAGTCAGATTGGGGAGTTAAAACCCCAAAGCCTTACCCAGACCACTGGGAGCGGCCCCCGGTGTTCCCGGCGGTGGCGGAAGCACTACCTTGTCCCCTGGTTTGAGTCCGCTTTCGATGGCGGTGTTGGTGCCGTCGTCTATACCCGCTTTGACTTCCACGAACCGGGTCTGGCTTCCTACCAGCAGTTCGGCCATAGTTTTGCCTTTGATGGTTTGCAGGGCTTTGAGCGGGATAATCGGAACATTTTTAGCTTCTTGGGTGATGAAGTTGGCCGTAGCCGACATACCCGAGGCCAGGGCCGGGTCGGTCTTGGTGAGGCGGGAGATAACCTGGTAGTAATAGCTCGAGTTGGCTCTGTCGTACTGTTTGACCTGCCCGAGTTGAATCACCTTACCGCTCAAGCCTCCTTGCAAAGCACTCACCGAGACATTCACCTTCATGTCAATAGCGACATTGGGCAGGTCGTTCTCGGCGACCTTGGACTGCACCAGCCAGCTCGAGAGGTCAGCGACTTGGGCCAGCAGCGTGTCCGCAGGTATGGCCTGCCCCTGAGCCACTGGTAGGTTAATTAAGGTTCCGCTCATGGGAGCACGTATCTCGGTAGCCGTGAGCTGGTTTTGCAGTTGCTGAAGCTGGGCTTTGGCACTCTGGAGCTGGGCCAGGGTGTTGGTTCGCACCTGACGGGCCTGATCGGCCCGAACTACCGCGCTCTGCACGGCCAGTTGGGTCTGGGCGTAGCTAGTTCGGGCCTGGTCGAGTTGCTGGGCCGGGATAGCTCCCAGGGCGAAGTCGGCCTGGGCACGTTTGAGCTGGAGCTGGGCCGCGTCCAGGGCAATCTGGGCCTGACGCACCGCGTCCTGGGCCAGTTGCAAGTCGGGGCTCTGACCATCCCCCACGCTGGCCGCCAGCGAAGCAATCTGGGCTTCCTGGGCACTAATCTGGGCCTGCAAAGCCTGGTCGCTCAGGCGCAACAGCACTTGTCCAGTCTGAACTTTTGCACCCGGCTTGACCAGTATCTCCTTGATCAGACCGCCGGTCTTGGTATAGACCGAGATTTGTCGCTGGGGCACTGCCTCACCTGGCGCACTCACCGTCGAGGCCACATCTCCTAGTTTGACAGTTACGGTCTCGAGGCTAGGAGAAGCCGAGTGGGGTCTGAGTACCCACCAAGCTCCAGCAGCCACCAACACTGCCACAACAACCAACAAAATCCAGCGTTGCATCTACTTCACCCCCCCAGGGGCTACAAGCTCGAGGTTGAGTTGAGCCAGATAGCCTTGTTGTTGGGCCTGGAGCAGAGCCAGGCGGGCCTGCTCGAAGCTGACCGCCAGGGTACTGACCTGAATCCGCGATACTGTACCCACTTTTTCTTGAGATTGAGCGGTCTGATAGGCAGCTTGCTGGGCGGCAAGGGCAGCCTGAGCGGCCTCGAGCCGGGCCTTGGCATCGAGGGCGGCCACATAGGCGCTGTCTACGGCTTGCTGGGCCAGGGTGAGCTGGGCCTGGTAGTCCAGTTGGGCCGTGATTAGGGTCTGTTGGGCAGAGGTACGCTGAAGTTGCGGCACGTACTGCGACTGGGTTTGCTCCAAGCGCAGGCGTGCCAGCTCGAGGGCATTTTGGGCCTTCACTACCGCAGGAACCCCTCGAGCCGCCTGTCGCAAAACCGCCAGAGAAGGAACCGGCAGGGTGGTGGGGAGGGATTTTTCCAATGTCGGCAGATTTTGGGCCGCCAGCAAGTTACTCAGCAGGTCGCGCTGCACCCCCAGTTGTATGGCATCCACCTTGAGGTCTTGCTGAACCTGAACCAAGTTGGCTTTGGCCTGCTCGATTGCCAAAACATTTCCACTGCCTAGCTTGACCCGTTCCTGGGCCACTTTCAGCTCGGTCTGGGTTAGCTCGAGGCGGGTCTGGTCAAGTTGCTGTTTGGCCTCGGCAGCCACAGCATTGAGATAGGCTTGGGAAAGGGTAAACCGGGTTTGTGCAGCAATCTGGGCCAGACTGGCCTGGGCATAGGCCCCATTGCCCTCCGCTACCAGCAAATCCGCTTTGAGGGTAGTGGGGTCGGCCCGCAGTTGCTGTAAGACACTTTGGGCCGCCGCCAGGTTGTCCTGAGCCAGTTTTAGCTCGGGTCGGGGCAGGGGTTGGCTAATCAGGCTGGCCAAGGTTAGCGAGCTGGTGGATGCGTTCTGGGCAAAGCCTATCCAAACCACTATTGGGGCCAGGGCAAGCAGTCGAATTGGGTTCATTGGGTACCTCCTATGCCCAGCAGGGCATACAGCTTGTACAAGTCTTCGAGATAGGCCAGTTTGGCCTGGAGTAGGGCCTGTTGGGACAGGTTTTGTTGAAGCTGTGCAGCCAGCAAATCCAGAGGGGTAGCCGTACCCGCAGTCAGGCGCTGCTGGGCTGCGGTTAAGCCTTGCTCGGCTATCTGCACGGCCTCCTGTTGGGGGCCAATGGCTTGTGCGTCGAGTTGGGTCAGCCCCAAAGCGGCCTCGAGCTTTCGGGCGATATCTAGGCGGGTCTGCTCGAGGTTGGTCTGGGCCGCCCGCAAGCTGGCTTGAGCGCTGCGCTGGGCAGCGGCAGCACCCCCACCATCCCATATGGGGATACTGGCTCCCAAGGTGGCATAAGCCCCCAGGTTGGTGGTGCTGGGCAGGGCCCCCGAAAGCTGATAGCTGACATTGCCCCGCAAGTTATAGTCCTGGGTGCTGAAACTAAGGCCGCTTCCCAGTTGGTTACCTTGATACCCCACCCCCACATTGAGGCTGGGTATGCTTTGCAAGCTGGTGCTTTGCTGAACCAAGTCAGCTTGCAATACCTGTACCCTGGCTAGCCTCAGCGCCGGACTGTTGGGCACTGCCCCCTGGAGCAGTTCTGGGCTGGGCAAGGCAGGCAAGGCCGCCAGCACCAGGGGGGGAGTCTGCCTCAGGCCCAGCAGGACATTGAGACTGGCCTGGGCTTCTCTCTGGTTGTATTCAGCCTGATATAGGGCGTGTTGGGCAGTATCTTGGGCCAACCGCGCATTGAGCACCTGCAAGTTGGTAGCTGCTCCGGTCTGGGCCTGAATCTCCAGGGCCGCAGTTTGCTGCTGCGCTACCTTGAAACGCAGTTGGTCTACCTTGAGTTGCTTGTCCGAGCGCAGGGCCTGGGCATAGGCCTGCACCAGCTTGAGGCGCTCATCGGCCCTGGCTTGTTGCAGCCGGGCCTGGGCCGCCTCGAAATCTCCCCTGGCCTTGGCGACTCCACTGGTGGCTGGGCCCAGCGGCAGGCTCAGCCCCAGCCGAAAATTAGTGTCTAAGACGTTGGGAGAGCCGGGCACAGCAAACTGATACGTACCTTGACCTCCAGCATCGGCCCGCACTCCAGCTTGGGCCTGAGCCTGCTCGAGGGTGGCTTGGGCTTGGGCCAGTTGTTGCTGGGCTTGCTGGATGGGCAGGCTTTGCTCGAGCCCCACCAAGGCTTGGTCTAGCTGCAAAGGGGGGCTCTGGGCCAGGGCCAGGGTTGCCAGGCTACTCATACTTAGTAAGACACAAACTAATCGCCGTGGTGGTCTGAGCTTCATCGCCATTCTCCTCGAGCTGGAGGGTTTACTTCCAGTCTGTAAGCAGGATAGGAGACAAAGGTTGAGGTTCAGTAAAAGACGAAGATCCGACCACTACAAACAAAAACCCCGCCCGAAGGCGGGGTGGTTGAAGTTGGGCTTGGTTTAGAAGTTCACAGTGTAGGCGATTTTGAAAGCGCTACCCTGAGAAACACCGTTGCCGTTGGCATCGGTCACAGAGCCGACAAAGGCCGCAGTGGTCAGATTGCCGTAGGCCCACTCGACGTACAGACCCCCTACACCACCGGTGGTGGAGCCGGTACCTGTAACGGTAGCGTTCCAGGGGTACTGGACTTCACCAGGGTAGGAGAAGATACGGTCGGTGGTGGCGCTGAGCGGAGCATTGGTGTAGCCGCGCAGGGGTAGGGTTGCGGTCAGTGCGCCCAGAGGATTGCTGGCATTCAACACGTTGGTTGCGCTGTAGTTGGCGTAGCCAACCTTGAGGACGCTACCGGTAGCGAAGAACTCGTTGAGGTTGATGCCTGCTTTCCAGAAAGTTTCGCTGGCGTTGTTGAGGGGGGCCGGGCCGGAGGTGAAGTTGGTGCTGCGGGTGGAGTAGGTTCCGTCCAGACCGGGCTTCAAGAAGATACCCAGGGGGTCGGTGGTCACACCAACGCCAAACTTGAAGGTGCTATAGCTGTAGACAGGGATGACCGTTGCACCATCGTAATCGGTGTAGCTGTTAGGCCCGCTGGCCGAGAAGCTGTGGTAACGGATAATGGGGTTGACGGTGAGGAAGCCCAACAGCTTGCCGTTGTAGGCAGCAGCGGCGAGGATATCGCTACCGATGCTAGCTCCGGCGTTGGAGAACTGTTGATACCAGAGATTGAGGTCGAGCCCCTTGATCAGGGCATTGCTGGCCTTACCATCGTGAATCAGCTTCACGCCGAAGCCCGAGGAGTACCGGCTGTCCTGACCGTTGTAGGTGTAGATATCGAAGTTGCCGAAGTTGCCAATCGCGCCACCATTGCCGGGCAGAGTGTCAAAGCCCGCACCGGCGAACTGGTTGCCGTTGACGGTGAAGTTGTTGAAGAAGGCATTCAGTTTGAAGCCTGCGAACAGCCCGATGTCGCCACCCACTCCAAAGTAGGTAGTGGCGGTGTTAGCATCACCCGCCAGGTTGGTGGCGTTGTCGTAGTAGCCGCGCAGCTCGATACCGCTCAGGATGCCCAGGGTGACTTTGCCGTCCAAGCCAAAGCCCTTGCTATCGGCGGCGTAGGGTGCGGTGTCATAGCCACCCAGACCGAAGTAGTAGTTTGCGGAGTCGGAGGACATACCCGCTACACCGTTGGCGAAGCCAGGAGCGATGGCGCGGTAGTTACCGTTGAGGCTAAGAATGCCCAGGTTTACCCCGGCCTTGATGTAGAAGGCTTGAGGGTTGGTAGCGCTGTTGGTAAGGTCGAGAGTCTGGCCAATGGCCTTGGAGGCGACGTAGGCTCCCTCGAGGTTCAGGAAGTTGAAGAGGCTACCCTTCCAGTCCAAACCAAAGGCGGTTTGCCCAGACGCGCTGCTCGAGCCGGTAGCAGAACCATTTACCGCACCGCCCGTTCCACCAGCAGCAGGGTAGTGGTTATCTACATATGACAGGCCAAAGGTCAAGCCCGCCAGGGTGCCTTCAGCCCGGATACCGGCATAAGCCCCGTTCAGGATATTGTTGTTGCCGCCGTTGGAAACTATTGCCTGACCCACCACCACAGTGAACTTGGGGGTGAGTGGCGCACCTTTAGCATCCAAGGTAGCTACAATACCGCGCTTGGTTATTGCCCCGTTGTCATCGAAGTTGTTGGAGAACAAGTAGGGGTTGAAGATGAACTTGCTGGCATCGCTGTAGTTGATTTTGAAGTCGCTACCGGCCAGACGACCATTGACCACCGCACTGCTAAGCCGCAAGAAGTTGAAAATGTCAGTCTGCGCAGCAAAGGTGTCGAACTTGGTGCCAACGGTTACGTCGGTGATGCCAGTGTCGCCGGTGACGTTGTTGTACTTCAGACCGAAGTTCAGCGTAGCCGCAACCGGGCCGTTGTTGTTGGTGGTGGCGTAGTTCTGGTTGAAGTCACCGCGCCGTACGGCGGGACGGAAGAAGTTACCACCATCCTGCGGACCCGTACCAGAGGAAAGCTGATTGCCGGGGAACAGGCGGTCAATGTCGAAGTTAAAGCCACTGCTTACTGCATAGCCATAAACTGCCGACACGCTACCCGTAACCGTAAGGGTCACAGCCTCGAGCTTCTGTACGCGGGTGTCAATCCCGTTCACCTTGTCGGTGAGGTTCACCAAGTCGCCGCGCAGCGCGGTGGAGAACTCCTGCACTGCGTTTACGTCTTCCTTGGTGGCGAGGTCGTTGACATTCACGTTGCCCACGGTGGACTCGAGGGCGGTCACGCGGTCTTGCAGGCTCAGCACGTCTTGGTTGAGCAACACGGCCAGCTCGTTGAGAGCCTTGATGCTGTCGGCGTTGGCATCGGCTTCGGTCTTGACCGCAGCCAGATCCCCTTGGACGGTATCGAGGCGCTCACCCAAAACTTGCGACTGGGCCAGCGCGGTATCAGCAGCCACCGAAGCGGCTTCTACGCGGTCGGCCAAGTCCTTGAGGGCAGCCTGATCCATGCCCTGACCTTGGGCATTCTTGAGGTCTTGAATGGCCGCATCCAGACGGGCGATGTCATCCTTGGAAGCTGAGTTGTCTTCCAGGGCCGACACCCGCACCCCCAGCGCAGCCAACTCGGCTGCAAGTTCCTGTACGCCGTTGCGAATGGCGGTCAGGTCTTCGTTGGACAACTTGCCACCGTTCACGCACTGCCCGCCATTTTGCAGCTCGGTCAACAGGCGCTGGAAAATCAGGGCTGCCTGATAGCGGGTGAGGTTTTGGTTGCCCCGGAAGGTTCCGTCGGGGAAACCGATGATCAGACCGCAAGAGGTGATGCGATCTACGGCTTCTTTGGCCCAGTGTCCGGCGGGTACGTCGGAGAACTGTGCCTGACCGAAGCCTAGACCGACCACTGTTAGCAGTCCGGCTAGGTAAACTACCAGCTTTTGCTTCATTCCGCCTCCTCAAAAATCTCTCTTGCGAGAGTCCTGCTTCCTGGGCTAGAGGCATTTGCGGATGTTGGGGCGAGTTGCCGTGTTTCCTCTCCCGCTCCCGCGAATTGCGCTTCTAGACCGGATGCTCGGCAAGTGCGGTGAGCCCTCATGGGGCTCAATATGCTCTCACCTTGCACATCCGTGGGCATCATACCGGCATATAAACATTAGTGTCAAGTGTGAAATGCCACACAGGACGAAAAAAATGTATGATGAGGGCGGGACATTAAGCCCCAGAGAGGAGGCTAAACCACAAAGCGAGGAGCGCAGGGGGTGAAATCGAAGCCGATAGCAAAGGCCGAAACCAGTTATCAGCTATGAGCTATAAGCTATCAGCGCCAAGCTCACCTTACGAGGTGGCGGTCTCTAACAGAGATAAGCAGCAACACTGCGAAAAATCGAGAGATTCCGCGGATGCCGCCAGGGAGAAACCCCTCCCTCTCCAGCGCGCCACACCCGGCGCGTGAAAGCCCCTACCGAAAAGCCAGCCGCGCGAGCGCTGGACAACCGATGGGCAGGGCCAAAACTCAAATTCCAAAAGTAACGAGAGGCGTTACAAAGGCGATACCCTGGCATCTTTAGCTGGTCTTAATGAGGCCAGGCTTGAGGGTCGGAGAATGTAACGCCAGGGCGTGCAAAAGTCGGCCTCCGGGTCGGGATTTCCTTTACTGTGGGATGCGAGCGAATGCTCGGCAACCCCAAACGAGGTTCAGCTATGTGTGGAATTGTGGGTTATGTAGGTTTTCGTGAAGCTACTGACGTGCTTTTGGAAGGGCTGCGCCGCCTCGAGTATCGAGGCTACGACTCAGCAGGGGTAGCGGTAAAAGTAAATGGGCATCTCGAGGTGATCAAGAAGGCCGGTAAGCTCCAGGTTTTGGCCGATGAACTCAAAGCTCACCCGCTCTCCGGCAAGTTTGGAGTGGGCCACACCCGCTGGGCTACCCACGGGGCTCCCACCGACCCCAACGCCCACCCCCATATGACCGAGCAGGGCGATATCGCCGTCATTCATAACGGCATTATCGAAAACTACCTGCCGCTCAAGGAGGGGCTGATTGCCAGGGGCCATATTTTCACCTCCGAGACCGATTCTGAGGTGCTGGCTCACTTGATCGAAGAAAAATATCAAGGAAATCTGGCCGAAGCGGTGCGGATGGCTCTCAGCGAAGCCTATGGGGCTTACGCGCTGGTGGTAGCCCACAAGGACAAAGAGGAAATCGTGGTGGCTCGCACCGTAAGTCCACTGGTGATCGGGCTGGGCGGCGGCGAAAACTTCGTGGCCTCGGATGTGCCAGCGCTACTTCCCTACACCCGCAAGGTTATCTTTTTGCACGACGGGGACATGGCTGTCATAACCCGCGAGGGGGTGACGGTCAGCGACCTGGCAGGCAACCCCGTAGAGCGCGAAGTGGTAACGGTGGAATGGGACTTGGAGGCCGCTGAAAAGAGCGGCTACCCGCACTACATGCTCAAGGAAATCTACGAGCAGCCCAGGGTGCTGGAAAATACCCTGGGAGGCCGTCTGCACCAGGAAGAAGCTACTGTCGAGCTGAACCTCAAGCTCGACCCCCGCCAATACCACAAGGTGCATATCGTGGCCTGTGGAACTGCCTATTATGCCGCTTGGGTAGGTAAATACCTGATCGAAAGCTTGGCCCGGATCCCAGTCGAGGTGGAGGTGGCTTCGGAGTATCGCTACCGCGACCCGGTGGTGGATAGCAAAACCCTGGCAATTGCCATCAGCCAGAGCGGCGAGACCATAGATACCCTCGAGGGTTTGCGCGAGGCCAAGCGCAAGGGGGCGGGCACACTGGGGGTCATCAACGCTAAAGGCTCGAGCATCACCCGCGAGGTGGATGACACCTTATACATCCACGCCGGGCCGGAAATTGGCGTAGCCTCAACCAAGGCCTACATGGCCATGCTGGCCGCGATGGGGCTGGTAGCAGTGTGGATGGGACGATCCAAGGGAACCCTCAAACCTGAAGTGGCCCAGGAGTTCTTGGGCGAGATGCGCAAGTTGCCGCGCCTGGTGGAAGAGGGGCTCGAGGCCAGAGCACACATCGCCAAAATTGCCGAAAAATACCACCAGGCCCAGGATTATTTGTTTCTAGGCCGCCACATACAAGCCCCCACGGCCTACGAGGGCGCACTCAAGCTCAAGGAAATCAGCTACATCCACGCCGAAGCCTACCCCGCCGGGGAGATGAAACACGGCCCCATCGCCCTGATTGACGAGCGCTTGCCAGTGGTAGTGCTCGCCACCGAGAGCCCCTTCTACGAAAAGACCATCTCCAACATTCAGGAGGTACGGGCTAGAGGCGGGCGGGTAATTGCTGTCGCTACCAAAGGTGACAACGAGGTAAAGCGGTTCGCCCAGGACGTTATATACGTGCCCAAAACCCATCACCTGCTGGCCCCAGTGGTGAGTGTGGTGCCCCTCCAGCTACTGGCTTACGAAACTGCGGTCTTTTTAGGACGCGATGTGGATCAGCCTCGCAATCTTGCCAAGTCGGTCACCGTCGAATAAGGCGGAAGTTTCAATTGCATTTTGCTAATAAAGTTGGTTTGCAAGCAATGAACTGATTTATCGCGTTTCCCACCCTTACGGCCCACGCGGAGTCAAGGGCCACAGGCCCCCCCGCAATGCGGGCACTGGAGTCAAGGGCCACAGGCCCCCGGCTCGCACGAGCCAAGCCCGCCCCGTTGGGGCTAGTGCGCTGCGGGTACTGGTGGGTTGTGTGGGCTGTAAGGTACCCCGAACAACAAAAACTTTGTTCGGGGTATTCCTGGGAACCGCTCTTACAAGTCAACCCGCTCGCGCTGCATGCTGGCAGGGTTTTGTACCGCTTAAGCCCAGCCCTTTTGCTGGCGTAGCTCGGTGATGTGGGCAACGTGGTGCGCACCGTGCCAGGCATACATTCCCAAAGCCCGCTCGAGACCGATTCGGCCTGCTTCGGGGTGCAGGTAGACTTTTTGCCAGTCGGCTTCCCCCAACGAGCGCAACAAAATAACCCAGCGCTCGTGTAGGGCTTCTAGCAAGGTCAGCGAGATTTCTATGGGGGTGGCGCTCGAGTCGGTCAGACGTGCCCAGGCTTGTTCGTTATAGGGTTTGATGGTGGGCTGGTCTTCGGTCAAGGCCAGCTTGAAGCGAACATAGGCGTTCATATGGCTGTCCGGCAGATGATGAATCACCTGCCGCACACTCCACCCCCCTTCGCGGTAGGGGGTATCGAGTTGGGGCTCGCCGAGGCCCTGAATGGCGCTGCGCAACCGGGCTGGGGTATGGGCGATGCTTTGAATCCAGTCTGCCCTCAACAAAGCCCCGCCCGTCTCGGGCATTTTGAAGGGGCCAATCGGATAACGGGGGTCACTCATGAAAGCAGTTTACCGTTCTCAGCGAAAGGCCGTCGCAAGTCGCAGGCCACAGACCTATGGCCAGGTGGTTGTGCTCAACGGTTGACGACAAACGTCTAGGGCACCCTCGAGCCCCGCAACATAAACTTCCAGTGGATAGGATATTCGGTGTCGGGGTCGGGATAGCTCTGATACACCCAGTGGGCCAGCTCTATCACCGACGGGCGGAACACTTCCTCGGGCACTTCCCAGGTGAAGGAGTAGATGCGCTCAGCAATCATCTCCAGGCTCACTCGTGGGCTGCGCGGCTCAACCCAATCGGCCACCATTTTGGTTTTGGGCTCGAGGCCATGCGCTATCAAGCGTTCTTCCACCTCGGCCAGCCGGGCCTGGTGGCGGCCCCGCACCAGAGGATAGCCCAGTCCCTGCAAAATCTCCTTCCACTGTTGCTGAATTTTCCAGTCCTCGTTGTCACCTTCGGTCTGATCCCAACCCTCGAACAAAAATCCCCCTGGGCGCAGCACCCGCAGTGACTCTAGCAGAGCCTTTTGCCAATTATCTAGCATGTGCCAAAAATGCACCGCGATCACCGCGTGCAAACTGTCTTTCTCCAGCGGAAGCTCGCGGGCATCTCCCTCGAGCAGCCGTACCTTGCGGGAAACCCCGGCCACCTTTTGACGCAACACCTCGAGCATGGCCGGGTTCTCGTCTAAGGCGATATAACGGTAGCCCCTGGCGATGATGGGTACTGATATGCGTCCCGTGCCTGCGCCAATTTCCAGGAATAAAGGGTCACGAAACAGTTTTTCTACCGGCGCGGTGAACGCGCTGGCAATGCGGCCTGAAACCTCGGGCGGGTGATACCGCGTACGGTCGTAGGTAAACGCCACTCGACTAAAATGAGAAGCCATGCTCTGGGGTTATGATAACAACATTCTGTTCATTCTCCAATCAAGCCGTTTATTCAGGAATTGCATGAAGACAGTCGTGCTCTCAAAGGTAAATCCCCAGAGCAGTCTTGGCCCAGTGGCAGCTCTTAGAGCGATTTGCAGAAAGAATAGGGCTCTCCACTCGGTTAGAAAGACCGTAGCCAGCTCCTTTTTGCCGCTAGGAGTGGCTAGCGGGAACCACGATAAGCAGAAGGTATATGCGAGGGTAAAAGCACGTTGACATATAGCTTTGAGCTTGTCGCTTGTGGCCATAGGCATTTTTTTAGAGGCGCTGAGGAACCCCTCATCATCATCGGGCAGTATAATCGTGAGCAATGACGGTTTTGGATGAAAAGTATTCCGTGCTCGAGGAAAGCCCCGCCGAGGGGTTTTTGCGGGTATACCGGGTGCGCCGGGAGGACGGCTCAGAAGGACGGCTGTACTGGTTCGAGGTACACACCCCCCAGGCCAGAACCGCCTTCCATCGCTATAAAAACGCCTTAAGACGGCTCGAGGGCAGCAGCTACCTGATTGCCGGGGTGCAGATTTCGACCAATCCAGGCCGCTACTATGTATTTTGGCCCAGTGCTCCCAAGGTCGCGGTCAAGGCCCGTAAGCTCAAGCCTATTTTGGACACTCTGGAACCTTTTGGCTATCTGGAAGAAGAGGTAAGCACCACCGAGGAAACAGGTCGCCCCCTGGTGTGTGACCTCAAACCTCAGATTGGCCCCACAGCCATACTGCCCACCGAGAATATCCCGGCCCTACCCGAGGTCAGGCCAAAGCCGGAAACCCGGCCCCTATCGCTACAGCCGGTGGGCAGTCCACCGCTGGAAGTCGCTCAACCACCCAGCCCGGCCCCACCTCAAGTAGGGGCTACGGCTAAAAACAACCCTGCCCCCAGGCCGCTCAAAGCACCGCGATCCCCTCGCCCAGTGCGGCATTATCGCCTGAACTGGCCGGGCTGGTTGCCGGGAGTGCTACTGATGGTGATCGGTGGGTTTGCGCTATGGCAGTCGGCGATGCGCTACCTCAACCCGCCCGAGTACGTGCTGCCAGACCTGGTGGGTCAAACACCTACACAAGCCTACGATGCCATCCGCAGCTTTGGCCTCAAAGTGGTGTTTAGTGAGGGCAGCGACCCGGCCCTACCCAAAGACCAGATTTTGGAGCAAACCCCCGACCCCGGCTCCAAGGTCAAACCGGGCCGACGGCTCGAGCTGCTGGTTAACAAGCCCAAGTTTGGCAGCATTCCCACCGTGAGCGGGCGCGCCCTGAACGATGCCCGGCAGACCCTCAGCAACGCTGGCTATAGCGTACAAAGCGTTACCCGCATCCCCTCGAGAGATACTCGAGATACCGTGCTGGCAAGCATTCCCCGCGAGGGCCAACCCCTCCAGACGGGGCAGGGGGTGCGCTTGCTGGTCGCCTCGGGCAGCCGTCCGGCACCCCGCGAGACCTTGCTTCCCGACCTGACTGGCCTGACCGAAGATCAAGCCCGCTACATTCTGAGCGTGGCCGAGCTAACCCCCTCGGTAACGCGGACAGCCTCTGGCGCACCGGATGGCACTGTGGTAGGGCAAAACCCCGGCCCCGGTGTAACCCTCAACCGCGATACCGTCGTGCGGTTGGTGGTTGCTGCCCAACCGGTGGCCTCCATACTCAAGGATTCGCCCTTCGAGCCCCCCCGTTTGGAAGCCCCTCCCCCACCGC
>JADEYI010001535.1_pt1 | contig 16709 bp, 12 predicted proteins | sample 8542331 | NCBI WGS metagenome assembly JADEYI01 (sample SAMN16510988, study PRJNA670497) | mine drainage metagenome | isolation source: biofilm near Copperflume 1 | place: Germany: Marsberg coppermine Kilianstollen | collected 2018-02 | reverse complement strand
TCTGCCAGAGAATATCCTGTTGGGAGCACAGAACGATCTTTTGCTCGCGGATTTCGCCAGCTATGTCGATGGTACTCCAGTGCTCCCGACTGGGCAGCCAAAACATAGCGTGAAGTCTCGATCATACCTCTACATGGCACCAGAAAAGGTGCAGGGTTGTCCTACTCCGGCAAGCGACCAGTACGCGTTGGCGGCGATTGTCTACGAGTGGCTCTGTGGCATACCACCGTTCGATGATATAGCGGCGGCTCTCTACGGGGAACCTACCCCTATACGCCAGCGTTTGGCAACGATCTCACCCGCGGTCGAGATCGTGCTGCTGGTCGCACTGGCTCGCAAAGCAGAGTACCGTTTCGCCAGTATCCAGGCCTTTGCCAACGCCCTGGCCCTGTCACTCAAACTGGAATCCGCCAGTACCGCGACAACTGCACCACTAGATGAAACTGCTCCTGCTGTACCTGGGAAACAACGCACCCGGCCTCTGCCTGTGCAACTTGTAGAGCCGATGGAAGCTATAGATGGTAAAGGTCATACAGATGAGCTAGATTATGTGGAAGATTTTTCCGCCAGTTCCCATGAGTTCACCTATAAGCGGCATACGGCTGCCGTCAAGGCAGTGCAATGGTCTCCCGATGGGAAGTTTATTGTTTCGGCGGGTGTGGATGGCACAGCGCAGGTGTGGGATGCTAACACTGGTAAACATGTTGTTAGCCATAGCGGGCATGAGGGTACTGTCAATACATTAGCCTGGTCGCCTATTAACGCCGTTTTAGACCCAGAACAGAGTTGGCGCATTGCTTCTGCCGGTGAAGATACGACTGTCCAGCTCTGGAATGTTGTGCAGAAAGATTATGACGAGCAGTCAGTGCCGCAAACAGACTTTTTTATCTATCGAGGCCATGCCGACGAGGTGCACGTGGTGGCGTGGTCATCCGATAGCTCACGTATCGCCTCTGCTGGAGCGGGAACGACCGTCCAGGTGTGGGATGTTGTGACCGGCAAAGAACTATTGACGTATCGTGGTCATCTCAATAGCGTCCGTGCGCTTGTGTGGTCGCCGGATGGCTCGCGGATTGCTTCAGTCGCAGGTGATACCACTGTGCATATCTGGAACGCCAGCACGGGCGAGACCTTTGTGGAGGAAGATGTCCATACCTATCCTATCAATGCCCTGGCATGGTCACCCGATGGGCGGCGCATCGCTTCTGGCGATAGTGAGAACAGTGTTTGTATCTGGGATCCCGCGCCCGACCCCGAAAATACCCTGGTCGTACCCGAATATAGTGACTTTGCTGCTTCTGTCCTGGTTCTAGCCTGGTCGCCCGATGGCACGCGCCTGGCGGGAGGCTGTGCCGATGGCACTGTGCGAGTCAAGGAAGTTTTCTCATTCAAATATGCGGATTCGCTGGTTCACGACGGCCATACGGATGCCGTCAATGCCTTGTCGTGGTCGCCGGATAGTACACATATTGCCTCGGCCAGTGACGATAAGACGGTGCAGGTCTGGTTTGTGCCTCCCAGAATCGATGCTATGCATCCATATGACAAGTCAGAGACGTACAAGGAGACACCGTCGCACGCTTCCCCATGGGATACGTGGCCATCAACACAACCCGTCTCTGAGCCGTCAGATGTCCTACCGTGGACTTGGGGGCAACCGCCTGTGTCACCATTACCTCTTGTGCCAACGCCCAAAGTTATTTTACCAGCCGAGGCAACCTTGTATCGCTTCAATGATCACATGGAGACTGTGAATACTGTTGTATGGTCACCTCATGGGAATCGTCTTGCTTCAGCTAGTAACGATGGAACAGTCATGCTCTGGGATGCCTTTAGTGGCGCGAACGTGCTCGTCTATGATGGACATAGAGGGCCGGTGCGCAGCGTGGCGTGGTCGCCAACGGGAGAACGTCTGGCCTCGGCTGGGAAAGACGGTACCATTCAATTGTGGGATGCCAGCAGTGGTATACATCTTTTGACCTATCATACCCATGAAAGTGCCGTCAATGCGGTGGCGTGGTCACCAGATGGCCGCTATCTGGCCTCGGCTAGCGATGACAAGACCGTCCAGGTCTGGGACGCCGCTACCGCGGAACACCTCTTCACGTATCGTGGTCATGTCGAGAGCGTTCATCTCCTCGGCTGGTCATGCGATAACCACCGTATTGCCTCAGCGGGCAAGGATAGTCGTGTACACGTTTGGGAAGCTACTACTGGTCAGCACGCCTTCGTCTACCGTCACCCTGAAAACGTCCACGCCCTGGCCTGGTCGCCCCACAGAAATTCTATCGCGGTGGTAGGAGCGAATAATATGGTGCTGCTCTGGGAAGCCATTCCCGAAAGTACTATGTCCGGTTTTTCTACACCTTTTTCCGCTATTTCTACCCTGGCCTGGTCACCCGATGGTTTACGCCTGGCCCTGGCGGGTAACAACGGAGAGGTGTTGGTATGCGAAGCTGGCACTGGGAAAAATATGCTGCTCTATCAGGAGCATCACGAGCAGGTGACAACCCTGGCCTGGTCCCACGATAGCAAATGCCTGGCGTCGGTCAGCGCGGATAAAACAGTAACGGTCTGGACGACTACCATTCTTGATAGTATTTGCCCATATCGCGGTCATTCTGCCTCTGTATACCTGTTGGCCTGGTCGTCAGATGGGATGTGCATTGCCTCGGCCTCGGCTGATTATACTGTGCAGGTCTGGGATACCACGACCGGCGCACGCTTTGCCACCTATCAGCAACATCGGGCATGGATACGAACAATAGAGTGGCAGCCCAATGGAAAAACGCTGCTATCCTGTACAATTGATGATGAGAGACATGTGTGGGATGCGACGACGGGTAGCACTCTATCGGCGGAGCGTCTTGCGGTAGGGCATCTTGCGGCAGGGCATCTTGAAAGGCATAACGGTCATTCCGCGCTCATGGTGAAATCGGCTAACCTCACGTATACCGCCTGTGTTTATACAGATGGCATCGTGGAAATCGCTGATGCGGCAACGGGTCATCTGATCCAGGTTTATCGCGGTCATACTGGCACTATACCGACGCTGCTATGGTCTTCCGATACGCGTATCGCCTCTGTAGATCGCGCTGGCATCGTGCATATCTGGGATGGCTTAACAGGCAATACCCTGTGCAGTTTACAGAGTTCAGCCAAAACCCTGCGCCCCTTGGAGTGGTCGCCCGATGGTGCGCGTATCCTGACCAGCGATGCCGACAATACCTTGCAGGTCTGGAATACCACGACAGGAAGATGTGTCTGCACCTACACCGCTCATACAACTTCACTCTACGCGACAACCTGGTCGCCCGATGGCCGCTCTATTGCATCCGCGAGCGACATTTCGTCAGAGAAACCCCGCTATGCCGTGCAGGTTTGGGACGCCACGACAGGAAATGCCCTCTGTCGCTACGAGGGCCATGACAGTCGCGTTGCCAGCATTAGCTGGTCGCCCACGCTTGGATCATCTAGCTTTCGTATTGCCACAGTAGGTCTGGATGCTAGTGGCGAGAAATCATCCACCATCCATGTCTGGGATGCCACAACAGGTACATGTATTACCCGCTACGAAGCCCACACGTCGGCTGTCAACGCGGTCGCCTGGTCGCCCACTGGCACACGCATCGCCTCAGCCAGCGATGACCAGACGGTGCGGATCTGGGATGTGCCATAGCCATAGAGATATGGACGCAGCATATTGCGCAAATTAAGCCTCCACGCCGCCCCAAGGGCAATCGATTTCACGTAAGCGGAACGGCATACAGAGCGTGCGTAGGGACAGGGGGATGCGGGGTTGTGGACGTGGGGGCCTTGTGCCTGTCCTCGTCCTGATGGAGGGTTCGATCCTTCCTACAGGACGAGGACAGGCACAAGGCCCCCGCATCCCCACTCCAACCACCCCCTGTCCTTACGCACTCCGAAAACCTACCCATGTAATCCCCTTTACAGGTACCCTGGCCCCTACTCCACCCCGATATCCCAGGCTTGTTGTAAATCCGCACGCGAGTAGCATTGGAAGGCCATGAGCGTGTTGGTTTTGGTGATGGCAGGCAGTTGTACCATGCGTGTAGTGACGACTTCGGCCAGGTCTTCATAACGCTGTAGGCGCAGGAGCGCGACCAGATCGTATTCCCCAGTGACGGAGTAGACCTCCGCCACCCCATCGATCTCTAAAAGACTTTGGGCGGTCTCATTCACTTGCCCACGCTGTACGTTGAGCAGAACAACAGCTGATACCATAAAAGCTCCTTATATTAAACGGGCTAGAAAGCCCTGCTCTTGCAAGGCGGGGATGAATGACCTACGTTAAAACACAGGCACTGGCGGCACGTTCGGTAGTTCCATGTTCAATCCAATCACTTTTAGCTTCTTGCGCAAGGAATCCAGCGCGTAGCGTGGCGTCACCCATGGGTCTGCCTTCTGCGCCAGAATATTGGGAATATACTCATCTGACGGAGTCAATGCTGTTAACGCCACGGGGGCGTATTTATTGATCGCGGCTTGCACAACCTGCGCATGCGCCGCATCCTGGTGAACCATGTCGCGCAAGAACTTTACCCCGAAGACAACATGGCGCGACTCATCACGCGCTACCGCCGTAAAGCCACCGCGAAAGGCCGGAAAGAGATTAAATTGACGATACGCTTCCAGGATGGAACGCTGTCCCGCCAGGGCCATAGTGCCTTCGACGATGATATGGTAGAGGGTGATGCCTTCGATCAGGTGTGCTTTCTGCTGCGGCTCTTTTCTAATGCGTTCGGCGACCTCGGCAAGCGAGTCGATGAGGATATACTGGAGATGGGTGTTCATATACTGGCGCACTTCGGTCAGGGTATCCTCCAGGGAGCCGCCATCGATACCGAGTACTTCCTTGAAGAAACGCGCAAAAAAGACAGTGTGCCGCGCCTCGTCCACCAGTTGCGTGGTTAAGAAGATACGCATTTCCTCGTCAGGCATAGCCGTCACATAGGGTGCCAGGGTATCAGTCACGCACGCCTCACCTTTGAAAAAGGCTGACAAGCCATAGATGCGATCCTCTCGCTCTTGCTCTGACATGCGTTCCCATTGCAAGCGGTCAGGCGTAAAGTCAATTTCCTGGGAACGCCACTGCTGGCGTTCCCAGCGATAGTAGAGTTCGCGGTAGCTCGGTAAATGCACGAGTCCCTCGTCGATAATGTTGATCACACTGTCGATGGGGGTCTGTTGTAGTTGTGCCAATGAAGCACTTTCCAGGGGCATATCAATGGACATGTTGTCTCCTAAGCTCTTTCTTGTCAATTTTTCCTACGGCATTACGGGGTAACGCGTTGATGAACTCAATCTCACTGGGCGTCTTGTAGTTCGCTAGCGATTCACGACAATATGCCATCAGCGTCGCGGCATCCACAGGTGAGCGGGTGACGACATAGGCTTTGACTTCTTCACCCATACGTACCGATGGTACGCCAATCACCGCGGCTTCGAGAACGGCTGGATGACTACTGAGAACTTCTTCCACATCGCGGGGATAGATGTTAAACCCACCACGAATAATCAAGTCCTTTTTCCGTTCGACAATATAAAGGTATCCATCTTCGTCAAAACGTCCCATATCTCCTGTGTATAGCCAGCCATTACGCAAAGCAGAGGCTGTCTCTGTGGGCATGTTGTAGTAGCCTTGCATGATATTGGGGCCGCGAGCAATCACCTCGCCCACCGCACCAACTGCCACCGACTGATCGTTTTCATCCACCACCAACACTTCCACGTCAGGCAGTGGTTTGCCTACTGAACCTGCCTTGCGCGGCATATCTATGGTGTGTCCAGTCAGTGCCGCACTGCCTTCCGAGAGACCATACCCTTCCAGGATGCGGCACTGAAATTTCTGCTCAAAGCCTTCCAGGATGGCGACGGGCAAGGGAGCAGACCCGCTGACACAGTATTGCAAACTACTGGTATCATATTTATCAGCATCGGGTGTGAAGAGTAGCCCCACAAACATGGCTGGTACGCCAGCGAAAGAGACGATGCGATGGCGTTCAATAGCGGAGAGCACGGCAGTCGTATCGAAACGGGGATGGGATACAATCGTCAGGCCGCGCAAGAAAAACACATTGGCGGCAATAATGCCAAAGGCGTGTGCGAGCGGTAGCACTGCCAGGTTGGTCTCGACATCGCGTGTCTCGCGCTCTGGCCCGCGCCCGCTCAAGGCATTGGAGATCAGGTTGCGGTTCGTCAGCACCACGCCCTTGGGCCGTCCAGTGGTACCGGAGGTGTACAGGATAACGGCGATATCGTCTGGCGAGACATCACCGGCTCTTGCCAGGAAATGTTCTGCCCCGGCAGCACCTTGTGCCACCACGTCACTGTAGGCGCGAACGGTAGGTCCCGTATTAGCTTTTCCGCTCTGTTCGACGGTGCCAGTACACACAATGGTGTGCATGGTAGGTACATCAGCTAGCGCACCTTGCAACAGTGGGAGCAGGACAGGGCTGGTAATCACGGCCTTAGCGGCGGAATTTTCCGCGATATAGCGTACTTCGGGTCCCTTGAGGATCGGCATCACCGGGATAATTACTCCCCCGGCTCGCGAAATAGCCTGATAGGCGATGATAACCTCTGGGCAATTGAGCATCATCACAATGACGCGGTCGCCTTTCTGGATGCCCAGTGCCTGTAAGCCTGTCGCCAGTTGGGCCGCCTCCCGTGCGATATCCATATTGCTATACTCTCGCGTCTGCCCCTGCTCCTCGTGAATCAGGGCTTTATATGGCCCGAAGCGCAGACAGTTATAGAGCGAGAGATCAGAGAGTCCTTGTAAATCCGCGTCGCTCATTGGAGGGGTCTCAGCCGTCATGCTTGTACCTCTTCTGTGGTCGCTTGGGCTTGTGGGGGCAGCGAAACAATAGCCTCGCCGGTTGTCACGCGCTCGCCTTTCTGATTCTGCGCCCAGCACTCGATTTGTACGGCTGCCCTTCCATTCTCAGCACCGGGGCGTGCTTTCACAGTACCAAGGCAGGTAAGCGTATCGCCCAGGCGTACCATGCCCAGAAAGCGTACCTTGAGTTGAATCAAATAAGCTTCGGGCGCATCAGCGACCTGTTGGTTGACAAATTGTCCCAGGAAGGCCATACTCAGCATCCCATGGGCAATCACGCTATCCAATCCGACACGATGGGCGGCTTCTTCATCAAGATGAATGGGGTTAGAATCGCCAGAAGCCTGGGCGTAGCGCAGCAATTGCTCCTGTGTAATGGGCGGTTTGACCAGAGGAGTAAGCTCCTCGCCGATAGCGGTATTCAAAAGACTCAATCTAGAACCTGCCTTTCAAAACGTATGCAAACGTATTGATTCCTGATTTGCACAAAGCGGTAGAGCCTCCAGTCATTATACACCATGCGGTTGCATCTCTGCCGCTTCCGTCGGTCTTTGGGGCCTCACCCTCTTTCTTCTTGATGACCATCTGCTCCGTACCCTTCGGAGTGATTGGCGTCACTGCCATTGCCCTGTTGCTTCATGCACGCACAGGATGGTTTTCCCATTTGATGCGCACTATCTATTTTCTTCCGGTTACCGCCGCCGGTCCGACCGTTGTCTTGCTGGCATTATTCATGTGTGATCCGCAGGTGAGCCCATTTCGCGGACTCTTCACCCTGTTACACATGCAACAAATCGTGGATGTCATCCAGCCCAACCATCTGCCACTGCTCTTCATGCTGCTGGGCTTCTTTGTCGGTGCAGGAGGATGGATTGCGATTCTCTATGGTGGACTACAAGGAATCTCACGCGAGCTGTTCCATAATAAGTTGATCCAGGTTCATCGCTCTCCTCCTCCGCACAGGTTTGCCTGTTCTGAAGAGAGAAGATGGATGAACCTGGATCTGTTTTCTTAACAACCTGATGTCAAGTCATTTAGACCGGAGCGTTGGCACAGTTCGGGTTGAGCAATGCCTGCGTCGCCGGGTCGTTAAAGTTCGCCTTGGTCACGAGAGTGACACCCGTGTCCTCGTTTTGAGCCGCTACCCCAGTGCGGATCTGATTCACCATCGCTTTGAGGCTATCAAAACCCATCTTAAACGGGTTCTGAACCACCAGCGCGTCGACCATCCCATTCTGTAGATCCGAGACCAGGGGGTCGGACGAATCGAACGAGATGAGGTGAACCTTTCCCCCCAGCGAGGCCGCGTTGAGGGCCTGCGCCGCGCCTTCGCCCCCCTGCTGGTTGGCAGCGTAGATGCCCTTGATATCAGGATGCACGCTCAGGATATTTTGTGTTTGGCTCAAGGCTTTGGCTGAATCGCTCCCATTTGCTTGATCTGCGACGATCTTAATGTTGGGATACTTGGCTGCCAATTCATCCTTGAAGCCGTTCACCCGTTGGTCGTTGGTTGCAGAACCAGGAACGAATTCGAGGAGAGCGATCTTGCCGGTTCCATTCAACAGTTGACCCATCTCATCAGCCGCTTTGGCTGCTGCAGCCGTATTACTGGTCGCAAAGAGAGGGACCGTTTGTGGGGTCGTTCCCGAATCAAAATTGAAGACGGGAATGTGTGCGTTCACAGCCTGCTGTGATATCGGGGCAAGCGCTTTGGCATCGGTTGCAGCGTAGAGTATGCCATCAGGGGATTGAGTGATATAGTTCTGGAGAAGCGAAATCTGGTCCGAAATCTGAGTATCGGTTTGCACACCGTTCCAGACAACATTCACATTAGGCACCTTGGATGCGTAACACTTGATGCCGTTTTCCACGATGGTCCAATAGCTGCTGGCGACCGATTTGGGAACAGCAATGATTTTCAACGCCTTTTGCCCACTCGAAGTGCTTGAGGAGCCACCAGTAGTGGTTGAGGTGCTACCACACGCCGCAAGTAGCAAAGCCAGGAAAACGACCATGATTGGGGCAAATGCGCGATAAGCCCCCTTTTGTTTGACCATGTTGCCCTCACCCTTTCTATAGATGTAACAACGATCGGTACGAACGGCCATCGCGTACCGGGAGTAGGAGAACCGTTCACGATAAGCAATGAGAATAGGCGCTGATGGATCACCCCCTTTCAGAAAGAGCGCAACGTACTCCCACCAATATACATAGGAAGAAAGCCTCTTGCGCTACGAAGAAAGCGATGAAATTCGCCGACGCCGGAAATAATCCCAGAAGACAGCAAGCCAGATTACGACGCCGATAATGACATCTTGAGTGAAGAGGTTAACGTCGAGCAGCACCGAGCCATCGCGGATCAGTCCGATGAGAAACACCCCGAGAAGAGTGCCGACAATGGTTCCCTGCCCACCAAAGAGGCTGGCCCCGCCAACCACCGTTGCGGCAATCACATCCAGTTCCAGCCCGATACCAAAGTTGGGTTCGCCGATGCCCAGGCGCGAAACCGCAATCATGCCCGCCAGACCGGTCAGCAGACCCAGGAGCACATAGACCGCCACCAGATATTTTCTGACGGGAATACCTGAGAGGCGCGCTGCTTCCTGATTGGAGCCAATCGCATACGTATAGCGACCCAGGCGGGTGTGGCTCAAGAGAAAATAGGCGAGCACTGACAGCACCACCAGGATCATCAGAGCGACAGGGATACCGGCCACTTTCCCCAGGCCGATCATCCCAAAGTTATCTGGCCCCAACACATCCGCTGGCCCAACAACCACGACAGCGTTGGTGTAAACGTCTGTGAGACCACGCACGACTGTCATCATGCCAAGTGTGGCAATGAAAGGATTCAGTTTGGCAACGCTGATGAGCAAACCGTTTCCCAGACCAACGACGCCACCCGCGAGTATGGCAATGAGCAGAGCCAGCGGCCAGTTCATTCCGTGCGCAATAAGTACAACCCCCACCACTCCAGCCATGGCTGCGGTCGAGCCGACCGACAAATCGATGCCTGCAGTGATGATCACAAAGGTCATGCCCAGCGCGATGACAGCCGTGACAGCATTTTGCTCGATGATATTGATTAAGTTATTCGTCGTCAGAAAATCCGGCGAGGCAAATGAGAGAAAGATGAACACCACTATCAACGCGCCTGCTGCTGTCGCCTGCGCAATAAAGTCTCCGAGCCGTCCTTTCATCCTCAGCCCCATCGTCCACCGCCCCGCTGGCTTCTCTCCTGGTACAGGAGCTGCTTCGTCGCCGATAACCTCGTTTGTCGACCGCATGGTATCTTTCATAGCGTATCTCCTTGACTGGCTCCCGTAGCCAGGGCCATAATGCGCTCCTCTGTGAATTCACTGCGCTCAAGCGAGCCTGCGATGCGTCCTTCGTGCAGGACGACCAGGCGATCGCACATATTCATCAGCTCTGGCAAATACGAGGAAATGAGAACGATTGCGCGTCCCTCACTGGCCAGGGTACCGATTATTGCGAAGAGTTCTGACTTGGCATTCACATCGATGCCACGCGAGGGTTCATCAAAAAAGAGCACGCGTGCCCGTGTTTCCAGCCACCGCGCGACGATGACTTTTTGCTGGTTGCCGCCAGATAAGACAGTCACTTTTCGATGAACCGAGGTGGTGCGTATTTTGAGGCGGTCACGGGCGCGTAGAGCAATGCGCTCTTCCCTGCGCAGGTCAATCCACGACGCAACGGTAGGCAAATTGGTCAGGGTGATATTCTGCGCGATATCTAAGGTCATCGCCAGGCCATCTCTTTTGCGGTCCTCGGTCAGATAGCCAATGCCGGCGGCTATGGCGCTGACAGGGGAATGAATTGAGAGGCGTTTCCCTTCCAACCAGATACTTCCGGCGTCGATGGGATCGGCCCCAAACACAGCGCGCGCAAGCTCCGTTCGCCCCGACCCGATAAGCCCGGCAAAACCAAGAATTTCTCCGGCACGGACTTCAAATGAACACTGGTGAAGAATCCCACGTCGGGTGATCCCCTCGGCGTGCAACATTACCGGGCCAATCTTGGGCTCGGGTTTAGGATACAGCTGTTGGATGTCGCGCCCCACCATCAATCGGATGAGCTTCTGCTGGTCAAGGTCACTGCGAGGAAGTGTGGCAACAACTTTGCCGTCTCGCATCACTGTAACGCGGTCAGCAATCTGGAAAATCTCATCCAGGCGGTGGGAGATGTAGAAAACGGCGATACCTCGAGCAGTCAACCCACGAATGACGGAAAAGAGGTGGACGATTTCCTGATCCGTCAAGGTCGCTGTCGGTTCATCCATGATGACTAATTTCGCCTCAACATCCAGTGCCTTAGCAATTTCGACCAGTTGCTGTTCAGCGACCGATAGAGTTGAGACGATGCGTCTTGGATCGATGTGCAATCCCACCCGTTGTAGGAGCCGACGTGCTTGCTCGACCTCGACCCGTTTATCAAGAACCCCGAAGCGGGTACGTTCGCGACCAAGGACAATATTTTGCGCCACGGTGAGGTGCGGCACCAGAGCGAATTCTTGATACACCATCGAAATGCCCAGCCGTTGGGCATGCTGCGGATTGACAAAAGCGACTTCCCGCCCGTTCAGCAAAACCGTTCCAGAGGTGAGCCGCTCGACCTGGGAAAGCAGCTTCATCAGTGTCGATTTGCCGGCGCCGTTCTCCCCGGCGACAACATGCACCTCGCCAGGAAAGATATCGAGCGAAACAGTATCGACCGCCAGCACACCCGGGAACTGCTTTGAAATATTGACCAGTTGGACCAGGGGCGTTTGTTGTGCTAATGCCATGCCTGCTCTCCCATTGTCTGGTATTTTGTCCAAAAAACCTGTTTCTAATAGGCGTTGGAAGATATATAACATAAAGAGTACTACTCTGTCAATAGCTATGAGTATGATTTTTATGGCCGTCTTTATAAAAACATAGAGTGCTACAACTTTTTCTCCCCGTAAAATTCTGTCTCCCCAAAATGCTCTCAGCTCTCTTCAAACCAGGAATGAAGCATTCTTGGCGTCAGACAACTCTTCCGTTAGAAAACTCGTATGAGAGGGCTTGAAAAATTCCGATAAGTATGCTAAAGTATCAGACAACGACCTTTGCTCTCAGCTATATGAGTGTGCAACGGCATATTAATGAATGATACTCTTAAAAGCGCACGCTGAGCAAGGAAGTATACACATCAGCCAGGGGGATATCTTCATGGAAAAACACGAGTTGCCGGCCTATCGTCCACAATATGAGCGCATAGCCGAGTTGATTGTGGAGTTTATTGCCGAGCAACGACTCCACCCCGGTGATCGCTTGCCGACGGAGCAGGAGTTTGCTGAGCAGTTTGGGGTCAGTCGCACTATCGTGCGTGATGCGATCAAAATGCTGACACCCTCAGGGTTAGTACGCCCCCGCAGAGGAAGTGGCATTTTTGTTGGTGAACAAGAGCGGCAACCACCGCAAATTTCGCGCTTGTACATGGCTTCCCCCACTGCGCCAGAGCGCATCAGCGATTTATTCGAGTTTCGCTGCTTCCAGGAGATGCAAACAGCACGCCTTGCGGCACAACACATCACCGTTGCTGAATTACGCACCATCGAACATTTCTTATCGATGAATCAAGAAGCGGCGAAATCAGAAGACCGGGAAACATTTCTCAGAAGCGATGATGAATTCCATCGCAGTATTGCCATTGCCTCGCACAATGTTTTTTTTGTGGAAGCAGTGACTTCCATCCTTCAACTCCAAAGATGGGCGGTCAGTATCTTAACCGGAGGCGCGCCAGGGTCATCCTTATTAGCAGTGGAGCAGCACACGAGGTTGTTTGAAGCTATACGGGATGGGGAACCAGATCAAGCTGCAGAGGCAGCTCGCATCCATGTCGAATCCGTCTTTACCGCTTATCAACGAGAGGTCAGACGCCGACTGATGGGGGACGAGGATTTTTTGTCTTGAGCCACGCCTGCTCATAAAATATGGGGTACCGCTTTGTACTCACTCTATCAAGCTCCTGGATGGCATCCGTGGAGTAAGAACTTTTTGCGCCCAGAAGGAGCGTGCAACTGATGCTGGAACCGCTATCTCTCCATCCCCTGGGGACAACCAATTTACAGGTACCTTCCCTGTGTGTTGGCTGCGCAGCCCTTGGTGACATGCCAGGGACATTCGCGTATTCAGTTACAGAAGAGCAGGCACTCGCAACCATCCGGGCCATCTTCGAGGGCCCAATTTCGTTTGCCGACACGGCAGCCTCCTATGGTGATGGAGAAAGCGAACGACGCATTGGTGTGGTGCTGCGGGAGCGCGGCGGGCTTCCACCTGGATTTGTCCTATCGACTAAGGCTGATCGCAATGTATTGACAGGCGATTTTAGCGGCGATCAGGTGCGCCGTAGTGTCGAGCGCAGTCTGAAGTTGCTTGGAGTTGATCGCCTGCAGCTATGTTACCTCCATGATCCAGAACATATCGGTTTCGCGGCAGCAATGGCACACGATGGCCCTGTAGAGGCTCTCCAGTCCCTCCACGAGACTGGGGTTATCCAGCATCTTGGGATCGCCGGTGGGCCTATCGACCTGATGACACAATTTGTAGAAACTGGTCAGTTTACTGTGGCCATCTCCCACAACCGCTATATGCTGCTTAACCAGGAAGCCGATACGTTTTGGGATGTATGTCAGCAGCAGAGGGTAGCAGCGATCAATGCTGCCCCCTATGGTTCCGGCATCCTTGCCAGGAGCCCCAGTACCTATCCGAGATATATGTATGGCCTGGCGTCCGATACCTATCTCCAGCGGGCCTTTTCTCTCGAAGCTCTCTGTCTACGCTATCAAGTGCCATTGGCAGCAGTGGCCTTGCAGTTCTCATTGCGTGACCCTCGTATCGCCTCTACCATCGTTGGTATCAGCAAGCCGGAGCGCCTTCAGGAAACAGTAGAGCTGGCTCGACAAGTTCTCCCAGAGGATATCTGGGAGGTAATTGTAGACAAAGAAAGGACCTCAGATGCGCGCACTCAGCCTTGATGCTCCTGGTAAGATACGAATGGTTTCTCTTTCTGTTCCATCTGTGGCTGGACCGGCAGAAGCACTGATTCGCATCAGGCAGGTAGGCATCTGCGGAACTGACTACCACGCCTTTCACGGCAATCAGCCGTTCTTTACGTATCCGAGAATTCTTGGTCATGAACTGGGTGTTGAAATAGTGGCTGTTGGAACAGAAGTGCGCCATCTTGCGAAAGACGATCACTGCGCAGTACGCCCCTATCTCTCTTGCGGTTCCTGTCCAGCCTGTCTGCGGGGCAAGCCGAATTGCTGCATCTACCTGCAGGTTTTTGGGGTTCACGTTGATGGGGGATTGCGCGAATTTGCGGTGCTGCCCGCTGCCTATTTGCATCCTGCCAGGACACTCACCTTTGAACAGCTTGCCCTGGTCGAGCCCCTTGCTATCGGTGCCCATGCAGTCGCAGGGGCACAGATTTCAAAAGAGGAGCGAGTGCTCGTAGTAGGGGTAGGCCCTATCGGCCTGGCCGTCACACAATTTGCGCTTCTGATGGGTGCCCGAGTGATCGTGACAGATATCAGCCAGCAACGGCTGGCCTTCTGCCAGGGCCTGTGGCCTACGGTCACATGCATCGATGGGCGTGAGCCAGTGGTCGAGTCCCTTAAGCGCCTGCTGGACGATGATTTTCCCACAGCGATCTTCGACGCCACCGGTAATCGCCCATCGATGCAAGCCGCCTTTACCTACGTGGGCTATGGGGGACGAGTGATCTTTGTTGGACTATCCCAGGGGAACATTACCTTCTCTGACCCGCTTTTTCACAGCCGTGAAGTGACATTGCTCGCTAGCCGTAATGCCTTGGCCGCCGATTTTGACCGCATCATCACTGCGCTTCAAGCCGACGAGTTCAATCTGGCCCCCTGGATTACCCACCATGCCACGCTCGAAACGGCTGCGGATGCGTTTCCACAATGGAGCGGTGCTAATAGCGTCATGATTAAAGGCCTTATCAGTATCTAGTACGCACTGTGAGCAAATCAGGGAGCTTCCCGCGTTCTAGATGAAAGGAGACGACATGGAGATGCAGTTGAGCGACAGCACTTACCAGATTTTCACACAGCTGCGCGTCTACCCCTCCTCAATCACCCAACAGCGGGAGTTGACCTATGCGCTCGGTGAGCCGAAGCTGGGACAACGCCAACTGGTCATTCTTGCGCCGCCCGGATCCAAGTTGTTGGAGCAGTTCGTAGGAGAGACCAGCGCGGGCGGTGCCCAGACGGTGCTGATCGGACCGCTCGAAAGCCACAATGCCATGGCGCTGCGCCGTCAACTCTCCTGGTTAAATCCGGTCACACTGGGGCTTGGAACAAGCGCCGGTTTTGGGGATCGCCTTGGGATGGCCACCCCAGGACATCTGCGCGCGCTCAGAGAAGCAGGCGGGCATATCGCGCCGATCCCCGCACAGCAATCAATTCGCGAGATGACCCGCACCGGGCGAAGTCCACAACAGGTATTCGATGATGCCATGTGGGGAGTCTTTGCCGAGGGCTGGCGGTCTGACTTTGCCGCTGATGCAGATCATCTGAAGTCCACTGAAGATATTGATCGCTGCGTGGCTGCTGGCTACACATTCTATACCTTTGATCCAGGGGAGCATGTCGATAACACAGCAGATACAGTGCCTCTTGTCGCGCTGCATCAAAAGTTCGAAGCTCTTCCCTGGACCGCGCTAGAAGATTCCCCTAAAGATCTGCTTGCACGCTATCTTGCTCCTCAGCATGTTGAGGGACGGGTTCTCCAGTTCGATGGAGAACCCCTCGCGCGTGCCAGTGTCAAGTATGGACGTGCTATTGCTCATGTTGCCTGGCTCTATCGTCATCTTGCTGCTGTCGGCTCTGGACGTGCCTGGGAGGTTGAGATCTCAGTAGACGAGACTGAGACGCCAACGACCGCCGCCGAACACGTTTATTTCGCAACCGAGTTACGTCGGCTAGGGGTTCAGTGGGTAAGTCTCGCGCCGCGTTACGTTGGGTGCTTCGAGAAGGGTGTGGACTACATCGGTGATCTCGCCGCATTCACAGCGAACTTTGCCATCCATGCTGCAATTGCGCGCACCCTGGGGCCGTATAAGCTGAGTTTGCATTCGGGGTCGGATAAATTCAGCATCTACGAGATCGCGGCACGGGAAACCCGGGGCTTAGTGCATCTGAAGACGGCAGGCACCAGCTACCTTGAGGCGTTACGGACGGTCGGTCAAGTGCAACCCGATTTACTGCGTGACATCTATGCCTTCTCGCTTGAGTGCTATGAAGCAGACCGCGCCAGCTATCATGTCTCGGCAGAGCTTCATCGTACACCCACTCCTACGGATATGCCAGATTCAGCAGTGTCCATGCTGCTTGACCAATTCGATGCACGCCAGATCTTGCACGTCACCTTTGGCTCAGTCTTGACGGCGCAAGACGCCGGCGGGCGCAGGCGTTTCTATGACCGGATGATGGAGGTCTTGCATACCCATCCCGCAGCCTATGCTGCCAATCTCAAGTCACATTTCCTTCGCCACCTGCACCCTTTTGTAGCCTACAGCAAACAAGCGGAGGGGTAGGTGTCGGAGACTGGATTTTGAAGGGCTTACCACCAACTTTGCGTTAGAACCGAGGCAAGCTGTCCAGTCAATTTCGTGCAAGCGACTATGGGCCTGGTCCTGGCTATCCTTGCGTTCTGCTGAACTTTCACTCCTGCTTCTTCGCCAGAGGGGAAAAGCGGTAGCGTGTCTTCCCCTCTGGCTTCTGCAGTCACGAGATACGCAAGGGTGAGCTTAGAAAACTGGATGCATTGTGCGCCATGGC
>JADEYI010001534.1_pt1 | contig 16714 bp, 19 predicted proteins | sample 8542331 | NCBI WGS metagenome assembly JADEYI01 (sample SAMN16510988, study PRJNA670497) | mine drainage metagenome | isolation source: biofilm near Copperflume 1 | place: Germany: Marsberg coppermine Kilianstollen | collected 2018-02 | reverse complement strand
GTTGACAAGCGCGCCGTAGCCTCAGCGCGGCAGATCGCTTATAACGCCAGCGACCGATGGTGGTGCGTCCCGCCGCACCGGCTGCATAGACTGCGACGATGACGCTCGATCTCACCTTCCTCGGCACCGGCAACGCCTTCGCGCCCACCCGCTACTGGAGCAGCTTCCTCCTCGACGGCCGCTGCCTCTTCGACGCGCCGCCGACCCTCCTCGCGCACCTGAAGAAGCTCGGCAAGGACCCCCGCGACGTCGAGGTCGCCTTCATCAGCCACTTCCACGGCGACCACTTCTTCGGCCTGCCGTTCCTCCTGCTCGAGTACGCCGAGCTGGCGCCCCGCACGAAGGACCTCACCATCGTCGGGCCGCCCGGCATCGCCGCGCGGCTGCGCGCCCTGACAGACCTCGCGTTTCCCAACGTCTTCCGCAAGGACCGCGGCTACGACCTGCACTTCGTCGAGGCCGGCGATGGCACCAAAGGGGACGTCGCCGGCTGCCGCTTCGTCTCGCGGAAGGTGCCGCACGTGCCAGGCCTCCAGTCCTTCGCCTACCGCGTCGAGACCGGCCACGGCAGCGTCGCCTACTCCGGCGACACGATGATGTGCGATGCGCTCGTGCCGATCGCCGACGGCGCCGACGTGTTCGTCGTCGAGTGCTCGTGCTGGGGCGAGCAGTGCGGCCCCCACCTCTGCCCGAAGGACATCCTCGCCCTCCGCGCGCGCATCACCCCGCGCACGCGCTTCGTGCTCACCCACATCGGCGCCGGCGAAGCGCCGCGGGCCATCGCCGAGGCCGGCATCCTCATCGCCGACGACTTCGAGCACATGACGTTCGGGGGTGAATAGTGAATAGTTCATAGTTCCGCCCGCCGGCGCTCCCGTGCGCTGCCACCGCGCCCTTGGAGATGCCCGACTATTGACTATGAACTATTCACTATGAACTACCCCGCGCGCTCCACGCAGTAGTACAGCGCAACGGACTTCGCCGTGAAGAGCGAGTACCGGTTGTCCAGCACGAAGCTGTAGGCGCCCCGGACCTTCGCCGGAAAGGTGAAGTCGTAGTTCGACGCCCGCGGCGACACCAGTATCTCGACGCCCTGCGGCGTCACCAGCCGCATCAGCACGTCGACGCGCCCGAAGCCACCGTCGGCTTCGAAGGTGCCGCGGACGTAGTCTCCCTCGTTGAGCGTCACCTGCCGCGTCGCCTCGGCGCCCGCGCGCACGTTGACGTTGAGGTTCGTGCAGTCCGCCGGCCGCCCCTGCGATACCGCGCCGGCGTGCGCCGGCGTGCCGACCGTCCCCGGCGCCGAGTAGTTGAGCGCCACCCATGCGGCGCCCAGCCCCAGCCCCAGCACGAGCGCCACTCCCACAATGATGCCGAAGGCGCGCATCTCCCTTCCCCTGTGTACGTAGTCGGTCGCACGGGGCGCTTCTGGTGCTGGCGAGCGTGACCACCACTATTCACTATGAACTATGAACTATTCACTATGAACTCTCCCCCGCCCCGCTATAATCGCGGCGAATCTACGGAAAGGACGCGTATGACGGCACCCCGGCGCGACGGCGGACAGCCCGGCTACCACCGCATCGTCGCGAAGCTCGGCACGAATCTGCTGACCGGCGGCACCGACCGCCTCGACGCGGGCGTCATGTCGGCGCTCGTTTCGCAGGCCGTGCGCCTGATCGACGAGCGGCGCGAGGTCATCATCGTCACCTCGGGCGCCATCGCGGCGGGGCGGGAGCGGCTCGGCCCGGTCAAGGAGCGGCGCGACATCCCCTTCCGGCAGGTCCTGGCCTCCGTCGGCCAGGGGCGGCTGATGCAGGCCTACGACGAGCTCTTTGCCGCGCACGGACGCGTCGTCGCACAGACGCTGCTGAGCAAGCGCGACCTGCACGACCGCGCCGGCTACCTCAACGCCCGCAACACGCTGCTCGGCCTCCTCGAGATGGGCGTGGCGCCCATCGTCAACGAGAACGACGCCGTCGCCATCGACGAGATCGCCGACGCCCGCATCGGCGACAACGACAACCTCTCGGCGCTCGTCGCCAACCTCATCGACGCCGACGCTCTCGTCATGCTCACCGACATCGACGGCCTCTACACGGCCGACCCCCGCCGTGACCGCGCCGCCACCCTGATCCCGCGCGTCGACCGCATCACCCGGGAGGTCGAGCAGATCGCCGGCGTCAGCGAGACCGGCCGCGGCACCGGCGGCATGGTCACAAAGCTGCAGGCGGCGAAGCTCGCGACCGGCGGCGGCTCCGACGTCTACATCGCCGACGGCCGCGAGCCCGACGCGCTCTACCGCATCGGCATCGGCGAGCACATCGGCACGCTGCTGCCGGCGCGCGGCAGCCGCATGGAGAGCCGCAAGCGCTGGATGCTGGCCGGCCTCGGCACGAAGGGCCGCATCGTCGTCGACGCGGGCGCCGCGCGGGCGCTGCTCGACCAGCGGCGCAGCCTGCTCCCCGCGGGCGTGCGCGAGGTGCAGGGGCCGTTCAAGCGCGGCGATACCGTCAACATCTGCCTGCCCGAGGGCAGCGTCATCGCCTGCGGCATCACCAACTACGACGACCGCGACCTCACCGCGATCCGCGGCCTGCGCTCGGACCGCATCGCGGCGGCGCTCGGGCACGAGTACGGTGCGGAGGCGGTGCACCGTAACAACCTTGTGCTCTTGTAGCGTCGTCAGCGCAGCCGCCGCGGGTGCGGCAAGCAGCGCCCCTACGCCTCGCGCCGCGGGCAGCGTGGCGCCCCTACGTCGCCGGCAGCGGGGCTGTTAGCCTGTAGCCGATGGATCCCGAATCCGGCCCTCCGCTGCTCTTCGACAAGACCGCCGACGGCATCGCCTGGATCACGCTGAACCGGCCGCACGTCCTTAACGCCGTGAACATGGCGATGCGCGACGAGCTGTGGTCGGCGCTCCTGGCCGTGCGTGACGACCCGGGCGTCCGCGTGGCGGTGCTGCGCGGCGCGGGCGATCGCGCGTTCTCGGCCGGCGCCGACATCAGCGAGTTCGGTACCGCCCCGTCGTACGTCGAGGCGCGTCGCGCCCGCCACGACCGCGACGTCTGGGCGCTCATGCTCGCGATCACGAAACCGCTCGTGGCGGCGGTCCACGGCTTCGCGTTCGGCGCAGGGTGCGAAATGTCGCTCTGCTGCGACATCCGCATCGCCTCGGAAGACGCGACGTTCGCGCTGCCGGAGGTGACGCTCGGCTACATCCCCTCGGCCGGCGGCACGCAACTGCTCCCGCGCACCGTGCCCCCGGGCGCCGCGCGCGAGATGATCCTGAGCGGCGAGCCGATTGGCGCGCCGCGCGCGCTCAGCATCGGGCTTGTCAACCGCGTCGTGCCCCATGCGCGGCTCGAAGCGGAGGCGGCGGACATCGCGCGGGCGCTCGCAGGGCGCCCGCAGCGCGCTCTGCGCGCCGCCAAGGAGGCGATGCGCCGTGGCGCGGACCTGCCGCTCGACCAGGCGCTGCGCCTTGAAGCGCTCATCGCCGATCGCGCGTCGCAGGGAGACGCGCCTTGAGCGAGGCCCGGCCGCCCCTCCCGCGCGGATGCACCTGGCGTACGGGCTGCCTGCTGCCGCTCCTGGCCGTCGCCGCCGTCATCGTGCTGGTGGTCGCCGGCGAGTTCGTCGCGTTCCTCCTCGGCTCACAGTCCAGCACGAATCCCGCGGCCACGTTCGATGCCGGCGCCGCCGACGCGTACCGGCGTGGCGACGTCAGCCAGATCGAGCAAGAGCACCTGTACATCACGCGGCTCGAAGACGGCACGTTCATCGCGCTGTACGACAAGTCGCCGCGCCAGCAGGAGGGCAACGGAAGCTGCCGCGTGCACTACGTCGATCAGTCGCCGCTCGGCACCCTGCCCCAACTGCCCGGCTTCACCGGCGCCTTCGTCGAAGACTGCAACGCGGAGACCCGGACGGTCTGGCGCGCCGACGGCACGTACGCCTTCGGCGCCGGCTACGGCAACCTCGACCGCTACAACACCCACATCAACGCCGATGGCCACCTGATCGTCGACCTGCGTTCGCGCACGTGCACCCGCAGCCGCGGCGCGGTCGGCGTCCCCCCGTTCGACGTCACCCGCTGCGGCCGGGGAAGCTGATCTCAGGGCGCGACGAGCGGTGTTTGATGTAACTGAGCACTGGAGTTCTTCTTACCCGGCACGGCGCCTCTTCATTGATGTGTGAGGTGCGCCATAGATGGGGCCGGCGAGGTTGCGTAACGACTCATGTGCTATGTCCTCCAACTCGCCGAGCTTACTCGTCCATCCTCCGTCCGGAAGTTGGCGCGCCGCGTGGGTCGGCTTTCCGTCCTTCACGTAAATCACGATCTTGTCGTAATTCTCTTCTCGGTCAGGGCCTTCGCATGCCTCATAGCCCAACGACTCAAAGAGCTCTATGAACGCTTCGACGGTCTCAGCCGGGGTTAGGCCGTCCGGCCAATAACTATCCTGATCCGGCCAGAACCACCGATCTTGCTGGCCTGCTGCCCACGCGATGCAGTTATAGTTGCCGTCCCGCCTGCTGGTTTCCGAGCAGGTGGCCAGATCTAAGTTCGGGAGTTGGATACGGAGCCTGGGCGTGAGCCACGCACCTGATTGCCCCTGCGTCATTCGGCCATGAGCTTATGGGCGCGACCCCATTTCAACCACGCTTCCTTCATCGCCGGTACGGTGCCAGCACTCTCACGTCCATAGGGTGCATTCCCGATGATCGCTCGTAACGCCCAGAACCATTGACCTCCATGTTGCCTTAGGTCCTCAAGGATGAAGGGAACGGCAACCATGCCCATTCCGATGATTCGTTGATACGCAGGGTGCAGCGCGATCTCTGACGATGATGAGAGGCTATCGGTTGCCGCGTGCCACTCACTCGCGAGCGCGAGAAATATTCGGCGCGGATCGGGCGCGCGGCTGACCTCACGATCCGCCGTCTTCCATAACACATCACCGGCAATCTCAGTTTTGCCGAGGGCGGGAATGGTCGGGGGAAATACATCTGCCGTGCTGCCGAGCGTCGGCGGGTGCTGGTAATGAACTGATCTCGTTCCGAGCGGACTTTGCCTTTCTTCGCATGGGGCAATCATCGTCTTACTCTCCGCTTTCCGGGGATGATTCGCTCCCGTAACGCGCCTGCCGTAGTTGACTGATCCGCTCGTCTAACCACGTTCGAAGCCGAACCGCTCCTTCTTCCGAGAGGATCACGTCGGCTTCGATCTCGCGAATGAGTCCACGCCCACGGTCCGGTTCTTCTCTGATCCCCTTAGGATCGAAGATCACCGAGGTTCTTTCGGGCAGTGCCCATCGCTCACTGTAAAGCGCCATATGGATATTCCACTGAGGCGTGAACGTGCCCCAGGCACCGTCCGCGTGGATGACGCGCTGGAAGTTACTGCGAACGAACTGCGTCTCTACCGGTGGCGGTTGAGGCGCGTCCTGAGGTTCAGTCATGGCGTGCGTTCCTTCCGGGCTCTACCCTCGCCTCGGGCGTCGTAGTCGCGGCGCGCCCTATGCTCCTGTGAGCTCATTGTACGTTAAGCGTCGGCCGAAGACAGATCGCACTCCACCGGCCAGTGCTCGTTGTCCGAGGCGTATCGGCTGTCGAATCGGAACAGTTGTTCGTCTCTCTAGGTCGCGGTGATGGCATCGGGCGCAGCGCGCCCTCGCGGAGACCTGAAGGCACCGCAGGGGCTACGCCACCCGCCGTTCGGCCCGGTAGAGGTTGATCGGCGCCGGGATGCCCTTCATGACGGCAGGCCCCAGGCGCTCGAACGCGATGTCCCGCGGCACCTCGGCGATCGCGCGCACGGTCGCCTCGGACGCGAGCACCTCCCCCGAGCCGGCGAAGCTCATGATGCGCGACGCGACGTTGACATCGTGCCCGACGAGGTCGCTCCCTCGCTGCGTCTGCTGCCCGGCGTGTACGCCGATGCGCACCCACAGCGGCGCGTCCGATTTCGTCGTCTCTTCCTCGAAACGCTCCTGCATGCGGAGGCCGGCGATGATCGCCGCGCAGGGGTCTTTGAACCAGAGCATCATGCCGTCCCCGAGTTCCTTGACGATGCGGGCATCGCCGCCGAGCTCCGCCCGCACGATCGCCTCCTGCATCGCCAGCAGCGCCAGCGCCTCATCGTCGCCGCGGAGCGCTGTGAACTCCGTGAAGCCCACGATGTCCGTGAACATCACCGTGCCGCGGATGGTACCGGCGCTCGTCGGCGCGGTCGCCGTCACTCGGCCAGCACCTGGATCGAGCCGGAGATCGAGACAGCGTCGATGCGGCAGTCGGCGCCCGCGGGCAGGTCACACACCACGCGCCCGCCGACGCTCTTGCAGCACATGTCCGGCGCCGTCCCCTCGGGCAGGGCGATGCGCACCTTGCCGGACACGGTCTTCACCTTGATCGCGCCCTCACCGCCGCACGCCGCCTCGACGGATCCGCCGATGCTGCGCGCGCGGAACTCGCCGCTCACGTGGTCGAACCGGATCGCGCCCGACATCGTGCTCACCGTGGCGGATCCGGCGCGGCCGCCGCTGATCGCGCCGCTCACGCTCCCTGCGCGGCAGCCGCCGGCGCATGAACCGATGGTGATGTCCGCGGACATCGTGCGCAGGTCGGCCTGATCCGCCGCGTCGAGCACGATCTTGCCGCTCATCGTCGTCACCGAGACGTCCCCGAAGCGGCCCTCGAGCCGCACGTCGCCGGAATGCGTGCCGACGACGACATCGGTGCCGGCGGGGCAGCGCACCGTGATCGCGCCGGCGCCGAGCCCCGCCCGGATCTCCAGCGTGGCGCCGCCGTCCGCTTCCGTCGCCTCGACCCGCTCTCCCTGCGCCTCCACGTCGTCGCGCGGCTCAGCGATGACGTGCACACGCCCGGAGCGCGATTGCACGCGCAGGCTGACGGCGACGGGGAGCGGGTAGCGTTGTGTGTCCACGGTCGGCCTCGTCTCTGTCCGGTGGTGGTCATTGTCGCGCGGCGCATCGCGGACGCTCAAGTCCGGGCCCGATGCGGAATCCGGCGAGTCAGTCCCGGCGGCGCATCTGCGGGAACAGGATGACCTCCCGGATCTGCGTCCGGTCCGTCAGGATCATCACCAGCCGGTCGATGCCCATGCCGAAGCCCCCGGTCGGCGGCATTCCGTGCTCCAGCGCCACGAGAAAATCCTCATCGAGCGTCTCGACGTCCTCCAGGCCCGCCGCCTTCAGGCGCGCCTGCGTCTCAAAGCGCTCGCGCTGGTCGATGGGGTCGTTGAGTTCGCTGTACGCGTTGCCCAGCTCGAAGCCCGCGACGAACACCTCGAAGCGCTCGACGAGCCCCGGCGCCCCCGGCTTGCTCTTCGCGAGCGGCGAGATCTCCTTCGGGTAGTCGAGCAGGAACGTCGGCTGCACGAGCTTCGGCTCCACGTAGACCGAGACCGCCTCATCGAGCAGCTTCCCCCACGACCATCCCGGATCGACCTCGAACCCGCGTCTCTGCAACTCCGCCAGCAGTTGTTCGCGCGTGCGGAACTCCTCGAAGTCGATACCCCCGTGCTCCGCCAGCGCTTCCCGCATGGTGATGCGGCGCCACGGCGGCGCCAGCTCGAGCGTGTGCTCGCCGAACCGCACCTCCGTCGTGCCCAGTACATCGCGGGCGACGGTCGAGACCATCTCCTCCGCCATTCGCATCACGTCGTTGTAGTCGGCGTACGCCTCGTACGTCTCGATCATCGTGAACTCGGGCACGTGCGTGCGGTCGATGCCCTCGTTGCGGAAGAGGCGGCTCATCTCGTACACCCTGTCCATGCCGCCGACGATCAGCCGCTTGAGGTGCAACTCCAGCGAAATGCGCAGGTACAAGTCCTGGTCCAGCGCGCGGTGGTGCGTGACGAACGGCGTGGCGGCCGCGGCGCCGGCTTCCGGCTGCAGCACCGGCGTCTCGACCTCCATGAAGCCGCGGTCGTCGAGGAAGCGGCGGATGCGGGCGATCGCCGCCGCGCGTGTGCGAAACACCCGCCGCGTCTCCTCGTTCGCCATCAAATCGAGGTAGCGCTGGCGGTACCGCGTCTCGATGTCCTCCACGCCGTGGAACTTCTCGGGCGGCGGGCGCAGCGCCTTCGCGAGGACGGCGTAGGCGCGCGCCTCGACGGTGATCTGCTGCGTGCGGGTCCGGAACAGACCGCCGCGCACCGACAGGAAATCGCCGAGGTCGAGATCGGCAAGCCCGCCGTACGCGTCGTCGCCGAGCACATCCTTCTTGAGGTAGCACTGGATGCGCCCGGTAGCGTCGCTGAGGTCGAGGAACGCCGCCTTGCCCATGTCGCGCAGCGCCGTGATGCGCCCGGCGACCGCGACTTCGGGCGCGTCCCCCTCACCCCCCGCAACCTCCCAGCGCTCGAACGCCGCCGCCGCCTCGGCGGCCGCGTGCGTGCGGTCGACCCGCGCCGGATAGGGGTCGATGCCGCGGGCGCGCAGCCGCGCCAGCTTCTCGCGGCGTCCCTGGATCAGCTCCTCTTCGCCGGGCATGCTCGTAGAGTAAAGGGTCGCACGTCACAGGTCGATGGTCCCGCGGGGCCCGGCCATCGTGCGCGTCTGCGGGTCACCGCCAGCGGCGCGGACCATCGACCACCGAGGCTAGTGGATCTTGGTGACCTTGTAGGTGACGATGCCCTTGGGCGCGCTGACCTTGACCTCGTCGTTCACCCGCTTGCCCATGAGGGCGCGGCCCACGGGGGACTCGTTGCTGATCTTGCCCTCGCGCGGGTCTGCCTCGGCCGGGCCGACGATGATGTACTCGACCGCCTTCCCCTCGTCGCTCTTCACCTTGACGTGGCTGCCGAGAATCACCTGCTTCGAGTGAGCAGCGCCGTCCTCGTCGATGAGCTCAGCGTTCTGGATCAGCGCCTGGAGCTGCAGGATGCGCCCCTCCACCATCGCCTGCTCGTTCTTGGCGTCCTCGTACTCGGCGTTGTTCTGCGTGCTCGCGAGCTCCTTCGCCTGGCGGATCTTGTCCGCCACCTCGGAGCGGCGCACCGTCTCCAGGTGGCGCAGCTCCCCCTCGATCTTTTGGAGCCCTTCGCGCGTGATGGGTTGTGCCTTCTCGACCATGTGCATCCTCCGTGACGGTCCCGATCCCGGTGCCGCTGCGGCAGAATCCAGGCTGCTCAATGTGAAAAAAAGAACTGAGGCACGCGGCGCCTCAGTCAGCAGTCGCCACGAGTATACCGACGCGAAGCGAGGCTGCAAAGCGCCTGCAGCGGGCCCCGAGCCACCCGGTGAATCGAACGCAACACTTGTGAACGCCCGAGCGACCGCCCCCTCGCGGGGGTTGACGCACGCCGCCGGAGCGGGAAAGATCGGGGGTCGGCGCGGCCAGCGAGACCCGCGTCGCGCGCCCCGCCGGCGCGGAGGCACCCGGGCGGGCGCCAGCCACACGACCGCAGATCCCCGGCAATCCGGCTGCGGAGCCGCCTGCATCGACACCTGGAGGTACGCGTCGCCTGCCCCCGCGGGGCGCGACTGCTCATGGCAAGCGACAAGCGTGGTCCCTTCGACCCACTCCTCACCGAGGCTGCCCGCCCGCCGGCCCCGGATCGGGCGGTCGTCTACGTCATCGGCACCATCATCGGGCTGGCGATCCTGCTCCTCGTCCTGGTGCTGCCGCCGATCTCCGTCTTGAGCCGCGGCGGTGGCGGCAGCCCGAGCGTGTCGTCGTCCGGCCCCGGGAACGCCGCCACCTACACCTCCACCGTGCGGAGCGGCATGCCGAAGCTGCCCGCCGGCCTCGTCGCCGCGAGCGCGCTCTTCGACCTCGCGGCGCCGTCGAACAAGCGCGGCGCTTCCCGCCTGACCGTGCCACTCAAGGACAAGCAGACCGACCAGAACAATCTCGCGCTGTACACCTACACGGCTGGCCGCTGGCAGCGCCTCTCCCCTGCCAGCCTGCTCGCCGGCGGCTCCGCCGCGCGCGGCGACGTCAACGCCCTCCCCGGCAACGTCGCGGTGCTGCGCCGCACGAAGTCATCGCTCCAGGTCGCCGGCGTCATCCCGGCCGGGACCACCGTCGACAAAGCCGCCGCGCCAACCCTCACCACCCTCCATCCCCTGACCTTCATCCCCACGGCCGATGGAGCGCTCGCCGGCCAGCCGCCGGCCGTCCCTCCCGCGAGCTACACCGTGGTCCCGGGCGTCGTCGCCCCGGACACCGCCGTCGTCGATGCGATCATGCGGACGGCGGCCCTTCGCCAGAAGCACGCCACCGCCATCGCCGACGCGGTGAAGCAGGGGAACTACGCCGGAATCGAGGTCGATTACCGCAACGTCAGTCCCCAGTTGAGGGCTGAGTTCACCGACTTCGTCTCGCAGCTCGCCACGGACCTTCACGCCGACCGCCGCACGCTCACCCTGACCCTCCCGATGCCATCGAACAAGAGCGGCAGCATCGACCCGGGCGCATACGACTGGGCGAAGCTCGGGCAGCTCGCCGACACGATCGAGATAGCCGGCGAGCTGGACCAGGAGCTGTACTTCCAGGACACCGAAGCGGCGCTCACGTACATCACCGGCAAGGTCGACAAGGCGAAGCTGCTGCTGACGATCAGTTCGCTCAGCGTCGAGCGCGGCACCGATGGCCTGCGCGCGGTGTCCCTCGCCGATGCCCTCACGATCGCCAGCCAGGTCGCCACCGATGCCACGGGCGACGTCGCGCCCGGGGCGCACGTCAAGCTGACCGCGCAGAATCTGGCCCAGAGTGCCGGCGCCAGCGGCATGCACTGGGACGACGCGGCGCGCGCCGTGACCTTCAGCTATCCAGGTCGCGGCGGAAAGCGCACCGTGTGGATCGCCAATCAGTTCAGCGCTGCCTTCCGGCTGGAGTTGGTGCAGCGCTTCGGACTCGGCGGCGTGGTGATCAGCGACGCCTCGGTGCAGGGAGGCGGCGGAGACGTCTGGCCGGCGGTCGCCCAGCTCGCCGACAGCGGCTCCCTTACCCTGACCAGGCCCAACGGTTCGCTGCTGGCCCCGGCCTGGGAGGCGGCCGGTGGCGCGCTCGATGCCAGGACGGGCGACTCCGTGACCTGGACGGCGCCCGCGCAGGCTGGCTCGTACCAGGTGACGCTGATCGTGAGCGACGGCGTCGTCCGCGCGGGCCAGCGCATCGCCCTGAACGTCCGCTGAGGCCAGCGGCGTGAGCGTCGGGGTGGCAGCGTGCGCGTGATCGGCGGCTCCGCGCGCGGGCGACTGCTGAAGACCCCGCCACGACCCCGCACCTCCGGCCGGCCTGGCATCCGCCCCACCTCCGACCTGATCCGCGGCGTCATCTTCGACATGCTCGACGCCATGGGCGCCCCCTACGACCGTGTTCTGGACCTGTACGCTGGCACCGGCGCGCTGGGCATTGAAGCCCTCAGCCGGGGCGAGGGCACCGCCGACTTTGTCGAGCGGGATGCCCGCGCCGTGCGCATCATCCGCGCGAACCTGGCGCTCACCGGCTTCGACTCGCGCGCACGGGTGCACCTGATGCCGGCGTCCGCCGCGCCGCCGCGCCTGTCTGGCCCGTACACCCTAGTCCTCGCCGACCCGCCGTATTACGATACCGAGGCCATCGCCGCCGTCGAGGCGGTCGCGCGCCCGCCCCTCGTGGTGGCCCGCGGCGTGCTGGTGTTGGAGCACCACCGTCGCTCCGCCGCGCCGGACGCGCTCGGCACGATGACGCTGTACCGGCGACGCCGTCACGGCGACACCGTCGTTTCCGTCTACGAGCAGGAGGAATCGACTTGACGCTCGCGATGTTCCCGGGACGCTTCGATCCGGTGACGAACGGTCACCGCGACATCGCGCGCCGCGCGGCCAGGCTCTTCGACAGCGTGATCGTCGCTGTCGTCGAGCTCAGACAGAACTACCTGTTCCCCACCGAGCAGCGCGTCGAGCTCTTCCGCGAGGCCGTGGAGGACTGCCCGAACATCACGGTCAAGCCCTACGCCGGGCTGACCGTCGAGTTCGCCAGGCAGGAGGGCGCGAACGTGATCGTGCGCTCGATGCGTGCCGTCACCGACTTCGAGGCGGAATTCGACATGGCGCTCATGAACCAGAAGATGGCGCCCGGCATCGAATCCATCTACCTGATGGCGAGCCTGGAGCACCTGTTCATCAGTGGGACGCGCATTCGCGAAGTATCGGCGCTGGGGTATGATGTCAGCGATCTCGTGCCGCCACACGTCTGGCGCGCCCTCCGCGCGAAGTACGCGCAGGATGGCTGATCGCCGGCGCAGCCCGCGGCACCGATGATGGCCGAGGATGACACGCCCGCCGCGCGGGCCCGCAGGGAGGTGCAGCCATCGATTCTTTACACCTGATCGACCGGCTTGAAGAGACGGTCGCCGAGGGGCGGCGAATGCCCATCGGCGCCGGCGTTGTCGTCGACCGCCGCCGCCTGCTCGACCTCGTGGACCAGATGCGCGCCGCGCTCCCGAACGAGATCAAGGAGGCGGAGGACATCCTCCGCCGCCGCGACGAAGTGCTGCTGCGCGCCGACGAAGAAGCGCAGATCAAGCTCCGCCGCGCCCAGGAGCAGATCGACGACCTCCTTGAGCACGATGCGCTCGTGCGCGAGGCACAGGCACGCGCCGAGATGCTCGTCCGCGAGGCCGAGGCGCGCGGCGACCGCATGCTCGCCGATACCGAGACGCGCGCGCGGGCGCGCATGGCCGAGGCCGAGAAGCTGGCCAACGAGCAGATGGACGAAGCCGACCGCTACGCCACCGAGATGCTCCGCCGCCTCGACGAGCAGCTCGGGGTCTTCGCCCAGAACGTCCGCACCGCGCTCGACTCGCTCGAGACGCGGCCGGCAGAGACGGCGCGAAGTTCATAACCCCCGGCCGCTGCCGCCCCGCCGGCGATGAATAGCGCGCACGATCCATCATCCATCGCGCTTCCCCCTTGCCGATGTCCGCCGTCGCGTGCATCGCGGCGCCTCCGGATCGGCGAGCCGCGCGCTCGTCGAAACGGTGCCGCCCGGCGCCGCTATACGCCAACGCACGCCTGTGCCCCTCCGCCCGCGCCACGCGCCCGGCTTCCGGCACACGTCCCCCGCGTGTTACCGTCGGGCAGATGCTGATGCCCTTCGTCTCCGTCATCGTGCCGGCGCGCAACGAAGAGCGGTACATCGAGCGCTGCCTCTACAGCCTCGCCGCGCAGGACTATCCCCGGGAACGGCTCGAAGTGCTCGTCCTCGACGGCATGTCCGACGACGAGACGCCACGCATCGTCTCGCGCTTCGCCGCCGAGTCGACCCTGGACCTGCGGCTGATCGAGAACCCGCGCCGCAAGCCCGCGGCGGCGATGAACGTCGGCCTCCAGCACGCCCGCGGCGAGGTCATCGTGCGGCTCGATGCCCATGCCGCCGCCGTGCCGGACTTTCTTACACGCAGCATCGCGGCGCTGGACGCGAGCGCGGCCGACTGCGCCGGCGGTGTCATCGAGAGCGAAGGCGACACCTGGTTCGGCCGCGCGGCCGCGCTTGCGATGTCGTCGCGCTTCGGCGTCGGCGGCGCCGCCTTCCGCACCGGCGGCGAGCCCGGGCCCGTCGATACGGTGGCGTTCGGCGCCTACCGCCGCGACGTCTTCGACCGCATCGGCGGCTTCGCCGAGGACATCGACCGCGGCGAGGACGACGAGTTTAACTACCGCCTGCTGGACGCGGGCGGCATCATCTTGCTCGACCCGCGCATCCACTCCCGGTACACGGTCCGCGGCGACCTCGCCGCGCTCTGGCGGCAGTACTTCGCCTACGGCCGTGCCAAGCCCGAAGTGCTGCGGCGCCACCCGGCGCAGGCGCGGGCGCGCCAGCTCGCGCCGCCGGCCTTCGTCGGCGCGCTCGCGCTCTCGGCGTTGCTCGGCCGTCCGGCGCGCTTCCGCGCGCTCAAGCTGATCGGCGCCGCGTACGCGCTCGCGCTCGCCGGCGCCTCGCTCGCGACGGCGTGGCAGCGGCCGCGCGCGCTGCCCGCTCTGCCGGTCGCGTTCGCCTGCCTGCACATCGCGTACGGAAGCGGCTTCTACATCGGCGCCGCGGACCTCGCGCGCCGCCGGCTCCTCCCCGAAACAGACGCGAGCCGCGCGGGCGCCCAATCGCCGACGTGACGCCGGCCCCGGCGCCTCGCCGCTCGCCGGGTCGTCCCCTACAATGCCGGCGATGCTGAGCGACCGCACGATCAAGCAAGAGCTGGCGAAGCGCCGGATCGTCATCGACCCGCTCGACCCCGAGGACATCCAGCCGGCGAGCGTGGACGTGCACCTGGACCGCACATTTCGCATCTTCAAGGCGAGCAGCCGGCCGTACATCGACGTCCGCGAGCGGCAGGACGACCTGACCGAAGAAGTGACGATTGACGAAGACCGCCCATTCTTCATCCACCCCGGCGAGTTCGTGCTCGCGAGCACGCGTGAGGTGCTGACGCTCCCCGACGACATCCTGGCGCAGGTCGAGGGCAAGAGTTCGCTCGGGCGCATCGGCCTCCTCATCCACGCCACCGCGGGGTTCGTCGACCCTGGCTGGACCGGCAAGCTCACGCTCGAACTATCGAACGTCGCGAAAATGCCCATCGCCCTCTACTACGGGATGAAGATCGGGCAGCTCAGCTTCGTGCGCATGTCGACGCCGGTGGACCGCCCCTACGGCAGCGCGACGCTGCGCAGCAAGTACCAGGGGCAGATGGGCCCGACGCCGAGCCGCGCCCACACCGAGTACGACGGCTCGCGATAGTGGGCCAGCCGCCCTTCCACGCCGTCATCTTCGACATGGACGGCGTCCTCACCGACAGTGAGCCCGCGTTCCATGCCGCCGTGAACGACATCCTCGGCCGCTTCGGCGCGTCCATCGGCATCGACGACTACCAGCGTTTCATCGGCATGGCGACGCCGGTGATGTGGGAGCAGGTGATCGCGCTCAAGCGCATCCCCGCCACAGTCGCCGAAATCGTCGAGATGTACGAGGCGCCGCTGATCGCGCGGCTGCGCCAGCCCCGGCCGGCGCTGCCCGGCGCGCGCGAGCTGCTGAACGTGCTGCGTGCGCGTGGCGTGCCGCTGGGGCTGTGTACGGCGTCCTACCGCCGCTGGGCCGACGTCATCCTCGCATCGGCGGACATCGCCGCGGACTTCGAGGCGATCGTCGGTGGCGACGACGTTGCCCGCACGAAGCCGGATCCGGAGCCCTACGCGCGCGCGGCAGAACTGCTCGGCGTCGCGCCGGAGCGCTGTGTCGTCATCGAGGACAGCGTCTCCGGCCTCACGTCGGCGCTGGCGGCCGGTGCCCACGTGATCCAGCTCCGCGCGACGGCCACGTCCGCGGAACCGATGCCGGGCGTCGCCCGTGTCATCCGGTCCCTGGCGGAGTTCCCGCTCGAGCTGCTGGCCACCGGACGTGATCCCTGATGTAGTGTCTCAAACGGCTTTACCACGGCGCACCTTCTTCATGATGGCGTTGGCGGGAGGCCGTCCAGGCGAATGGTTTAGGATCAGCGTTCGTCGCATCGAGATACTCCCGGATGGCAACAATGAGCGCGCGTGTGCTCGGGAACGTGCCGCGGCGGATGCGCTTCGTCGTGAGTCGCGGAACCAACGCTCGACGAGGTTGAGCCAGGACGCGCTCGTGGGTGTGAAGTGCAGATGGAAGCGGGGATGCCCGGCGAGCCAGCGGCGGACGGCGGGATGAGTGTGCGTGCCGCAGTTATCGACGACGAGGTGCAGCGCAATCTCTTGGGGAAACTCACGGTCTAACCGGCCCTGCAACTCGCTCGCAAGAATCTCGGTGAAGCTCCGCAGCCTCGGCGGCGGCTGCGCGCAGTGCCGCCTCGGTGTGGTCGTTACGTTCGATCCTCGCGGTAGCTCTGCGCCCGGAGGCGGAGCCGGGAGCTCGGCACGCGGCGCACCTGACCAGCGGATGGTAGTGCGGACTCCGACCGTTGTCCACGCGAGTCCGCGCCCTCGGGCGCCTCTTCTCAGGTGCGGCGGCAGCCCGCAGCCGCCAGATCGCCGGTCACGGCGCGCACCAGTGCGTCCACGCCGGCGAAGCAGCGCGCATCGACGAGGCAGGTGGTCTGCCACTTCACGCCGCCGATGTGGGCGTTGCGGACCCACATCTTCGCGCGCCAGCGGTCGATGGCCGCGGCGGCGCAGGTCTCCTCGGTCTCCGGCAGCACGACGAGGATGCGGGTGTCGTCGAGCCAGCCGACAAGGTCGGTCGGCCGCGCCGTCGCGCCTTCCGTGAGCGAGCGCGCGGCCGCCATGGCACCCGGAAGGCGGCCCGCAAGCGACGTCTCGGGTCGCAAGACGGCCACGGACAGCGGATGGCGATAGCGTTGCGCCCGCGCCATCTCCTGCTCGAGCCGGTACAGGATGAACCAGTGGGCGAGCAGTCCCCGGTCTTCGAGCAGATCCGGGCCCAGGCGGGTGGCATTCCGGACGCCGGCGGCGTCCCGCCGCTGGCGCGCGCGGGGGCGGGCCGAAGGGGTGAACATACCGGGCAGCAATTTCATCATCGTGTCCTCCTCGTGGGCATCCGTGCGCCGCTCTCACTCTCAGTAGCGGCGCCGATGCCGGAGGGCGCGTCACGGGGGCGGCATCTCCACGTAAATTGCTCGTAATGCCCGGGCTCGACGGCGGCGCGCAGCGGCGCCTGCCCTGAAGATAGACTCGCTGCCTTGAAAGTCGACTCGCTGCGCCCCGCGGCG
>JADEYI010001533.1_pt1 | contig 16714 bp, 22 predicted proteins | sample 8542331 | NCBI WGS metagenome assembly JADEYI01 (sample SAMN16510988, study PRJNA670497) | mine drainage metagenome | isolation source: biofilm near Copperflume 1 | place: Germany: Marsberg coppermine Kilianstollen | collected 2018-02 | reverse complement strand
GTGTATCCAAGAATAAAACTAGGCAAGCCGTCCGGGGCTGATCCTCTTTTCTTGTCCTGGTGCAGCCACAGCCGCAGTGCCACAGATCGCTCCACGAAAGCCATCACTTGCAGAGGCCCACCTAGAGCTTGCCCGCCAGTGGCATCCCACCAAGAACGGCGACAGGAGGCCCGGAGACTTTACTACTGGAAGCGGAGCCAGAGTATGGTGGTTGTGCTTAGAGAACTGCACATCGTGCGGCAGTGTGCATGAATGGCAGACCATGATCAGAGACCGCACAAAGGCAGGCAACCCAGCAGGCTGCCCCTTCTGCTCCAGGCGTCACGTCTGCGCCTGCAGCTCTTTGGCAGCTAAGCGGCCTAACCTGATGGCGCAATGGGACCATGCAGGCAATGAGGGCTTGGATCCTAGTCAGATTGGCGTCAGCTCCAGAAGGAAGGTGTCATGGGTGTGCACCCAGCATGGCACATGGCTAGCCAGAGTCCGAGACAGGATTGCTAGCACTGGCTGTCCAGACTGCGCACAACTAAACAATCCAAGAAATGCTGTAAAGCGGGGCCTGCTCAAGGATGAGCACTCGGAGCTGCTCGCGCAGCTGCACCCCACAAAGAACGAGCACATTGATTTTGACAAGGTCACCAGTGGCAGTAACACTAAGGCGGTGTGGGTGTGCCACAACCGCAAGAATGCCCCTCCTGGGTGCACCCATGCCCACGAGTGGAGTGCAAAGATTGCAAGTCGCACTAACCTGGGATCTGGGTGCCCGTACTGCTCTGGGCTTTCAGTGTGCCCGTGCAATTCTTTGGCTGTGAGGGCGCCGGAGGTTGCTGCGCAGTGGCATCCCACGCGCAATGGTGACAAGCTACCTGATCAGGTTGGCGCTTACAGTAATGTAATCGTATGGTGGCAGCATGTCAGTGAGTTGACGGGCGAAGTGCATGAGTGGAAAGCTGCTGCAGCGGATCGCGTAATGACCTTGGAGAAACAGGGACGCCTGAGCTGCCGCCAGTGCAGAAGTGACGAGCAGCAGAAGCTGATCAAAAGATAAAGTAGAAACCTACTGATGAGAAATATCCTGGTCTCAACTGTTGCCAACATCAACAATATCATTGGTCAAGAGCAGCTCAAGGCAGACCAGGCTCTCTGTGTCCTGGCGGTATCCTATTGTCTGGACTTGGGTTTATTTCAAATTACTTGCTTTGGTAGACGTCATAGCGTTCCATGATATTTGACGAAAGAGCGGCATGTAGGTCTGGGTCGCCAGTGTGTGCCATTGCTGATGATCTCTCTAGAACAACTGTTTAGAATCTTTGTTTCAGAGAAGAGATTGCAGTTGATACTATTAGAGTTTTTGTGGCATGCAATCATAAAAGAGGTGTGCTTGCAGCCGCAATGATTGCAGCATGGACATTCTGCACTTTGCAAGCATCAATGCAAGTCGAATTGTCATAGATACAAAAGACATGCTATGCATACAAGGGCTGGTTTAAAACAACAGAGACATCATCGCAGCCTTATCGACGCCATCACTGGGTCTTCACATCCATTGATCTTAGTAGATGATTACACCATTTTGAGTATCACAGTGAAATGAAATGCATAAGTAGATCCTCAAAGAAGCTGGCTAGAATGTACAGTGGATGTTTTAAAGTTGATGCTTGCATGCTCCATTGCCACATGCAAATCAGGACAGATCTGATGTCTGCATCCAACTTCCCGTAGAACCTTGCCGTGACATATAATATCCCGCAGCCCGCTCAAGACCGCCACACAGTTCCGACCCTAATGCAGATGCAACAGAGATGCCGGGCGCCCAAGTTCAGCTTAGCAGGAATGAGATAGCCTCTACGAGCCAGCATAAGCGGAGAAGACAGCGCCCAGTTCCTGCTCGCTCATGCCCGGCCGCAGCGGCAGCAGCCCCTTGGGGAACACAACCACCTCGAACCCCTGCTCCTGCGCGATGCTCTGCAGCTTCACCGGCGGCAGCGGCAGCACTCTGCAGCACCAAACCACTCCTTGACCGTTGGATTTCGGAGCTCCCCATCATCTACCTTTGACAGGTGTGTAGCAGCACCAGCACTCCTCAAACCATGCATGAATTCTTTTCCCCATCAGTGCACTCCAAAAGAAGGGTGCCACCCAAGGGGTGTCGTCTTGCAGGAGAGCGAGCCGATTGACTGCACACACCAGCAGAACCTATCTTTGAGTGAGGAGTCAGGCGCATTACCAGACACTATGACACAGTGCACATGCAGGCGTGAGCTTCACAACCACAGGCAAACCACCCCGGGCATCCAACATGTGCTCAATCATGGAAGACGCATCCATCGGGGAACAGCGCTGCCGTGTGCACATTCCAACAACTGCATGCAAGCCAGTTCAGGTGCTGCTTACCTGTTTGCACCTTCGTCCCCCTGCGGCCAGCTGTCCCACAGCCACTGCACCTGCTGCGCATCATTACGGTCTGCGAATCCCACGATGGCGGCCCGGGCTGCGGGGGCGTCCCCTCCGCCCTCGGTGGCCACCGCCGGCGCCGTATCTGCCGTCAGGAACCCGTAGCCGCCGCCGCGGAACTCGCGTACTGGCACGCACACCATCGGCAGCCGCAGCCACTCCGCGCCGGGCCCTGTTGCCAAATCAGCCACCCACGATTCAAAGGGAGCTTTGAATTCCACTAAGTGTCGAATTCAATGAAGTGCAGGCATGTTGGGAGGACTGATACTGCAAAGACTCCTTCTGGTACCTCGCTGCAACCTGAAGGCAAGAATGCTTCCAGTGACGACTCCCGCCACAAGGTATGATAACTGGCTGTCTGGAGGCCCACGGTGAGCAATAGGAGATACGAGATGGCCGCATCAGTCCGCATGCAGAGGAAAAGGGCTTAACATCCAACGACCAGATGCACACCATTTTACTACTGTCCCAGGACGGGCGCGTTTGTGGGCCCAATTGTGACAGCACCAGACCGAGACCTGTGCACCTGCCAGTTTCACAGGTTCCCACCCATGTAGGAGCATAGAGCATCAAATATCTTTGGCTGTGGAAGCTGCATCCATGCCGTGTCTTTTGAGCCAATTGTGCGCGGCTGGGCTCCAGTGAATCTGGCGTCATGGAACCGACAAGGGTCCTCGATGCAGGTACCAACACAATAGAGCCTACCACATCCCTGGGGAATGATTGGGTTCATGCCTCCATGGGTAGGGTGGAACATCGACACCCAATTGAGACCACCAGACCAGTGGCCCGCACAGCTCTCCTATCCAAACCCAAAGTCATGACATCTTGCGATATGGGGGTCAAAGGACAATACAAATACTGGCAGGGGGCCACACCTGTGCTGTTCCTGCCGCCTGCGCTGTGCTTCTCCGGGCGGCTGTGCTGCTGTGATGCTGCAGCAGCAGCTGTGAGGTCTGTCAGGCGCTGCCCACGGCGCGCAGCCTGTGCCCAGTCAGCGGCCGGGCCCGGGGAGGCCGCTGGTGATTCACTGGGTGACTCAGCGGCTCTGTCACCTTCCTCATCGTCATTGATCTCCACTGGCAAAGGATCCCGCCGGACCTGCACGTTGTATTCTTTTCAGCGCTCGTAGTCAGGCAAATACCAGCGGCATTCCACCGCGGCAAAACAGCTAAGCTGACGTTGTAGAACCATTACAGCGCTGCCCTCCTGATGACAGCGTGATGTTTGAATGTATCGTACCTGTCTACTGTGCATGATTCAGTTGCGGCACATCACAGCAGTTCCAATGGTGCAGCATGTGTAAAATCTTTGATGGTCAAAACCTCCTATAGTACTTCAGTTTTTCCTGCCCCTCAGACAGTGTTGTGGGGCCGATTCTGCATTGCCATGTCAGTGTCCTTGAGTTGCCACACAGAGAGCTGCTGCAAGGGCAACAGATGTACCTTGTCCAGGTGGGTGTGCGAGCCGGCCACATCACGCTGCTTCCCCAGGATCTCCGCATACCGCTGCGCCCGCTCATCCACGTCAGCAGAGCCGCTAGCTGAGCCGCTGACATCAGCAGATTTGCCTGCTGAGCCGCTGATATCAGCGCTGCCAGGAGCCTGCCCACTGGCACCTGGAACACCCATAATCTCAGCAACTTCTTGGCACCCCACTCTATGACATTCAGCATTCAGCAACCCCATAAAAGCCCGCGCAACTTTGCTGGCCCCACCGAAGTACCCTCAGCATTATTGCTCGAGCATGTAGCCATGCAGTATATCATCCACAAAGGATTACAGGACTCAGGGCGGGATCAGGAGATTGTGTGAGAAAGTCACCGTTCAGTGCGCCATTCTGGTGGCCTCCAGAGGACGGCGCCTGCTGCTGCTGCTGCTGCGCCTGCTGCTGCTGCTGCTGCTCTCGTCCAGGGCGTTCCCTCTGTTCTGGCTTGTTCCTGCTGCCTGCACCAGGCACAACCACCTCATGATTGGTTGCGTACAGGTATCTCCCGTTATCTTTGCAGCTTCAGCTCGCAGAACAGAACCTCCTCATGTAATGTACCAAAGTGAAGACATTGATAAGTGCTCACCCAAGGGTCATTTGTGATCAACATGGCAGTTAAGCTGCTTGTTGATGCAGGGGTTTGCCATTGGGTAGTTTGAAGGAAGGGATTCAAGAACACTCACTTGAGCCCAGGCCGAGCATCTCAGCAAAGGGGTCGGTCCCCCCGGACCCCCCGTTCTTGCTTGTGCTGCGCTCCAGGATGCGCCGGGCGCTCAGCCGCCCGCCGCGATCCGCCCCGTTCTGGCCTGCCCTGCCGTTGCCCGATTTGGCTCCGCCCCCTCGCTTTACCCCCCTCAGCCGCTGCCACACCGTCCGGTCATCTTCTTCGTCCGCCATTCCTGCATCTTGCTCCGCTGCGTTCTCTGCTGATGAAGCTTCGTTGTCTGTGTGCTGCGCGCGCTGCGGTGGCTGTTGTGTGCCGCTGTCGGCGTCGTTGAGGGGTTCTGTGAAGGCCTCTATCACCCGGCCCCCGGCCAGAGAATCGTAATGGTCTGCCTCCTCATCCTCGTCTATGCTGCGTACCTGCCAGCCCCATCCCTTGATCAGCGAGGTTCACGATTCAGTAATTGCAAGATGCCGCTTGACCTGCCCTGAGGATTTTTCGGTGTGAAAAATATATAGCTCCTTAGATGCCAACTCGCACGAGAGAATCCCCACGACACATCAAGTAGCCCAAGAAGCAATAGGTATCTTTCACAGCTATGATAATATAGAATTTCCATGAAAGGACTCCCTTCAGCGTGATGCTGCATACACATATGGCTGCAACGTAGGCCCCTAGTTTCTTGTCATTAAACGCATGCATCAGAGCAGAGCACCAAAAACGAGCATCAACAGGAGATGGGAGTGCCTCGCTGTAAAAATGCAACGCGTGCAGCATACAAGACACCTCCGCCGAATAGCATGACAAGAAATGTATTCGAACCGGCACTCACCTCCCAAGCGCCGCTGCCAAGGACGTCATTGCTGTCGACGGCGACGCCGGTGCGCTGCCGCCAGCGGGAGAGGATGGAGTGGGCGGAGGAGGGATTGCCGCTGGGCTGACGTGGCACCACCTGAGCCGCCGCCACCAGCGCATCCATCAGCTGCTCGTCGTGCCAGGCCTCCTCAATCTGCGCGCCACCAAGACAAACCCCATAAAAACAGTCTAATTTTACTTAAAAAGGACTCCTACAAACCCCTGCGATCCCCCCCCAGCACCCCAATGACCCCAAAGTCAGAATCGAGGTTATGCCACAACAGCAGATCTTCTGTTTGGGCACGTTATTTCCGCCATTAGTCAGAGTATATTGCTCCAAAAGGGGGAAAAGAAGAGCGCGATAGCATTATACCCAGAGAATTGCGAGGTGCTGTGGCAGAATCAATCTTAACGACAAGACGCATATTCAACACGCTAGGTTGTGTGCAGCGTTCTGTCGGGAAGGACCTTGCTGCAAGCCAGCCATGAAATTTGCGCTCTTTCTGAGCAGGCTGCACGGGCTCCACTCAGGTACCGGTCTGAGAAGTAGCTCTGCCTTGTGCTTGGGAACGCTTATTGCTCGAACATGGGTGCGAGTTTGTACGAGCAAAAAGAGGTCTCAAGCACAAGGCAAAGGTAATAAGATACAGGCCAGATTTCTGCAGGGGTGCAGGGTCTTACCAGCGTTCCCTTGCGCACAAAGCCGACAGGGCGGCCGTTGTACTCGGCGGTCTGCAGGTACTCGTAGGGCGGGCAGGCCACAACCCTGACGGCGGACGGCTCCGGCACGAGGCCGTTCTCCTCCATGCACCGCAGCAGCCGCCGCAGATCGTCCGGATCCTGCATAAAACGGGCCGCCCATGTCAAAACGCGCTAAGCATACCTCTTACGTGTTTCCCTCTGTAGTCTTCGTTGAGCTTACACTGCACTGAGTCAGAAAAATGACACAGTGACCAAGCTCAGCCACCAGCCAGCTAGCATATATCATGTTTCTGCATGCTAGCTACCACATCTGCAGGGATCTTGCTCCGAGGCTGCGGCACGCACAAGCGGCTTCTGGAGCCGCTTTACAAAACAGTGCCGCCAAATTTCACATTACATGGATTGGGGCTGGTCTGGCAGGCGAGAATTGAGGAGTCACCTCCCAGGCGAGCCAGGCGCGCGTGTCCCCGTGGCCGAGCGCGACACGGAAGCAGGGCTGCTGGTTGCCCGGCAGCATTGCGTAGTGCACTGCCGGCAGCGCCAGCCACGCCGGATCCTCGCTGCTCCAGCCGCTCTCCCCTCCTGCACAGAACGGAGACACCATCAACAACACTCCCTCATATGTGTGAAGTTTCCCACACACCCTCGACAATGCTTCTGTAATTCCCCATTTGTGTGAAGAATCGTGCCACAACTTTTCTCTGAGACCTCAACGATACTCTTCATATTCTCGTTAATGTGAGCAATATGCACAAGGCCGACGACACAGCTGCAGCTGTTGCACAAAGGACGCTGAGAAGTTGCACAGGATGATTGAATGAAGTTTGATGTCGGCTGAGTGATGCAAGCTGGAAGGGCCCAGAAGACGGCAGAGGATGCAGGAAGCACAGCTTGCATTCCATAAGAATGCCGAGCATACCCTTCTGAGTTGCAGCCTTACGACCAGGAGAGGCGCCATTTTGGGACGAAGTGCTTTGCTGAGCAGCAGCTGGGGCTGCTGGAGAGTCTACAATGCCGCCGGCTAATGGAGGTGTGCTAGTCGATGCTTCGCCTCCCCTGTTGCCCTGAAAACCCACAAGTAAGTACTTGAGACCAATATATCAGTGCCTCCCTGCTATTAGCATTGCTGGTTGATGAACATCCTGCCCCCAAGGCACGTAGCTGCACAATTAAGTCTGCAGCATGCCTTTTGAGTTCGTTGTTCTAATACACACGCCCATTTCATGCACTGCATTTGCATGCATGGCTGCTTACCTGGACAGGGGTGTCTGGGGTGTTCCCTTCAGGGTGCTTCAGCCTGAACCGGGTGGTCAGGTCGGCGTCATCCATGGCCGGCCACGATGCGCCAGATCTGGCAGCAGCTGCCTTGTCCCTGCCTGTCAGCTTCTTCCCCATGCGCACCAGCGCATACAAAGCCAGCCCCACCAGCAATACTCTTCCTGCCGCGCCACCTAGGTACCTGTGACACCACACTTTCTCTGGTGATGCACTCCGAGACAACCCCAAGTCTCCTATTTTTATATTTGCACCGCAAGTCTCACATCATGCATTCAGTGACCACCGTGCACCTCATGTACTGATAGTTTGCACCGAAAAGCCAGAGGCTTGATTGACCAATGTACACATGAGCAGAGCTGTGACCTCCGTGGGCACATGATCCAGGACAAGCGGGCACGCATAAGCCCAATTGAACACATGCAAAGCATGTCCACTTGCAGCATTGATCCATAGTGCACATTGCAAGCTGCCCATTCGAAAACCTTGTCCTCTTATTTCGGGGTTCTCAAGGTGCTGGAGCCCGGAACCGGACTCACTTTGCTGTGGCGAGATAGGTGTGCTCGCCGCCCTGTGGACCCACTCCCTGGAAGACTCTATTATCCTCATTCTGCTCTCCCTTTGTAATTCCTCCGATTGTGCGCTGCCCTGTCTCTGCTGCACGCTCCAGGACTGCCTCCCTGATGAGCTCCTTGCTGGGTGTCAGCAGCTGGCGCAGCGCCTCCTCGTCCTTTGGCAGAGGGATCTTGAAGTGCAGCCTGTCTCCTGCCTTCACCTTGTCTGTGCCTGCAGGGTCCGCAGCAGAAGCGCTGTTTCGACAATTATTCTCTAAGCATCTTGGAGGCTTGTAGTATCAGACCAGGTGGCCGGGACCTCAAGCAATATAACAACGCATCTCAAGCAGAACAGCAGTGCCCTGCTGAGACATGCGCTCAGCTGTCTTGGCCTGCCAAGGTGGCTAGAGCATGGATGGCAGCGGCCCAAATTCTCATCTTTCCAATGCTGATGTGTTCCCATGATTTCAGTGGGTAGCTCAGCATGGAAGGTCCACAAGGTAGCAAGCCCGCTTCACCAAACCCTAGGCTCACAATTGCCCCTCTTACTGCAAAAACATCTGTGACACTGTCTGAAATGTGGGCAGAGGTGGGCGCACCTTTGTTGGCTGCCAGCAGCTTCTCAAATGGCAGGTGGTACATCTTTGCCAGGCCCTCCAGAGTATCACCTTCGTCCACTTTCAGCTCCACAATGACATCCCTGCTCAGGTGCACTCCCTCTTTATACTGCCGTCATCAAGCGGGGAATGGTCCTGCAATCAGGATCTTGGAGAGAAAGGCATGCATGCACAGCACAGCTCATTCCTTTGTGACAACACATTACCAGGGAATAATTAAAAAAGTCAGGACATCGGAGAAAGGCATGCATGCACAGCACAGATTGTCTCAGCCCCACTATTGCACACTAGTGCAAGCAGATGGCGATGGCACTCACGGGGGTGGTGGCAGCCCAGATTCCTCAAAGTCATCACTCTTTGCGTAGCTCCCAGTAGATCTCCGGCTAGGAAGCAGACGTGAGATTGCTCCAATCCTTGGTAAATTGCTGGGGCTCAGCCTTGAGCTTGTGCGGATGCAAGGTCTCTGGCCCAGGACAGGCAGGTGTCCCTTAATGTTGAAGATCTGCATGCCTTCACCTGAGAAATCGACATTGACTTCAGAGACATTGAAGACCTTTTTATCTGCTTCTACGGGTCTCACCTGACATGAGCCTCTGCGAACACTTGAGATGCCTTAGGTGCTGTTATATCAGGTGCACGCTGCGAGTTGCTTGAACAGGATTTTTTTTTGCCAAGCCACATCATAAAAGAGATGTACATCTTGATTAGCGGTGATGCAATGTAATGGGAAGAGCCCCTTACCAATCCACCTTCAGTGACTTTCACTATGAGCGATCTATCTGCTACTCACTAGCCCAAGAGGCGTTTTGGTCGAGAATGTATCTGTTCAGTGATATTTGTCTATATCGCACCTATTAGTACTGGCCTGGTCACTTTGCAATAGAGAAGTGACGGCTGACTACATGACCAGAACAAAGTGTCTAAACGCCGTGCGCGAACCTATATCATGATTGAGACGCCAGCATACGTGTCGCAAATCGGTGAGATGGCTAAGCCCCAACGTCCAGGTTTCATCTGACATCTGACTTGCAAGATTTCGTGCTGGCACTGGCGCAGGAACGCCGTGCAGACAGTTCACGCAGCTGCGCTTTGCCATTTCGCGGGACTGCTCAAAATTTGTTCCCGGACCTGCACATCATCGCTTTGATATCATTCAAACGGATCGCATCGCAAGTTTGTAGCATCTGTGTACCAATACACCGAGAAGGTTGCCCAGGAGTGCCTCGCTGGCCCCGGCGCTTTCTTCGTGTGCTGTGCCCTGTAGTGAGCGTGCTTCATTCACGGGAAGGTCGCGTCAGCACTAGCCCGTCTTGATAAGGTTGCTTTGGATGTGTTAAGCAAATTGCGGCTGGCTGCGAGCGCGTGGCGAAAAGGAAGGGCTGCCTGGGGACCAGTGCCGAGGCATTTCAGGTTTTGATAGAGCCTTAGCCCGGAGAAACAAGCATGACAGCCATCAACATCACGGCAATCAATGTGCTCGACAACCCGACGCTCTTCATCAACCCTTTCCAGTTTGAGATACAGTATGAGTGCCTCCAAGACTTGCAACATGGTGAGTCCGCAGTGGCATTGTTGTTGGCTTCTTATCTGTGGAGGCACTGCATTGGTGTCACAAACTTTCTGACGGCTTCACATCCATATGGGGCAGACCTGGACTTCTTGCATGTCTGTTTGGCAGCATTTGCACTTGTGGGGATGCCTCCCATCAGTATGAAATATTTGGAGTTCTGTAACACCGTGCTTCTAGAAGCCTGTACTGGGAACTTTGACAAGCGACCGGCTGCGAGACTGAAACTTCCTGAGAAGCTCTCTTTATGATGCAGACTTGGAATGGAAATTGACGTATGTTGGATCTGCTGAGTCTGAGAAGTACGATCAAGAGCTGGATAGCGTGCTGGTGGGACCTGTGGTGCGAGGACAGTACCGTTTCATCTTCCAGGTAACGAATGGTCTGCAACTTCAGACCCCTCTGGCCTGTGTGAAGTTGGCTCTTTGCATTCGCCTAGTGTGTCGTGAGAAGAGGGTGTCATATATAAGATTGTTCCACCTTGAACACGCTTGCCAGCTGTGAAGTCAAGGAGATTGCTGGCTTGTCAGTAAGCTGTTTAGCAGTCGGGCACGTGAGAGCGTGCTTGGGAGATACCAGGAGCACTGACCTGTACCTGCATGTTCCACGAGGGTAACCTGCAGATACTTGCAGTCTATGAAGCTGCTGATTCAGGAAAAAAAACTCTGAAGGTTTGGTTATCCTGCAGGCTGACCCGCCCGACCACAGCAAGTTGCCACAGGATGACATCGTCGGGGTGACAGTCCTCCTGCTGACCTGCAGCTACCAGTCAAAGGTGCGCAACCATCCTGTCACCATCCTGATTCGTGGGCCTTCGGCTTCTGAGCAGTGCACACCTCCCTGTGGACACATCAGCGTATTCATGCTGACCTGTGATTGGCCAATTGTGATTGCTTGTTGATCTGCTGTGCGCTTGCATTATGCACCCTTTGCCATCCTGATGAGTCCAGTCAGTTCACTGAAGTCTATGCAGATCGACAGTGCCTCTCGTCTGCATGACTCATTGTGCAAGCTTGGGTTAGTAATCACGTGGCAGACCCAATTTCCGCCGTGGCTGAAGCTCATGCTCTGCTGCCCACAGGAGTTCATCAGGGTGGGATATTATGTCAACAACGAGTACATGGAGGAGGAGCTGAGGGAAACACCTCCTGAGAAGGCGCAAATTGACAGGTCAGATTCCCATCAATGTTCCCGCTCCACTCATCCTCTGGCGCTTCTGCCGATGCGTCTGATCAGGCATGCGATTGCTCCTGATTGTGCATGCGGGTGCAACGTTCTCGCTTGCTGCTTGGCGCATTTTGGTAGTTTGTGCCTTTGAATCCTCTGCTTTACAGCATGGATGAGCTTGTGGATCCTGCGGTAAGTGTTAAGACTTTATTTTATTGGTCCTAGGAAGCACCTGTCAGGGCAAGTCACTCTACTCCAGACTCCAGACATTGGTATTCGCGCAACACAGCTTAACGTTCGATCTCTGTGGGTCTCGCAGGCTGTCACGGAGCATACTCGCAGACAAGCCGAGGGTGACGCGCTTCCCAGTGGAGTTTGACCCAGTCGAGGCAGTGCCGGTCATGGCGGGAGAGGGGCAGCCAGAGGGCAATGGAGGGGATTCGATGTTCACTGGCATGCAGCAAGACTTCCAACAGGGGCTAGACCTGCAGCAGCAGCAGCAGCAGCAGCAGCAGCAGGGGTTCATGCAGGAGCAGCAGCCTTCCATGTTTGGTGCACACGTTGCAGGCGCGGTCGACATGGAGGCCTGATTAGCTGTGCCGGAGCAGCATGTACGACTGAGTGACAGCAGGAATATGATTTGAGGAATCCACACGGCAGAAGCAGCAGAGAAGCTCATTATGTACATGGACAACATATGAGATTTGAAGGGGATTGTCTTGCGTTGTGCTATAGACGCAAGCTGAGCGGCCGATTGTGTTTGGATCCGGCGCGCGGTGGACGTCTTTTCTCTTGCCTTGCAATGTCAAGAAGATACAAGAAGCGTGCAGCCAGGATTGCACTGCTTACTGGGTACGACATTGTGTCCGCGGCCAAACGATCATAGCGGAATTGCCTTGAAACGATAATAGACATGAAATAGCTTGTAAAGTACTTAGCTCTGCTTCCGTGAAGATTTGCGGTGATTAAGCCAATCTATGTCATCCAATCTTTGTCACATGCACGCCACATGCATTGCACGGCATCTCGATTCTATAGCTTTCAACAAGGCAAAAACACTGCACAACTACGAATATTTGGGGTCAACATGTGCAAACTTTCTTTCTCAAGAATATAGTGCTTATTCCCGAAAGGAGTTTGTGTGGAAAGGCATTGACTTCTGAGAAGGGCACAGAAAATGGGTTGGAGCTACGACAAGATTCTTGCCTGATAAACAATTCGTCAGAGACAGAGACGGCTGAAAATATAGAACGCTATGGTGGTGTCTCCCAATGATCCTCGCATTGATCAGGTTGGCTTTGCCAAACTGGTGGGAGATGGTTTCGAACTGTGTGCCAAGAAGTACGAGATTGTGATTGGCAGGCATTCGAAGAGCTCAACGGTTGACTTTGTTCTTGGTACGTCTACTATTGTGCTCTGTATATTGATTCTGTTCTATTCTTTCACTAAAGTCTTTCGTGCTTTCTTCCTCCAGCTTTCAGAAATTAAATTCACCTGAGATGGCTTTGTCGATTGCAGGGGACAACATGAACATATCCAGGCAGCACGCAAAAATCCTGTACAGCTTCTCCAGAGGTGAGTTTCCCTGTGTCTGCCAGGGTTCTCCTGAGAAAGCAACACCTCAGCCATCAGTGCTGCGCAGCTTCTATCGAAAATTGTAAGATTTAGCAATGATATCTGTATATACACCTGATTGCTTTGCCGTGGAAAACAGCACATGACACTCCTGTAGGCTTACACACCCGCCACACTTCTGTGGAAGGCCTCAGGGTCCAGGGACAGCGCATGCCAGGGGACTCCAGCCATCTGCATTGGTATCTTGACATTTCAGGATATTGGGTATGGGTGTTCCTCCAGGCGTGTGGGAGCTGCATGTGCTGGGCAAGAATGGGGTGACTGTTGAAGGGACGTTGCATACGCCCAGCTCTCCCCCATTCGTGCTGCGCTCACAGGACCTCATCCAGATCGCTGACCGTTCCCTCTACTTCCTGCTGCCGCGCCAGCAGCAGTGGTGCGGACGCACTCAAGTCCTTATCTGACATCTAAAGAATATTATGAGACAGAGTACATTCTCTGGCGAGGCAGCCCTTTCTCCCATCTTCTGGCGCTTGCTCTACCTTTGCATCTGCCTTCTCCTTTCTTATTCCTCGGTGAGTCTAGTGCATGGCGGTAACCTACAATCGGCCCCCACTTAGACCAGACTCAGACGCCCCCTTGGATACGTCTATGGAAGCTCAGCTGATGAGATGCCAGAATGGATGCCGCTGATACTGATACGAGTAATAGATTATGAGTGTACGGGAGTGAAATTGGCCATTTGTGCAGCAGCATGCTGGAAGAGTCCCAAGCATTGCATTGGTCCAGGCAGCGCGTGCTGCAAATGATACTTACTGGGATGCAATACACTGAGAGCAAGTGAGACTTGCTACGATCATTCCGTTCTCTACCGCAATAAATGCAGAATGCAGACACGTCGGGAGTTTGGAGACAACAGAGCCCATGAGACCAATGAGCCATAGATGGCTCCCAGTAGGTCTTTATTTGCAATTTTCAAGAACAAATAGAAGAGGCCTTAGACTGATAAATTCTCTTCCGGTATTGCGTGCAGGGCATCTCCCCAGAAAGCAGACCCCCCAGCTGCCAGGTCAGCGACGCCGGCCGCCAGCTCACCGGTGCCAGCTCAGCAGCACGCCGCGCTGCCACCTGGCGCTGGGTCAGCACACAGCGTGGTGCAACAACTCGCGGCGTCCCTGCCACTGTCCCAGCAGCAGGCCATGGTGCGCTCCTCCATTCACTGCTGCTGCTTCAATTCACGCACTGTAGCGCTCAACCCAAAACACCCATTTTATCATAATTCACAGTAAACAGGTTCCTGCAGGGCTTCCTCGCTCTCTCACAACCTTTTATGTGCATTCCCGCAGCCCCAAAATTGGCCCACTTTACAAGGACATTGGCCTATCTTTTATGCAACTTAGTTACTTTAAGATCCCGCAAGCTGCTTCCCGCACCACTTATTATCAAACCTTCCCGCAGACTCAACAACAAATTTATTAGGGAGTTTTTATATCAGCGCTACAGTGTTGGTTGTCCGATGTGCTGCCGCTGTGTGTTGGACCTCCGCTCATGAACCTTAATGCGTGGCATTGTCTTATGCGGAAGTGCACCTCCGACACACATTGTAACACAATGATTGTATATGTCTTTGCGGCAGGATGGAGATTGTCGACCTGTTTGCCACATGGCAGCAAGCCTGGTGCTGTTTAATGGGAGGCTTGGGGTCAAAGTATTCTTGCTGTATGGGATCCCTGGTTTTGGGGATGAGAGATGCTCAAGGTATTGGCTGCTCGCGTGCAGGTGCAGCGGGCTCATCAGCTCTTGCAACAGCAGCAGCAAAGAGCGATGACTAATCAATCGCAGCTGACACACCAGTCACATGCGTTCCCTGGCCAAACCCAGCAGGGCAGTTGGGTGAGGACTCAAAGTCTCTGACTATTTTCTGGTGTCAGGGCACTCAATTGGCATGCCTCTCTGCTTGGTGTGCTCTATATCAACATCACTATTCTTGCACTATTCTTACCGGCGTCTGGGACCCTGGCTGACGGGGACTGTACAAATAATGGGCACCGTGCCCCCGGTTGCTTGGGTCCTGCTTGGGTCTGACAAGTCCAATTGGGATTAGGATATTTGGCAGCCTTTACCTGCAGTCTGTCTGGCCTCTGCAGGAAGAGCGTGTTGAGTAATGATGTCTGCATCTCTTGGTTGCTGTGAGAATTGTTCTGGATAAGAAAGCTTCTGTGTAACGTTTGGCAGATCAAGAAGTGCGAGGAGGTACGTCTAAAAGTCTTCTCAGAATAACTGTAATCACTACAACGGCCCTCATTACGACAGGCATCTGGGAGTTGAGGAGGCGCTCTCGTTGCCACAATGCCACACAGGATGTCACTGCACTGAAAAGAATGATTCACAAGGGTACATCAGAGGGTATTGGCAGGGTGCGCTGGGTGGATGACAGAGCAGTGACTCACCGCGGGTTACAGAGTAACTCATTTGGCACTGCAGGGCCATGCGGCAGAGATGTCGGCGCTGCACTGATCTGGTCAGGGACTGTTCGTATGCCTAGACAACATATGTCACGCCAAGAGGTGCTCTGCAGGTGGCCCAAGGACAGCCGCACACAGGCTCACCGGCACATGGAACGGCAAACCAAACGCATGCACCGGAGCAGCCTTATTCTGCCAGCCAAGCTGCGCAGAATTTGGAACCTCAGGACCAGGCGCAGGCAATGGAGACGGATGGCTCATGAGGTCATGAACTATTGACTACAACACGTTTGCAATTTTGGGGAGGTTTCTCGTCAGGGCGTGATTGTCCAGCGTCGTCTTTGAAGCTGTGGATTGTGTCTGGTGGATCTGCTTGTCAGAAAGCTATGTGGCGGTGCTTCAATGATGGCCTTGGCTCTGCCATTCATTTGACGACATCGGAGTGAACTGCGCATGTGAACTATCTAATGGATGACCATTTATCCATGAAAGAGTCCAACCGGAGTCTTGTTTCCAAAACAAGAGAGAGTCTCTGTCAAACCCACGGCCTGGCCGGGCAGCAAAATGCTGTGACAATCGAAGAGGATTTTGAGCTTTCGAATGAAAATATCATCTTTTATCCCAATCATCTGAAAATCAGGATCAAGAGCAGCATGGCATGTGGTGTCATGCAAAGCTTGACTGTTCTACCCATGGGGACCTGGCACCTGCCTTCACATGCGATGAAATGTTCACCTTCCCTCTTTAGGTCGATCATTCTCCTCCTAAAAGTACTACTGACACTAGTGTCATGCACGAGTGACTCGTTGGTTCATGAACACGCCATTGACTAATGCACTGAGTGCATTGCACTCAACACGAAAACTTGTGCCTCCCGCTCCTTGCCCATGGCTGGGGCGCTATCGATGTCCACCTCTTGATTCCCGGGATGGCTGGCACCCGCACTTTCAACTTTCCCACGGTCCTTGCCCGTTGTGGCATGCATATCTTCGCCATCGCCGGCCCTCTCCGCACTGCTCCACTCTCTTCACTACTCCGTCATTCAGGGGACCTGCCGTGTATACAGCAAATTCTACCTCCAATGCAAACGCCACCTCGTCACCCCACCCTCCGATCGATCGATCCCTCTATTTCCAAGCTTTCCGCCCTCCTAGCCTCCCCTCTTTCCATGGGTCTTCCTACAAAGCGCCGGACGCAACGTACCACTCGCCCCTCGGTGCGCCTTTGCTATTTCCTCAAGCCCGCCTCAGCGCCGCCCTAACACGTATAGTGCCACGGTCTCAGGTTCGATCCCCAGGAAAAACACTGGGACTTTTTTCGGATCGATTTTC
>JADEYI010001531.1_pt1 | contig 16721 bp, 12 predicted proteins | sample 8542331 | NCBI WGS metagenome assembly JADEYI01 (sample SAMN16510988, study PRJNA670497) | mine drainage metagenome | isolation source: biofilm near Copperflume 1 | place: Germany: Marsberg coppermine Kilianstollen | collected 2018-02 | reverse complement strand
TCACTGAGCGTGAGGTCATGCAATGTCGCGGCAAGGCGACAAGGTTAGCCGGTCGGTTCGCCGCCAAAGAGGCCATTAGCAAGGCCCTTGGCACAGGTATTCATGGTGTGGCCTGGCGGGAGATGGAGATTGTGCAGTTACGCAGCGGACGCCCCACCGTCACCCTCCACGGCAACGCGAAACGTCGCGCCGAGCTGCTTGGCATCAGTGCCTTCGATGTCAGTATCGCCGACCTGGCGGAACTATCCATCGCCATCGCGGTCGCCATTCAAACCGACAGAGAAACGTCTTGACAGATGAGAGCATTGTTACAGCGCGTCAGTCGAGCGAGTGTCACTGTTGACGAACAGATCGTTGGTCACATCGACCAGGGACTACTCGTATTTCTTGGTATAGGTCATGATGATAACGAAACTACAGTAAAGACTCTGGTTGATAAGATTGTCCAATTACGCATATTCTCAGATGCGCAAGGGAAAATGAACCTCTCCCTGCTTGATATCCAGGGAGAAATGTTAGTTGTTTCTCAATTTACTCTTCATGCTGATGTGCGCCGTGGCCGTCGTCCCAGCTTTACAAATGCGGCCCCTCCTTCGCTTGCGAACTCGCTCTATGAGCTTTTCAAAGAGACATGTTCTAAGTATGGACTTACCGTTGCCAGTGGGATTTTTGGGGCCTCGATGAGTGTTGAGCTGCGGAATGAAGGACCAGTTACCATCTGGCTTGATAATGAGCAACTCTAAATTGTTACAAACAGCATTATGAAACCTTATTTGACATGGCATGAGAGCGTAGACTATACTAAGTGAAGTGATAAAACGAAAGGAACATGTGTTTGCTCGTCGATAGTCACACCCATCTTGATACCTCCCGTTTTCATGCAGACCGCGCAGCCGTGATTCATGCTGCCGTTGTCGGCGGTGTAACACGTATGGTTGACCCAGGTTGTGATCTTGCTTCAAGCCGTGAAGCTCTTGCGTTAGCGAAAGCTTATCCCGGCGTGATCTTTGCCGCCGTGGGAGTCCATCCGCATGACGCTACCACGTATAACGAAGAGGTAGGCGCACTCTTTCAAGAGATGGCACGAGAGCCTGAAGTCGTCGCGATTGGCGAATTCGGGCTGGATTACTTCCGTATGCTTTCGCCACGCGAAGTCCAACGGGCAGTATTCTGTACTCACCTGGAACTGGCACGCGCCTGTAATTTACCCTGCATTATCCATGTGCGCGACTCACATGACGATGTCATTGAGCTATTACGCGAGTATGGGCAGGGGCTACGTGGCGTCTTTCATTGTTTCTCCGGTGATGTGGCCCAGGCAGAGGAGTGTTTAACCTTCGATGGCTTTATGCTCTCGTTCGCCGGCCCGTTGACCAAACAAGGTAATGCCCTACCAGAAGTAGCACGCGTGGCACCTTTGCATCGTATCTTAGTCGAGACCGATAGTCCTTATTTAGTACCAAACCCAATACGCGCCAAACGCAATGAGCCACTTTTCGTCAAACGTGTTGCTGAAAAGCTGGCCGAGATTCGCGGCATGACGTTAGAAGAAATTGCCCAGATCACCACAGCTAATGCTGTTCATTTGTTCGGTTTAGGAGAGCCACAAGTATGAAATTGTTTAACACCCTGACACAGTCACTTGAAGAATTTGTCCCGCTAGATGATAAGACAGTGCGCATCTATGTTTGCGGTGTTACGCCATACGATACCACGCATCTGGGCCATGCCTTCACCTATGTCTCCTTTGATACCCTCATTCGCTACCTGGAATTTCTAGGATATACCGTCAATTACGTGCAGAATGTTACCGATATCGACGACGACGTTTTGCGTAAAGCTCGTGAGTTAGGCATGGCCTGGGATGAACTGGGCAAGCGCGAGACCGAACGCTATCTGAATGACATGGCTTCACTGAATGTGCGCCGCCCCAATGTCTACGCTCGTGCGACCGAGGAAATACCTATGATGCTTGAGATCATCTCAACGCTGCTCACACGAGGGTACGCTTACGAGAGTAGCGGCAGTGTCTACTTTAGTGTGAAGCAAGACCCTGAATTCGGCATTATGGCACGAGCTATTGGCCTGAACGATTATCATGCCATGCTCACGATTGCCAACGAGTGCGGCAACTTCCCCGATGATGCACGCAAGAAAGACCCGCTGGATTTTGTACTCTGGCAGGCTCAGGCTCCCGGCGAACCCGCCTGGCCTAGCCCATGGGGACCTGGACGGCCCGGCTGGCACATCGAATGTAGTGCGATGTCGATGCGCTATCTTGGCCCACAGCTCGACATTCATGGCGGTGGGGCTGATCTTGCTTTCCCGCACCATACCTGCGAGATTGCGCAGTCCGAACACTTCACGGAAAAAGCCCCTTTCTCCCGTTTTTGGATGCATACTGGCATGGTTTTCCAGGAAGGCGAAAAGATGAGCAAGTCCCTGGGCAATCTGACGCTCGTCAGTAATCTGCTTAAGGATTATAGTGCGGACGCTATTCGCGTCGTCCTGCTCAATCACCAATATCGCTATCCCTGGGAATGTTTCCCGGCAGATTTAGAAGTCGCCCAGGAAATTGTCGCACACTTCCAACAAATACGCTCACTCGTAGGAGATGAGGTTCGCGGCGAAGATACCATGCTGCGTGATCAGTTCAAAGCCGCCATGGACAACGATCTAAACACCCCCCAGGCCATCTTGCTATTGAGGCAAGCCGCTGAAACCGTCCTTGAGCATAATGATACCAAGACGGGGGCTGAGATTTTGCGCCTGACAAAGGTTCTGGGATTGAGCGTGTAGGGATATGTAAGGTTCCTGAACCATTTTACAAGAAAGAGTTTCCGACGGGAAAGCAGGTCCATCATTTCTGGTTCACAGTGATCAAGCTGTGGGAACTGAGTATTGAGGAGATCAAGCAGACAGGGTTAGTGGGCATCTTCCCGCTGATGGTACTTGCCAGGGATGGCAAGCGACCGGAGGTGGTGGAAGATATTATTCAGCACGTTGAGGCGAGTAACAATGCGTCGGCTCGCGAATTATTAGCGTTGACATATGTTTTAGCATCGATGGTCTTTGAGGATGCGACTGACCGTCACTGGCTTAAAAGGAGGTTTTCCGTGTTACATGATGCATTGCGTGATGCATGGGCCTACCAGGAAATTATGCAAGAGGGTTGGGATGAGGGGATCAAAGAGGGGCTAAAGGAAGGGATCAAAGAAGGGATCAAAGAAGGGATCAAAGAAGGGATCAAAGAAGGATTACAACAGGGGCGGCAAGAAGAATTGCAGAAAGAACTTCAAGCTCAGCGTTTAACGCTGCTGGAGATTGTGCAGTACCGCTTTCCGACCGTAGAATCATTGGCGCAGAAAACAGTAGAGGCGATCAGTGATACTGCTGTTTTACGGCGCTTAATTGTTACGATCAGTATTGCACAAACGGAGCATAGTGCCAGGCAAGCTCTTCTTTCAATAGAGCATAACGAGCAATAGAGTTGTTTGTGAAATGAGTGGACGTGAGAGGGTTTCTCTCACATCCACTCACTTCACTATTTCTTCTCTAATGAACCACCTGTCATCAGGATACCCAGTTCTTCCTCGGTCGCTTCAGGCGCGACAATATCCACGATGTTGCCTTCGTACATTACCGCGATACGATCTGAGAGGGAGCGAATTTCGTCCAATTCGGCTGAAATGAGCAGAACCGCCTTGCCAGCATCGCGCTCCTCAATGATGCGTCGGTGAATAAACTCAATCGCGCCAATATCAACACCACGGGTAGGCTGTGATGCAATCAAGGCTTGTGGGTTCGCGGAAAATTCACGCGCAATGATGATCTTTTGCTGATTGCCGCCCGATAGCGAGCGTGCCGAAGCTTCAGCAGAGGGTGTACGCACGTCAAACTCTTTAATGAGCTTCCTGGCCCACGCTGCAATGTTGCGCAATAGCAACACAACACCTGACCAGGAGAACTGTGGCCAACCTTGCCGCCCCAGGATCATATTGTCTTCAATAGAATCGGTGAGCACCAAACCGCTACCACGTCGGTCTTCGGGAATATGGGCTACGCCCGCCAGACGCTCTTCACGCGCATTCATCACAGTGATATCCCGCGTCTGGCCTGCCTGACCATCTTTCACCTCGGTGATGGCGATCTTCCCACTGGTGATCTTACGCATTCCTGTCAAAGCTTCGACCAGCTCGGATTGTCCATTGCCTTCGACACCTGCGATCCCTAGAATTTCTCCGGCATGCACATCGAAGCTGACACCATGTAATACCTCGAGACCACGGTCAGACTGCGCATGGAGGTCTTCTATATGCAATACTATCGGCCCAGGATGGGCCGGCGTTTTATTGACGCGTAACAGCACTTCTCGGCCAACCATCATACGCGCAATCTCCGCCTGGTTCGTTTGCTTTGTGATCAGCGTGCCGGCATTCTTGCCACGGCGCAACACCGTAATATTATCCGAAAGCTCCAGCACTTCGCGCAGTTTGTGTGTAATAAAGATGATCGTCTTGCCCTGTTCGACCAGGCCCCGTAGTACGCCAAAGAGTTCAAATGTTTCTTGCGGTGTTAACACCCCGGTCGGTTCATCCATAATGAGGATATCGGCGGCGCGATAGAGCACTTTTAATATCTCTACCCGTTGTTGCAGACCAACGGAAAGTTTTTCGATGCGAATATCGGGGTCGATAGGCAGACCATACTGCTTACTTAGTTCAAGGATGGTTGTCCTGGCCTTTTTTACATCATAGACCGAGCCAATACTGCCCGGCTCATGTCCCAGGACAATATTTTCCGCCACCGTCAACGGCGGTATCAACATAAAATGTTGGTGTACCATACCGATGCGTAAGCGAATAGCGTCACGCGGCCCCGTAATGTGCACATGTTCCCCATTGATGAAAATCTCTCCACTATCGGGCTTAATCAAGCCATAGAGGATATTCATCAAGGTAGTTTTTCCGGCCCCATTTTCTCCCACCAGGGCATGGATTTCGCCGCGCCGTACTGTCAAATTCACATGGTCATTGGCAACCACTCCTGGCCATGCCTTGCTGATCTCGCGCATCTCCACGGCCAACGGTATCTCGCGCTCTTTGGCTAATGTCTCGACTGTACTCTCTTGCATGGGGAATCTCCTGTTATTCTGTTCCTGGCTCGTAAGGAATGCCATCAGCTGCCGGTGCTATGGTACGGCCAACCAGGCCAACCAGGGCAATAAGCGTCAATAGATATGGCAGCGTACTGAGCAGATTGGACGAGACACCAGTATCCTGTAAGCGTACACTGAGAGCCTCACCAAGACCAAAGATGAGACAGGCACCCGCGGTCCCAAAGGGATTGTATTTGCCAAAGATCATTGCAGCCAGAGCGATAAAGCCGGCACCCGCGGTCATATTCGAGTTAAATATACCGGCAATACCCATAGAAAGGAATGCCCCGGCCAGACCAGAAAGTAAGCCACTCCCAATAACGCATAGATAACGCACCAGGCGCACGTTTACACCAGCGGTATCGGCGGCATGGGGATGCTCACCCACCGCACGAATGCGTAAGCCAATATTTGTGCGGAAGAGCAAGAAGTTGATACCCAACAAGATGAGTATGGCAACGTAGAAGATAATATTCTGCCGGAAGAGCACAGGGCCGATAAACGGAATATTACTGAGTGGCCCCCAGGAGGTTATTGGCAAGCGCAAAGCATTGGACAAGCTGGGAATGCCCTGCCCGCCAGTCTGGATAAAGAGCAGGTAATTTGTCAGGCCAAGGGCCGCAATGTTGATGGCGATGCCACTAACAATCTGATCGGCCTTAAAATTGATCGACACAATAGCATGAACCAGGGCCATCAAGCCTCCCGCAATCATCGCTCCAATGACGCCCAAAATTACGTTGTGCGTCGCCAGAGCTGTCATGACACCGGCATATGCCCCTGTTAACATCATGCCTTCCATCGCAATATTGACAACGCCACTTCGTTCGGAGATCACACCGCCAAGAGCTGGCAGCAAGAGTAACGCAGCGAATTGGAGCGTGGATTGCCAGAGGTCACTGGACGACAGCACTCGTAACAATACTTGTAAGAACACGTTTATTCCTCCTCAATCCGTTGTGAGCTACTCTCACTAATAGAACCAGGCAGTGTTGGCAATGTTGAGCCAGCCTCAATGGGGCTGACTTTATCTTGCTCAGATACTGTAGAACTATTTTGCACGACACCATTGCCTTGATCACTACGATCAACTACCACAGCATCATTTGCCATCGGCACTAGCGAAGGTCTGCGACTACCTGCAAACCCTTTGGCGATAGAGCGCTGGATAGCCGGTAAGAACTCGGTAGCGATACTAAAAAGCACCAGAGCCTGGATGATATAGACAAGGTCACCGGGTACATTGGCATTCAACTGCATAATTGTACCGCCCTGGCGCAGTCCGCCAAAGAGCAGCGCACCGAGTAGAACACCGATAGCCGTTGTACGTCCGAGCAGCGCGACACCAATGGCATCGAAGCCAGTTGTTTGAATACTAAAGGTCTGAGCTATCAACTGATACGGGAACTGGCCCATCAACTGAAGACCACCTGCCAAACCGGAGAACGCGCCCGCAATCGCCATAATAGCAAAGATATTGCGCTTAATCGGAATACCAGCATAACGGGCCGCCTTGGGATTTTGCCCAATCACACGCACCTCGTAGCCGAAGGTGGTACGAGCAGTGAGAAACCAATAAACCAGCATAGCAAATAGCGCGAAAAAGATGCCAACATCGACCAGGTACTGCGCGGGTTGGTCAATTTTCGGCAGAAATGTTCCCAGCGTCGCGTTATAGAAGTTGGCAACATGCGGCAATGTGGCCTGGCGGGGCAAGGCATTGGTCTGGCCCGCCAGGTTAGATGCTCTAAACGGTCCATTGATGAGGTAGTCGGTGAAATAAAAGGCAATCCAGTTTAACATGATTGTGGTCACAACTTCATGCGCACCACGCCATGCTTTCAGAATGCCCACGATACCACCCCAAATCGCACCCGCCAGCATACTGCCGATGAGCATCAGCGGGATGAGTACCCAACCAGGCCATGTTTTTGCCTCGAATGCAATAATACCAGCCGTCATGGCCCCCACTGCTAATTGACCGGCAGCCCCAATATTAAAAAGGCCACCACGGAAGGAGAGTGCTACAGAGAGGCCAGTTAAAATAAGCGGAGTAACAGCAGTCAGAGTAAACGAGAAGTTCTGCGGATTGCCAAAAGCACCGGTGAAAAGGGCTTGATAGGCAGCAACGGCTTCGTTAAAACGATCCCCCAGAGAACCTGGTGCGGTGATCATGATGACAATGCCCCCGGCAACCATTGCCAGGACTACGGCAAAAATAGGACGCCCAATTGCTTGACCAAGCTTACGCATTCGTGTCGCCAGTTTCGACTCAGAAGACGCGATTGGCACAGCCATAATTCATTCCTCCTATGTAGGAGGCGGCTTCGCCGCCGATGATCTTAGCCAGAAAAATATTTTTTGTATCATAACATCGTTACACGTAAGACACAAGCATTAAGCCCCATAGCCCCATAGAGATGAAGAGATACATACACACGAACAGGGCGCGACAACAATTTGTCGCGCCCTGTTCGTCCTTACTCTGCCTTTGCAATCACATTGGCAACCAAAACTTACGGGATATTCTCCGGCACAACGAGCGAACCAGACATAATCTGCGCAGCAAAATCGTCAGCCTTCGCTTTCGCATCGGCTGGCACAGCACTGCTTACGGGAGCGTAGCCAACACCGTCATGGGCCAGATCGAACTTCGGCGGGTTGTTGGTATAGCTGTTATCTTCCGTATCCTTGATAATGGTGTACACGGCAGTATCAACACGCTTGAGTGCGCTGGTTATCACGCTAGTATGGACGGAACTCTGGTTGGCATCAACACCAATGCCGAAGACACGGTTCTGGTCAGCGGCGTCGAGTGCGCCGATACCGCAACCACCGGCAACCTGGAAGATGATGTCAGCCTGGTGCTGGCTGATCTGGCTCTGCGCAACGTCTTTACATTTCGCGGTGGCGGCAAAGTCATTCGAGTAATTGACCAGCACAGTAACGCTGGGATCAACTTTCTTCGCACAGAACTTGAAGCCTGCGATATAGCGATTGACGGGCGGAATAGAAAGCCCACCGACCGCCGCAATAGTGTTTTTACCGAGCAGCCCAGGAACCTTTGTTTTTCCATCCACTTCCATCTGACCAGCAACTGCGCCTACCAGGCAGCCAGCCTCTTGTTCTTTAAAGAAGAGGGGAGCTACATTCGGCAAGGTCTCACAGGCTCCTGTATTGGGATCAGGTACAGCACAACCATCGACGATGGCAAATTTCTTGGTTGGGTATTGCTTGGCAATCTGATCTAATGGAGTCTGCATCAAGAAACCAACAGCAATCACCACGTCCGCTCCCTGGGCAGCGGAGGTCAGGTTCTTCACATAATCATTTTGCGACTGGGTCTGAATAACCTGCTCTTTGAACCCATACTGAGCTTCAGCCTTCTTGTAACCCGTATAGGCCAGGTGGTTAAAGCCATTGTCGTTGAGGCCCCCAATGTCAGTGACCAGTGCTACTTTCAACGTAGATTTTGGAGCGGTCGTCGTACCACTCCCGGTAGTCGTTGTGCCTGTGCTTCCTCCGCAAGCGGCCAGCAACATAGCAAATATGGCAAGTAACGAAGCGATGTGGACTCGATAGCCAAATCTTCGCATGTATGCTTCCTTTCTTCTCTGTAGTGAGAAACAACATCGGTTTAGCGCACTGGTTGCCCATGTATCATGCATAAAGAAATCTCAGAGATAAACCGAAGGTTCACCCCAAATAAAGAACGGTGGGGAAAAGATTTCTCTGTTGTCGTCAGTATAACATGAAAAATACAACCTGTGGAACTATTCCGAAAGACGGAACGGTTCAGTTAAAGTAACTGTCAATATGATACATACGTAATGAACAGGTTATTTCTCACAGGGATATTTTTGTCGTGGGAGCCAGATGTGCCGCCGACGGCACATCTGGCTCCCACGACATTGAACTATTTGCATGAACGCTGTTTCGTCCCTATAAAGACAGATATGTCTATATTCAGTCGCTGTGCGATGGCTTTGCGTGCGGGCGGAAGAGAAGCTTGTAATCTCTGCTTGGCTTTTTCGCCTTGAGGCCACTGCACCTCTGTATCTACTCCATAAATCATGAGCGCATCGATCATCCAGGCGAGATTATCTACCTTTTCCAGAAGCCGACATGTCATGGCAAGTTTTTGGGTAGTAGGTAACTGCGCTACTGCATAAGCGATTTTGTGGTAAAGATGAGCAATGCTCTGTTTCTGTTCGTATGCAAGAGCTGGGTCGGTCATCGCTGAGCTTGGTTTGATCAGGGCATTATCCTCTAGCACAGCCCCATCTGCGAGCATTGACAAGAGCCGTGGGCTACTTGGACGTTTCCGCTTACGAATTTCATCATAGTACTGATTGCGTATCATGCGAGACAGATACGCTTCTGGCTTCTGTATAGGCTCTTGCTCTTTTTCCTGCATTTTCTGCCAGAAATGAGCATGGACTTCTGCTGCAATATCCCCCAGTTCCAAGTCGAGCGCATCAGGATGAGTGAACTTCACTAGCAAAGAAACCAAACACTTCACCTTCTCATGAATATAATCGAAGGTATAGAATGCAAGAAGTGCCTCTGGCTCAGGTGGAGGGTCATCATCATAGGGGCCAATGTCCGAGTGAGGTGAGGAGTCACCTTCCATTGGTGCCTTCTTCAATGAACGTTCTTGCGAGTCAGTTATCAGATTACTTTTATGAGCAAGTTTGTGAGGGTCCAGCATTGTTTTATCCTCTCCTAATAACTTGTACCATATACAGCCTTGTATAACTCAATAATACTGTCAAAACATACTTTTTGTCAATATTAAGAGCTATAAAGACATTTTTTGTCGGAATTGAGTTTTGCCGTCCAGCTATTGCTTTCCACAAAGAAGCAATAAATAAGTTGATATAAGCAATAGCTGGAAGAATATGCTCTTTATCACTGTATAAGTATAGCTATATAACTCTTTGTATCTATCTTTGACACCTTGTTGCTATCTTTTTGTCTTTGTTGTATACTAAGACGAATAAAAGATATTTTGAATGAAAAAGCATTTCGTTTGTAGGAAGTAGCGTGATAGCTGTTTGACCAATGAACCAATTACTTGCGTCGTAGAAGAAGCCTACAAAGGAAGCAACAATGGAACTCAGCGACCTGATTCAAACGATGGCATCCTATTCCGATGCTGTAGGGACGGAAACACTTCTCACCACGGTCTACCAGATCGCTTCCACAGCTCATCATGGCTTTCACCGCATCAATGGCGAGCCCTTTCTGAATCATGCGCTTGCAGTCGCGACTATTCTAGCGGAGTGGCATGCGCCTCCCATTGTGGTAGCGGCGGGACTACTGCATGATATATCCAATCCGGACTACTCTCGCGGATATAATCGTAGTGATCTTGCAGTGAAGCTGAGGCCCGATATACTTCATCTGGTTGATGTAGTCATTGACTTAAATAAGCTTGTTAGACATGTCGAGGCGGGAGAGTTTCATAGCGAGGCCGATGTACATGACTTTCGCTATCGTATGGCTACCTATCTTCAAGAGGAACGTGACGCGGTGGTCATTAAATTTGCTGATCGTTTGCACAATCTGCGTACTGTCTCCGCGCTGACGCGAGTTTCCCAGGAGAGAACCACAGGTGCGATTTTGACGCTATTCGTGCCATTGATAGAGCGGCTAGGCATGGGCTTCGCCAAACGCCAATTGGAAGATTGTTGCTTTGAGATTAACAATGCTACATACCATCACCTGCTACAGCAATATTGTGTCAACGAAGCTTTTCTGCGCTCTGTAGAAGGTGTCCTTGACGACTTACGACGGTTAGCTTTAGTGGAGAAGTTCGGCAAGCTGGTATACTGGCAGCCGATGTCATTCTATGAGATAGGGCAGAATGTCAAATCAAGTAAATCCTTGCTTACAGGAGCTTTCCCGTTAAAACTTGCGGACGCAGGCTCTTTTATCATTCTTGCGGATGATGAAGGCGATTGTTATCGTATCCTGGGCATCATTCATCGACACTACCCTCCGATATCAGCACAGTTCCATGATTTTATTGGCAATCCCAGAGAGAATGGTTATCGTTCGCTGCATACCCAGGTAGCGCATTCATCGGGTAATCTCATACAGATAATCATTCGCACGCACACAATGAACCTGCTTGCTGAATATGGTATCACCGCCCGCTGGTGGAATGTTCCAGAGGAGCTTTTACCACAACCTCCTATAGAAGTGAAGTCTATGAATAGCGAAATGGAAGTATTTACACCAAAAAAAGAAGTGAAATATCTTCCACTGGGGGCAACGGTGCTTGATTTCGCCTATCATATTCATACAGACGTGGGAAATCATTGTGCGGGCGCAGTGGTTAATGGTACGCACGCGGAACTCCATAAAACACTACAAGCGGGCGATACTATCGAAATTTTAGACAATGCGAATACAACTCCACAGTTGGATTGGTTAGATTATGTACAAACGCCACAGGCTATCAGTCGCATCAGGCAATGGCTGGTACAACATGAACGAGACGCCATGATAAAACGTGGCTATATGTTACTGAACAGTGAGTTACAAGCTCTGGGCATGGATACGGCAGATGCGCAGATGCGCAGATTGCTTCAGAAGTTGGCCTCTAAAGAGGGTTCGAGAGGCATTGAAGATCTAATGGTAAATATCGGTGTAGGAAAGTATGCACCTACAAAGATTGCCGATACGCTCAAAACTATGCATCTCAAAGCTGTAAGTTCTTCTGGGTATGTTGAGCCGATGATTGGGGTCAATGTGCTTTCGCCGGAAGACGCTCAACTCCTTTTAACATTTGCTCATTGTTGTGGCCCATTGCCACCTGACGATATCGTTGGCTATCATCGTAACAATGACATTCTCGTTATTCATAAACGTAGTTGTAAGCAGTTACGAGAACCAGAGAAGCTTGTGCAGGTGAAATGGAGTAATTCGCAAGTAGAAGCGGATTATGTGATTGTTGTAGAAGCATTAAACCATCCAGGGCTCGCCAGTGAAATAAGTACAGCAATGACAATGCTAGGTATTGATATGCCAATCTTTACTGCACGAAAGCGGCCCGATGGCGTGATGGCGGAGATATACATTTATCTTGGAAAAACAACGATCGCACAACGCAACCGCATCAAACACGCTTTGGAAGAAAAAACCGGTATAACGAGTGTAGAGGTTACTCACTCAACGTTTCTTTCTGCTCCTGCTCAGCCCACTGCATCCTCAAGGCCAATGTTTCTCTCTAATCCTTATGGGCCACGGCTTGCCGAGGGTTCACGCTTCTATGGACGAGAGGTTGAATATGAACGCATTGCAGCTTTGCTGCGTGAGCAATCTCAAAGCTCCGCTATCTTGCTCTGGGGTCAAAAACGTATTGGGAAAACATCTTTTGTGCTTCACCTACAAGAGCAGGCGCACGGAAACTATCTTCCGGTCTATCTGGATTTACAAGGGAAGAAAGATGGGAGTACCACGCAATTCTTGTATGAACTGATGACCTGTATCCAAACAGCTCTACGAGACGTTAATCCGAGCATCGTACAAGAGCTATATGTATCGCGCTTCAACAAACTCAAAAAGGATCCGCTCAGTTATTTCGATATCTTTATGGCACGGCTGCGTGAAATCGCCCATGAACATCCTCTGGTGATCATTTTAGATGAATTCCAGTGCCTCTGTAGTTTCCGAGAAGAGGAAGTAGCCCTCGGTGCTATATTTAGCCGGTTGCGCAGCTATTCACAGCATGGCCATGGTCTACATTTTCTTCTAAGTGGTGGTGGCCTCAAGAGCCAGCTCACAGAGCAATGCGGCATTGATTCTTTGTTCAATGTCACTTACGATGAAAAGCTCGGTTGCTTGGAAGCGAAAGCGGCCCGTCGTCTTATCAAAGATGGACTCACCAGGGTTGGCAACATCACTGATTTGGCTATTGACCTGCTCATTGACTTTACTTCATGCCATCCATTCTACTTGCAACTCCTCTGTTCCCGGCTGTTTGAGCAATCGCAAGAGGACAAGATGAAGATTACTCAGCACTTTGTCGCACAAACTATTCAGGATTGGATACTACAGGCTGATGACAGCCGCTTCCAACACTACTGGGAGGGAACTGACGCGGCCAGCGCACGAAGAAACAAATTGATACTCAGTGCCATTGCTGACCTCGGCACAAACAATCATGGCATTGAATACGAGCAATTAGCGAATGCTATCTGCTCCATTGTGCCTGAGCAAGCATTAATACAATCCTTGATCGATTTAACATATCTGGGCATAGTAAAACGCTATCATTCAACCTACGCAATCGAAGTCAATTTGTTTGTGCGTTGGCTACGACATCATTGGCCCTTAGAATTGACCTTCAAGGAGGTACGGTGGCAATGATCATCTTTTCACTTGCTCCACTACCCAAAAATCCTTTTAACCGCTCAGAATTTTGGGGAAGAAACCGCGAATTACGGACGCTCTACCGAAGGCTTATTAGTGAACCACCACAATGCTCCGCACTTATTGGAGAAACATTCATTGGTAAAACCACTTTGCTCCATCATCTTGCTAAAACGCCAGATACAACGATTCTGGACGATCAAGGAAAAGAACATACTTTTACCTGTGTGTATCTTGATTGTAGCCTTTCCGTTGATGTTGAACCAAGTGATTATGCTTCAGCTGACGTTGAACCAGGTGATTATGCTTCAGCTCAATTTTGGTGGAAGCTCTACCTTGAGGCGTGCAGGAGATTGCAAGCGAAGCCATCTCCTGAGATTATGGAACCAACAATCAATACGGGAAAGGGTGATTTGCTAAATTATGCTCAAGAGGTCAAAGCGACCTTAGAAGGGCTGATTCGCGATCATCGAAATCCAATCATTTTTGTCTTCGATAATTTTGAAATCGTTGCTCGCCTGCCTCTGCATAATAGTGAATGGTTGCGTTCTTTGGTACGAAGCAACTGTGCATATATTGTTGCCAGCCGCTACTTACTCTACTTACTCTATCAATACACCAAGGAAAGCTGGGCCAACCCTTCACCGTTATATAACCTCTTCTCGGACCCTATCTACCTTGGTTTGATGGCTGAAGCTGAAGTAGACAAGTATCTCTTAGAAGCTAGTTCAATGGCAAAAGAGCAAGGTAGTAGATGGGAACAGCGAGATATCGACTTTATCAAGTTCTTTTGCGGACGCCATCCAGAGCTTATTCGTATTGGATGCAGTCACATGTTTGAAACTCACCTGCAAGCTGTGCAAAACGGAGAAGTGAGAGAGGATGACTTGGAGAGTACCTTTATTGAAGAGCGCATTTTCAACGATGCACGCACCATTTGTAATCAGATCTGGAATGAATTAGCTGACCCAGAGTTACTCGATGAACCGCGAATTGAAGGAATTTCAAAAGAGGAGAATAGACATCGCTTGTTCCCCTATCAAAAAAACTTGATAGAAATTGCCAAAGGCATGCCGCCAGCAGAAAAAAAAATCCTCTTCGTGTTGGAGCAGCGCGGCTTGATTGAACGCATCGATGGGAAATGGCGCGTCTTTGCGGAAGTTATGCGTCAATTCGTCTTGAATAAAGAAGCCATTTACGTACAAGATATACCAATGGGAGAAAAACAACAACTTAGAAACACATTATTATCAACAGTTGGACAGAGCAACACAACGGGCCGGAGAGAGACTGCCAGTTTCACCTACCTGGAAGGGAAAGTCTACGACTATCTCAAATCACACATAGGGGAAGTATGTGATCGAGAAGATATTAAACAGGCGGTATGGCAAAATAATCCACCTACTAATACGGCCCTCCAAAAGATCATCGAGCGCATTCGCGATAAAATCGAACCCGGTGTCGATAATCCGAGCTACCTTATTGCTATTCGTGGACAGGGCTATATGTTGCGTGAGCTTCCAACACTGACGCCATAGAGAGGCGTAGCTTGTTTACGCCACAGCCACAACGTCATTGTCTTTCATGGATTGTTCTTCTGTAGTTTCTTGCACAGCAGAAGCAGATAGGCCTTGCTGCTCTAGCAGGCTCCGTAGGCGTGTGACTGCAATATCAAGTAGCCGCATGCCAAGCCGGGGCAAATCGTCATAGACAATGCTGATTGCCGCGCCCACAAATGCTTTTTCGATGAGATAGAAAGCGAGTATTGCTCTTGCGCTATCATCTTTTTGATCTGTAAGCTCCAAATAGTGATCTATCATTTCGTCGACAAACTCAGCAGGGTCCGTGCGCGTTTGAATATCAATAGTTAACATGGCAAAGTCACTGAGAATATCGATGTTGCAGTATGTGGGATTAAAATCAATAGCATCAAGTATTTTGACATACTGCCCGGCCATTCTATGGGATGCTTCGTCAAATGGCAAAATCCAGATATTAGGGGATTTCAAATCACCATGGCACAGCTGAATCTGCTGAGCTTGCACGCGCTGTTCAAAGTACCGCTGATAGATATCCAGGTTAAATAATTTCTGTAGCTTCTCTTCCAACCATGGAATAGTTGTGCGTAGATAATCATAATCCAGGCCAGGTATATGGGTCTTTAGCACCAGGTCGAGCAAGCCAAAGTTATGGCGCAACTTCTCCCTTAGCTGACCGTAAGTACCCCATGATTCATCATTCTTCCCAGGTTTAGTGGCGAGGAGTTGAGTATGAATATGCGCGATGTGTTCGGTCAGGAGATGGATGTACCCTTGTAAAGTTACCGTATTGCGCTCTTGTAGTAAAGCCACCAGGCTTCTTTCCTCTGGAAGCTGACGCATGATCAAAACATATTCGGCTCCCGGTTCAAGATCGTTCATTGTCGGACACGTCAGTAATTCGCCGATACGAATAGTGTTATTGGGCATGTTATATTGCTCAATACGAGCTAAACCTAAATAAATCTCTGGCGAGAATGCTCTATTGCGCCGTAGTGCCTCAAGCTGACACTGCTGTCGCTTTTTTGGCGTCTCCTGACTGTAGCGCGTGTCTTTATAGTCATGGAGTAGCTTCATCAAAACGCTCTCAGAACTATGCGTTTGTCGCGTAAAAAGCACTTTAGCATGTTCAGAGGTGCGCGTTTCTACAATTGAATAGGTTGAAATAGAAGTTGGTGAAACGAAAGGGGGAGAGACTAATGGAGATACTTGAGGTGATGTTTCCTGTTGATAAGGAACTGCACTACTAGGAAAAGCTACTGTTGTCATTGCTAAACCTGCCTAACTACAAAAATATACATACAAGCGCGATAAGTCCGAGGTTGAGCGGTGAGAAAGCGATAGAAAAAATAAACCGTGTGACTCTGTTATGTACTATTGTTCTATCTTGCTGGAGCAAAACTCATCCTCTTTCCACTTTACCCTACCTGAACAAATCATACATGATACTATGGTATATAATGCACGTTAATTATTGCTAACAGTACTTTTGAGTAGGTGATAAAACGGTGTCGAACGACTAATAGTGGTTATAGTTTCTCAACTTTTAACCAAATGAACAAGCAGTCTAGTCTAATTTCGCACAAGGAAGCAGGACACCCTCACGGATGTCCTGCTTTCTCATCACTCACGTAAGCGCGAAT
>JADEYI010001530.1_pt1 | contig 16722 bp, 12 predicted proteins | sample 8542331 | NCBI WGS metagenome assembly JADEYI01 (sample SAMN16510988, study PRJNA670497) | mine drainage metagenome | isolation source: biofilm near Copperflume 1 | place: Germany: Marsberg coppermine Kilianstollen | collected 2018-02 | reverse complement strand
CCTATAGAAAGCCCTTATGCAAACACCCTCCCGATTGGACGCGAACACTGGTTGACCGTCCTGCAAGGTTTAGGCGCAGGTACCCGACGGCTCGTAGAGCTACCAGAAGCGCGCCTACCACGGGGAATGGTTATCTGGGCTGAATGTCTGCGCCTCCTGGATGAAGCAACCAGATTTTACCAGACTGGCGATTATGAGCATCTGTTAATAAATTGCCGCGCGATTGCCGAAGGCATTCCCCAGGTCCTTTGTGATGTGTGGGGACTGCCGCAGAAAAAGAAGCATCAATCAATTACGCTGTGGCTCCAGACCGTAGAGCCTCGGCTTACTGACGCCTGGCCAGAGGATAGCAAATCTCCGGGAATGCTCCGAACTTTACTTACTGGGACCTGGGAATGGGCAGCTCCGGCCCCTCATTACGGCACTGGGATACCATTGCGAGAAAAGGGCAAATTTGCCTTAGAACTCTGTACGAGTCTCTTGCATTTTGCCGGGCAGGTGCTTCAGGCACACCCCAACCCCGTTGTGGCCGCTGCTCCTGTGGCTACCGCCCCTGAAGCAGTGCCAGTTACACACTAGAACCTACAGAACACAAAGCGGCGTCAGGAGAACAACCTACCTGACGCCGCTTTGTGTTCTGTGAGGGTATCTCCTTTTTCTTCTGATTGCCATTTCGCGTGCAACAACCAGGACGAGCGAGGCGGTATGAGAGGCGGCATCAGCCGGAACAGGGTACCGTTTTCGGTACCGAATGGCAAACGGTACCCCGGATACCTAGAGTTCGTCGGGTTCATCGTCATCGACCGCCGGCACGGGCGGGATCGGTGATGGCGGAACGACTAGCGCTGGCGTCTTTGGCGCGGGTCTCGGCTGCTGCTGCCCCTGGCTCTTCTGTTTCGGTAGCGCGGTCGATGCCACCAACAGCGGCGACGGTTGGGAGATGGGCGGCTGCGGTGGTGTCGGCGGTGGTGGTATCGGCTGCGTCTGATGCTGGCGCTGCTGGGTCTTTTGCGACAGCATGGTACGCTGCAGGGCTTCCTGGCGGCGGATCTCACTCCACGCCTCGTTGACCTGCGCTTGCGTGATCGGGACCTGCGCGGTCTGCACCTGCTGGGCGCGCCCTTTGTAAATCCAAAACGCCTGTCCCTCGCCCTGCTGCATCACGGCCGTCTCCGGCACCCGCCAGTCATGGCGCAGCCGGTGGTGCGGGCAGGGATTGCCCTCCTCATCCTCCGTGTAGGTCGTCTCCAGCTTCCAGCGTTTCCCGGCGCGCTTGCTCACCGGCAGCGGATCGCTACAGGCGTGCAGCACGTAGGTGCTACAGGCGTCCAGGATGCGATCCGCGTACTCGCGCGGTCCCAGACCGGTGTAGCCCTGGCTGCTGACAATGACACACCCGCCGAAGTCACGCACCTGCTCAAACAGCACGCTGGGCGCTTCTCTCATGCTGAGCGCGTTGAACTCGTCGATGACCAGCAGCGTTTGGACCCCGGCCCGGCGGCGCTCGGCCATATAGTGCATGAAATCGGAGACCAGGAAGCGTCCCAGCCGCGGGGCCTCGTTGCGCAGCACAAAGCCGCGCACCCGCAAGTACACCGCGTCGGCATCGGCGTAGTCCAGCGTGCCATCCAGCTGCCCGGCCATCGCCGCGAAAAAGACCTGGTAGCGCAGCTCCACCTCTTTGAGCAACTTCTGGTTCAGCTTCAAGACGCGCTGATAGTTCAAGCGATCGCCTCGATGCAGGAGCTTCAGGTGCTCAAAATCAAGATTCGCCAGAAAGTGCCGGCTGCTGCGCGGCGTGATCCGTGCCGAGAGCGCCAAATCAAGCGCGTTGGTGAGCACATCCCCGTAATAGGGCGACTCGCTGGAGTCAACGACGGAGAGCAGCCGGTTCTTCAGTTCGGCGGGACTGCCCAGCCAGCCATTGTAATAGGTCGAGGGGAAGACCTTGATGGTCTGCGCCCCGGCGGCGCGCATGGTGGCAACGAAACGCGCCGCGCTATCCTCGCTCTCCTCCTCGGCCTCTTTGGTGTTGCCTTTGGCATCAATGTGAATCACCTGGAGGCGATACACCTTGTGCGCGCCATACTCCGACCGGCGGATCGTCTCGCTCTTGCCCGATCCCGACGCTCCCAACATCACGGCGCTGGTGCGCAGCGCCTCGTGCGGGAGCACAAAGTGCGTCTTGCGTGCGCGTGTGCGTGTCCAGCGGAGATCTCCCATGTGCGTTGCCTCCTTCTTTATTCGTGTTCTTCGTCGCCATCGACGGGAACACCGATCACCATCTGATCGGCGACCGCATCGGGCAGGCGCTCCGGGTGCCGCGTGCGCTTGCGGGCAGCGGCCTGGGCGCGCTCCATGCGGCGCTCGCGATCCTGCTCGCGCTGCACCAGCATCTGGCCCGTCTGACCACCTTTCGTGTTGGCCACAATCTCGAACCACAGTCCCCACACCGGCGCGCCCTCCAGGGTGCGCGCCCAGACCGGCCAGGTCTCACTCCACAGACGCCCCCAGTTCCAACGGGCGAGATCGGCCTGGTAGTGCTTGCCGCTCTGGAAGTAATCCGCTAGCTCGCGCTGGATCATCTGCTGCAAGCCATGATCCAGAAGATTGAGAAGCAACAGCATCCCCAGCGCTGCCGGCACAAACCAGACCAACGCGCTCCACTGCCGACCAAACCGGGAAAGCAGACGGGAGACGTAGCGTTGGCCGAAGAACCCGGCGAGCAGAGCGGGGAATCCAACCAGAAAGAGGAGAACGGCGAAGAGCGCGCTCAACAGCAGCCAGAATGGGTCGTTGCTCATCGACTGGTTGGACGAGGAACGGGACCGGTACTCATGCGATGCCATATGCTTGCCCTCCATACTCGACGAGATCGTACAGCCGAAACGGCTTGCGCATCTCCGGGGTGAACTCTTCGAGCCTGGCTTCGACCTGGCGCCTGGTAGCGCTGCTGGCGAAATACCAGACCGATTTATACGAGACGGCCAGCTCGCGCAAGGCCTTCAACAAGTCGCTCTCCGTTTTCGACGTTTTTTCGATCTCCAGCGCGCTAATCCTGCCGGTACTCATGTTGGTCAGGGTCGCGTCAGGCAGGTGCGGCAGGTCTTCGCCTTTGGTTGGCGCGCCCGCGTCTCGCCGGATCTGGCGCTCGGAGATCCAGAGGTCGCCGGGCCGTTTCTGCTCAACAGCAAGTCTGACCTGGTTGATAAAAAAAAGATGCGGCACCCGACTTGGTGCCGGTTTGCCGCTGGTGGTGAACGGGAGTTGGCAGGCGCGCATTCCCTCACGCGACGCCCAGATCCAGAGTTTATCGTGGTGTAACACGCCCCCCTTTTCGATATATCCCTGCTCTCGCCACTTGGCGATCAGTTCATATGTGCGATCCAGGGAAAGCCGGTCGGCGCCAGGCTTCAATTTATGGCGGTCGGCCTCGGGGGTGTGGCGAAAGAGCAGGCGTTGCAGTTGATCCAAGCGGATCGCGTACTGCATGGCAATCCAGGTCAGGCAGATGAGATCGCGCGGGGTCAGTTGGTGATCCGTTTCCTTTTCCTGAGTAACTGAGTGCATACGGTGCAGGCCTCCATGCGCACAGGGGCGCACTACAAAAACGGGCGTTTTTCTACGGTCTACAATGGCGCGCACTACGAGGATTAGAACTCCTACCCTAATATTACCATAAATCGTCAAGCCGCTTGCTTGCGTCCGTTCCCTATTTTTGGCGAACCAGGGCCGTGTTTTTCTTCCTTGCTTGCCATTTTTCAGTCGGACGGCACAGCATGCCAGGCCGCCTGTAGCGCGGGTTCGCCAGGAGAGAGGTACCGTTTTCGGTACCGAATGGCAAACGGTACCCGGCCCTAGTCAGTCAGGCCCGCTGATAGACTGGTAGACGGCCAACCGATCCTCTTGACTCGCCTCCTCCGTCCAGCGACTCCATGCGGGGTAGCCTGCCTCTATCGTAATGTACCCGATGCTCAGCATGGGGTACGCATGCGCCTGACCGTAGGTGAGGATAACCCGCTCAACGTTCCGCCCGCGTGTGGCAAACGGCGCGGCGGCTCGCGTGGGCGTGGCTACAGCCGTTCGCGAAGAGACACGTTCAGAAGAGGCTGCTGTCCCAGCACCCTCATCGGGAGGATAGACACGAGGGGGGGGGGATGCCTCCTCCTGGTCAGTCGCATCCGTCGGGAATGCCTGCTGAGTGTAGTGCGATTTCATAGGAGCGTTTCCCAAAGTGCTAGTAAAGTCTCTTTTAGCCTTTTGGGAACTGCCCACGTCCACGCGCACATCAGTCTGTGCCTGGCGCTTGTCGTAGAGCCACTGCCGGGCGTGTTCGCGTCTCACTCCCGCCGCCCGTTGGAGCAGATCGACCGTGACGCTCACGCCGGCCGCCTGCAGCTTCTGGTAGGCCGCAATCAGGTTTTGAATGGCCTGCTCCAGGTTGGCCTGTTTTTTAACCTGGCCGCTCGGCGTGATCTGGGGTGGCAGCTCGTCCGGGATAATCGTGGCCCCGGCCATATCGGCGATCACACCGTGGCCGAGGTTGATTATCATGCGCCCCTGGTGCTGGACTGCCCGGCAGCGGTGCGCGCACTGCGTCGTCTCGCCGTTCGTAAGGTGATCGGCTAGTGCCTGCACGCGAGGATCCTTGAAGCGTTCGCGCCCGGTGGCTGCGTCTTTCTCGCGTCCCCCCACGATGGGCTGCTGGTCCTGCCGGTGCAAGTCGCGGGCGTACTCCTCGACCTCCTCGGGGGCCAGTGCCGGCGTCCCCACCAGCAGCAGGATGTCGCAATCCTCTAACGCATTGCTGCCGCGGGACCCCCAAAACCACATCCGGCGGTATTTGGGGATGTTCAGTGCATCGCCGATCGTGTCCACGCAGTCCTTGAAAGAAATCAGGCCGACCTTTCCGGCTGCCCTGGCTTGTCCCCCCGGATCATGTCTGTTGAGCAGGTACGTGGCGTGACCGATGGCCCGGCGCAGGTCGAGCCACTGCCAGTTGCCCTGCTTGTCTTTCTTCGGGGTCAACAGCGAGCTTTTGCCGTAGCGCGGCGCGTTGGTCGGCTCGATGAGGACGGTGTCCGGGGCGACCTGCAGCGGCTCTCGGTCCTCAGCGATCTCCGCCTGATCCAGTCCGTAGAGCATGCCGAGATACTTTGTGTTAATGGTGCCATCAGAAATCAGGATGGGGGGCAGATGGCCCTCCTCATCGGGGGTAAAGCCGAGCTTGTCGGTCACGAACAAGCAGTACCCGCCGCCTGGTCCCGGCCCGATGCGCAGCGATCCGTTCCAACCGGTAGTGCCGCCCTGCTGCTGTTTGCTGCGCAGCCAGGTTTCGCGCTCGTGCAGCATGGCTTTCACAATGTATGGCAGCGTCAGCGGTGGCAGGTCAGCGATGGTTGCAGCTGCCGCCGGGTCATCCGGGTCGATTTCCGCGAACGGGTGCGTATCGCAAAACTCCTTATATTGCGCGAGACTGGCCAGCCAGTTTGCCAGCTCCCCGTGGCTGCGCCGGTCGATCTCCGCGAAGATTTCGGGGCTGTGGAGCTGGATGGACTGGCGCGTGAGCAGCGAGCGGGCGCGGCGCGTGCATTTCCCGCTTTGTCGCAGGGCAGCTAGGCCTGCCCGGATGCGGTCGCGTTCCTGTTGCTGCGCGTCGGTCATGACCGCCTCGAACTCCCGTAAGAGCTTGCTGGCGGTCTGCACTGGCACGAAGCGGCGGTTGTCCTCCTGCTTCAGGTCGTCGATCGTGAAGCACTTGTGCTGCAGATGGCGCGTGATGTCGGCCTCGTCTTTCCACAGCACTTCGTGACGGGCCGGGGCTTTCATACGCATGTGCGCGGGCATATAGGCCTTACTCTGACTCTGATCCTGGTCCTGCAAGCCGTAATCGCACATCTGTGGCGTGCCGTTGGCGTCCCGATGTTTGTTGTGGATCGAGTAGCTGTTGCGCGACTTGCCGGCCAGGGCGTTCGCGAGATTCGCGTCCGGGCAGTTGATGTCGGTGCAGGGTTCGCGAACCAGGAAGTGTTGCAGCGCTGGCTCCTGGAGCATGTAGCGCGCGTCGAAGATGCCCGCCATGTTCATGCTGCCGGTCGCCGGATCGCCCATTCCAGCGATCGCGTAGGTCTTTCCTGCGCCTGGTGGTCGGGAGATCAGCAGCATTTTGTATGGATGCTCTCGCCGCACAAACGCTTCGATGCTGGCCTGCATGCGCTGCCTTGACGCGGCCAATTCCGCCAGGTGCTCTTGCATGGTTCGTCGGGCGATGATGGGAGGTAGAGCACTCGCCGTGGCGGATGTTTGGTTCGGTGTCTCGGTGGATGGCTTGCCGGAGGAAAACGCGCGTTTTTGTACCGTTTTACGCTGGGAGGCCTGCGCCTCCGGATCGTTGCGGCGTTGCCTGGCCGCTCGGGGTTTCCAGTTGGGGTCATAGGTATGCCGCTGCCCGGCGATGGCTTTCTTGATCGTGCCTGGCCCGTAGGTCTCCCCCGACCTGGCCGGTTCGCTCCAGCGGCCCTTGCGGTAAAGTTGGGAGCGGCAAAAGAGGCGTTCCATGCGCCCGGCGTCCTTGCGAGTCCAGTACGCCAGCAGGCCCATGAGCGCCTCGTCTGCGCGGCTGTGGTCGCCGCCGTAGGCCGTCAGGTCGCCAAAATCGTAGAGCCTGGTGAAATGCCCGCCGGTGTTTTTGGCGTGGCGTGCCAGCTCCAGTAATGCCTCGTCCTGGATGTCCTCCACCGCGCGCCCGGAAATGGACGGCAGCCCGGCCTCCCCCCCTCTCGTGTTCATCCTTTGGCTGTGGGCTTGCTCCTCGGCTTCGGGAAAGAGTTGCGCGTAGAGGGTCAGGAGTTCGTCTTCTCTCGCCTCAATAGTCGTTGGGGTGCCTGAGAGGTGGTTGCTGGTGAGAGTGAAATAGCGCTGGTCGTCGTAGATCTCTATCTTGTTGGAAGTGTCTTTATGTTGAATTTTAGTGCGGCCGAGCCGTTCAATCACAGAGAGGAGGCTGGCTTTGATAAGAATGTGGATGCCGGTGCCACTTGGGGAAAGCTCGGTATAGGAGTTGAGGAATGTAATGATGCGCTGGGCTCGCTCCTCGATAGCGCCGGTGTGGGGGTCGCGACATTTATCAAGGTCGATGCCGCAGTAGGGATCGCTGCTGGTGAAGACGAATCCGATGCCTTTGTAGGTCGGATGGCTCTTGCAGCGTGTGATAGCAAGTTCGTAGGAGGACCAGGTAGCGGGATCGGTCGTGCTGGCCAACCGTTCTTTTAGTGATCGACTGGGATCGATATGGGGATTGATGGGTGGTTTAGTGGTTCTTCCGTCTACTGTTTTAAGAATAAAGCATACAAATTGAGAAAAAGCTTGTAATTCCTTTGCGTCATCCGTTATACTAGACATGGTTCTACCTTTCTTCGGTAAAGGTAAACTAGTCCAGTCGTCGGTAGCAGAAATAACAACGGCTGGACGGATGTGGGCGCTCCTCTCGATGTGGTGATTTAGAGGTGCGTCCTTTTCTTATCCTTCTCGGGTTTTTCGCTTCTGCCTCACATAACGTATAGGTCCCGCACTTGTTGCATGTCCCTGATCGTTTCCTTCGTCTTGGCTGCGCAGATGACCCGTCTTCTGCTGGTAGGGTCCTGCTGGATGCTTTCCTGCCATTACTTCCGAAAACGCGCGTTTTTGTAAGGCTGCTCCGTGTTGTTTCCTCTCTGTAGGGAAAGGGTAGGGTACGATCGCGATCCTGTCAACGACGTTTGTACTTGGCAGGTCACACGTGTACCCCCTCTCTCTCTCTCTCCTATCTTTTCGCTACTGGATTAACCTATGTTGTCGCTATAATATTACTATACAATTACTACTCGTCAAGTGTTTTTGAGGGGTAATTTTTCCTATGCGCCGGTCTATTGGCGCTTTTGGATATGGGTGGTGCGGTCACGGTAGCGAATCAGGTCGCCATAGGCACCGGTGATCCCGATTGGGATGCTGCGATACGTTCCGTTCAACCTCCAATCTGCGCCCTCGGGTGTATCCAGGTCGAATGTCTCCTTGTGCTTGGTGAACGTGATGCCTAGTTCTGTGGCTAGTTTCTTGACTGCTGCAAGGGCTTCTGGGTGCGGGCTGGTGCAGGACCAGAGAATACCCTGTGGAGTGAGGGTACCGGTGCAGTCCGGACACTGGTCGATGACGATAACGGTGGTTTGTTCGCTCATGGTGTGTGTTCCTTATCTGGTGGTTGATGGGTTGCTAAGCGGTTGCGCTGCAAGAACGATGGTTGTGGGCCTAGAAGCCCAGGATGCGGCGCATGAGGCCTCGCTTCTTTCTGGCTAGGCGGGTAGGTGCGTATCTGGCGGCAGTGGATTTTCGCCGTCGGCGCATACGCTTCTTCGGCGGGGTATGGTAGCCGTCGATTTGGGCGCGCAGCCGGGCCTGCTCGCGTAGGTTCCTCATGCGCCATCTGGTGTAGTCGCCGTTGAAAAGCGCGACGATCTTCCCCATGAAGCTGCGCTCGGGGACCGGCTTCTTGTGCTTGCGTTTGCTGATCCTGGCTCTCGGCGGTGCGGTGTTCGGGTGCCTTTGCTGGCTGGCCTGCTTCGCTGGCAGGTGTTTGAGGTGCGTTGGTGCTTGTGGCGTTGGGTCAAAGAAGCGCGTGAGGAAGTTTCCTTTCTCCGCGAATCGCCCAACGCTGTCGCGCGGCTGCTCCTGCGCTGCCTGTACGAGCTTGGCGTGTATCTCTCGCTTCGTTGCTCGTCGCGCCTGTGGCCCTGGCCGCGCCTGTCGTTTTCTCGGTGTTTGCTGCGCTGTCGGCTGTTTCGCTAACAGGGGATTGGGCGCAAGAGGCTCCATCGGTGGTAGATTAGTGTTCACAGGTGGGGCTGCCATCGCGAACCACGGCGGCAGGGTTGATTGTCCTTGCTGGTAGGTCATGAGTTGCCCTCCCTCTCCTGGTCTTGTTTGTAGAAGCGGATCTGTAGGCAGGCCATACCAATGGCGACCAGGTTGACGACAGGAGTGGTCACCCAGACCATGAATGGTTCGCCGATACGCGGATCGTGTGCGCCCCACCAGGTAAAAGTGAACGAGTAGAGAGCGGCAATGAGCATCAGGCCGATTAGAGTGCGGATCAGCTGGCCCGTTGTCATCGGTTCCTCGACTTCTAGCGTCTCGTCGTCTTCGTCCTCTTCTGGTTCTTCCAGCATGGCGTAGTAGCGTTCGCGTGTGACGCCTAGCTGGCCTGGCGCGCAGTCCGGGCAGGCCGGATTGAACCGCTCCTGCCCCTCGTTCCAGACGAGCACGCACCAGGTGAAGCGGCGGCAGTATTGGCAGTAGCCAGTCCCGAACCGTGTCAGCACCGCGTCGATGAGCCGGTAGATCGTAGGCATGTGTTTCGTGTCCTTTCGCTGCGTGCGGTCGGTCTACGCGGAACGCTCCCCGGGTGACGCTTTACTACGAATGCCGCTGATGTATCCTGTCGAAATGCTTTGCCCCAGCTCCTCCGCCATCTGCTGAATCGCGCCGATGGTTATTGATGGGTTTTCACTCAGGCGGGCCAGGACGAAGGCTTTTTTATCGAAGTCGCTTTCACTCGTCTCTTTCACTGAAACCTCGTCCACTTTCGCTCCCGCTTTCAGTGAAAGCAGTTTCGGTCTGGTGGATCCACTTTTAGTGAAAGCAGGAATCCGCTCGATGGTTGCTTTCACTTCTCGCACGCTGAGCAAGAGTTGTGTATGTTGGCCGGGCAGGCTTGCCAGGGTTTCAAGGATGCCCACATGGCCCTGGAGTGCGTCGTGAACGGGTTGTAGCTCCTGCCGAACCTGGTTGCTTACGATCCACTGGAGACTTTCAGTGAAGCTCTCGGCGAGTCTTTCACTGAAAGCGGTCAAGCTTTCACTTACCTGCTGTTTGATGGTTACGCTGAGACGGTTTTCACTCACCTGCAGGTGTCTTTCGGTTTCGCTCGCGCTTTCACTGAAGCGTCGGTCCAGGCTTTCACTGAAACTCTGAATAGCCATGTCTATCTGTGCGCGCACGTCGGTCGCTGGCAGGACCTGGTGTTGTTCTGCTGTTCGTCGGCTGATAAAGGCCTGGCATTCGCGAATGGCGACGTAGCAGATACCCACTAAGAGTCTGGTGATGATCACGGTGGCCAGCAGCCACTTGGGCATCGAGACGTGTAAGACACCCTCGGCTCCCGCGGTGATGCCGTTGACTGCGACCAGAATGAGCATCGCGATCGCGATTGCGACGGACCACTTGAATTGTGTGTGCTTTCCCTCCAGCCTTTGCGCGACGACGTGCAGCCAGCTTTCGGGGAATGCGGCATCCACTGCGAAGCCCATCGAGGTGAGGAAAAAGCTGTTGATGCCGCCGTCTAGCCAGCTGACTGCGCCCGGATTGGTCATGACCAGGGTGATCCAGAGGCAGCCGAAGAAGATCACGAGTTCACAGGATTTGCCGGCGAACATTACGACTTTGGACTTCGCCAGGTCGAGGAAGTACATCTCTGGCCTGTTGCTTTGTGGCTGGTTGGCCGTGGTTGGCTGTGTTGTCATGGGTTCCTCCTTACAAAAGCGCCCGTTTTGCTATCAATTAGGGCTCGCGCTTTTTCAAGTTGCGCTCCCGGATGATCTCCCTGGCGTGTTCCCGGTAGCGGGTATTCGCGTGTGCGGCTTCTAGGCTTTCGTCGATGTTGCCAGAGAATTGGTACGCTGTCGCGAACAGCTCGATCTGGAGCGCGTCGAGCCGATAGCGTACTGTTGTGCGCCCATCTTGCGTCATGTGCGCCCCGTCTACGGGCTGGCGCACGCCGTTTTGGTGCGCGGACTCATTTTCTTCGATATCGCTCAGATAGAGGCTTTCTTGCTCATCCTGGTGCGTCTCTGTGCGCGCATAATATGTACCCTGCTGCCGCTCCCCATCAGGGCGCACATCGCGCTCCTGGGGCGTAGGTGGTTCGCGCTGTGCATCGACGACGCGGGGAGGGGGTGGCATGTAGAACGATCGTGAGGAGGATCGACTGTCCTGCTCCGGGGGGACAACGGTGGCTCCGCCATCGACGTAGTTCCCGTCTTGGTCCACATGGTAGTAGTTCTCTGGGATCTGGGATTCGTCGAAGATTTCGTCATCTGTCATCGGGTCGGGTGGTGCTCCCAGGAGCATATACAGGGCCTTGTTAGTCATGTGAGGCACGCGCCCGGCGATCAGGGACTTTTCGTTCGCGCGCATATATGACGCGCCAAGCTTGCCCAGGCCGGTCTCGTCCACCGTCTGGCCTTTTTTCAGGTCGAGGACGACCTTGGCTGTAATGGGATCGCCGCCGAAGTAGTAGCAGTGCAACAGATTTTCCCGCACGCCGGAGTCCATCCCGAGCGTTTGGACTAGCGCGGATTGGAACTCGGTCACGATGTGGATGCCGTACTGCCTGGACTCGCGGAGCAGTAGTTCGAGGATCTCTGGGGCCTCCTTCACACGTTTGACAATGGCTGGCCACTCTCCCAGAACTAGGTAGATATCTGCGCCGCGGCGCGGGGTGTTCTGCTCAACGCCCTTGCGGCGCTCGAACAGCAGTTTAAACTGGGCCAGTAGCGCGCGTATCTCGGCATCCGATTGGGCTGGTGGTGCGGCCAGATAGCGTACAATGGGTCGCCAGTCTTCCAGGTGGTTCTTGTTGAGTTTGAGCTGGGCGAAGTTCGGACTGGCGAAGTAGACCTGCGCTCCTGCATACTCGAACTGGCCTGTCAACAAGCGCGTGGCATTCGTTTTGCCCCCGCCTGTCCGAGCTGCAAGCCCGACGTGGCAGACTTCGCCCATCGCATCGGTGACTGACCCGTTCACCGTGTGGAGCAGGTAGATGCTCCGTGGTGTCGGGACAAAACCGCCTCGCAGGACCTCCTCGAATGTGATGGGGTTGGGGAACTCCGGCGCGGGCAGTGCCGCTTTCTCCTCGCTGACTTTGACTGAGCCGGGCAGCACTTGATTGTGGTAGTGGTAGCTGTTCGGGACCGGCTGAATGAACTGGCCGGCAGGGGGAAGGATCATCTGGCCGGTCTCTGGAATCCAGATGACATCGCGGTTGCCTGCGATGTTGGCTGGCAGGCGCGTCTCGCGGAGCCGGAGTTCGACATCGAGCGCCTTGTTTTTCCGCATGCGCGCGTCCCGTTTGGAGGCCTCCAGCTCGTCGAACCACTGGTCAGCCCGGCTCTGGTGTTCTTCTAGGGTATCCTCGTTCGCCAGCTTCGTCCGGTTGTCTGAGACGATCTTGACAATGCTGTAAGTGAACAGCACGATCCAGATCCCGACGACTAGGATGAGTTGGAATGCTAGCAGCAGGAGGTTCGACCAGGCGAGCCAGTTCCGTAATGAGATAAAGGTAGCGAAGGTGAGGAATGCCGAGGAAATGATGCCCATATAGCACATGGCCCGTGCAAAAGGGGACATCTCCGGGGCCAGGTCGAGCGGAGCAGAGAGCAGGGTGAGTGCCATCGTGGTTTCGTCGATCACGCGCTCGTCATCGTCTACAAAGTAGCTAGTGTCTTCCCTGAATTCTTCCATGGTTTCTTTCTCCTTGCCCGCTTCTGCTGGCTTTAGGAAAACGCCCGTTTTTGTGTCGGTTGTGCAGGAGTCTAAACGTCTGAACTCCTAAACGCTTAATAAGCTACTATAATACTACTATATAATTGCTATCATTGTCAAGAGGCTTTGGGTTTTGAGTGTTCAGATTCCTGAGTGCCTGAAGAGTTTGTTGTACAGTCGGCGATGGCTGCTGCGCTGGTGTTGACATGAAGAAGCCTCCTGCTTTTGTTTGTGCCTAGTACATATGTTTGACTAGTTCTGTGCTGGAGGCTTTGGTATAATACCCGCATCCAGCGCGAATGTGCTCTTAGTCGGGACTGGTCGCTGGCTAGTCGCTTGGCGGGTCACTGTGGGTGGTCTCAACACCTACTGATTGTGCCTGCCTGGCGGCGTCTTTTTAGTCGAGTTGATTGTTGGCTAGTCGCTTTTTCCCACCTACTTCTGGTTATTGTTCGTGGATCACGATATCTAAATCGTCGATACTCAATTCTTGCTGCCATCAACTGAGTGTTAGCTTTAGGTCGGCGAGGGTAACTGCTGGCTCTCCTGCCTCCGCAAGTGCGCTGTTGATCGCGCTCAGAATTTGTATAGCGGTATCGAATGTCACTCGCTGGCCAGATTCCGCGTTACGTACTGTGCGAGCGCTCATGCCTCTTGTTCTGCGTGCAACCCCTTCTTGGGAGAGTCCTATACTCTCTCGTATGGCTTTCAGCCCTGTCTCTGTCATAACAGTCATGTCTATCCCTTCTTTCGTACTTGAACGGGTTGCGGAAAACTTACTTAATGGTTCTCTAAAACTTGGCTAATTATTTAGGAAGTATATCCTATGTCTGGTTCTTCCGTCAAGGAACTTTCCCTATCATTTCCCTAAAGTTTCCGCAACTATTCTGTATAACAGAGATTACTATAAAACTACTATAAAATCAAGTCTTTTTGGATCTGAGTTTGAGTCGTTCTCGTGCAGTGCCTCTTTTGGTGCAGGATACTTCTACTGTACCAGAGAAGCTGCAAGTAATGTGTTTAGTGACATGAAATAGTGAAAAAAGATTTCACAAGCAGGCAGTAATACATTGCATTTTGCGGGGAAATTCTCTATACTTGGAGAGAAGAATGGTATTAGTGAAGGAAACTGTACAAGTCAATGGATGAGTATTATTGGTGGTACGCCTACGGGCGGTTTGCGCCAGGTGAGGAAAACCTGCCGCAGATAGGAGACGTTCTTCGCTATTACCTGGTTCTATCCGGGTGGTCGACGAGGGACGCGGCGAAACGCCTGGAATGTACTGAGCGGTATCTGAAAATGTTAATCAGTGGAGGGAATAGAGATATGCCGCAGCTGCTTTCAAGAAGAATCTTTTTGGCGAAGGCGCTCCATATTCCTCCTGTCCTGCTTGGTCTCTCGTCCGTCACGATGTATGAGTGGTCGGATGGAAGCGCGCTTTCCCCGCAGGTCGCTCACGCGATCACTGACGGTGGGGTGGCTAGCGCCGGAACGATGCTGGAGTGTGAGCGACTGCTGGGGATGAGTTGGGAGCTTTACTATACCAGTACTGTTCAGAAAGCGGCAGATAGTATCGGAGAGAACCTGCAGAAGTTAGTGAGTGCTGCTGGGGATGCATCGGGCGTCAGGAAGGATCAATATGATGCGATGCTTTGTCGGTTCTACCAACTATCCTCGTTGGTGGCCCGTGACCAAATGCAGTTCGCGCGGTCTGTTGAGGATGAGCACAAGGCGGTTGAGATCGCCTTTCGCTTGAAGAATGCGGAGTTGATTGCCTCATCGCTGCTCCGGCGGGCCAGGATTTATATCCGGCAGGAAAACTATGTGCTGGCTTACCAAGATGCGATGCAGATGCTTCCATATGCGGATCTGTCTCGCGATCCATTAAAGGGCAAGTGCTACCAGATGGCGGGTGAGGCGACCGGGTATGTAGCGGTGAGCGATTCTATGCTGCAAAAGAAGAGTATGGACTACTTTAATAAGTCGCTAAGAATCGCGCAAAAGGGGGATATGACCCCTGATGGCAGTTTTGTTAGGACGGATATCACAAGTATTCTGATTGAGAAAGCAGATGCGCTCATCCTCTATGGGCATATTGCTGATGCGCATGATGCTCTTGCCATTGCGCGTGAGCATTTGAGTCCGGAGCAGAATCGTTGGAAGATCAATTTGTTACTCTCTGAGGCGCGTGCGTACCTGGCTGAGAGGGATGTTACCAGTTGTGGCGGGGCCTTGATTGAAGCTATGTCTATCATTCGTGCTATTAATCTCTCGGCTAAGGAGGATCGTGTTCTCGCTCTCCTTGAGAAATGTCAGCAACTTGATCCGCAGAATCCTGAAGTCCAGCGGCTCGAAATGTTCTTCTCATCCAGGCCTGTTTAAGCCAGGCCGCTTGTAAAAACGCCCGTTTTTGCACGGGCGTTTTTTGTTGGCATTAGAGTCCCTTATCTTTCCCCTGAAACGTGACGTGCCTGTTCTCTCCAGGTCGGACGTTCCGCCCAGTAATGCATTTTCATGAGCGCCCGCTTTTCCACCGTTTGTGTGTGCTCGCGCGTCATCTGTAGCCGCCGGGCTACTTCCACATAGGTGAGCGGAATATCCTCACTCCTCTCACCTCCGGCCTCGTGTCCAAGTTGATAGCGGCACTCGATCACGCTACGCTCCTCCCGAGATAGATACTGCAGGAGATCGGCGATTTCGGTTCGCCGTTCTCGTTGCAAGGTGAGGTCAGGAGCTTCCAGCTGGTCTGCAAGACTGGTAGCATCATCGTCATACGAAGAAAACAGCGGCGCGTCCAGGCTTTGCACCTCCCGTATCTCCAGCAGACGCATGACCTGCGCTGGCGTCCGCTGCATGGCCTCGGCCAACTCGTCCAGGGAGGGTTCGCGCTGCAGTCGCAGCCAGCATTCACTCTGAGCGCGCTCCAGGTGGATCAAGTCCACCCAGATATATTGTGGCACTTGGATGCTCCGCCCTTTTCTAGCTAGCGCGTTGAATATCACCCCAAGGATAGTTCGACTGGCATAGGCACTGAATCGGTACGGCCTGCCCGTGTCCGGGTTGATCTTCTCCGGGTCGTAGAGTTCGGCAGCACGCATGAGGCCAATATACCCCTCCTGGATGAGATCATCCAGATCCAGGCCGGCGAACCGTCTTCCGCGGAAGCGGTTGGCAAGAAAGTTTACTAGGTACAGATGCTGCTCCACTAGGCGATTGCGGGCTTCCTGCTCCTCTCCTGTGGCTGACGGGTGAGGAATCGTCTTACTCATACCTCTGCTCCTTGTTGTTCAGCAGTCACCTAGCGCGTCTCTCTCCGGGCAGCGAGGCTGCGGTAGGAAAGACACGGCTGTTCCGCTGCACGAACCCATTGCTCAAGCGTGTGAGCACATTCAACTGCGTATGCGTGCGCACGTAGCCCTCGTCCAACTTCTGGGTACATGGCTCAAGAGGCAGTGGGTGTTCACCGCCGGGATACTGGAAGTAGACCACGAGTGCCTGATCCCCCTCATGCAGCGACAAACTGGCACGCGTGTTGGAGTCATAGACCGAGATGGGACGATCCACCAGGCTCTCCAACGCTTTACACGCGCCATCGTAGCGCAACTGATTCTCATAGCGGCCTTCGTCGAACCAGCCGACCGCTTGTGGGAGATCGATCCGGCCGAATTCGTAGATCCCGAAGTGCGTGAGGATGGCATCATGGACTAGGTAGCGCCGCTTACCGTCCCGGTCCCCAAAGGCGGCATCCCACTGGGTGACGCTCCGAACGTAGGCATCCAACCGGGCGAACTTTTTGAGGAGTCCGAACCGGATAGACGTGCGAAAATCAGAGAGGGTCAGGGGCCTAGCCTGTGTCGCAGCCTGCCCGCGTTTATACCCCGGGACGCCCTGGTCTTCGGGGAAGTCGAAGAGCACGATGAGCACCTCGTCCCCGGTATGGAGAAAGAGGCGTTCGCGTGGGCGCGCAGCTACGTCTCTGCCGGTGAGTGCCGACACGACCGAACCGATGAGCGGGAGACGGAAAATCGGCTCCGGTTCCTCGGTCAGCCAGGTCGTCGCCTGCTCCAGAGAAAGCGGCTGGTAGCTGTAGAGGCCATCACGATTGATCACGGGTGTGCGGAAGATATAGCGCATATGCTCCTCCTGAT
>JADEYI010001529.1_pt1 | contig 16725 bp, 15 predicted proteins | sample 8542331 | NCBI WGS metagenome assembly JADEYI01 (sample SAMN16510988, study PRJNA670497) | mine drainage metagenome | isolation source: biofilm near Copperflume 1 | place: Germany: Marsberg coppermine Kilianstollen | collected 2018-02 | reverse complement strand
GGCTTTCATCGTGACAGTTTAGCACAGATCAATCCTTTTGTACACCGCTCTAGTGTTCTGAGTAGAAAAACACGCTAAGTGGGTCCCGTTTTCGTTATCAACATTATATCACCTGGGTTCCTGGTAAAGTGTCAAAAATGGGGTAAGTGGGTCCCACGTTCATTGTCAAAAACACCCTCCCACATATGGCCAGCCGTGCTGTTCGTGGAATCTACAATCCTGCATATCACTACTGCTATTATTGCGGGAACAAATGGACTGTGTAGTAATTATCCCAGTATCACACAACTGTCACGAAGCGCAAAAGAGCGGGTAGCAGAAGATTTCGCGAATATGAAAACGTGTTGGGGAATTTCCCAAAAAAACCATTTCTTGGCCGCTGCGGCCAACTTATGGTGTTAGGGACAGGTGCGACTCATCAGATTGATTGGCCTCTGAAAAGCACAAAGATTGGCCGCAATTCCACCTCTTCCCTGCTCACATGAGCAGATGTAAGGAGTGTTGAGCAGGCGCAAAGACTGGCCGAGAATGCGCGAAACGCACAAAGATTGGCCGCAATTTCATACTATGGTTCTTGCTCCGTCTGTTTAGATAGAACGAATGGCATTGTCTAGTCGGAAAGAGCAAGAACCATGTTGAGCGCAGAGGAATTTGAGCGATGGTGTCACCAACTTGCTCTTTCAGAACAAGCCAAAACACTCATTGCTTGTATCCGATCATCTCCCCCATCACGTCTCGTCCAAAGTGCGGCGGGCAACGTGAGCGGGCGATACCCCAGCAAGAAGATGGGATGTTCCATCCAGTTCGAGAGCCATCGCGACGAACTGCCTTTCATTTACGATTTGGAACATGACCCTGCCGTGTTGGAGTTTTACGATCAGCCAGACAAGATCGACCTGGTGTATCAGAACAAAGATGGCACTCGGGGAGTGAGCACTCGGCATACGCCGGACTTTTTTGTCATCCGGGAGGATGGCGCGGGATGGGTCGAGTGCAAAATGGAAGACCAGCTGGTTCGACTCGCGGAAAAGCAGCCACACCGCTTCGTGCATAACTCTGACGGATCCTGGTCCTGTCCACCGGGCGCAGCCTACGCCGAACCCTTTGGCCTTTCCTACCGGCTTTTTTCCTCACGGGAGATTAACTGGATCGTTTTCCGCAATCTTCGCTTTCTTCAGGAGTATGCGCATGGTCCACGCCCTGGAGTTCCACCTGACAGGGTAACCGCCATTCGGACTCAGGTAATGAGGAGTCCTGGAGTGAGCCTGTTGGAATTGCTCCGCAGCCTGCCGCCAGAAGGGAAGGCAGATGATATCTACTTCCTCATTGTGACCGAGCAGTTGTACGTTGACCTCTCCCATGCACTTCTGCCCGAACCCGAACGGGTTCATGTGTTTCCTGATCGTGAGATCGCCGATGCGCATGCAGCTATGACGACGACCTCTGCTAGCAACCTTCCCCGTCCATACCAGCTCTCTCTGGCTGTGGGAACACTCCTCTGGTGGGTGGGGTCCCTTGGACCATCTTCAATCCCGGGGAGACTACCGTGACGCTGCTCTCGGAAGACAAGCAGTTCAAAGAGGTGCCCATTGAAGATTTTGATATACTGCTCAAGCAGGGAAAGCTGACTGGCCTTTCCTCTCGAGTTGAAGGCGACAACCGAGCAGCGGCAAGGGCACTACTTGAGAAAGCCAGCCCAAAGCACCTGGAAGTGGCCTTGCAACGGTGCCGCGCTCTCGCACACCATCCCCACACTGACGCACATGAATCTGTTCCTGCTCGAACGTTACGGCGATGGCATGCGAACTTTCGTGAGGCTGAAGTCGTCTACGGCAATGGATTCATCGGCTTGCTTCCCGACTGGAACGAATGCGGAGACCGGACTCCGCGCCTCTCCGATCATGCGGAAGAACTGCTCGAAATCTTCATCACGACCCAGTACGAAACCCTCAAACAACAACCGAAGCGGGAAGTGTACCTGCTGCTCGAACGCGAAGCTGAACGCCAACAGCTTCCGGCTCCCAGCTACTCGACCTTCCTGCGGCGAATCGCGAGACGCTCCCGTCCTGAATCGACGCGCAAACGGCAGGGACCACGAGCCGCCGCACAAATTGAGCCGTGGTATTGGGAATTGGAACAAACGACTCCTCGCCACGGAGACCGTCCCTGGGAGATCGCCCACCTGGACCATACTCAGCTTGATGTTGAACTCGTAAGTGCCCGTACTGGTCGTCCACTCGGCAGGCCCTGGGCGACCTTTCTGACCGATGCCTTTTCTCGCCGCTTGCCGGTGGTTTACCTGACCTTTGATCCCCCCAGCTATCGGTCAGCGATGATGGTCTTACGAGAAGTGGTCTGGCGCTATGGGCGATTACCTCAAACTATCGTTGTTGATGGAGGCCCTGACTTCAAAAGTACCTACTTTGAGACCTTGCTGGCCTATTACGGTTGCACGAAGGCTACCCGTCCCTGGGCTAAGCCTCGCTATGGCTCAGTGTGTGAACGTCTCTTCGGCACTGCTAACACGCAATTTGTCCACAATCTCCTTGGCAATACCCAGATCATGAAACAGGTTCGGCAGGTCACGAAATCCATCGCTCCGCGTGAGCAGGCTGTCTGGACGCTCGGCGACCTCTATGCATATTTGTGTATTTGGGCCTACGATGTGTACGATCTCGCCATCCACCCGGCATTAGGTGTTGCACCACGCGAGGCATTTCAAACAGGGTTACGAATGAGTGGAGAGCGTGTCCATCTCAAGATTCTCTACGACGACGATTTTCGCTATCTCTCTCTTGCCACCACGCGCAAAGGAACAGCAAAGGTTGAACCTGGACGTGGGGTGAAGATCAACTACGTGTATTACTGGTCCGAAGCATTGCGCCCGGCAGCAGTTGAGCAGACACAGGTACCTATCCGTTACGACCCCTTCGATATTGGCACTGCTTACGCCTATGTACAAGGACGATGGGTACAGTGCAGATCGGAGTACTACCTGCAACTGCGGGGACATTCTGAACGAGAACTGCAGCTTGCCAGTGCTGAATTACATAAACGCCATCAAAATCATGCGGGGGAGGCCGCTATCACCGCGAAACGGCTGGCGGACTTCCTGGCATCAGTAGAGGCACATGAGGACATCCTCGTGCAGCGGTTGTGCGATCTGGAAGCCCGCGATGTGTTTGCTCGCATGGAGGGGGGCAACGGAGGGAAGGCAACCAGTACTTCCGAGGAGGACGTTCTTCATCAGCAATCGCTGCACAATGATGCTCCCAACACCATTTTGGATGCGCCCGAGCAAGGGCGTGCGGTCGAAGAAGACCCTGACATCTACAGAGACCTTGATACGTATGGAGAGTACCACTAATGACAGAAGCAACCATTCCATCGCGGTTTCCACCTGAGTTGCTGCAGCAGTCACCGGCAACTCGGCTTGACTACTTCAAGGCCTACACCGTGGCTCATCCAGCCCTTGACCAAGCTGACAAAGCGGTGTGGAGTGCGCTACGCGAGCCGGCAGGAGCGGCGCTCGTGTTGGTCTTTGGGCCAACGGGCGTTGGCAAAACGACATTGTTGTCCCACATCGAGACTCGTCTGGTGGAACACGCCCTGCCCCAACTTGAGCAGGACCGAGGTTGTCTTCCTGTCGTGAAGCTAAATGCGATGGCCTCCACTTCTCGTCCATTCAAATGGGCCGATTTCTACCAACGCGCTCTCATCTCCATCGACGAACCTTTGCTGGAGTACAAGGTTGGCTCCCGCAGGGATCAACTGGTCTTGAACGACGGCCGAAAACGCTTCCAGGGACCTGGTCGCGGCATGAATCTGGCTGATTTGTGCCTGGCGTGGGAATATGCCTTGCGCCATCGCCGTACTCGCGCGGTCCTCATCGACGAGGCGCAACATATCGCTAAGACGGCCAGTGGGTCGAAACTGCTCGACCAACTGGATCATCTCAAATCTCTCGCTATCATGACCAAAACCGTCTATGTCCTGGTCGGCACCTACGACTTGCTGGTGTTCCGCAACCTGAGCGCCCAGCTTTCCCGCCGGAGCATCGATGTGCATTTTCCGCGTTACCGTCTAGATCAACCAAAAGATGTGCGTGCCTTCAGAAGCGCGCTGTGGGACTTCCAACGGCATCTGCCTTTAGAACAGGCACCGCCCCTGGTGCAGGAGTGGAAGCACTTCTACGCCCAGACCATCGGCTGTATCGGAACGCTTAAAGACTGGTTGACCAGAACCCTTGCTGAGGCTCTAGAAGTGGGTACGCCAACGTTCACTCCTGAAATGCTCGCACGGCACGCTTTGTCAGCAGAGCAGTGTGAGCAAATGGCTACAGATGCTCTGGAAGGAGAGACAAGGCTGGCAGGAGAGGAGGAGGCCATGATTCGCTTGTGGCAACGCCTGGGACTCGGAACACCTCCGGCGAAGGGGAGGGAGCCGCAGGAAACGAGCGCATCTGCCCAACGAGCGTCAGCAGGACACGGGAGAGATTCCGGCGTAGGACAGCGCAATCCGGTACGAGATCCCTTGAAAGGTGAGGTCGGCCATGAGGGATGACTCCGAACTGGACGTGTATGAGGAGTGGAACATCACTCCTCCCATCCTTCCTTCCCGCAGCATCCTCTATGCCTTGGAGCCTTGTGGAACGGGAACGCCGTGGGTGGAAAGCATGACCAGCTACATTACGCGCCTCGCCGAAGCGCATGGAGTTCTGCCAGGAATCCTGATGAACAAAGTGATTGCGCCGAGCCTGGCAGAACTCTTTCCGCACAGAAGCCAGCAATCCCTGCTCATGACGGACGGGAAACGTTCCACGTTTTTGAATGCAGCGTGGGTCCGCACGGCTGACGCCATTCACACGCTCGAAATGTTGACTCGGCGCACCGATCTCCATGTATTGACCCTCTGGACCTGGATGGGAGTGATCCACACGGTCGGGCTGATGCGCTCACACCGCGCCTGGTGTCCAGGGTGTTACGAAGAGTGGCGTACTGCCGGACAGATTGTGTACGAACCACTGCTGTGGGCCTTGCAAGAGATCTCGATTTGTTCGCACCATCATCAACGCCTCCAGCAGTCGTGTCCATATCAAGATTGCGCTCGCCTGCAGCCCTGGCTGGCATGGCAATCACGTCCAGGATATTGTGCGTATTGCTACCGATGGCTGGGCGAGGTGGGCGAGCCTGAGCCTTCAGCGAGCGTCATTCCTGAGGAGGAACTTGTCTGGCAGCAATGGATTGCCCAGCAGGTAGGAGCGCTTTTTGCTGCAACACCGATGGTGGAGAATCCACCAACGCGTAGACGGGTGGCAGAAGTCCTCGCGCTCTGCGTCCAGCAGGTCTTTCATGGAGATGAAAGGGCACTCAGCCAGACCCTTGATGTCTCGGAAGGACAGGTCGCGCATTGGCTCCGACATGAAAAGCTCCCTCTGTTTGCGACGCTCCTGCGCCTCTGCCACGGACTCGGGCTCTCCCTGTGTGAGTTTCTGCTAGAAGACGTTGCAACGCTCCATCATCGACTCAAGCCACAGAAAGTGGTGGAGATCCGACCGAGATCAACCTGGCAGGCACCATCGAAGGAGCAGATACAGCAGGCCTTGCAAGCCGTTCTCACGGGAAGCGAGTCTCCTCCCCCCTCCCTCTTTGCCATTGCACGTCGCCTCGGATGTGATGTCCATCTTCTCACCCAGTGTGATCGACAGGCCTGCCAGACGATCTCTACACAATACAGAGCGTATGTCCAGGCGCGAAAAGAGGCAAGCATGCAGCGCTACCGTGAAGAGATTCGGTGTAGTGCGCGCTCTCTCCATGCGCAGGGTATATCGGTGACAAAGAAGCATGTGGAGCCGTTGCTCACGAAATCAGGGTACTTGCGGTCCCCAGAACTGCGTGCGTTTCTCGCTGAAGTGCGTCGTGAGCTAGAGGAGGAACCGTAGAAACAGACAAGATCATGCGCAAAGACACCATTTGGCCGCATCAGGAAGACAGCAAACGCAGGATGAGGCATGTGTGTGTTGTTCAAGCAATGGCATCGGTGTGGTATGATGGAGTGTGAGCAACGCTGCATTCGACCGTATTGAGCTTGAAAGGAGGAAGATGATGCACGACGGGATGCGCATTGGCGAACTGGCCGCCCGCTTCGGGCTCAACCCGAAAACCATTCGCTATTACGAAGAGATCGGCTTGCTGCCCAAGGCAGGCCGTAGTGACTCCGGCTATCGCCGCTATGACTCGCGGGATGTCGAGCGACTCGGCTTTATCCGGCGAGCAAAAACCCTCGGCTTGGAACTTTCCGAGATCCGCGACATTCTCGCGGTGCAGCAGGAGGGCGCGCCGCCCTGTGATCAGGTGCTCAGCCTCATCGATACGAAGATCAGCGCCATTGACCGGCGGATGGCTGAACTGGCAACCTTCCGCGCCGAACTGGCGACTCTGCGAGCCACCTGGACCGACGAGGATGAGAGATTCCGGCGTAGTGCAACCCCTGCTTGCATTTGCCCCATCATTGAGCAGCAGACTGAGGTAGAAGCACACCCACATGCGGCTCAGGAATTCGAGCCAGCGCTGCACCATTAACGGACCAGCGCAGCCGAGTGCTGCGTTTGGTTCGAGACGCGTCCCGTGGGACTCCCCTATTCTTGTATCCAGGCTGCTCGCTTCCGATCAAGACAGAGCTGGCCACGATGCGCGCTTCACTTCCTTCTGCGGCGGCATCACATCATGGTGAGCCGCTGCCCTCTCTCCAAAAATTTCCTCTCCACCCCCTTGACTTTCCATGCGACTGGAAGGTGTATCCTGCTTTCGAGGAAGGTGCAGTCGCTGAAGGAAAAACCATAGCTCTCGCATGTTGATAAGAGGCCAGCCACGCTGGTGCGCTACACCCGGTGTTTGGGGACCTGTTCCCCCCTTGGAGGATTCTTTATCATGGAGACAAACCATCGAGAACGTCAACGTCGCAACCGTCTGCTCTGGGTGCTGTGCGGAGCCACGTTTTTGATCTTCTTTCAGGCCTTTATGGTCGCCCCACTCCTGCCACGTCTGGCCCAGGTGTTCAACGTGCCCATTCAGACCATCGGGCTGATCATCCCGGCCTACTTAATTCCCTATGGAGTTGCGACCCTCGTGTACGGCCCGCTCTCGGACCGGCTGGGCCGCCGACCCATCCTGGTTGGATCGCTGGCCACCTTCGTGGTCCTCACCGCTCTCACCGCAACCGTTCAGTCTGCACCAGCCTTGCTCGTCCTGCGCTTGTTGACGGGGTTGGGAGCGAGTGGGGTGGTGCCGCTTGCGCTGGCGTTCATCGGGGACGCGGTTCCCTACCGCGAACGGGGGCGTGCCCTGGGTTGGCTGTTCGGAGCGATGGCAGGAGGCATCGCCTTTGGCTCAACCTTTGGGGCCGTGCTCGAACCTTTTCTGACCTGGCAGGGGTTGTTCCTTGGCGTGGCGGGCCTTGCGGCTCTGGTCTTTGTCGCACTCCTGCCTCGACTGACGGCCCTCCCTGCACAGCCCTCTTCCCAGGCAAAGCGAACGCTCGGCGATGTTCTTTCCGCGTATGGAGCACTCCTGCGTGAACGCAGGAGCCTACGCACGTATGCCTACGTCCTTTTTACCGGACTCTTTCACTCCGGCACCTTCACCTGGCTCGGCTATTATCTGAAAGTGCGCTATGGACTTGGTGAGGTGGGCATCGGGCTGGCCCTGCTTGGCTATGGCATCCCTGGGTTTCTCTTCGGCCCCCTCATTGGGCGAGCGGCTGACCATTGGGGGCGCAGCCACCTGATCCCCATGGGCATCGCCATCGGCGGTGCCGCCGCCTGTGCCCTCGCGCTCGCTATCCCCTTGCCGGTCGCCGTACTCCTCGTCACGGTGCTCTCCCTGGGCTACGATATGACCCAGCCGCTCCTGGCGGGCATCGTCACGGATCTGAGCGCGCAGCGGGGCCTGGCCATGGGACTCAACGTGTGTACGCTGTTTACGGGTTTTGGCCTGGGAAGCCTGCTCCTCGGCACCTTGCTTCCCCTGGGGCTCTTTGCAGCGTATGCAATCTTCGGTGGAGTCGCCCTGTTCGCTGCCCTGGTGGCCGTTCCACTCTTTCGCAAGGAGCGACATCCCCAACCCGGTGCCTGATTCCCTCTCTACCCCCTTGACATTCCACTCGACTGGAAGGTGTATGCTTCTCGTGAGATGCGTCACAGCGACGCGAACCGTCGATCAGAATCATTGCTATGGAGGCAAAGAGATCATGTTAGAAACATGGACATTTGAGGTCACCGGAGAACAAAAGATGAACTGTGAGGGGTGTGAGAATGCCGTCCAGCGGTCCCTCACCCGACTACCAGGTGTCCGAAAGGCGCAGGCTGACCATCATACCCAGCGTGTGGTGGTGCAGCTCGACCCTGCTCAAACCGATATTGAGGCCATCGAAGCCAGGTTAGCCGCATCCGGCTACCAGGCACACCAGCTTGCTGATCCGACGACAGCATGACATGAAACATCACCAGGCGCGGACTTTCGCTTCGCGGTTGGTGCCATTTCCTCTCGAAAGGAGAACAAATTATGCAACAAGGTGGAAGCATTCAACTGAGCCCAGAGATGCAGCAATGCATCCAACGGTGCCACGACTGTGAGACCACGTGTCAACTGACGCTCATGTATTGTCTCAGGCAAGGTGGCACCTATGCTGAAGCAGCCCACATGCGGCTGCTGCTCGATTGTCTCGCCCTGTGTCAGACCTGTACGGGCTTGATGGCACGCGATTCGGAGTTCGCCGGACGCTACTGCACACTCTGCGCTGATCTCTGCGATCGCTGTGCAGCCAGCTGCGAACAGTTTGCGGGCGATGCGCAGCTTACCGCCTGCGCGGCTTCCTGCCGCCGCTGCGCCGAGTCCTGCCGAGCGATGGGCACGTAGGCGCGGGCCGTGGCTCTCCATGTTCTCTCGCGGAAGAGACGCAGTGGACTCGGTCCACTGCGCTTCTCTGCACATGCCGCCTGCTCCTATCCGGTGCAGACGAGCGATGAGGTATTCCTATGGACACACTCGAAAAGAACACACTGCTTACAACTGAAGTTTCCTCCTCTGCTCCGTACTGGGCGGAGGAGTTGGACCCGAGGCATGCACGCTTCCGTGCCAGGATTGGCGGGCTGCACTGCTCGCTCTGCACAGGCACCCTGGAAAAGGCCCTCGGGCGGTTGCCGGGGGTCGAGCACGTTGCCGTGAGCCTGACGCACGAACAGGCCCTGGTCGAGTACGACCCGACCGCGATCCGCCCGGATGATCTGCTGGAAACGCTGCGCGACATCGGCTATCAAATCTGGGACCCGCGCAAACTGCGTCCATTCGAGGAGGAGGAGGCTGCCCTGGTACGGGAGGGCAAGCGCCTGCTTACGGCCATCGGGATCTCGCTGCTTACGATTGCGTTGATCCTGCAGGTCTCAGGCATCTGGTCACTCATCGTACCGGTGGTCATTGGGATCACACTGCTCGCGACCGCTTTTCTCATCCTGCGCGGTCAGGGCATCTGGAGAGCCATCGTGAGCGTGACGGTACTCGGCTTGCTCGTCGCGGCCATTCTGGTGGCCAACGCCCTGGGGCTAGCACGGGCTGCTGTCCCCTGGGTAGTCGGCGCATTTGCCATCGTCGTCGTCTTTGGGGTCGCGCAGCACATCCTACTCATGGCCTGGCAGTCCCTGCGGCGTGGCATCCTCAACCAGCATGTGATGCTGGAGGCCGGAGCCTTCGCTGGGCTCATCGGCGGTCTGATTGGCCTCATTGCCCGACCCATCGGCTACCCAACGGCCCCATTCTTCGCGGTCGCGGTGCTGATCGTGAATTACCACATCTTCTCGGAGTGGCTCTCGCTGCTGGTCAAAACGCGCAGCTCACAGGCCGTGAAACGGCTACTTGACCTACAACCTGACACGGCCCGCGTGGTGCGCAGTGACCAGGAGCGCGAGGTACCGATTGGCGAAGTGGTCATCGCCGACCTGGTGCGAGTGCGGCCTGGTGAGCGCATTCCGGTGGATGGCCTGGTCGTCTCCGGCCACTCGGCGGTGGACCAGGCGCTCGTCACGGGCGAGCCGGTTCCCCTTGAAAAACAGCAAGGCGATGCGGTCATCGGCGGCTCGATCAATGGCACGGGCACGCTCCTGGTCAAAGTGACGGCGGTGGGGGAGGAGAGCTTCCTCCAGCAGATCATCCGTCATGTGGAGGACGCACGAGCGCTCAAGCCTGGCATCCTGCACCTGGTGGATCGCATCCTGCGCGTCTACACGCCGACGGTGCTGGTACTCTCGCTGCTCTCCGTCGTCGGTTGGATCGTCGGCACCTGGCTCATCACGGGTCATCCCGATGTGGAGCGGGCCGTGTTCGCGGGCCTCTCGGTGCTGGTGATGGGCTATCCGTGTGCCGTAGGCATCGCTGCCCCACTTGCCATTGTGCGCGGAGCAGGACTCGCCGCCGACCAGGGTATCATCATGCGCACAGGCGAGGCGTTTCAGACGTTCCGCCAGGTGACACGTATCGTGCTCGACAAGACGGGAACGCTCACCGTGGGCAAACCGACCGTCCAGGAAATCGAGACCGACGGCGATGCTGATGCCCTGCTCGCGGTGGCTGCTGCTGCCGAAGCATCCTCGGAGCATCCTCTGGCCCAGGCCGTGCTTGCTGCCGCACTTGACCGAGGGCTGCACCTGCCAGAAGTCTCGGACTTCGAGTCGCTCACCGGGCTCGGTGTCCAGGCACGCATCCAGGACACCCAGGTGCTGATCGGGCGTCCAGGGTTCCTCGAGGATCGAGGAATGAACCTGACACCACTTGCACAACGCATCAGCGCATTAGAGGAAGCGGGGCGCACGGTCATTGTGGTAAGTCAGAACGAACACCTCCTCGGAGCCATTGCCCTGGGCGACGAATTGCGAGCTGATGCCGTCGAAACCATCGCCACCATGCGGCAAGCTGGCATCACTCCCATCCTGGTGACAGGGGACAACCCGCGTGCCGCAAGCCGGGTCGGACGCGAAGTAGGCATTGACGATGTGCGTGCAGGCATCTTGCCTGGACAGAAGGCCGAGATCGTGCGCGAGCTACAGGCAGAGGGACGCGGGCGGATCGCGATGGTTGGCGATGGCATCAATGATGCGCCGGCTCTGATGCAAGCGGATGTCGGGGTAGCGATGGGCAGTGGAACGGACATCGCTATTGAGTCTTCCGACATCATCATTGTCAGCAACCGCCTGATGTCGGTGCTGGTGGCACGCGACATTAGTCGGCGCAGCTATCGCAAGACCAGGCAAAACGTGGTACTCGCCTTCCTCTTCAACGGCATCGGGGTGCCCCTGGCCACGACCGGCCTGGTGTACCCGGTGTGGGCGATGGTCGCCATGGCGCTCTCCGTCACGACGATTTTCGTCAACTCGCTGTGGGGACGGCCCGACCTGTTGTTTGACGCCATCCGCAGTGTTGGACGACCGACGACGCCTGCGGCTCAACCGAGTGCGGTGCCAACGGCACCATGACGCCTGGACGACGGGAAGCGTTCGTCAAACAACTGCCAGAGGAGCATACAGGAGCTACAGTGCTCCCCTGGCAGCGAAGGGGGACCATCACATGAACACGCTCATTTCCATCCTGACAGCCATCGGCCTGAGCCTTGAGGTCGGCTTCGCTTTCTTCTACAAGGCGCTGTGGTCGATCCTCTTCGGCGTGGCGGTCACGGCCGCCATCGATGTCTTCGTGGACAAGGACCGCATGGCTCGCTTTCTCGGTGGGCGCGACGTGAAGACCACCGGGCTGGCGACCGTGGCCGGCGCGGTGAGCTCGGCCTGCACGTTCGGGGCCGTGACGATTGCGCAGACCCTGTTCAAGAAAGGGGCATCAGCAGAGGCAACGTTGGCCTTCGCGCTTGCCTCGACCAACATCGTCTTCGAGCTTGCTATCCTCATCTATGTCCTGCTGGGTCCTGCCTTCGTTGCAGCAGAACTGTTGAGTGGTGTGGTGCTGGTCGCTATTATGTACCTGCTGGTGCGTGTCACCCTCCCGGTTGATGTCTTTGAGCAGGCGAGGAAGGGCATGCAAGGGCATGAAGATGAATTTGAGTTCGTTCATGCCGACCAGAAGCAGTAGTGGCAACAGCTCAGGACACTGCGGGGCTGGTACTACATCGCCACGCGCTACTTTCGCACGCTCCAGCGCATCTACAAAAGTGTGATTGTGGGCTTCCTGGTCTCCGGTTTCATTGTTGTGCTGGTACCCAGGGCGTTGTGGTCGACGCTCTTTCTGCCATCACAGAGCTTCCTTGGAGTCCTTGAGAACGCTGCGCTTGGTGTCTTGGCTGGAATCCTCAGCTTCATCGGCTCCATCGCATTGTACCCTTTGCTGCTGCCCTCTGGATTGGCGGTGCAGGGTTCGCTGGAGTGCTGGGCTGCATTGTCTCCGACAACATCACCGTCCCGGTCCTCAACCTGTGGCGGAACTTCTACGGAAGCAAGGCCACCGCGTATATCTTCGCTGTGTTCTATGTCACCATGGTGGCTGCAAGCGTCCTCGTCGAATACCTGTTCCGGGCTCTTGGCTGGCTTCCTAGCCGTGTGGGTGCTACCGTCCTCACGACCGTGAGTATTCGTCTCGACTACACCCTGGTCCTCACCCTCCTCTTCCTCGGTCTCACGGTCGCGCTGTGGATCGTGAAGCGGGTGGGAGATCGGAAAGGCGGTCCAACCAACCTTTCCGCATGGCCTGGAGATGCGGGTACCCGGACAGTGGCGTGACCTGCATCCGGCGAAGTACGCTGTCCAGGGTGAGAACGATCTGTGCAGGAGATGGACAGGCCGTCGTCCCCTCTGAGAGCTTGATCTTTCAGTCGACAGGAGGGGAGAGGAAACGGGTATGAAGCAATCAGGTGGCCTCACGTTCGAGAAGCGACGAGCGGGTGCCGTACGGGAGTACGAGGGGCGAGTGGAACACACCTGCTCGCGCGCCTGCGCTGAGGCTTCCGAGCGAGGTCAGGTCGAACCCGGGCCAGAGCGGAAGCTGTTCAAGGATCTGCCAGCTCCCAGATCGGAGCTGAGCAGAAGTCGACTGCTGGTATGCGCCAGCGGCCCTGCTCCTGTCAAGCCGTATGCCGACATGCCGCACGGTACGAGACGAGAGAACGCACAAGGCTGGGGCGAGTTACCCGGCGAGGAGGAATTCCATGAAACGGATCGTAGACATTGGTCAAGCAGCCATCAGGATCATCGGGGTGCTGGGTACCCTCACCTGTATGGGAGTGATGGTGCTGGCAGCTATCGGGGTCGCCGGTGCGAGTGCATCGGCGACGATGGCTGGCATGAGCATGGGTACATCGGCGACCAGCGGCCTGCATCCAGGCATCCTGGCCTTCCTGCTCCAGGCAGGACCGGTGATCCTGCTGGTCTCCATTGGCGCATTCGCCCTGTCACTCGCGACCAGGCGATGGGTGGCTGTCATCCCCGCGCTGCTGGTGGGTGGCGGCATCTACTGGGGGATGTACGGCCAGCAGCGGTTGCCTGTGATGTACGTCACGATGGCGCTGGGCCTGCTTGGCTGGGTCGCCATTTTCTTCTGGGTTCGTGGTCTTCCTCGCCGGAGAAGGATTTCCCTTTCATGATGCTCTTTCCTCTCACTTTTGAGACGCACTGACGAGGAGGTATGCAAGGTTTATTGGATGTCCGGGAGTATTTCTGTCCATGGATACGCTGGTCGTTGAGTTCTTCATGTGAGTCAGAAGAGGACGCGTAGAAACCGCCATGGCAATTGCCGAAAAAACCGAAGTTTGGCCGCCGCGGTCAATCTTCGAGATTAGTCACAACAGGGAAAAAATAGGAAGCCGAGCAAGGGGGGTAAAGGGCATGGATAGGATCATTGTGTGACTCAGCCACGGTCACAGCTAGATTGCAAACTCGACTTCCTATATTCAGTGTACAGGTCGCACCAACAAGCAAGGTGCGTTTCATTGTATGTCATAATGTATCTCGATGTGCCTATTTCATTATGCGAGGGAGGTGGTGTTGCGAGCGTGTGTCATCTGCCGTGACACCGCCTCCCGCGCATATATAGACCTACAATTGTTTCCGTCCCAATTTGGGAATGAGGAGAAGGGAGATCACGATACCGGCGGCCAGACCACCCAGGTGGTCCAGGATGCCGATGCTGGGGGATGAGAAGCCCCAGACCAGGTTGAGGCCAAGCCAAAAGACCCAGTTCATGATCGCGTTACGTCCATAGCTGCCCATAGCGCGGCGGTTTACCAGGTAGAAGACGCCGAGTGCGCCAAAGACGCCGAAGATCGCGCCGGAAGCCCCGGCGGCAAAAGTCTCAGGGGGCATCAGGAAGTAGGTTACGATGCCGCCGAGGATACCGGAGGCCAGGTAGATGACCAGGTAACGCCACTTGCCGTAGAAGACTTCGACGGCTGTTCCGATGAAGAAGAGCGAGAGCATATTCAGGCCGATGTGGAGGATGTTGAAGTGCAGGAACATGGCGGTGAAGATGCGCCAGAATTGCCCCTGGGATACTAATATGTTGACCTGCGCCCCCGCATTAACTAGCACGTTTTGATCAATCGTTAAACTTTGGCTCAGCAAGGCCATGACCAGGTAGATGGCGACATTGATGGCAACAATGATGGTGGTCACGAAGCGTGGATTCTGGCTCAGCATGAAGCGCGTGCGTACCATTTGTCGCTGCATCCCATTAGGGCGTGACCATGGTGGAACCGTTTCGCGCTGGGTGGCATTTGCGCTGGCTGATTGCTCATAGGCATCAGGTATGGCCGCTGAAGCAGCTGTAGAGCCAGCACCATTGCCGGATGTGGCACTATAGCCAAGCGAGGGTGTTGGCTCTACCGGTGGGAAACTATTTTCGAATCGTCCACCGTAAGAGAGGCGAGCAGCTCGTGAGCGTGCCAGACCCGCGTCGTAGTCCTGGTGGTTCATGCGCAGCAAGTAGGCACGTAAGGCATGAGCGTAGCCATTGCCAGGGTCTAATTCGATGGCGGCGTCAACATCCTGCAAGGCACGATCATAACGACGATCTAACAGGTTGAGCAGTGCTTTTGCCATCGTATTTTCAAAACCACCCTCCGGCTGTAGCTCCTGCACTTTGCGGCAAGCCATATAGACCACACCGTATGAGCCGAGCGCGAGGTTAGCTTCGGCCAGGCCCAGGTGAACCTGGGGATTGTTTGGGTCAATTTGCGCGGCATGGGCATACGCAACGGCGGCCTCACGTCCCTGCCCCTGGACCAGGGCCAGCTTCCCACTCTCCATGTATGTTTGTAAATCTGTTTTAGCTTCCAAAGAATTATCCTCCAATGAAATGTACGGCAATGATTGCAAGAATAAGTACACCTATGATTGTCAAGAGCGCCAGGGGCCAGCGACGCGATAGGCTATGCTTATCTTTTAACGCTTTACGCGGTGATAATGTATAGAGCGGGGTAAACCACCAGCCCAGGAAACAACCACTGATTAGGCCACCCATATGTGCGTAATTATCGACGTTAGGAATGAACAAACCGATACTGAGATTGCCCCCTATCACAATAACGAGCCAGAGCAGTGTTGGGATGCCGCCGTTGCGAAATGCCCTGCGATGGATGAGGACAAAGATGCTATAAGCACCTACCAGTCCAAAAATCGCTCCCGATGCTCCTACACTAACCTCCTGCGGCATAAAATAGAAGCTGCTAATGATACTTACGACACCCGTTAACAGGTAGATGAGTAGAAATCGCCAATGCCCGATCAGGCGTTCCAGGAACACACCCAGGATCACGAGGTTGAGCATGTTGAGTCCAACGTGTAACAAATTCGCGTGCAGGAAGATCGGCGTGATAAAGCGCCAATACTGCCCCTGGAGTATGAGAGTATTTTCCTTTGCGCCATATTGGATCAACACGCTGGTCAGGGCATCGTTGTCCTGGATGTTGACGGCATTGTTCATCACGTTGCCGATGATACCCTGTAAGGTATTTGCTCCCGCCGCCAGGGCAACCTGGTAGGCGGTGAAACACCAGACGAGCACAGTACCAATGGTGATCGACCAGGTGGCCCAGGAGACGCGACTGATCCCTCTTGCCCTGCTATGTTGTCTCAGGGCAGTCTCATAACTGATCTGTGTACGGAGCTTGCGCGATACGCTATCATTTTCAGTAAAGATATTATCCACTCAGCAACCTCAAAGGCGAGACAGGTACTTTTCGTTAGCAGTAGTTTCGTATTATTGCCACTATCTATATTTACGTATGGGAAGAGGGAAGGTGGCAACTCACGATAAACGATACAAGTGATTACAAAAAAGCACTCTAAAGTTATGGTTAAGTATACCATTTTTTGAGGGTACTAAAGCCAGAGATTCGCTTGAAACACACCGATGGGCTACCTTCGTGGTAGCCCATCGGTGTGTTTCAAGCGAATCTCTGGCTTCTAACTATGCTCGTCGATAGCGGCGGCTACGCCCATGCCATAGACCATAGGTGATAAGGTGCCAGATTGCTACGAAGATGATCGCACCGATCAACGCTCGGATGAGGGGAACACCTTGCACAGTAATGTCAGGCAGTCCAGTGATAATAATCACCTGAGTCATCAACCAGATGCCGATAATGGCGGCAATAATCGCCCCAACGAAGCCCAGGGGGAGCCGCCAGCCGACAATGAACTCCGCGACGAAACCTACGATGGCTGCGACTATGAGGTAG
>JADEYI010001528.1_pt1 | contig 16730 bp, 11 predicted proteins | sample 8542331 | NCBI WGS metagenome assembly JADEYI01 (sample SAMN16510988, study PRJNA670497) | mine drainage metagenome | isolation source: biofilm near Copperflume 1 | place: Germany: Marsberg coppermine Kilianstollen | collected 2018-02 | reverse complement strand
ATCCAGCACCCTGCGGGGCGTAGGGATAGCTAAGATCCTCCCAGACTCCGTAGAGACACGCATTGTCGTAACAGCCGAAGTAGTGGCCGTTGTGTCCGGTCACGAACGCTCTTGTGGAGGTCGTTCCGCCGGTTACGAACCCGTGCGCGGCGGGCATGTCGGTAGAGTAACCGCTCAGTGTTACCCATGGGCCCCAAGTGCTGCCGTTCCAAGCGACATAATCGAGCGCCCCCGACATATCGATGCAATACACTTGAAGCAGACTGCCATTCTGCGCCGCAGCCGGGCCGTTGCGACAGTGCCCCCCGATGTAGATCCAGTCGGTCCAGGTGCTCCCGGTCCAACGTCTGAAGAATACGGTACCCGGTGGGTTCGTGATTCCGATGACAAACACCCACGGCCGAGTATAGCTGCCGTCAGGATATGCAACCGCAGCGGGACCGCTGACGGCCAGCCCGCCGAGGTCAACCCAGCCAACCCAGGTGCCGTTCCGCCACGAGTTTTGCCATGTATCGCCACCGACCCCGCGGCAGTAAACGTCGATCTGTTGTCCGAGAGTGTCATAGCTCACATCGACCGTAGGTCCGCTTGTACAGATGCCTCCTACTCCTTCGGTCCACCCAGTCCAAGAAACTCCATTCCAAACCTTGTACACGATGCGGCCGTCCGCGCTCGCCTGAGTGAATACCCAAGTTTGCGGCGCAAGGGGAACTTGCACCCAGCCGGTCGCTCCTAAACTCTGGTCGACGTATGTGAGCGAAGCCGCAACGCCTGGATCACTGGAATTGAGTGGTGGGGTGTGGAAGTAGTAGCGCGCGCTCAAGATGGTTGCTGCGCTATCACCGTTCTGCGCGCACGTCTGAGTGCCATATTGCGATGCAACGTAACCCACGGCGGCGTGGCCGTAGTCTTGTCCACATGCATCCGTGGTGTAGCCAGATTCGTAATGCGCTTGAAAGATCTTGGCATTTTGAGAATCGGCGCTCGCTAGGGTCATCACGCTGCGCCAAGTCATGTCCACCGCGCCGTCGGTCGTGGCAACTTCGCTGCCGGGGATGTAGACTTGGTCGCCCGTGTTATCGACCACGTTGTAACACTGGCTGCCATACTTCGAGTTGTTCACCCAATACCAGCCGTATGTCTTTACGGCCATGGCGCCGGACTCGAGGGCGGCGGGAAGCCAACCGGATATCCACTCATTCGGGAGAACGTTCTTCACGTAATACTTAAAATCAACAGTGTCAATGCGCCCAAGGGCAACTCGATACACGCTGATAGTCGAAGGTGGATAATAGTCGGAGTAGTAGAGCGGAGGGCAATTGAGATTCGGCGATAGATGCGTTGAAGCCTCCCGCCGACCGTTGACTGGGCGCTCGAAGGAGGACAGAGTAATGCCCAACTGTTCTGGGCTTTCCGCTTGCGTAGCGCTTAGGGCAGACCCGTCGCTGACGACGCGAACTGGCGCGGCGACCGGTTGCACGCCGCGCGGTGCCCAGTACGCCCGCGGCAATCCGGTGAAGTCTCGTACCTGGGTGCGTTGAGACAACTCTGCAGTTAGAAGCCACGTTCCCATGTTACGGAACAGGCTAAAGTGCTGTACGACATCCGGTGCGTAGCCAGGGGCACGCGTTGTAACGCTCACGAGCAGCGGAGTGGGGTCGCTCGGAGAACCGGCGACTGGGACCCCGAAGTTCGTGAACATGACAGTGCCACCGGCGGACGTGGTTGACTGCAACTGTAATGGGGTTACCACAACGGTCGCACCGGGGATGCGCTTTCCCGTTGCGTGATCCTTCACGGTGACAGAGATCTTCGTCGTCAGATCCGCGGGAAGCGGGACGCCAGGGGCAGGGGTCGGACTAATCTGGGCTGTTGAAGTTGCCGTCTGAAGCTGCGCCGGCGTTGATGTCCCGAATGGGGCGGTGTAAGTGGTCGGCGTGGCCGTGGGAGTCGCTGCTGTCGAGACGACGGTGGGTGGATCCAGCACCGTTTGTGCGGCTGCCCCTCGCGGTTGCTGCAACTCCATGGATGCCCCCCGGTACGTTGAAGCCGCGTACGCCGCGAGTAGGACAGCGGAGAGCAAGGCAATGCGAAGCAGACGCCGATGCATGTGATCCCTCACTGGGCTCCGGCGGAGGTGACGCGTCGGGGTCGAGAAGGAGGTATGTTGCTGCGGTGGCGACTAGTCGGTTCACCGCTGTCGGCAAATCGTAGGCGGGTTCTCCCCTCATGTCAAGGGGTTTTTCGACCAGTTTCGTTCGTTCTGTGGAGAACGTTGAGGATCTCTCCGTTCTGTGGCGACCGCCAGTCGGTGGGACTGGCGCCCCCAACCTCCAACTTCCAGCCGCCCTGACAATGGTGGGCCCTCTGGGATTCGAACCCAGGACCGACGGATTAAAAGTCCGCTGCTCTGCCGGCTGAGCTAAGGGCCCCCGCCGCAGTGTAGTCGGCGGCACCGCGGACGGCACGGTGCGAAGGGGCGCGCCCCGCGCGCGCTGGCGGGCGGGGCGGCCATCCGGCTTTACCCGGCCGGCGTGGCCGTCGGTGGCGGCGGCGTGGGGGTGGGCGCGGGCGGCTGCACCGTGATGCTGTTCAGCACGTACAGCGGGATGTCCGCCAGCGAACCGTACGTCGCCCGCAGCACCGCCGGGTCCACGACGAGCACGCTGCCGTCGGGCTGCGTCATGCGCATGTCGATCTGCTGGAAGTTGCCGTTTACCTGCTGGTACCAGTACATGTCGCCGTTACGCGAGTTGAGGATGATCAGCGACGTCGCGTCGACGTTCGACAGGTGCACGAGCGTCGGCACCGGCGCCGCGTAGTCGATGCCCGCCAGGTGCCACCCGTCCCGCTCCGACGGGATCAGCGCCGAGATGTAGCCGACGACGATCCGCTTCCACAGCACGCCGAGGTCCCGCGCGACCGGCGTCGCGCCGACGCTCAGCGGGTGGCTCACGGTCGGCGCGGCCGGCGGCGTCGATGGCGCCGCGGTCGCCGACGCGCCCGGCGGCGGTGCCCCCGGCGTCGCCGCTGTCTCGCCCGAGGGCGTCCCGGTCGGTTGCGGTTGCGGCGTGTCCGTCGGCTGCGGCGTCGGCGTCAGCAGCACGGTGCCCCTGAGCACGCTCGGGCGGCTCTTCACGATGGCGACCGTCGCCACGCGCAGCGCGTCCTGCGACACGCCGACGGCGTCGGCGAGCGCTGGCGCTGCGTTGGCGGCGACGTAGGGCGCCGCCTGCTGGAGCACGAGGTTCGAGTTCCCCGAGACGGCCTGCAGCTTCGCCAGCTCCTTGGCGTCCCAGCCGCCGTTGCTCGCATCGCGGACAAGCGCGGATGTCTGCTGCGCGAGCCGTTGCAGCTCGGCGCTGTCGATCCGCTCGCCGTGTTGCGCGAGCTGCTGGATCTCGTGCGCCCGTTCGGCCGCGATGTCGAGCTTCACGCTGCGCCGGTCGTTGCTCGTGAAGGCCAGCGCGAGCCGGATCCGCTCGGTTTCCAGCTTCACCGGATACCGCCAATCGCCCGGGAGCGCGCCGCCCGCGGAAGCGACCGTATACGTCGAGAAGGAGAAGAAGATCAGCAGCACGGCAGCCATCCCGGCAAGCGCCCGCGAGCCGGGCAAGAGCCGCGGCAGCCGCCGCACGGGCTCGCGCTGGAACTGGCCTTCGCGCCGCATGCGGTGCGCCGCCATCAGGAAGCGCACGCGCGCGGCCGCGAAGAACGACGGCGACGGCTCGATGTCGTAGGCCTCCCCGAGCCTCCTGCCGCTGGCGACGAGGAAGCGCTCGCGGGCCCGCGCCGTGAACTCTGCGCGCGGCGCGGCCTCCCCGTACGCCTGCCGGAACGCGGCGGCCGCGACCAGGTGCGGGCGCAGCGCCTCGGCCTGCCGCGGATACTGCCGCAGGCACTCCTCGACCGTCCAGCGCCCCTCGTGGAGCGCGTCGAGGCACACATCGAGCGCGCGCTCGAAGTCGTTCATATCCGTTTCGCCGCCCCGAACCCCGGCCCGTCCGGGATCAGCATCTTCTGTAGTTTCGCCACGGCCTTGTGCTGGAGCGCCTTGACGTTGCCTTCGCGCTTGCCGAGCACCTTCGCGGTGTCGGCGATCGACAGCCCGACGGCGAATCGCAGGGCGATCACCTCGCGCTGCGCGTCGGGCAGCAACTCCGTCGCGCGGCGCACCTCTTCGAGCGTGACGCGCTCTTCGACGGCGGCGGCGAAGTCACCGCGCACGTCGATCATCTCCTCCGGGATCGCCGCCGTCGGGCCCCCGCGCTGCGCGGTGCGCCGGAAGTGGCTGGCGATGTGGTTGTGGGCGATCCGGAAGATCCAGGATGAGAACGGCACGTCCTTCCAGCGGAAATCCCCGATGGCGCCCAGCATCTTCAAGAACACCTCTTCCGTCAGATCTTCCGCCTCCGCGATGTTGCCGATTCGCGCGAGCGCGTACCGGTAGACACGCGGCATGTACCAGTCGTACAGGTCGGCCAGCGCCTGCTGGTCGCCGTCGCGCGCGCGCTCCACCGCGTCGCGCTCGACGTCCGCCGGGACGCCTGTCGGGGCGGGGGACTCCACCCTGGATACCTCGTTACTAAACGAAGGGGTCAGGGACATGCGCCCACCGTCCCGCGGATCGCTTCCGGCCGCCGGCCTCTAGCACCGTTGGTACAACGCTTCATCATGGCAAAAGGTTAACGCCGGCCTCCCATCCGGGCCGGGAGCCGGATGCACCCGCGCCCGCGGTCATCGGGGCAGCTCCGGCGCCCCCGGCTGCCAGAGCCGAAGGGCGTCCCGAATCTCCGCGTACAGGCGCGGCTCGGCCTGCTGCCACCCTCCGGGGATCATCGGCACCACCGGCGAGACCCGCGCGTTCTTCATCCGGTAATAGAGGATGGCAATCAGGTCGGCCTGCTGCTGCGCGCCGCCCGCCGCCACCAGCGCCCGCAGGCGCGTCGGCACGTCCGCGGGCACCTGCCCGGCAGGATACGACTTCCCGAGCAGCAGCAGCGACCCGGGTTCCTGGAGCTGACCGCCGATCACCCACTGGCGCCGGGCCTCGGCGATCTCGCCCTTCGCCGCGTACCAGCGTCCCAGCTCGGTCCGCGCCGGGCCGAAGTCCGGCTGGCGCTTCACCGCCGCGTCGAGGTGCGCGAACGCGTCATCCAGCTTCCCCTGCTGCATGAGGATCTGCGCGAGCGCGACGCGCTGCGTGAGATTGTTCGGGTCGCTAAACACGAGGAGCCGGCAACCGTCCGCATCGGCGGCGAGGCCCGTGAGCGACGACGCCGGGTCGGCCGCGTGCGCCTCGACGAGGTACGCGCCGTGCGTGCAGGGGTTGATGCCCAGCGACGAGCGCTTCAGGATCTCGTCGAAGTGCGCGCGGCGGAACGCCGTCTGCTGCCAGTACGTCGCGTCGGCCAGCGCGGCGTTGATCGAGATCGCCTGCGCGTAGGTGTTGATCGCGTCGTCCTGCCGGCCGAGGTCCTCGTACACCTCGCCCACCATCAGCACAGGCTGGACGTGGTCGCGCGCGATGTAGCGCGTCTTCGCCGCCTCCGCCGCGGCCTCGCCGCTGCGGCCGGCGAGCTGGTACGCACGAGCGAGGTCAGCGTGCGCAAGGTCGCTGCGTGGGTCGAGCGCGACCGCGCGTTGCAGATGCACGACCGCCGCCTCGACCAGCGCGCGGTCGCGCTTGCCGGTCTCCTCGTACACGGTCGCCTGCATCTGCCCCAACTGGAGCTGGTACACCATCATGCTCGTGTCCGCGTTGACCGCGGCCTGCATCTCGGACAGCGCCTCGGCGCCTGCGCGCGGGTGCTGCGCGTCGCCGCGCTCGTTGAAGTGCCGCATTGCAAGCCAGTAGTCGTGGTGCGCGGAGTCGATGCGGTACCACCCGAGGAACGGCACGGCGATCAGCGCCAGCAGCGCCACGCGCGGCGCCAGCGGCGCGACGTGGCGCCAGTCGAAGCGCCTCCCGCCGTCCGCGGACGCCGCGCGCGCCGGCCGCTCGAGATAGTTGCGGGCGATGATCGCGCCGACCACGGCGAGGGCGATCGCCGGCGCCTTCCAGATGTTTCCCGCGTCAACGATGTTGTGGATGCCGTAGCCGATGAGCGCGGCGGCGCAGGCCACGGCGAGCAGGCGCTGCTCCAGCGCCCCTTCGCGCCACGTGCGGTACAGCACGTAGCCCGTCGCGGCGACGAGCGCGACCAGCGCGGCAATGCCGAGCAGCCCCGCGTCGTCAGCGAGCTGGAGGAAGCCGTTGTGGGCGTGCTGCGTGTGCACCGGAAACTTGCCACTGTACTGGTTGTAGAGCAGGCCGAAGCTGTTGGGCCCGGCCCCCGTCCAGAGGTGGTCGCGGAAAATGTGCCAGCCCGTGCGCCACGCATCTTCGCGCGGTGAGAGTGAGCTGCGGAACAGCCACCCGGGCCGCGTCGACGAGCGCGAGAGGAACGCCAGCGTGCCGAAGGCGACGAGCGCCAGCGCGCCGCCGATCGCGGCGATGGCGGTCGGGCTGATGCCGCGCGGGAGCACATCGGTCCAGCGCACAGGCCGCCCGGCGAACTCCTGCTCGGCGGCCCGCATGGTCAGCCATGCGCCGCCGATCGTCAGCGCGATGCCGGCGCCGGCGCCGGCCCAACCACCGCGCGAGAGCGTCAGGAAGAGCGCCATCCCGCCGGCGAGCAGGCCGCCGGCCGCCGCCGCGCGCTCCCACCGCGACGCCGCGCGGTACACCGTGAGCGCGTAGAACGGCATCACGAGCGTCAGGAGCATCGCCAGGATGTTCGGGTTGTCGCTGACATCGTGTACGCGCGGCACCGTCGGCGGGAAGATGTTGCTCGCGTGCAGGCCCTCGACGCTGCGCGTGAGCCGCAGGTAGTCCGCGTAATCATTGCCGACGACCCAGAGCGCGTAGATCGACAGCGCGGCGCCGACCAGCATCAGCGCGCGCGTGAGCTGCGGCGCGCTGAGCCCAGGCAGCCCGGAGAGCACGTAGAACACGATGATCGCCCCCCCCACTTGGAGCGTCGCTTCGAGGCTCACGCGCCAGTACAGAGAGGTGTACGTCGCGACGGCGTAAGCGGCGATGAAGCCGAGTATGGCCAGGTCGAGCGGCGTCCCGCCGGGCAGCCGCCGCGACGCGACGAGCCACGCCACGTACACCGCGGCCAGCGCCCCGACGAGGATGTGCAGCGTCACCGTGCGCGGGTACACCTCGAGCGTGAGCTGCGGCATGCCGGTGAACAGGAAGTAGCCGACCCATCCGCCGGCCACCACGAGCGCGGCCCCGCGGCCGATCCGCAGCCAGCCGTGCGGCCCGTCCGGGTTGACCGCCCCCGCCGCGGACGAGGCGGAGATGCGCGCGGCGGCGAGGTCGCTCATCGACGCACCGATGCGCACGCGCGTGCGCGGCGGGCCGGGCGCCGGGTGGGGTGCGGGATCATGCGCGGCGGGCTCCTCGCAAATCGCCGAATTGTAGCACGGCCGATTCGCCGGCCCGGCCGCGCGCCCCTCTCCGCCTGTCGGACGGCGTGGCCGAAAGCAGAGCCCGATGCCGGCCGCCGCATCACCGGCACAGCACGCCCCGTTCCCCGGTGTCCTCGTGCTCAGGCCGCATCGTATTGTGAGACAGGCTCTTTCCAGCCCGCGCGGGGGCTGCACGCCGGCCGCATCGAACCCGCGCCTCCACCCTCTATCTTCCAGTGTCCGGTCGGCGCTCCACCACCCATCCGTTTAGATGTTGCTGCGGCTCTGCCCGCCGTCGACGTTTACGCACGCGCCCGTCACCCAGCCCGCCTTCGGCGAGCAGAGGAACGCCACGACGTGCGCCACCTCTTCGGCCGTGCCGAACCGGCCCATCGCGATCTCCTGCTCGACGAAGCGCGCCATGCCCTCCGGGTCCGCCTCGGCCCGCCGGTCCCACGAGCCGCCGGGAAAGCGGATCGACCCCGGCGCGACGGAGTTGACGCGGATGTGGTCATGCGCCAGCGCCAGCGCCGCGTTCTTCGCGTGGCTGATCATCGCCGCCTTCATCGCGTTGTACGGCAGCCCGCCGCCTGACTCCCGCCCGTAGATCGACGCGATGTGCACGATCGCGCCGCCACCCTGCGCGCGCATGTGCGGCACCACCGCGCGCGTCGCCCGCACCGCCGCCTCGATGTTCGCGTGATACGCGTTCTCCCAGCCCTCGTCGTCGTCGGGAAACGAGCCGCCCGCGTTGTTCACCAGGATGTCGATCCGCCCCAGCCGTTCCGCCGTCTCCCGCACCATGCGTTCGACGTCGTCCGCCTTCGTGACGTCCGCGACGATCGCCGCCGCGCGTACGCCGAGCGCGGCGATCTCGCGTTCCGCCTCGCGCACCCGCTCCTCGCCGCGCGCGACGACGGCGACGCCGCATCGCTCCGCCGCCAGCGCCAGCGCGATCGCGCGCCCGATCCCGCGCGAGCCGCCGGTCACGAGCGCGACCTTGCCGTCTAGTTCCAGGTCCATCGCGAGAATGCTATCGGCGCACGCCGCCGTAGCGACAGGCCGTCAGACAACAGCGCGCAGTGGGAGAACACGCGGCTACTCGTAGCGCGGGCTTTCCAGCCCGTGCCGGTTGCGCGCCGCCCGCACACGTCAGGCGCGGAGTCCCCAGTCCCCAGATCGTCACCCCGCCATGAACGCGATGATCTCCGCGTTCACACGCTCCGGCGCCTCCCGCATCATGAAGTGCCCCACGCCTTCGATCTTCTTCAGCGTCAGGTCCGGGAAGAACTCCGCCAGCCTGTCCGACCATGCGTACGGCAGGATCGCGTCGCCGTCCCCCCACAGCACCGTCGTCGGCGCCGCGATCGTCAGGTCGCCCGATGTCTGCATGCCGCCGCGGAACGCCGCCCGATAGCAGTTGAAGCCGCCGCGCAGCGCGCCCGGCTGCGAGTACGCTTCGACGTACTCCGCGATCTCCTCGTCGGTCCAGAGGTCCTTCTTCGCGCTCCACGCCGAGAGGAAGTGACGCAGGTAGATCTCCGTCGCCTTCCGGCTCGATCCGACCAGATCCTCCGCCCACGGCTGCTGATGGAAGATCTGATACCACGAGTTGAAGATCGCCGGCAGCTCGAACCAGCGCGCGCCGATGCCGGGGTACGGCGGGTCGAAGAGCATCAGCTTCGCCAGCCGCTCCGGATACATCCGCGCGAAGCGCTGCGTCCACACCGCCCCGAAGTCGTGCGAGACGATGCGCACGCGCCCGAAGCCGAAGCCGTCGATCAGCGCGCGGATGTCCTCCGCGAACTGCGTGTCCGTGTACCCCACTTCCGGTGCGAGGTCCGGCTTCTCCGAGTACCCGTATCCGCGCATGTCCGGCACGATCACGTCGAAATGCTCGGACAGCGGGCCGATGTTCAGGTGCCACTCGTACCAGAACCCCGGCCAGCCGTGGATCAGCAGCAGCGGCTCGCCGCGCCCCTGCCGCACGTAGTGCAGCTTGATGCCGTTGACCGTCGCGTACGCGCCCGGGCTCTCGTTGGCCATCCACGCACCTCCTCGTGAGGAAGAGCATACGCGGGCTCCGGCGTTCGCAGTAGCGACGAATGGCTACGCTCGCTCCGCGGCGGCGGCGTCATTCAGAGGCCTCCGGGGACTCGCGGGCGTCCGCGATGGCGGCGGCGATCTTGTCGATGAGGGCGGCAGCCACCGCCAGCGCCTCGCGCACCTGCGCGTCCCCCGGCAGATGCACGTCGCCGCCGACCATCGCGTCCCCATAAAAGTCGCGCTGCCGCGTCTCCCACAGCAATTCGAGCGCCGAGGGATCGGCCTCCACCAATTGCCGGGCCCTGCGCATGCGCGCCTGGTGCGAGCCGGCGTCGCTGCCATCGATCGCGATCGTGAGCGCCTTCATCGCGAGGTCCGCGGCCTGAAACGCGAGGCCCGCTGCCCCCGGCGCATCGCCTGTCGCGTCCAGGTGCATCGCCGACGCCAGCATCCGACGCGCGCGCTCCAGGAGATCTACGTCAGCCATACGCGCTCTCCCTCGTTCGCCAGGCGCTGCCTGAGCGCGCGGAGCGAATCGGGAAGGGGAGCCGTACGCTCCGTTTCACGCCAGGACATCGTTCTTCCGTGTGTGAGGATATTCCGCACCTGGCCGATCGTCCGCTCAGCAGCCTCGGAATAGTATCGATACGCCTCCGCATCGTCCTTCACCACATCGCGCTTGAACAGCAATGCTTCCGCCTGTTCGAGACGATGGATGAGGAATCGTGCGGGAAACGTGCGGAGCTGCATCAGTGAGTCGAGCACAGCCTCGCGGCGTCTCAAGGCGATGCCGTTCAGTAGCGCGTCGAGTGCGATCGTTGTCTGTGGCGAGGAGAGCTCGCCCAGCGGTAGCCTGTGGATATCGAAGCGGTATCCGTGCGCGTAGTGCAAGCCATTGGGCCGAGGCCACTCGATATCAGTGAAGACCGCAACGTCGACGTCGCTCTCGCCCGCGACCGCCAGGCCTCGCGCCCAGGAACCAAAGATGATCGGGCAAGCGTCGCTCGGCAGCGCTTCAAATCCAGGCGTGAGCGCAAGCGCGTTGCGCAGTTCGGCAGGAAGCTCGGCCTGCCGTTCCACCTGGATCAGTAGCCACAGATAACGGATGGCGTCTTGGCCGAAACTCGCGACGTACTGGCCCCGCTTCTGCTGGGCCAGATTCGCGGCGATGAGCGCCTTTAGCCCGCGCTGGACGCTCGCATTAGGAAGGCGCAGTCTGCGCCCGATCTCGGTCTGCGAATGGGCCACGAACGGTGGCTCCACGAGAACGCGGAGCACGCGCCAGGCGCTGCGCTTCGCGAAGACCTCTTCGAACAGGCGCTTTGTCGATATCATCAGTAACAGTATCGATACTATCAGTATCGAAGTCAAGGCCCCGTTACGGACGCACCACGATGTTCAGCAGCCGGTTTGGCACGTAGATCACCCGCACGATCTCCTTGCCCGCGACGTGCGGCGCCACACGCTCGCTCGCCATCGCCCCCGCGCGTGCGACGTCCTCTGGCGCGTCGAGCGGCAATGACAGGCGGTCGCGCAGCTTGCCGTTCACCTGCACCGCGATCTCCGCCGCGTCCTCGGCCGCCAGCGCCGCGTCCGACGGTGGCCAGTTCTGCGTGTGCACGCTGTACGCCTGCCCCAGCCGCTGCCACAGCTCCTCGGCGATGTGTGGGACGCTCGGCGCAAGCATCAGCACGAGCACGCGCATCGCCTCGTCCCAGGCGCCGCCGTCGACCGTCGCGCCGGACTCGCGCAGGCGCGTCAGCTCGTTCGTGTACTCCATCAGCGCCGCGATCATCGTGTTGAAGTGGAACGCTTCGATGTCGCGCGTCACGCGCCCGATCGTGCGGTGCGTCCATCGGCGCAGATCGCGGGTTTCCGGCGCGTTGGGCTGCGCCGCCGTCGCGATCGCGCCGGTGACGACGTTCCAGGCGCGGTTCAGCCAGCGGTAGACGCCGTTGATGCCGCTCGGGTCGTAGGGGCCGCCCTGGTCCCACGGCCCCAGGAACATCAGATACGCCCGGAACGTGTCGGCGCCCCACTGCTGCACCTGGTCGTCCGGCGCGATCACGTTCCCCCGCGATTTGCTCATGCGCTGCCCGTCCGGCCCCAGGATTTGCCCCTGGTTGAACAGCCGCATGAACGGCTCGTCGCACTCAACGATGCCCATGTCCCGCGCCGCCTTCGTGAAGAAGCGCGAGTACAGCAGGTGCATCACCGCGTGCTCGGCGCCGCCCGTGTACTGGTCGACCGGCAACCACTTGCGCGCGAGGTCGCGGCTGAACGGCCGCTCGCTGTTGTGCGGGTCGATGTATCGCATCTGGTACCACGACGAGCACATGAACGTGTCCATCGTGTCGGTCTCGCGCCGCGCGGGCTCGCCGCCGATCGGGCACGTCGTGTGCAGGAAGCCCTCGTGATACGTCAGCGGCGATTCGCCCGTCGGGCGGAACTCCGCGTCCTCCGGCAGCAGCACCGGCAGGTCCGCCTCCGGCACGGGCACCATGCCATGCGTGTCGCAGTAGACGACGGGGATCGGCGCGCCCCACATGCGCTGGCGCGAGATCAGCCAGTCCCGCAGGCGATAGCTCACGGCCGCGCGTCCGTACCCGCGCTCTTCGGCGTACTTCACAACCGCCGGTGCCGCTTCCTCGTCGGGCGTGCCGTCGAACGGGCCGGAGTTGATCATCGTGCCGCCGTGGCCGAGCGCCGCTGTCAGCTCGCCGCCGTCCCAGTCGGGGTGTTGGAACACCGGCACCACCGGCAGTCCGTACTTCCTCGCGAACTCGAAGTCGCGCTGGTCGTGCGCCGGCACGCCCATCACAGCGCCGGTGCCGTACGTCGACAGCACGTAGTCCGCCGTCCACACCGGCACGCGCTCGCCGTTGAAGGGGTTGATCACGTAGCCGCCCGTGAACACCCCGGTCTTCTCGCGCTCCGTCGACAGCCGCTCGATCTCCGTCTCCTTGCGCGCCGCCTCGACGTACGCGCGCACCTCCGCGGCGCGCTCCGGCGTCGTGATCTGCTCGACGAGCGGATGCTCCGGCGCCAGCACGAAGAACGTCACGCCGTACACCGTGTCCGGCCGCGTCGTGAAGACGCGCACGTCCGTCGTCTCGACGCCGGGCACCTCGAGCCCGAAGCGTAGCTCCGCGCCCTCGCTGCGCCCGATCCAGTTCCGCTGCATCGCCGCGATCTGCGGCGGCCACTGCACGCCCGAGAAGTCCAGCAGCTCGTCCGCGTACGACGTGATCCGGAAGAACCACTGGTCCAGGTCCCGCTTGTACACCGCCGCGCCGCAGCGCTCGCAGCGCCCGTCGACCACCTGCTCGTTCGCCAGCACCGTCTGGTCGTTCGGGCACCACCACACCGGCGCGTTCTGCTTGTACGCCAGCCCGTGCTCCAGCAGCTTCAGGAACCACCACTGCGTCCACCGGTAGTACTCCGGCGACGCCGTGATCACCTCGCGGCTCCAGTCGAACATCGCCCCCATCGTCTTGAGCTGGCCGCGCATGTGTTCGATGTTCCGGTACGTCCACTGCGCCGGGTGCGTCTGATCCTTGATCGCCGCGTTCTCCGCCGGCAGCCCGAACGCGTCGAACCCCATCGGGAAGAGCACGTTGTAGCCGCGCATCCGCTTGTACCGCGCCTGCGTGTCCGAAGGCGCCATCGCCCACCAGTGCCCGATGTGCAGGTCGCCCGACGTGTACGGCAGCATCGTCAGCGCGTACCACTTCGGCCGCGGGTCGTCGTCCGGCGTGCCGTAGAGCCCGTCCGCCTCCCAGCGCGCGCGCCACTGCGGCTCGATCGCGCGCGGGTCGTATCGCTCCGCGCGCGCCGCCTTCGGCTTCGTCTGCGTGTGCTCGCTCATCACGCAACCTCCCCGTGAGGTGTCTCTCGCGCCTACTCGTGGCCGCCGTCGTCCGGGTCGACATCGCCACTGCGTCCGCTGGGGCGGATGTTCTTTGTCACAACGCGCAGCTCGAGCAGGATCACGGCGAAGAGCGCCGCGAACACGGCGACCAGGTAGACGTGCGCTCCGACCGCGACGCCGACCGCGGCGGTCGTCCAGATCGTCGCCGCCGTCGTGATGCCCCGCACGCTGCCGCCCTCGCGCAGGATCAGCCCCGCACCCAGGAAGCCGATGCCGGAGACGATCTGAGCCGCCACCCGCGACGCGTCCCCGCCGAACAACCCGGACTCGTCCGCGAAGAGCGCCGCCCCCATGCAGACCAGCGCCATCGTCCGCACGCCGGCGGCGTAGCCACGGTATTCGCGCTCGAGGCCGATCAGGCCGCCGAGGGCCGCCGCCAGCGCGATCCGTCCGATGATCTCCCATTGCGCGATCGTGCTGTGCCCCCTCCATCAAGAACGAAACATCCTCCGCCCCGACAGGGACGGAGGATGAGCTCCGCGGTACCACCCTGGTTCCCCGCCCGCAAGCAGGGCACTCGAGCCGCGCAGTATCGGGCGCACCCGTCGCTGGCTGTCCCGCCTCCGCGAGAGTCACCGGCGCCGCTCCCCGGCGAGTTCGGCGCGCCTGCTGCCGGCTTGCACCGCCGCCGGCTCTCTGCCTCGCGCCTACTACTCCGGATCGCCGCGTTCCGTCTGATTGCAGGCATTATAGGAAGATCGCGCGCGGGCGATGCAAGCGGCGCGGGCGCGCCGGGAGCCCGGAGCCGCCGCCGACGATTCACGTCGGGATCGCGTAGCTCACGTTCCTGTGCGATGGCGCAAGCAGGATGGAGCGCCGTTGGTTGCCGCCGCGCCGGGCGTCTTGATAGCATGCAGCGCGCCGCGAAGCCGCGTGTGGGGCCGTAGCTCAATTGGGAGAGCGCGACACTGGCAGTGTCGAGGTCAGGGGTTCGAGCCCCCTCGGCTCCACCAACCTTTCTCCTCACTCCCTGAGCCCGAGAAGCCGCCGGCGCCGAGCGCTCGCAGGCGTTATGATCCGTCGGTGGAGGAGGCCGCGTGATGGTGGCACGGCGCATCGAAGCACCACTGAGCGAAGAGGATCGCCATCGAACGGTGGAGGCACAGGCCGCGCTGGGGCACACGTTCGCCTGGCTGCAAGCGCACTACGACGAGTTGGTGCGACAGTATCCCGACCAGTGGGTAGCCGTGCGGCGCGAGCGGACGGCGTGGCCGATGTGGACCGCGCGTACGAGGCGCTGATTGCCCGGATCGACCCGAGCGACGTCAGGTGCGGGAGGCTCCTGGTCGAGTTCCTTCCCGCGAAGCCGCTGAACCTCATCCTCTGATGATCAGAGGACGCTTCGGTGCCGGCGGGCGGCCCTTCGTCTGGGCCACGGTGCGACTCGGCCGGCAGCGCGTGGCGCTGAACGTAGCGTTTCTCGTGGACAGCGGTGCGGACTCGAGCTCGCTGTCGCCGCGTGACTGGCTCGCAGCCGGGCTCCGACGCGACGACTTCGCTGCCGCGTCGGTGTCGGTCACGGGTTATGGGGGCGCCATCGACTGCGCCGTCGAAACGCGCAGAGCTCGTGTTCGATGCGGGTGACGGCACGTTCGACCGCTGGACGACGGATCTGGAGATCGCACCGGCGACCGCTACAGCAATGATCATCCCCTCGATCCTCGGTCGCGATATCCTTCGACGTTACCGCCTGACGATCTCCCCGGGCGAAGACCTGTTGACGCTGGAGCACCCGCGTTGAGTCGCGTCACACAGGTGCATGCCGGCGGCCCTTTCCGCCCCTACCCGCCCGGCAGCCACGCGCCCGCCGAGCGCAGCGCCCCCTGCAGCGACGGCACGTCGACGTCCTGCACCGCGCCGCCGGCGCGCAGCGCCTGCACCGCCGCGATGCCCGCCGCCTCGCCCGTCGCGAAGCACGCCGGGATCTCCTTCGTCGCGTGGTGTACGCGATGGTCGACGCTGATGCAGCGCCCCGCCGCCAGCAGGTTCGACGTCCGCACCGGCAGCAGGCTGCGATACGGGATGTGGTACACGGCGCCGTACTTGGTCCAGTGGCCCGTGCTGGCGACCGTGTCGTCGAACACCTGGTCCACCTCGTCGCGCGACAGTACGTGCACACCGCGCAGCCGTCGCGACTCCGTGATCCCGAGCGTCAGCGCGACGTCGGTCAGGTAGGCGTCCTCGAACCCCGGCGCCTGCGCGCGCAGACGCGCCACCTCCTCCATCACCATCCGCCGGCACTCGACCTCCGCGAACGTCAGGTCGTCCGGGTCCGTCGCGTCGATGCGCCGGCTGATCCGCTCGGCCGCGCCCCACGGCATCAGTACCTGCCCCGGCCGCACCGTCCTGAAGAAAAAGCCGCCGCGCGCGGACTGCGCCGCGTCGACGTCGCGTACGCCGGCCATGCGGAACCAGAGCCACGGATGCACCTGCTCCTTCTCGAACGCCTCGCCCGCCAGCGCGAACACGTCGCCGTCGCCCGTCGCATCGATCACCTGCGCCGCCCGCACCGCCTGCCGCCCCGCCTTCGACGTGAACACGACGTGCGACAGGCGCCCCGCTGGCCGCCCGTGCGGCCGCTCCAGCTCGAACACGACGTCGCTCGCCCAGCGATGCAGCATCAGCCGCACCCCGGCCTCTGCGACCCACGTGTTCGCCACAAACTTGAACTCCTCCGGGTCGTACGCCACCGAGTACCGCACCCGATGCGGCCCCGAGCCCCACACCAGCCCCCAGCGTCGGTATTGCTCGACGAGCGCCTCGTCGGGCGCGCCCCATTCCGCGCGCGGCGGGTAGAAGCACCCCCCGCGCGCCTCCAGCCGCTCGACCAGCTCCTGGCACTGCCCGGCGATCACCTGGCGGCCGTTGCCGTCGTCGAGCGTCAGCAGCAGCACGATCAGCCCGCCCGAAGCCAGCCCGCCGAGGTACCCGTAGCGCTCGACGAGCACCACGTCCGCCCCCTGCCGCGCCGCCGCGATCGCCGCCGACATGCCCGCCGCGCCGCCGCCGACCACCAGCACGTCGCACGCCGCGACGACCGGCACCCGCTGCTCGGGGAGTGTGATGAACTCCGTCATGGCGCATCGATGGTACGCCCGTGCCGCCGCTGGCGCATCCGACGCGGGATGAGAATCGTGTCGTGCACGGGCACTGGAGGGTGGCAGACGGAGGATGGACGACGCGGGATGACTCTCTCTGGCTGCTGACCGGGGGCGGGCCGGTGAATTCAGCAGCGCGGGCAGGCGCGCGCCGCACACCTGTGCATGGGTCGCGGCCCAGGCTCACGTGCTCC
>JADEYI010001527.1_pt1 | contig 16759 bp, 11 predicted proteins | sample 8542331 | NCBI WGS metagenome assembly JADEYI01 (sample SAMN16510988, study PRJNA670497) | mine drainage metagenome | isolation source: biofilm near Copperflume 1 | place: Germany: Marsberg coppermine Kilianstollen | collected 2018-02 | reverse complement strand
GTGTTGCAGTCAATAATGATTGAACAGAGCCGGCTGTAATGCATGGATTCCTCCAAAAAGCCAGGCGTAAGGGATAAGGAGTGAAGCGCTGGAAAGATCGATGCTCGTCGTGCCATTATCCCTGGCGCCTCACGCCTCACCTCTCACTTTCTTCACAGAACCAGATTACGCACTTCCGACAATACCTGACACAGGAAAGTGGTAAAGCGCGCTGCCGATGCGCCATCAATGACGCGATGATCGTAGGACAGCGACAGCGGCAACATCAGACGCGGCTGGAATTCCTTGCCGTCCCACACGGGTTTCATCTGCGACTTGGAGACTCCCAGAATGGCCACCTCCGGCGCATTCACGATGGGTGTGAAGGCGGTGCCGCCGATGCCGCCGAGGCTGGAGATGCTGAAAGTGCCGCCCTGCATCTCATCGATCTTCAATTTGCCGTCGCGGGCCTTGGCAGCCAGCTCACCCAGTTCCTTGGCCACTTCAAACAGATTCTTCTTGTCGGCGTTGCGGATCACCGGCACCACCAAACCATTCGGGGTGTCCGCCGCAAAACCGATGTGGAAATATTTCTTATACACCAGATTCTGCCCGGACGGGTCCAGCGAGGAATTGAAATCCGGGAATTGCTTGAGTCCCTCGACGCTGGCCTTGACGATGAACGCCAGCAGCGTGAGCTTGGCGCCGACTTTTTCGGCGTCGGACTTGAGCGCCTTGCGCACATTGTCCAGCTCGCTGATATCCGCTTCGTCATGCTGGGTGACATGCGGTACGTTCACCCAGGCGGCCTGCAAGCGCGGGCTGGATATGCGTTTGATGCGCGGCAGCGGTTTGATCTCGATGGCACCGAACTTGGCGAAATCCACCTCCGGCACTTTCGGCAACCCACCGCCCTGTAGCATCCCGCCTTGCATGGCGGCTTTGACGAAGGCTTTCACGTCCTCGTGGGTGATGCGGCCCTTCTGGCCGCTGCCGCTAACCCGCGACAGATCCACGCCCAGCTCGCGAGCGAGTTTGCGCACCGAGGGACCGGCATGCGCCTTGCCGAAGCCGGCCTCGTTGATGGGCACGGAAGAAACAGCGTATTGCGTGCTGCGTTCTGCGTACTGTACAGAAGCTGGCTTACCCCCCTCACCCTCTGCGACGGGCAAGGGGGATTTGATAGAAGGCACGCTGGCTTTCACCCCCTCTCCCCTGGCGGGAGAGGGTTGGGGTGAGGGGGAAGTGCCGGCTGGTTTCGACGGTGCAGTTTTCTGCGTGGCCGCCGCCTCCATCACGTCCATGACAAGAATTACCGAGCCTTCAGAAACCTTGTCGCCCTGCTTGAGCTTCATTGCCTTGACGGTACCGGCGTAGGGTGAGGGCACATCCATGGCGGCCTTGTCGGTCTCCAATGTGATGAGCCCTTGCTCTTTCTCGACCGTGTCGCCCGCCTTCACCAGCACCTCAATGACGTCCACGTCCTTGAAGTTGCCGATGTCCGGGACTTTGACTTCAACCAATTGGTTCATACCATGACTCTTTTTATCATTTGACTGTTCGCTTCTTCTTGTGGGAGCGGCGATATTCGCCGCGATTAAAGCGTATCGCGACGGGAAGTATCGCTCCTACAAAACTCATACCGTCATCGGATTGGGTTTCTTGGGGTCGATGCCATATTTCTTGATGGCGTCATTCACTTTCTTCACATCCAGCTGACCCTCATCCGCCAGCGCCTTGAGTGCCGCCACCACTACATAGCGGCGATCCACCTCGAAGAAATGCCGCAGGCCCTCGCGGGTGTCACTGCGGCCGAAGCCATCAGTACCCAGCACCACGAAACGCCGCGGTACGAATTCGCGGATCTGATCGGCAAACAGCTTTACGTAATCGCTGGCCGCGATCACCGGGCCGGCGTGTGCCTCCAGTTGCTGTGTCACATAGGGCACGCGCGGTTTCTGGTCCGGGTGGTAGAGATTCCAGCGTGTGACATCCTGGCCTTCGCGACGCAGCTCGGTGAAACTGGTGGCGCTCCAGACGTCCGCGGTCACGCCCCAATCTTTTTGCAGCATCTCCGCAGCGGCTTCCACTTCCCGCAGGATGGTGCCGGAACCCATGAGCTGCACCCGCAGCTTGCCTTGTCCGCCGGTGCGCAGCAGGTACAGACCCTTGAGAATGCCTTGCTCCGCGCCCTTGGGCATGGGCGGGTGCACATAGTTCTCGTTCATGGCGGTGATGTAATAGAAGATGTTCTGCTGCTCCTTGAACATGCGGCGCATACCGTCCTGGAGTATGACCGCGATTTCATAGGCATAGGTGGGATCATAAGCAACGCAATTGGGAATATTGGCGATCATCACGTGGTTGTGGCCATCCTCGTGCTGCAGACCTTCGCCTTCCAGGGTGGTGCGACCGGCGGTGCCGCCGATGAGGAACCCGCGCGCCTGGATGTCGCCCGCCGCCCAAAACAGGTCGCCGGCGCGCTGATAACCGAACATCGAATAGTAGATATAAAAGGGAATCATCTGCACGCCGTGGCTGCTGTAGGCGGACGCGGCTGCAATCCATGAAGCCATGGAGCCTTCCTCGGTGATACCCTCCTCCAGAATCTGGCCGTTCTTGGATTCCTTGTAGAACATGAGCTGGTCGGCATCCGCCGGTTCATACAGCTGGCCGACCGACGAATAGATGCCGATCTGACGGAACAGGCCTTCCATGCCGAAGGTGCGTGCCTCGTCCGGCACGATGGGCACCACGTGTTTGCCGACGGCCTTGTCCTTGGCCAGCGTGGTAATCATGCGCACCAGCGCCATGGTGCTGGAAATAGCATGATCGCCGGTGCCCTCGAGCAAATTCTTGAAGATATCCAGACCCGGCACGTTCAGCGGCCCGGCCTGGGTGCGACGCTGGGGCAAATAACCGCCGAGCGCTCCACGGCGAGCTTTCAGATATTTGATTTCCTCGCTGTCCTCCGCGGGGCGCTCAAACGGAATGCTGGCAATCTCGTCGTTGCTGACCGGGATATTGAAGCGGTCGCGGTATTCCTTGAGGGCTTCCTCGTCCAGCTTCTTCTGCTGGTGCGCACCCATGGCTCCCTGGCCGCCCTTGCCCATGCCGAAGCCCTTGACGGTCATGGCAAGAATCACCGTGGGCTGGCCCGTGTGTTCCACTGCCGCCTTGTAGGCGGCATACACCTTGCGTGCATCGTGGCCGCCGCGGTTGAGATTCCAGATTTCCTCGTCGCTCATGTTGGCGACCATCTCCAGCAACTCCGGATATTTGCCGAAGAATTTCTCGCGCACGAACTTGCCGTCCTTGGACTTGTAGTTCTGATACTCACCGTCCACGCATTCCATCATCAGCTTGGGCAGCAGGCCGTGCTTGTCGCGCATGAACAGCGGATCCCAGCGTCCGCCCCACAGCACCTTGATGACGTTCCAGCCGCTGCCGCGGAACACCGCCTCCAGCTCCTGGATGATCTTGCCGTTGCCGCGCACCGGTCCATCCAGCCGCTGCAGATTGCAATTGACCACAAAAATCAGATTGTCGAGTTTCTCGCGCGAGGCCAGCGAAATGGCGCCCAGGGATTCGGGTTCGTCCATCTCGCCATCACCCAGCATCGCCCATACCTTGCGATCGCTCTCCGGCAGAAAGCCGCGATGCTCGAGATAGCGCATGAAACGCGCCTGGTAGATGGCCTGCAAAGGGCCAAGACCCATGGAGACGGTTGGGAATTGCCAGTAGTCATGCATCAGCCAGGGGTGCGGATAGGAAGATAAGCCATCGCGCTCCACTTCGCGGCGGAAATTGAGCAATTGTTCGTTGCTGAAGCGTCCTTCCAGAAAGGAACGGGCGTAGATGCCGGGCGAGGAATGCCCCTGTATATAAACCAGATCACCGCCGTGGTCCTTGCCGGGCGCGCGCCAGAAATGATTGAAGCCCACCTCATACAGGGTGCCGGCAGAGGCATAGGTGGCAATGTGACCGCCGATGCCGGAATTCTCCTTGTTGGCGTGCACCACCATGGCCATGGCGTTCCAGCGGATGTACGCCTCAATGCGTTTTTCAATGGCACGATCGCCGGGATATTGCGGTTCCTGGGCAACGGGGATGGTGTTGATGTAGGCGGTGTTGGGACTGTAAGGCAGATAGGCGCCGGAACGGCGGGCCTGATCTATGAGTTGCTCGATCAGAAAATGCGCGCGCCCGGTGCCTTCGACCTCCAGCACCGATCCCAGAGCCTCCAGCCATTCGTGGGTTTCTTGCGGATCCCCGTCTTGAAGTTTTTCGACATCGTTAGCCATGGCAAAATCGTCCTCAATGCTGCAAATCATGACGGGGAAGCGCCGGCATACTTAAAGACCGGGGCACGAACCAGCGTGCGTTAGTCCGTTTCTGGTTCATAGGCGCCGCCGCGCCTTTCGGCGGAGCAGGAAGCCCTATATCATCGGCACCGGCAGATTCGGGAGTGACGGGTGCAGACACCGCCAGTGCCAAAATTCGAGTTGAAACAGGAATTCACGGCGGCCGGAAAAGGCCGGGTGGATGCCCTGGACGCGCTTATTATACTGCTGCCGGAAAGCGCCCTCCAAAAGCGCTGGCCGGATTTCCCCTATGCCGAACGCTTGAAAAACCGCCCTGCCTCCGGCACCGACACACCCGCGCCCCTGCGAATTGACTTGCCGAATACACGCGGCACCTCCGCGGTCGTGGCATTTGTCAAAACCGAGGCCTCGACTTTCGAATTGCTGACGCTGGCCCGCAAGGCACTGGCAAAAGCACTGGAATCCGAGCCACGGAACATCGGTTTGCTCACCCCGGACATGAAACCCGGACAACAGGAGCGCGTCGCCGAAGCGTTCGTAGCCGCCATGTCAGCGGCGGTATTCATGCCGCCGGTGTTCAAATCGCCTGCGAATGATAAACCGGTGCCTGCATCCCTCGCTTTGCTGGGTCTCGCGGAAAAACTGGATTTCCGCCACAGCTTGGCGACAGCTGAAGGCAACGCGCTGGCTCGTTGGCTGTCGTTGCTGCCCGCCAACAAGCTCACGCCCACGGACTACCGCGAGTATGTAGCAGCGCTCGCGAAACGCGAAAGCTGGAAGTTCATATTTCTGGATGAACGAAAACTCACTAAGCTCAAAGCCGGGGCCTTCCTGGCGGTGTCCCAGGGCAGCGATAGCCGCGACGCGGGCATTGCTCACCTGAGGTATGTACCTGCAAAAAGCGGCAAGCATCCGCAGGCCGTGGCCCTTGTGGGCAAGGGCATTTGCTACGACACCGGCGGTGTGAATTTAAAATCCGCCAAGTCCATGTTCGGCATGCATGCTGACATGCAGGGCTCGGCGGTGGCGCTGGGCACGTTGCTGGCACTCACCCGGCTGAAGGTGCCATTCCAGGTGGATTGCTGGCTGGCTATCGCGCGCAACCAGATCGGACCCAAGGCTTATACCCAGAATGAGGTCATTACGGCATCCAATGGCGTGAATATCGAGATCGTGCACACCGATGCGGAAGGCCGCATGGTGCTCGCGGATACCCTGGCGCTCGCCGGCAAACCCAAACCCGCGCTGCTGCTGGATTACGCCACGCTCACCGGCAGTTGCATCACCGCCCTCGGCACGCGTTACAGCGGCGCCTTCTGCAATCACGCCACGCTCATGGCACCGGTCATGGAAGCAGGCCGCGCCAGCGGCGAGCGCGTCTGGCCCCTGCCGGTGGACGCGGATTACGATGAAGCCATCGAGAGCGAGGTCGCCGACGTGAAACAATGTGTCATTGAAGGCGAAGCCGACCATATTCTGGCGGCACGTTTCCTGTCACGCTTCGTGCCAAAAACGGTACCCTGGGTGCATGTGGACCTGTCGGCGGCCGAACACAAGGGCGGCCTCGGACATATTCCCGGCAATGTGACCGGCTTCGGTGTACGCTTCAGTCTGGATCTGCTGCTGAACCAAAAATTACTTTCAAAATGACTGAGACGCTCATTATAACCCGCCCCGATGACTGGCACTTGCACGTACGCGACGGCGCGGAACTGCGCGATGTGCTGGCCTATACGGCGCGGCGCTTCGGGCGTGCCATCATCATGCCGAACCTGAAACCGCCGGTCACCAGCAACGCCGCGGCCCTCGCCTACCGCGACCGTATCCTCAAGGCATTGCCGGCCGGCAACGGATTCAGGCCGCTCATGACTTTGTACCTCACGGACAACAGCTCAGCGGAAGAAATCACCAAAGCCAAGGCCAGTGGACATATATATGGTGTGAAGCTCTATCCCGCCGGTGCCACCACAAATTCCGCTTCCGGGGTCACGCACCTCCGCAACTGTGCCGCGGCTCTGGAAAAGATGGCCGAACTGGACATGCCGCTGCTGGTACACGGCGAAGTCACCGATCCGGACGTGGACATCTTCGGCCGCGAGCAAGCCTTCATTGAGCGCACGCTCGCGCCGCTGGTCAAACGCTTGCCGGCGCTGCGGATCGTGTTTGAACACATCACCACCCAGACAGCGGTGGATTTCGTGCTGGCCGCCGGCCGGCAGGTGGCCGCCACCATCACGCCGCATCACCTCTTGTACAACCGCAATGCCCTGTTCCAGGGCGGCCTGCGTCCTCACCACTACTGCCTGCCGGTGCTCAAACAGGAACGTGACCGGGAAGCGCTGATGAAAGCGGCGGTGAGCGGCAATCCAAAATTCTTTTTGGGTACCGACAGTGCGCCGCATGCGCGCGCGGCCAAGGAATCCGCTTGCGGTTGCGCCGGCATCTTCAGCGCACCCGCCGCCATCGAACTCTACGTCGAGGCCTTTGAGCAGGTTGGCGCGCTCGATCGGCTCGAAGCCTTCGCCAGCTTCCATGGCGCGGATTTCTACCGCCTGCCGCGGAATCAGGACAAAATCACCCTGATGAAAAAAACCTGGACGCTGCCGGAGAGCTATCCATTCGGCGGGCAGCAGATTGTGCCGCTGCGTGCCGGCGAAAAAATCCACTGGACCCTCTCCGAGTAGTTTCGCGCTCACGGTTTATCCCGTATGCTGCGCGCATGCACGACGCCCATGCACCGCATCCGTTTTCCCAGCGCTTCCGCGGTTTCCTGCCGGTGGTGGTAGACGTGGAAACCGGCGGTTTCAACGCCCAAAGCGATGCGCTACTGGAAATCGCCGCGGTGCTGGTGGACATGGACGAGGCCGGCAATCTGCATCGTGGCGCGACGGTCGCTTACCACGTACAGCCATTCGCGGGCGCCAATCTGAACCCGGAGGCCTTGGCGTTCACCGGCATTGACCCGCATCATCCGCTGCGCCCGGCCATTCCGGAACGCGATGCGTTGCAGCGCGTATTTCGTGAAGTTCGCACCGCCCTGCATCACTATGACTGCACGCGCGCCATTCTGGTGGGGCACAATGCCTTCTTCGATCTGGGTTTTCTCAACGCCGCGGTGGCCCGCGGCGATATCAAGCGTAACCCCTTCCACCCATTTTCCAGTTTCGATACCGCCACCCTCGCCGGCGTGGCCGTGGGGCAGACGGTGCTGGCGCGCGCAGTGGCCGCCATGGGCATGGATTGGGATACCGGCTCGGCGCATTCCGCGGCTTATGATGCGGAGAAGACCGCCGACCTGTTCTGCATCATCGTCAACCGCTTCCAGGCACTCTACACCTCTAGTCTGCGGGATCAGTCGGATTATGCCAACCGGGAATAAAGCGTAACGTCAGTGACGTCTCAACTGCAAACCTAAATGCAACGGTGCCATTAGGTCCCGTTGCATTTAGGCTGCCAGAATGTTTCAGGCATGCTTGACGCCTTTTTCGTCAAGCAGTTTCTTGAGTTCCCCCGATTCGAACATTTCCACTGCAATGTCGCAGCCGCCCACCAGTTCACCTTTGACGAACAACTGCGGAAACGTGGGCCAATTGGAATACTTGGGTAAATTGGCGCGGATTTCCGGTTCCGCCAGCACATTCACGTGACCGAATTCCACATCCAGGCTTTTAAGTATCTGGGAGGTGCGCGCGGAAAACCCACATTGGGGGAAATCCGGCGTGCCTTTCATGTAAAGCAGCACCGGATGGCTGCCGACCTGCTGCTTGATCCTGTCCATTACGTCCATAATTTTTTTCCATAACCCTCGATATTGGGTGAAAGTTCAAGGTTTCGAAATCTGAATCTCGGTGATGACATCCTTCACGCCACCCACGCTCTTGGCGGTTTTGATGGCCTCGTCCCTGAGATAGGTGTTCGGCAAGGCACCGCTCAGCGTCACCACTCCGGCTTTAGTGACGACATGGATATCAAATGACTTGAGGGCAATATCGCCCAGCAGCTTGGTCTTGACTGCGCTGGTCAGATAGGAATCGTCCACATACGCGCCTACCCGCTGGCCCAGCATGGGTTGGTCCTTGTTGGAGGCACAACCCGAGAAAGCCAGCACAGCGCCAACAGTTAACAGGAGCAACGCTAAAACACGGAATTGCGTAACCATGATGGAACCCTCCAGAGAAGGTGGCTTAGCGGAGATTATTTGCGGCAAACTCCCAGTTCACCAGCTTCCACCAGGCTTCAATATACTTGGGGCGGGCATTGCGATAATCAATATAGTACGCATGTTCCCACACATCGCAGGTGAGCAGCGGTTTATCTGTACCGGTCAACGGGTTTTCCGCGTTGCTGGTCTGGGCCACCGCCAACTTGCCATCGGGTTTCTTCACCAGCCATGCCCAGCCGGAACCGAACAGACCAGCGGCCTTGTCGCTGAATTCCTTTTGCAAAGCCTCGAAGGAACCAAAAGACTTGCTGATGGCGTCCGCCAGCACGCCCTTGGGCATACCACCGCCACTCGGGCTCAGGCTGTGCCAGTAGAAGGTGTGGTTCCAGATCTGCGCAGCTTGATTGAAAATGCCGCCCTTGGCCTTTTTGACAATGTCTTCCAGTGAAGCCTTCTCGAACTCGGTGCCCGGAATCAAGCTGTTCAATTTGTCTACATAGGCCTTGTGGTGTTTGCCGTAGTGGAACTCCAGGGTTTCCTTGGAGATATGCGGGGTCAGCGCATCCAGCGCATAGGGGAGTTTGGGTAATTCATGAGTCATGGGCGTCTCCTTGAGATTCATCATTCCGGGGAAAGACCACAGAACGAGCCGAAGAAGTTCAGCACGCGGCCTCAATAACTGGACTTAGTCTAAACCTGTGCACTACAGCACGCAACCGGTGCGTCGGCACGTATAATGCCGCGCCCATGAAACTCACATTGCCAAACGATATCACCGCCAATGTACAGCGCGCCCTGGCCGAGGATATCGGCGACGGCGACCTGACCGCCGGGTTGATTGATGCCGGTACCCAAGCTCACGGCCAGGTGATATCACGCGAACCGGCGGTACTGTGCGGCAGTCCCTGGTTTGACGAGGTCTTTCGGCAACTGGATGAACGCATCCGCATTGAGTGGTGTGCGCACGATGGCGAATCCATCAGTCGCAATCAGCTGCTGTGCCGGTTTGAAGGGCCGGCGCGTGGTTTGCTCAGCGGTGAGCGCACCGCCCTCAATTTTCTGCAAACGCTGTCCGGCACTGCCACCACGGCGCACCGCTATATGGATGCCATCAAGGGCACCCATGCCGTCATTCTGGACACCCGCAAAACCTTGCCGGGGTTGCGCAACGCGCAGAAATACGCGGTTCGCTGCGGCGGTGCCAGCAACCACCGCATGGGGCTGTTTGACGGCATTCTCATCAAGGAAAATCACATCATAGCCGCAGGCGGAATCACTTCCGCGATTGCCGCGGCCCGCCGCCAAAGCATGGACGTGGCGGTGGAAGTGGAGGTGGAGAACCTGCAGCAACTGCGTGAGGCGTTGACCGCCGGTGCCGATATTCTATTGCTGGACAATTTCGACCTGGGGGGGCTGCGCGAAGCGGTGCGTATCACGGCCGGTCGCGCCAAATTGGAGGCATCCGGTGGCATCGACGTGGCGCAACTACGCGCCGCGGCAGAAACCGGGGTGAATTACATCTCTGTGGGCGCACTCACCAAGCATTTGCAGTCCGTGGATCTGTCCATGCGGTTTGAATTTGACGGCGGATTGGTCGGGAAATCGCATTAAATCTCAAAATCGGGCTGGCCGCGCAACAAGCGATCACATTGTTCCTGGTCCAAGGCTGCGCTGAAAAGGTAGCCCTGCATTTTGTAGCAGCCCTCCTGCTTGAGCCGCTCCATCTGCTGCACCGTCTCCACACCTTCCGCGATCACCTCCAGCTTGAGCCCTTCCGCCAGTGAAATAATGGAATGGGCGATGGCAGTATCGTAGTTGCTGCTGGCGATCTCCTCCACGAAAGCACGGTCTATCTTAAGCACATCCACAGGCAAGCGCTTCAGATACATCAGCGATGAATGACCGGTACCGAAATCATCCAGGCCGATGCGCACGCCCAGTTCCTTGAGCTGACTCAGCAGCTTGGCGTTCGCATCGATGTCCCGCATCACCGTGCTTTCGGTTATTTCCAGCTGCAGGACATCGGGTTTGAGGCCTGATTCCTTCAATGCTTCCTGCACAAAACCCAGCAGGCCTTCGGCGGCGAATTGCCGCACCGACAGGTTAACCGCCATATGAAAGGGCCGGCCATCCATCGCCTCGTACCACTGCTTGGCCTGCAGGCAGGCTTCTTTCAGCACCCATTGGCCCAGGGGTACGATCAGGCCGGTTTCCTCCGCCAGCGGGATGAATTCCGCCGGCCAGATCAACCCCCATTCCGGGTCCTGCCAGCGTACCAGCGCTTCCACGCCGATCACGCCGCCCCGGCGCACATCGAATTGCGGCTGATAATGCAGCACCATTTCCTTGCGTTGCAGCGCTTTGCGCAGTGCATTTTCACGCGACAGATGCAACATGGCCTTGGAGTGCATATCTTCGGTAAAAAACTGGTAGTTATTGCGGCCATGCTCCTTGGCCTTATACATGGCACTGTCCGCATTCTGCAGCAATGCCTCCACATCCTTGCCGTCGGCGGGAAACAGGCTGATGCCGATGCTGCAACTCAGCGTAGCTTCCGTCTGCCCCAGCAGGATGGGCTCCATAACCGTCTGCAGGATACGATCACAGACATTGGTGATATCCTCGACATTCTCACATTCATCAAGAATCACTGTGAATTCATCTCCGCCCAGGCGCGCAACCGAGTCTGGAGAGCGCAATGAATTGCTCAAACGCTTACCGACGGTACGCAATACCGAATCACCTTGCTGGTGACCCAGGGAGTCATTGATGCCCTTGAAGCGGTCCACATCGATGAATAACAATGCTACCCGTTGCTTGGTTCGACGCGCCTTGGCAAGCACCTGCGCCAGACGATCCATGAACAGGGAGCGGTTTGGCAAGCCGGTGAGACGGTCATAATTGGCCAGCTCACGCAATTTACTTTCCGCAGTATGGCGATCATAGGCAGTGATCGCCAACGCCACGAAGTCCGCCAACGAGCTTGCAAAGCTGGCTTCATCGCGGGTCCACTCGCGTTCGCCGTCGGTGTATTCATGCAGGATGATGCCGCGCACCCGCACTCCCTGCCGGAAGGGCGCACCCAATAACGCGGTAATGTGATTTGGCTTCAGATAACTCGCGATGATCGCCGTGGCACGCGCATCGTTGGCTACATCATTGATGGTATAGGTACGCGTCTGGCGCATGGCGTCAAAAAGCAGCTTGCATTGATTCTCTTCAAATCTGTAACGCGGCGCAGTATCGTGCTTTTCATCCGTGAGAACATGCATGCAACGCAGCACGGCGGCGGTATCGTCCAGGAACCATACGCTGATGCGCCTGCAACGCATCGCCTTGGCGGCCTTCTCGGTAATCGCCCTGAGCGCCCCACTGATGTCGCCCGCTGCGATACTGGACTCACGCGCCAGCTCCAGTAGGGAATCGCTCTGGCGGCGCATGCGCTCATCGCCTTGTCGCAGCTGCGTCTCGACTCGCGTGCGTTCCGATACATGGCTGGTGAGCTCTTCCATGATGCCGGCATAGGAAAAGCGCAGGCGCAATCCTTTGAGCAGCTGCTTATGGGTACGATAGGCAGTAAGCGCCAGTAGAATACCCACCAATATATCCACGCCGGCGATGACCAAGCTGGTGTTTGTGAACTGATAAAACATTCGCACTATCACCGGCAGCAGCGTGATAATCAGGAAGGCAAAGTAGTGCAGGAGATTCGCCGCAAACAACGGCACCGCAATGGCGGCTATGCTGGCAAGCAGCAACGCGATGAACGCTTCATACATGATGGAGTTGGAGTGAAAAATAACTCCACCCGCAAGCCCCCACCCCAGGCTGAGCAGCAGAGTGCTCAGCAGATAGACATATTCCCAGAACCGGTGCTTTTCCACCATGATGGTGGAACGCCCGAAACCCCAACTGATGGCAAACCGGACCACGCAGATCACCAGCATGTAGGTGGTCCAGCGTTTCAGAACATCATGGTTCAGGCTATCCCAGAACAGCAGCGATAGCACCACGGCACCAATGGCCGCGGATACATCCACCCAGCGTCCCCAGTGAAACAGCAGATTGGTTTGTTCCGCCTTGACCTGTTGCTCAAACTGGCTGTCACCGATCTCCGGAACAATGGTGGTGGTGATTGGCACACGTTCTCCACTTTCCTAAACACCCGAGTGGGTGCCAAACCAGCGAACTGGGGTGTAGCACATGAAATTCCCCTAGCGGGGCGAGAATCCCAGCTTTCCCTCGGCGCATCTTACTTTAATCAATTTGGCCCCCGCCAGCCATGCAACCAGGGCTCCGTCATAGGTGCTCCTCGACAGCTCCTGTGCCCTGAAATGTGATCCGCCGCACACTTCCAGCAGATGGCTGCCCGGGTTGCTGTTCCGGGGTAAACCTGACCGCTTCCGGTCCGTTACTGCCCCTCAAGCCTTCATTTTTGGGATAACCGCAATGAACACTTTACGCTATGTCTTTGGGAAAACCCTGTTCCTGACCGCCCTGTGTATGGGCCTGGCGCTTGCGGGCTGCGGCGGTGGTAGTGCTAGCAGCGCGCTCTCCAGCAGTACGGGAACCACCACCAACTGCGCCAGTCCCACGCCGCAGGATCCAAACGGTTGCGTCTATGTGGGTATTACCGACGCGCCCGGGGATTTTCTCACTTATACGGTGAACGTGACGTCCTTGCTGCTCACCCGGGCGGATGGCGTAACGGTGCAAATGCTGCCCAATGCGGTGAGCGTGGATTTCGCCCAGTACAGTAACCTCACCGAGTTTCTGACTGGCATTTCCATGCCGCCTGGTAATTACACCAGCGGCACCATTACCCTGGATTACAGCAATGCCGACATCGAGGTACAGGACAGCAGTGGCAATGCGGTCAAGGTGACGCCGGTTGATCAGAACGGCAACCCCATCACCGGCAACCTCACGCTCACCATCATCCCGGACAGCAAGGGTGTGCTGCACGTGGCGCCGGGCGTTCCGCGCTTGCTGAACGTGGACTTCAACTTGGCGGCATCCAACATTGTGGATCTGTCCAACGACACGGTGACGGTAGAACCCTTCCTGGATGCACAGGTTAATCCCGCGATCAACAAAGTCATCCGCATGCGCGGACCTCTGGCCAGCGTCAATATCGCGAATTCCAGCTACGTGATCGGGCTGCGGCCGTTTTACACGCCATTGAACGGCAGCGGCAACCCCTACGGGCAAATGACGGTCTACACCACCGCTAACACCACGTATGAAATCAATCAGATCGGCTACACGGGCAGCGCTGGGCTCACTGCGTTGCAAGCCGCCGGGCCCACCACCGCGACCGTGGCACGCGGTACGTTTGATTTCAGCGACAACCACTTCGTCGCTGCCGAAGTGGATGCCGGCTTCAGCGTGCCGGGCGGCACCCTGGATGCGGCGCGCGGCGTGGTGATCGCAGTGAGCGGCACGACCGTGACGTTGCGTGGCGCCACCCTCATCCGCAGCGACCAGAGCGTGGTGTTCGCCGATGACGTGGAGGTCACCGTCGGCGCCAACACCAAAGTTCGTGAAGAAGGCGATCCCACCGGTACCTTCGCCATCAACGATATTTCAGTGGGACAACGTCTGCTGGTATTCGGCACCATCACCAACCCGAATCCCGGCTCACTCGCCATGGATGCCGGCAACGGCTTCGCGCAGCTGGAGTACACCCGCCTGGATGCCGTATTCAACGGTCCGGACGGCAGCGCTACCGGCATGCTGGTGAACGTGCAGAGTTTTGAGGGCCGCCCGGTCAGCCTGTTCAACTTCACCGGTACCGGCAGCAATCCATCGAATTACGATGTGGCACTCAACGGGCTGTCCGACAGCAGCTTCACCGCCAATGACCCGGTGGTGAGTTACGGCTTCGTGACGCCATTCGGTTCTGCGCCGCCGGATTTCTCCGCCAAGAGCGTCGCGGATTTTTCCACTGCGCGTGCCCGGCTTGGAATTTACTGGGGCACTGCGGGAACCACGCAAGCATTCACGTCCATTGACCCGGTCAACGGCATCGTCCCTGATCTCACGGGCAGTCCCGCACCGGTGTTCGATAACCTGCGGCGTGGCGGCGTGATAACGGTGCTCACCACGCTCCCGGCCCCACCCACCATCGTGGGTAATCCGGCGGGTGGTGATTTCGCAATAGCCCAGAACGGCACCGTGGAAGTGCATGCCAACTTCGCGGACTTCGTCACAGACCTCACTTCCCGCCTGAACGCGGGCGGTGCCGTCGTGGGCATCTGGAGCGTCGGCGGGTTCGACAGCACCAGCAACACACTCACTGCCAATAGGATTGCCGTAGTGCTGCATTAACTTGCTTCGATATTTCGTGGCATGTATTGCGGCCCGCTCTGCGGGCCGCTTTTTTAGGCATCCGTTGAACAGAGCGCTTGCAAGTCCTGTGTTTTCCATCAAGCGTTCTTTGCGGATCCGGATTTATCGCCTGGTGCACCGTGAGTGTTGCCGTGCAACAGCGAAGTCGCAGTGATCACCGCGAACGGATCAATTAGAATTGCCCATGAAAAAGCGGCCCCGTTTCCGGGGCCGCAGGTTTCAGACTTGTTGTTATTGACAGCGGTGCTTAGAACTTCACCCCCACGCGGGCGTAGAAGAACCGGCCCGGTGCCCGGTAGAACGTGGGCAGGAAGCTGTTGGCGAAGGCCGACATGGCGATAGGCGGCTGCTTATCAAACAGATTGCGGATACCGAAGGTGAAATCGGTATTCAGCGGATCCAGGTGATAAGTCACAGACACGTCATGATAAGTCGTCGCGCCGATGTGGTTCAGTGTCTGGGTACCCGTGGTGAACGGGAAGGGTCCCGTCAACGGGCAGCGGCTCGCCGGATTGATGACCATCGTCGAGGCGCAGTCTTCAATCATATGGCCGATGTACTCCATACTCCACATCGCAGACCAATCGCCGTAGTTCCAGTTGAGGCCGAAGGTGGCGCGCTGTTTCGGGAAGCCACCGAAGACGCCGCCGCCGGAACCGCCGGTGGTGCCGGACTGCTCCTGGCTGCTCAGGATCGGACTGCCCGGCAGGCCGGACCCGAAAGCCTGGGTCACCACGTATTGCTTGGTGAACGTCATATCAAAGGAGGCCTTGAAATCACCGATGGCCGTGGACGGGAATTTATAATCCATCAACCAGTCCACCCCTTCGGTCTTGATGCCGCCGATATTGGTATTGGTATCGGTCACATTGGTGATGGAGCCATTCTGGTTGTAGGCCCCGGTACCGCCGGAACGCGTGATCAGGCTGCAGTAACCCGCGTTGCCGCCGTAATAACAGCCGTTCAGGATGGTCTGGGCCGGCAGCGCGCTGACCGCGTTCAGCACGTCTATCTTGAAGTAATCCATGCTGATGTCGAAGCCCGGCAGCCAGTCGGGGTTGTACACGAACCCGGCGGTCCGGCTGATGGAGCGCTCCGGTGTCAGGTTCGCGTTGCCGCCGACGGTGGTCTTGATCTGATTGTTCGGCTGGTTGGTCGAGGCGCCGCAGAACCCGGGTTGCAGCGGAGCCACCGGGGTTACGCAGGGATCGGTCAGGGTTGGGAAGTCGTCGCTGTTGCCCAGGAATAACTCGCTGATGCTGGGGATGCGGAAGCCCTGAGACCAGGAAGCCCGCAGCAACAGGGAGTCGGTGGCCTGCCAGCGCAAGGCCGCCCGCCCCGAGGTGTTGGAAGCGGAGTGCTGGATTCCGGAACCGGCGTTACCGGGGTTACCGCCCGCCCATTTGAACTGCGACCAGCGGTTGGCGATGTCCAGGCTTACGCTCTTCATGAACGGTGCATCCGCCACCAGCGGGAAGTTGAACTCGATGTATTCCGCCTTGGTGGATTCCTTGCCGTTGGTGGACTGGGTCACGTTGCCGCTGGTATTGCCTTCCTGCACCAGCGCGTCGGGATGCTGGAAGCCGTCGTGCTCCAGGGACTCCGCGCCCAGGGCGATACCCACGGGGCCGGCCGGCAGGTTGAACAGGTTGCCGGTGATATTGGCGGTGTAATCCCGCATGGTCTCCTGGCTGACATCGTGTTCCTCGAACAGCACGTAGTTGGCCATGGCCGGGGTGATGCTGCCCTGGCCGGTGGCCTGGTTGTAACCGCCGAACCAGTTGAACGGCACGCAGCCCGCTACCGCCACGCCATTGATCTGGCAGGGTGCCTGGCCCGGCAAGCCCAGGGCAGTCTGCAGGCGTTCGGTATTCACCAGGCCGGAGGTGACATCGGACTCGTAGTTGTTGCCGTAGTTATAGCCCGCGTCCCAATCCCACTC
>JADEYI010001526.1_pt1 | contig 16763 bp, 16 predicted proteins | sample 8542331 | NCBI WGS metagenome assembly JADEYI01 (sample SAMN16510988, study PRJNA670497) | mine drainage metagenome | isolation source: biofilm near Copperflume 1 | place: Germany: Marsberg coppermine Kilianstollen | collected 2018-02 | reverse complement strand
AAGTCTATCTTTGTTTTCGCAATGCGTATCGCTTCCCTAGCGCTTCTAGCCATTTTGGCGGTCGTCTGCACAGTGTGCTTTCATGATCCTGCCCAGTCTAAAGATCTTTGTAGAAAGCCAAATGCCCAAGTCAACAGACCACTGCCATACAAAAGACTGTGCCACCCTGACATGGATGTGGTGTTGTTGAGAAGTCAATTCAAACCTGCAATTACAGCTTCAACTATGAATGTGACAGTCACGTTGTAATCAATTCCTTACAGCTCCTTCAGGATTCCTTCAGACTCCAGGACTTCGGAATTTCCTGTCACTTAGTCCTGTATACAACTTGCGTACGTTCGTCAAGCACCTTGAAGGGTCCCAGCATATGCATGTCAGTGCATGAATATCAAGCACCATCTTCCCAGGATTGCATCTGGAAGGGACGCGGCTGCGCCGCTCTGCGGGCTGCACCGCATTGCGGCTGCGCCGCAGAAATTGCGCCTGCGGCCGTCAGCCCTTCGGGCATCATGATAACACATCGGTCTGCGAGCAAATCCAGCCAGTACTACGGCCTCTGCCCAAATCGGCCAATAGTCAAGTTGATAAGCCCATTGAGCTCAAACAGCCGGTAACTTAATAATTAGGTACCTGTGCCACTCCAAGTGTTCGAACTTTGGATGAGCCATCCGAGGTTCTGACACTGAGCTGTCGGCAACGGGCATATAACGAAGAACTTCTCTATGTGCCCCTTGCTGTCGGTGCCCAAATTGTCTCCCGGCCAGATTTGGCTTCAGACGCATTGAGGGCCAGGGGTCGATGGCTCTATTAATGGTGGCAGGGTTGCACTGAAATGTCACATTCCGAATGTGGCACGCCGCAGAACCGAATGCGCAGCGGTTTGGGTTCGTATTGCATGAGAACTTGATTCTCTATAAAGGGGCCCTGAATTATCTTTCTCTCTGCTTGAGCGCACACCAGAAAAGTGCCAAGTCCACGATCGCACGTATCAATTTGGCAGCTTCCATTTGTTGAACACCGATTTGGATCAAGGTTAGGAGCTCTGCAGGAGGTTCAAGGATCAAATAATAAAGTGATGATAGTTGGATCTCAATGGTAGAATGGATGGGAGGTTGAATGACAGACGGGCGGAGATATACACCTACGACTCTGAGAACATCGTGTATGGCTTGAGCTGGAGTGTAAGGATCTATTATGTCTATCTTCCTGAGTTTGTTTTGCTGCATTATGGATTGTGCCACTTGCCCCTGAGTCAAGTCAGTCCATGCACTCTTACTTGCTACCCCGTTGAAGACACAGACTGACTGGATGTTCTCCTTGCTGGGCCCCAGAACCGCCGTGACAAGAAGTTTCGCCTGGCAGTGGGCAGCTTCATCGAGGAGTACGACAACTACGTCGAAATCATCACACGTGCGTGCCGTCCTAGTCTCGCCTTTTGCACTTCACCTGCACCGAGCCTGCCCTCCCTGGCATGTGAAACTCTCCTCAAACCACCGTTGAGCCACATGCAAGAAGCAGAGGAAGATGCCGCACCAGCGGCTATTCATTGCTCAACTTGATAATGATCACAAGATCAATTTGCACGAGGGTAGGTCTGGTGAGAGGTGTAGAGCACTCCTTGGATGGCCCAAAGCCATACCACTTCCAGGGGGCGCTCCAGACCCTCTTCCACCAATGTGTTGCAGCCAGGCTTTGTGCGCAAGGAGCCAGAAATTGAGATCCAGATGATACCACCAGACTGTTGAAGACAGGACTTTGGGTGCGATGGTCCAAAGCAGAGGGGAAAGGATCGATTCGGTGCTGCAGAAAGGCTTGCATAGGCTGAGATTCAGACACTCTCACCAATTTGTTGCAGACAGGCTATGGGCGCAAGGGCGCAAAAATCTATATAACCTTTACCAGTTTGTTGCAGACAGGCTTTGGCTGCAGAGGCCCAAAGCCGAGGGACCAAATTTTGGTTTGCTTTTGTACACAGGCTTGCAGAACCAGAGACCAGGTACTCTGACCAGTCTGTAACAGACACTTGTTAGGGAGGCAGAGGCATAAAGCAGACGGGGAAAGATTGATTGGGTTGTCCAAACAGGCTTTGTGCAGGCAGGCTCTATGCAGGCAGGCAATTGGGTGCAGCTTGAGAAGCAGAGACCCAGACATTCTCACCAAGCTGCTGCAGGCAGGCATAGGAGGCAAAGGTCCAGAGCAGAGCTGAGAGGACGAAAAGGTTTGGATGTACAGGACGCCTGCAGACAGTCCGAGACCGGCTTGCAGAAGAATACAATTATCTGTTAACAGCGCGACATGCAAGCTCATCTCAAATTGCCTTTTGGTGCAAAGCTTCAGAAGCTGAGATCCAGATGTCCTCGCCCATGACAGGCGTGGATTTGCAAGCTCCAGAAGCTGAGAGGGAAAGCGTGGTTTGGTTGTATTGGGACGCCTGCAGGCAGTCTCCAGACAGGCTGGCAGAAGCTAACGGGAGACATTACCTGGTCTGCGCTATTGATGACACGACTTGCGAGATCACACAGGAAGCGCAGAGCCAGACACAAGGGTTGCAGGCAGGGCTCTGGATGCAATGCTGCAGAAGCTGAGAAGGGCTGACATTGTCTGACTTATGAGGGTTTTTTCACCGCCGTTGATTCGTCATTAGGGGGAAGTAATGATCGCAGCTGGGTGTAGATTAGGGTTCTGTATTAGGGTTTAAGGTTTAGGATGTTACTCCCCCGTGACAGCGACAATGACGACGAAAAACTCATATGCCTGGGCTGAGCAGACGGGCTTGGTTTGTCAAGGTAAAAACTACAAGAATGAACAAGGGGTTGGTGATGCGCGCAGTCGATGACGCGACATGCAAGTTCACGCCGGACGCGCAGCTGGCGTTCCAGCACCCGTACCCCCCAACAAAGATCATGTTCATGCCGGACAAGGAGGGGGCACAGCCGGACCTGCTGGCAACCACTGGCGACTACCTGCGCATCTGGCAGCTGAAGGAGGACGGCACGCAGCTGGTCAAGCTTCTCAACAATGTGCGCCTCCTTTTCGGTGAAGTTGACTGTTTATAAGTATCACACACTGTTGATTCTTGTGGGGAGATTGCACGGCTTCAAACAAGCTTCAGGTGAAGATTGACAGTTGAAGGAGGACGGCACTCAGCTAATCAAACTGCTGAACAATATAGCGCCCGCTCTCAGAAAGATAATTGGAAAGAAGTATGCAGACATCAGGCAGAGCGAGCGCCAGAAGATAAGAGAAAGGGCTGGCTAATATGTGCACGTCATGCAATAAGACTTGTGATCACATGCTGTCAGCTTTCTCCCCTCCTGCCAAGGGAGGGAAGGTGCGGCTGCAAACAAGCTTCAGGTGACAGCTGGCTGCTGAAGGAAGATGGCACGCAGCTGGTCAATCAGCTCATGGATTTGCGCCTGCTCCAGCATAGTGACCAAATATTGTTATCATCACATTTTGTGTGCACTTGTGTATTTTCCCCTTCTCGCCGACAGGGCCCGCCACTGTAGACAGGATACGGCTTACAGACACGGTAAGAGCCTATTAGAAATTTGGGGTGGCTGCAGCTTACGGTGCCTGCCATGTAGATGACGTAATCATGGTGTGGGGTGGTAATGGGTTTGGGCCACATGCTGTGATGTGCTGCCCTTCTGTATCAGAGCAGTGCGCCTCACTTTCTGATTCAAGCTGGACTCTTTCAAGACTGGCAGGACGGAGGCTTGCTTGCGAATTTGAGCTTGTGGAGCCGCCACCCCTGTGCGCTGGAAATTAGCAGTGCTGAATTGTGTGTGACTCATGTGTCAACTATTGGCGCAGAACAAGAACAGCGAGTTCTGCGCTCCATTGACCTCCTTCGACTGGAACGAGACCGACCTGAACCGGCTGGGGACGTCAAGCATCGACACCACATGCACCATCTGGGACATCGAGGTGACTCACACCTTTGCACTATGATTTTAAGGGTCTTGAAGTATAGTAAGACCCTTTTTTTCTGGAGACTTGGCTTGTGTAGGGCCTGAGCACAGGGTTCCCTGAGCTGAGAATTCCCTGTGTGACTAGCATTACATGGATGCCTGACAGCTCGCCCAATGCCATCCTAGTCACGCAGGGGGCTCTCTATTATATTCTCTCATTGATACATCTTTTCCAGTCTCGAAGGAGACTCTTTACCTAACGTCAAATCAGCACGCTCTGAGTGGCTATTGGTTATATCAGATAAGGGAGTGTGTCTCATTGTATGTCACCAATTTGACCCTAAGGCCAGTCTGACCACATGATGTACTGGTACCGAGCATGTTACTGAGCTGAGCTGGCGATCGTGTGATTGTCTCTGCAGAAAGGCGTGGTGGACACACAGCTCATAGCGCATGACAAAGAGGTCTACGACATCGCTTGGGGCGGCGTGGGAGTCTTCGCGTCAGTCTCGGCTGACGGCTCTGTGCGCGTGTTTGACCTCCGGTGCGTCCCTGAATTAGCAGGTGTCGATTGATGAGCTGGCGCTGGCTCTTTGGGCTAGCTTGGAAGTGTCTTAGGGATTTCCTTGCTCAGCAGTCAGGATAGTACTTGCATGGACAATGGAATTCGATGACAAAAGCAGCCCTTCCATGTCCGCCCCACACCACACTCCCACACCTGAAGGAGTGGGGTGTGGCGGGTGGAAGAGGGACTTGTGACGGCAGAAGCACATTGTACCGGTGTTTACAGACTACCACTTACAGGCTTGAGCGCCAGCTGCTGGGTCTCACGAAAGCGCTGAAAATTCTGCGCTCCTTTCCTTCATGCCAATGTCCTTTTTGGCGACTGCTAGAGTGACGAAGAATTTTGTATGCAGATTTAGAGCTCCTTCCACTATGAATGTGATCAGCGGGTGCTTGTTTGCTGATCAGCAAGGAATGCATTGCTGCCTGCAGCCGTTTGCAGGCTGTGCATCCCCGCCCTCCTATCTGGTGCCTTCATGTTTGCAGGTCTACCTCAAACTTTGGGGTACAGTGGATTCATATTGAGGTGCCGTTTTTGCAGGGACAAGGAGCACAGCACGATAATCTACGACAGCCCCCAGCCAGACACGCCGCTGCTGAGGCTGGGGTGGAACAAGCAGGACCCCCGCTACATGGCCACAGTCCTCATGGACTCCACCAAAGTGGTCATCCTGGACATCAGGTGACACACTGTGCTTACGCTTCTTTGAATAATTGCACTGTAAGGGGCGGCCCTCTTCTGTGCAGTTTCTGAATCTCTGAATCCATTTTCTCTCTTTAAACGCTGAATGGAGTGTACTACGCTGGGTTTGCCCATTGTGTCAACAATGATCACTGTAATTAGGAATAATAATATGGCTGCCAGCAAGGTGGAGGGCTTGCCAGGCATCTTCAGGCACCGCCCTGTGCGCCTCGGAAAATAGAATTTCAAACTTGAATTTGGCACTTGTGCCGTGGCAGGTAACCGTCTAGGTCCACACCCTCCTGGGATGTCAGACCCTGCTTGAGCCTCGGGGGATCTATTTCCACCTTTGTGCTTTTCACCCAGAGGGCCCAGATGCGCTTTTTAAGTGGGGCGACCCATCGCATGAGTTTGAAGTCGAAAGCTGTGCCGCGGCAGGTATCCAACCCTGCCGGTGGCGGAGCTGCAGAGGCACCAGGCACCGGTGAACGCGGTGGCATGGGCCCCCCACTCCTCGTGCCACATCTGCAGCGCCGGGGACGATGCTCAGGCGCTGATCTGGGATCTCTCTTCCATGTCTCACCCCATGGACCAGACCCTGGGTGAGCCCCTGTGATTCACCCTTGATCTAGATCATTAGTATCTCATTTGCTACACACATGTCCTGCCAAAAGTCAAGATTATGTCTTGCAGATAAGCTGCAGTAATAGGCTGCCACAACCTACCCCTCGTTGGCCTCGCCAAATGCAAGCAAGACCCAATCAATTGTAGGCACGGTGCTCGAGCTCAGTGTTCACACCGCCACCTGCCAGACTGGGCGTCCCTTAGTCTACAATCATTGCATCGTTCTGAAAATGACATGCACTTGCAAGGCAGCCCATTCTCATATCTTCCTCTGCCCGCTCTGCCCTGATGTCTGCAGACCTCTTTCTCTATGCAGAGGCGAAGACAGTCTGTTGTGATCACGCGTGGCTGTGCAAAGCTTATTCCTTGGCTACGGGAGTTGTGACTGTGATGGCCTGTTGTCAAGGTTCTGGTGCCCCCTGAAATGCTGTGATTATTCTGTGGGTGTGCTGCACGGCTCGGAGCCCACTAGCAATGCTGAATGCTTCAAATAATTTGGGGTTTCAAGGATTGTTTCAAGTCTCTGAGCTCCATCATGGGTACGAAAGGGTAATCCAAGTCAAGCTCGGTGATGAAGACTCCCTGCTTTCAGCCATGTTTTCGGGGGCAGGCATAACTGCTCCTGGGGTGTCACAGCTGGTGGGTCATAAAATTATGGCAGGAATGCTGCAAGGAGGGAGCTCGTCGGGTTGATGGTGTGTGGGAAGGAGTGGGCGGGAGATTGTTGTGCTTGAGGGGCATACATCTTGTCAAGGCATGGTGTGCTGTGCTGCGCAGATCCCATCCTGGCATACAGCGCTGGGGCGGAGGTGAACCAGCTGCAATGGTCCACGACGCAGCCTGACTGGGTGGCCATCTGCTTCGCAAACAAGACCCAGATCTTGAGAGTGTGAGGGGGTTGCGAACCTGTGAGACGTCTGTTTCTGTCCAGTGAAAGCTGTGAAGGGATGCCAGAATGGAAATACAGGAGCGTCGAGTAAAATTCTATCTTCTTGGTATCGGGATCCGTTCGAGTTGTTCCTGTTGGAACGGTTTAGCTGTGTTTTAGTTGTCTCTGTCTGGCAATGGAGGATGTCTCTTCTGGTTCCCGTAGACTGTTAGGGAAATAACCGGCTGCGATCTTTGAGAACTTATTGACATAAGGTTGCAGCACATTAAGAAAAGGAGAAGCGCTCTTTGGTGACCTTGCTGTAATGTTGCTAGATGCAGCCATGAAGGTCCCCGTTTCGAAATTCCATCAACACGACGTGATGCATTTCGCCTCTGTGCTTACAGCGAATGTCAGGATGCGATTGCAGCAAAGTCAAAAGGAAATGATGAGGGACCAACTGGCTCACGATCTGACAGACCACTCCTGAAGCTGGGCCAACTGAAGGTGCCGTCTTCAGCTAAGATAGAGCGGGACAACATGCTGAAGACGCATATGTTTCTTCTTTCTAATGACTTCCGTCTTCTCTCTAATGATACTCATATCATCACGAAAGATTCCAGTTGCAGAAGGAATTAGCATTGTATTAAGCGTGGAAATTTCATGTGTACCAAGTACATCCGCAACGGTGGCCGAGTGGTTAAGGCGCTCGCCTGCTAAGTGAGTCCCGAAAGGGGCGTGAGTTCGAATCTCATCCGTTGCGCTTCTCCTTTTTCTTTTTCTGTTTTCTTTTTTGAATGCGTTGGGCGTAGGGGCATTTGCATGGTCATTGCTATTACTCAGTGATTGTTTTGAACAATCTTTACTTGGTCAAAAGCTTCAAGGTTTAGATTGAACCCGGTGTCACACAGTGCCGCCGCCGGCCGGGCCGCGCCAGGCACACCGGGGGCGGCCCGCCTCTTCAGGAGTCTTCTAGGCAGTCACGTGCCTTGAACCGTAATGTGACACTATGACGCCCCAAGAAAATACAATACACAGCGTTGTAAAAGTGAGATCGATCTCTTGCACCAGAGTGAACGTCGCAGGTGTCACACGACTCTATGGTAGAGCCATAGGCTGACCTCAGGGTCCGCTGACCAAATCGCTGCTGCAGTGACTGGACCATGGGCTTGCTATAGCGCTGTGTTGTAGAGGACGAGATTGCCATCTTTCCTTGGTAAACCAGCGTGTACATGTTTTACACATGTTGAACCGATAACAACGTTTATAATATTGTCTGAGCGTGCTGATACTCCGTCAAATCTTGATCAACTCGCAGAGCATGTGTATTGTTTTGAGCCGCTTAGCATAATAAGCGCTTAAACAATCAGCGCTGGAGGTGTCCCCGTCACCACTCTCGTGTTAGCTTGACATGTCTGTGCTAGCTGTACAGAGCTTTCCAATCTTTTCCGTTGTAGCAATCCTAGCAGAGTACAACGTGGATATCCCCTTGGCAATTCTTTGCAAGTGGCTGTTACGAGACATACCCCAAAGCTTCCATTGATCACCTCTTACAACTTGTGACTGAATCTGCACACAGTGGCACAGGACCCCTGACAGGGAGCCTGAGCTCCAACAGAGTCCTCTACAAAGATCAAGGTTTGGATTGAACTTCAATCTCAGGATTAAAAAGCTGTTAGCAGCCTGGATGGGCTACACTGGCCTGACCAGGTGCGCGAATAAACACAGCATGATCACTTTTGACAAGGGGAGAAGAAAAAAATCCTTCTTTTTACTCCCCTTGCTTTGCCTATGCCAGCCAAAGTTCATAAGTCCCATGAGTGCAACACCTTCTGGCTATTTGCTAACTACGGCACTCAGTTCCCCCTCTGTGGTATATGCAACGAATACAGCACAAACATTGACCTTTGAGAATGTTGAGCAAAAAAGTGTACTCTAGGCGTTTTCCTAGCCAGCAAAGACTACCATAGACTACCATAATGGTGCCTCCTTTCAGCACCCCAAAACCCCCCACATCACGGTTTCCTGAATTTAAACAGAAGTGAACCATAGTCCAATTGAATTAACTTTGGCTTGAATGGCGTTTGACTCTTGTGCGCTTGTTGCACTGGCCACAAGTCACGGGTCAAGCAACACCTCCTGACCCAGTGCGATCATACTTATGGCAATGGCCTATCAGGCTTGTCCATACTGTGCACGATAAACCGCCAATGGGCAGGCATGCTCGTCTATTTTTTTTCATCGCCTGACACTCTGCTATACTTTGCTTTCCGGTGAATTGGGTGCAAATGTGATCTGCGGTGATGACATCAGGGGTTTCAGCTCTCCTTCTTTTGCGAATGGCCTCCTCTCCCATTCCGCGCATTCTGGCAGCACGGGCATGATACTAAAGATGAGCATTCCCCCAGCATATTCCTACAAAGCGTTACAAGCAGATATTTCATCTATGTCAAGCCAATCGAATATAATACTGCTCACTACACCAGGGCTCGCTTATGCAGTGATAACTTGGTGTGCTGTGGACAAATCAGATACAGCTATGGGTTTAGAATTCAAAATCTGAACTTCAAGGTTGTGGGGATATTCTTATTTACCTTGCATTGCATGGCTCTCAGCTTGAAATAAGAGTACAGGGTGAAACCCACAACGGCTGCCACGCATCCCATCATTAAATTTGAAGTGAAAATCCTCTTCTCTCCTGCACAGCATGCAAACGATGTGAAGGGAGGCCAGCAACTCTGATGAATCATATCCCCTGGGATGCCAATTGACATCTTATCCCCCCTGCTGATGCAGCTGGGGAATAGCACCACATACTGCACCTATGGCTCATCAGTGAGTCGACCGTTGTCTTGACCAGTGGCAGAGCTCTCAGGGGGTGGGCGCACCCAGGACAAAATACGAGACAAACAAGAGGCCAATAATCTTGGCCTCTCTGATGACTGTGGTTGCAACAGCGGAGCTGTGCAGGATCATCAGGGAGTGCACAAGGTTGTAGCACAATGCCAGAGTGCTGCTAAGGAGCACCATTACATAGACACCGTGGCCCTTGACCACCAGGAAAAGCTGCACTCGCGATGCCTGCGCGCACGGATGATTTGCTCAGAACACTGCTTTTGGCCTCGTTCATTTTGAGCTGCAGCCTCCTTTCTGCGCTGCTGCACGTGGTGTCTTCCCGCTCGGATGTGGAAACATGACATGCACCATTCCAGGATTGCCATTTGTCCAGCATATGCACATGGGGAAATGTGCTAGAATTATACTTAGAAGCCCAACCGTTGTCACCTACATCTCACATATGAGCACATTTGCTTTTCTTGAGGGGCACGCACTGCTGTTGAAAGAGTAGCACAATTCTACCAGCAGCACCCTTGTTGCGTCTGTGCAAAGCAAACCACTTCGTGGGCTGTGTCTCAGTCATTGGGCATTGGAAGCAGTGGGAAGTCAGGTACCTCTTGGACAAAGAAGACAGCAGCAGGACGCAGAGGGACACGGGCGCAGTGTAGAAGGCCAACCGAAGCACTTCCAGCTTCTCACTCAGCAGCCGCCCTGAGAAAGACATCATTGCGCCGCTGCATGCTGTGCCAGCAATGCAGCACAGGATTGCGGACGGGCTGCCCACAGCCGTGCCTTCGTACACCTGTCAGACAGCATGGTAGGCGCCTCAGGAGAATCACACCAACAATGGAGGGAAGACACACAAGGCAGAGCGAGCACCGGGAAAGGAGAAAGACTGCCGCGCGGTATGTGTGGGGACGTAATGTCAGCTCAGTCTTTGGCGTACGTGGGATTTCATAGAGTTTCCTGTGTGCCTAGCAGGTCCGCGCAATGACTTTTGGAGGTTTGCTCTGGGAGGGTCAGAGGTGCATCTTATTCTACCTAGGATACTCGGCCCAACCCCAAGGAATTGTCTTTGGAGGGTGAAGCCCTGGCTCACACACAATGCTTGCCGGTCACAGGCGGGGTCCTGACGTGATTTCAGCTGTGTGCTTAGTTCCGTATATCAACATTTTTTTTCTCTTTCAAAATAAACCGGACAGATGTGACTAGGGCATGCTTTACCTGGTGTGTGACTGCTAGCATGCGGGATGCATAGCATTGGGTCATGCATAATAGCTGAAAAGTTCACCGAAAGCATGACGCCTCCTGTCAACACCACGAGTCCTGCTGCCGCACCCCTGCCAGGCACTTGACGCTCCACGACGACTGCCACGGTCGCAGTCACCACTGGTATTAAAGCCCTGCACAGCAGAGCGTTGATTTGTTAAAAATGTGGTGGAGATGTGTGCAAATGGATTGCACACCCAAGCGCGGTCCCCCTTTCCTGGTCGATCTCCACAACTCGAACAGGCCTGTAGTGAGGTGGCACGCTGCAGGGACGCTTGCAGTGATCAGGGCGTACCTTATAATCTGGTTGAGTGACAAGCTCATGTTGACAAGGCTGCTGTTATTGAAGGCTATGTTAGCAGCCATAAGCACGCCAATGGCGATCAAGCCTTTCCACTGCTTCTCGATTGATTTCCGGTGTGTCCCTCGCATAGTATCGCTGAGCATGTGCGGAATTAACGCAAGAAAAATGAAACCCATGTGGCAACAAGTCAAAGCTAAGGGGAATGTGAACCCGTAACCGGTGCTCAGCACCTGCTGGAAAGAACCCATTTGTTCGTTAGGTTTAGAAGCAAATTTTAACGTGACGTACAGTACAACAAGCCCTATGAACAAAACAAAAGAGTACTTTGATACGTTAGGACTGCTATACATCCCAAATAAGCTTCGATAATCTGCTAAGGGCTAACTAGCTACAGTCGGCAGGGTCGACCGGGTGCCACCAGTGCTTTGCGTTTCATTCTCAAACCCAGCAACCACCCTTCGGATTTCTTTGCAGTGTGTTCTTCATCGCTGAAGATTGGGCGTTGTGTGCCTTCTCTCGCTTTCTTTCTCTACTATCCAATTTGCAGGATAACAGGGAGTGGGCAGGCTCTAATTATGGCCCTTCTCGAAGAAAGTGTCGGTGTCCTTTGTTCGAGTTATACGATGTATGTTCTTATCTGCAAGGACATATTCACGTAGGGCAGACTCTGCAGAAAAGTTTTGCTCCACGGCTCGTGACCTTTCTCTCGAAAAATCTCATTGGGTTCCGGAAGTCGTCACCAAACGACAACGTCACCGCCAAGCTGGCGCAGTGAACAGGCCCTTGGTGAAGTTGGCCCCTTGGAAGCATCTGCAGTGAACGTCTATTTCTACCTGCGTCCTCGGCATTCATCGAGATATCATGTGTTTGTCTTATTCAAAGGCGTATGCCCACAGGACACGACTGAAGCAGCACAGGTTAAGTTGCCTAACGGTCTCAACTTGCTGAAAGATGTGCAGTTCCAATTCTAACGACGCGGTCGCTCCAAGTCTTGGCGAGGTAGCCTGCTTCAATTTGAATGATATCAACTCGATCCTGCACATTGGAACCTGGTGAAACAGCAGGCCAGGCCTTGTGGACACTGGCAAATAGCAATGGCTGGATTTGCCACCGTCAGCTGTGCATCTTCGATTCATCATATGGGTCGAATACTGCTGAAGAAAAATATGAGGGTCGCTATTGTGCAGATTGGCCGTTTTTGGGGCAACAAATGCTGCGGAAAGTGGTTGCACTGATATTCGAAAAGTCGCTAATGGACATATCTTTCGCTGTGTAGGCATTTGCCGAATCGCAATCGGTGCAAGATGGAAGGAGTTAAAAGGCCATTGGGCGAATGTACAATGCGCAGGTGCTGAAGGATCCCCTGTCCTTGTCCTGCCCTTTTACACATCCTGTCTTCCTCGTTCTACTAGATGCTTGAAGCCACTATATATGTTGCCATGTTTGTCAAGGAGCCGGATCCTAAAGGACTTAGGCCCCACTTGTCAACATTTTTAGGGTTGAGACAAAATATGATAGCCGCCACCATTGTCAATGACACCACTCTCAAAGCCATGCTCTGCATTGATGGCGAGCTGTTTTCAGGACCTACTTGGAAAGCGTTCCTGACATTCACAAATCGAGGCTCTTTTATCATAATACGCCAGTCACATCTGACACTGCAGCTCCAGATCACCCATTGGGTGTCGTCCGTAGCATCTATAGAGCTACCGCCCAGGACATTTTGTTGCATTGAAGCTCGACATCGACAACCATCTCTTGGAGACAGCATTTGTTGAAGCTATTGAATAAGGTCGAACCTTGTCCAGCGCATACAAATGATGTTCTTTGAACAACACTACGCTCGTAAAAGTGCATCCTTGCAAAAAAGTTTGCTGGTTAGTTTCCGGAATCACAACAACAACTTACCAAACCCGCCAAATTTAGCAACATACTGGCTCGTCAGACGCCTGCCTACGCATCCTTCGCAAAGTCTTCCACGGAATAACTCCATCCCACTTGGCTCTTCGAGCCTTCACCAGGAACTCGACCAGAGTCATACCGTATCGTGACCGCGCTGTGTGGAAATTTTTTGACAGGACTCGTGTGGTCAGTTTGGGGTGGAGCCGCGGGCCAAGTAGCCATGTTCCTTGAGGGAGATAATGAGTAAACGCTGTAGATGGCGATGTAAAAAATGCATCATTTCGTCCATGTGTCGTTACTAATTACGGCATTGACGTCCCTGCGGAGCTCAGATAATAGACACAGCGTGATATTCAACAACGCTTCAAGTGGAATACTGCAATCCTTGCAACTTCTTGAGTAGCCACGGATGGTTACGAAAACACATTAAATTGATTGTGTCTTTGAAAAAGAAAACGACGTATTCTACCTGTGAGTGTTACACCTGTCTTACTGATGCATCATCTTACAGAAACCTTTAAAGACGTGACAAATGGCCCGTCGGCGCTTCACAGTATTTGTTTGCGTAATGTTGGTATGCTCACTCGTCGTGGGTAAACGTGTGAGGCACCTAGAACACAACTCGCCGCTCCTTTCTGAAGATCACTCGAATACTCCGAAAGGAAAGAAGGTGGAGGCTGCCCTTAAATTGAATTCAGCCTACAGCGTGCAAGGACATTTTGAAGATTTGTATAATGCACAAGCATGGGGACCGGCAGGCATGTAACTCATCAGTACAGTTTGCAGTAATAAATTGGCTTCGCGGCATTTTCGTTGGCCGTGTGAGGTTGCCCGTGTGAAATATTTTCAAGTGTTTCATATGACTTACTTAAAAGATTTACAGGTGGTGGGTTGGGTTTCGGGAGCACGTACAACGCTACGAGATAAACAGGCCGGGCTTTGCTTGCGGTCTTACGTCTTTCGAAGTGCGCACTTCATCTTTAAACGTTTGGTAGGATGAAGAAAGGAATTTCGGTGATAATGCACAAAGACGCTAAGGCCATTCAATCCGCATGCATGTCCTCTCATTGTTTCGGCGGGCCAAAGCAGCTATATCCCGGCCTTTGGTGGAATAGGGCACCACTTGGTTGGGTGGCAAACAGGAGCTCTCGCACCCAAATTTGCACCAAGCTGTCACGTTACATATTGCAGAAGTGCGATGGTGATAGTTTTGGCACCCAAGAGTAGCATCAAGTTCATGCCATCAAGTTTTTGGGTGCCATTAGCAATATCTTTGAACACCATCTAAAGGCCATTTACATCATATTTGATGATCAAACATACATAATATCATTTTAATTTGATGTGGAATTGCCACACGTGGTACTCCATAATAAGGAGACTTGGACGTTGCAAAGGAGTGTCTCATACCTTCTTTGGGAGGCCCGGCCTATTGGGCCATTTGGCGAAATTGTGCTCGCACCCTTCTGAACCTGCAAGGAATTTTCAAGCGTGATAGTCCTTGCTTTAAGACATGCTTCGAAAAAGATAATGGCATCTGGTTTATACATTTGGCGACTTAAGTTGTATTACAATGTCCATGCCCAAGATAACATCAATCATAGATGCGCCATGCGGAGCTTTCACCTGGCAGCCACCATATCTGACGGAATATTCCAAGGTAAAAGGTCAATTCAGGTTACTTGTGCTTACAAATCGCCAAGAGTGACCAACGATTGTGCTTACACAGCAAATTCCGTTGTAATAATGAGAAGGGCATTGATTGGGGCTTTCGAGATTGTCACCCTACTTTCACGATCCAAATCCATCACCAAGCACTCTCAAGATGTGAAGGTATTTAGGAAACTATGTGTGATCTCCAGACGGTCACCCATTGGGTATTAAGTGTCTGTTTATCGTTTAATTTTGATGCGCAGGTATACAGGAATTGACGTGGTCAGATCTGTGATATCTGAGAATTCAGCTGCACATGCAAAGACCCACACATGGGAATTTAAGGTGGCAGACTTTTACTGTAAAACCATTGCCACTTGTGGATCTGATTGTCTGCAAGGATGCATTCCAACATTTATCAATGCGAATGGTGAGCAACTTCTTACTTTGCGATTGGGCTGCAGCCTATAACAACACGCCATGAAGATTCTGTCCGTCAATCCTGTATTCAACGGCTTGTCTTATATTATGTGTATATGCAAGCGCTTATCATGAAATTGGCTTGACGATAGTAGTAGACACTGCAAGCATTTTGAGGCCCTCCGGTATCACCACAAGTTGTGCAGAGTCCACAGGAAGAACACTTTGCGTTTGTTTTGCTCGCAGGCAATTAATGCATTAGACAATTTTCGAAATCTGGGTGTAAATGGCTCTTGGTTGGTACTTATATGACTGGAAGTGTCAACAGCGACATCCCAATTGCTGGGTACTATAGCATTGATTTGCAGGAACCGCCGCTTAACATGGGGAATGCGGAACTCATTTTCGCCGAGAACGCCCGGACAGCTCAGGACATCCTCAAAAATTTCTTCTTTTGTTTTGGGGAAGATCTTCGCGCCATTGACTTTGATGCCATGCGTCATCAAGCACAGCAAATGCTGAAACCATCGCCATAAGGATTATTAAGCTTGAATGAAATTGTTGAAAAAGTTATATCGTAAAACGATCTTTTGATTTCTGCCATATGCAAAGATTGAGCTGCAACTTGCAATGGAGGATTGCGGCTTGAATGTCGGCCTCAGGCAATCATATGAACGATAATTCGAAATGGTGCGTGAAGGAACCTGCAACGAGCAGACGGCTCATAAGCTTGCTGACTTCGAATGCAGAGGCGCTTGATTTTGGATATGGACTTGCATTGAACATATGTTTCTTCAGACGCGATACAAACGAGAAGCTTAGAAGCTGAATATAATTAAAAGCCGCAAGATTTGCTTTTATTCCAATTCCCAAAATGAAACATCGATTCAAAACATCTTTTTACTAAAGTAGTTCTAGTTCTAAAGTTTAGGTTTTTGATCGAATCCATATGGTGATAAGCTGAAGGTTTAAACGATGAGTGATGGTGAAATGTTTAGACTGATCCAATCGATCATGTTTGAACTGCCAAAAAATATCACGGCGTGGACCAGACTCAGCCCAATCGCCCACTGGTGCTCATACAACAGCGAGTCAGGGCATTTTCTGTAGAAATTACTGAACACAAACATTGCCCGAATCAATAGGCATAGGATCGATTGATGCTCAGGAGCATTGTCAGGACCATCATCCCGTTGTAACATTCACCTGTGCCTGCGCTCTACATATACTGAAGGGTCCGGAATCTTTCAACACTGTGTCAATCATGGGAAATCATAAATCTCTCTTGAATAGAATAACAGCATGTGCAGGAAATGCACAGAGTACCATATTGTGACAGTGGAGTTCATGTGAACAGTAGCATAGCCATACTTGTCAACTCATAAGCCTGCAATGATAATTACCATACCACTATATTGCAGTGCCACACAACTCTGCACATGCCCATGGACATGTCCCGGAGCCCCACTGCTCGGTTGGCCTCTCAAGCAGCAGATTCTACCAGATGTTGCAAGGGGTGCCGAGTGCATCTTACGAGGATTCTCACTAGGAGAGACGAAGGAAGCTTCTTAAATGTGGAGCTCTGAAAGTTGATCATCATCATGATGTGGCTTGTCATACTAACTACCGTAGTCATCATATACCATGGTGATATTTACGAATGGCATCAAGTATTATTATTATTACACGCTTTTCCTGCCAGAAGCAAGGTGCGTCTGCAGACAA